>Ga0105047_10011256_pt1 | contig 14532 bp, 14 predicted proteins | sample MAT04_FD_78384 | JGI IMG/M metagenome (GOLD analysis project Ga0105047, IMG submission 78384) | Freshwater microbial communities from Lake Fryxell liftoff mats and glacier meltwater in Antarctica - MAT-04 (megahit assembly) | ecosystem: Environmental > Aquatic > Freshwater > Ice > Liftoff... | reverse complement strand
TCGTTGGTCGTGTTCGCCGGTGCGCTGGGAGCACTGGCGCTGTGGCCGCGAACCGAACCACGGGCCGACCTGGTGCAGCTCGCTGCGCCGGTCGCCGCTGCGCCCACCACGACCACCACCGCGCCGCCAGCCACGACTGCGCCCACCACCACCACCACCGCGCTTGGCCCCCTCCAGCCCGGACGCTTGCGCATCGCGGCCATCGGTGTTGACGCCCCCATCGTGGGGGTCGGACTCAACCCGGACGGCTCGATGGAAGTCCCGCCGGCCACCGACGTGGGCTGGTACGAGCTGGGAGTCGCTCCCGGCACCCCCCAAGGTTCCGCCGTCCTGGCGGCCCACGTCGACTACGGGGGTCAGCGCGGGGCATTCTTCGACCTGCGATCGCTTCCCGAAGGCGCCGAGGTCGAGGTGTCCGATCCCGACGGCCGGGTCTTGCGCTACGTGGTGGACGAGCGACTGCAGGTCGACAAGGACGAACTACCCGTCGATGAACTGTTCCGCCAAACCGGCGATCCCACGCTCACCTTGATCACGTGCGGAGGTTCGTTCGACCGTTCGGTCCGGAGCTACCAGGACAACATCGTGCTACGTGCTCGCCCGATCGTGTAGCAACCGGCGGGCGAGCGCCGGTCAGGCGCTCGCGAGTGGATCGACGGCCGAGCGAGCATGGCTCCGGTCCTGGATCTCGAGGCGGATGGCCGTACGCCGCTCACCGTCGATGGCGACCTCGGCGAACGCTGGCACGCAGACAAGGTCGATCCCGCTGCTCTCGACGTAACCCCGGGCGATGGCGATGGCCTTGATGGCTTGGTTCAGCGCTCCTGCGCCCACGACCTGGATCGCCACCTCGCCGTCGCTGCGGACCACCCCGGCCACCGCCCCCGCGACGGAGTTTGGGCTGGACTTGGTGGATACCTTGAGCGTCTCCACGAGGAGCTCCTGAGGTGGCGGGCGAAGGCCCGTCGGCAGCGAGCCCGGCGGGTGTTCTGCCCAGTGACCTGCCCACCGGGCGGATTCACAGACCCAAAAACGCCGAAGGCGCCCGGACGACCCAGCGGGTCCGGACGCCTTCGACGGGTGTGGGGGGACCCAGGCCGATGTCAGTCGAGCGTGATCGGCAGATCGTCGGGGTCGAGCACCTCGATGTCGTCACTGCTGACCCCGTCTCCGGCATCGGCACCGATGCCGACCTGGAGGCGGATGCGCTCGGAGACCTCGACCATGATCTCGGGGTTCTCGATGAGGAACTGCTTGGCGTTTTCACGGCCCTGGCCGAGTTGCTCGCCCTCGTAGGTGTACCAAGCACCGGCCTTCTTGATGAGGCCGAGGTCGACGCCGATGTCGAGCAGCGAACCCTCACGGCTGATACCCCGGCCGTACATGATGTCGAACTCCGCCTGCTTGAACGGCGGGGCCACCTTGTTCTTCACGACCTTGACTCGAGTGCGGTTGCCCACGACCTCGACCCCGTCCTTGATGGACTCGATGCGGCGGATGTCGAGCCGGACCGACGAGTAGAACTTGAGCGCCCGACCGCCAGGCGTGGTCTCGGGCGAGCCGAACATCACGCCGATCTTCTCTCGCAGTTGGTTGATGAAGATGCAGATGGTGTCGGTCTTGTTGAGGTTGGCGGTGAGCTTGCGGAGCGCCTGGGACATGAGGCGAGCCTGGAGGCCGACGTGCGTGTCTCCCATCTCGCCTTCGATCTCGGCCCGAGGGGTGAGCGCGGCCACCGAATCGATCACCACGATGTCGAGCGCACCGGAGCGCACCAACATGTCGGTGATCTCGAGCGCCTGCTCACCCGTGTCGGGCTGGGAAATGAGCAACTCGTCGACGTCGACGCCGATGGCCCGGGCGTAGACCGGATCCATGGCGTGCTCGGCATCGATGTAGGCGCAGATGCCGCCGTTGCGCTGCGCCTCGGCCACCACGTGCATGGCGAGGGTGGACTTTCCGGAGGACTCCGGGCCGTAGATCTCGACCACACGGCCCCGAGGCAAGCCGCCAACCCCCAGCGCGAGGTCGAGAGCCAGCGCCCCCGTGGGGATGGTCTCGATGTTCATCGAGCCCTTCTCCCCCATCTTCATGACCGAGCCCTTGCCGAACTGCTTCTCGATGCCGGCCAGGGCCATGTCGAGTGCCTTGTCTCGTTCCACTGCGTTCTTCCTTTCGAGTAACCACGGTGTTGGTGTGGCTGCGGCGAACGCAGCGATCCGATGCGATGGACCCTACGGAGGGGGTCTGACAACGAAGGTGCCGGAGCCTCTTGGTTGGGAGTTCCGGACGCACCGGAACCACACGCATGGTATTTCGAACACCTGTTCGGCGCAAGGACCTTGCCAAACTTTTCCGGCGCGTGGCGGTGGGGCTACTCCTGGCCGAATGGATCCGGGCCGTCAGTGGAGCCGAGCAACTTCAGCCGCAGCGCGTTCATGGCCGTGATCACGGCGAACTGGCGGATCTGGAGGCGGTCGCCGAAGAGGGGCACGTGGAACGCCTCAGGCCCGGCCTCGCCGCCGACCGGGCCGAGGTCGAGGCCGATGAACACGGTGCCGACCGGGTGACCCTCCTGCTCGTCGGGTCCGGCCACGCCGGTGACGCCAATGCCCACGTCGGCGCCGAGCACCCGCCGTGCGCCTGCCGCCATCGCCGCAGCGGCCGCGAGTGAGACCACGGGCCCCTCGGGCACGCCCAGCACCCCGAACTTCACGTCGGAGGCATACGACACGATGGAACCGCGGAAGACGTCGGACGCCCCGGGTACATCGACCACCCGGGCGCCCATCAGACCTCCGGTGAGCGACTCGGCCAAGCCAAGGGTGAGCCCGCGGACGCGCAGGGCCGCCAGCACCGATGCCTCGATGGTCTCGTCGTCGACGCCGAACACCAAGTCGCCCAAGATGGCGCGGATCTCGCGCTCCTCTTCGGCCACGAGCGCCGCCGCTGAGCCCTCGTCGGGTCCCTTGGCGGTGAGGCGAAGCTTGATGCCCTCGACGCCGCTTGCGTTGTAGGCGAGGGTGAGGTTGCCGCTCCCGTCGAGTACGGCGATGCGAGCCGCCAGCCGCTCAGCCAGGCCGCTCTCGCTCTCCCCCCAGGTCCGCAGGGTTCGGCTGAAGATCGTGGCCACCGCGCCCGAGCGCGCGACGAGGTCGGGGAGGATGGCCTTGGTAACCAGTTCCTTCATCTCGCGAGGCACCCCGGGCACCGCGTAGAGAACCTTGTCCTCGCCGTTGCGGGTGAACGCGCAGATGAGCCCCGGTGCCGTACCCGGCTGTGGGTCACGGATCGCAGTGGCACCCACGGGCACCTCTGCCTGGCGCAGGTTGTTCATCGGCATGCGCCGACCGAGCGAGGTGAACATGAGCTCGATGCGCGCTGCCACCTCATCATCGAGCTCGAGGTCTACGCCCATCACCTTGGCGATGGCTTCCTTCGTGATGTCGTCCTGGGTCGGGCCCAGGCCACCGCAGCAGATGACCGCATCAGAGCGCGACACCGCTAGCTCGAGCGTCTCGACCATCCGGTCCAGGTTGTCGCCCACCTTCGTCTGGTAGAGCGAGTCGATGCCGGCGATGGCCAGTTGCTCGCCGATCCAAGACGAGTTGGTATCGACGATCTGTCCAAGGAGCAGTTCGGTCCCGATGGCGACCACTTCACAGCGCATGGCGCGAACCCTACGACGCCGCGAGGTCGGCCAGGATCGCCTCGCCGCACCGCCGGCCCGAGAACATGGCGCCCTGGGTCGATGGAGTGTCGCGGTGGTCGCCGGTCACGTACCGCCCCGCCCCGAGCGAGACCCGGCGCTTGGGTGAGAAGGGCACGCTGGCAAGCGGCTGACCATGGTGGATGCTGTCGTGACGAAGCAGCTCCCATGTGTCGGCGACCGGCCCGAACCACCGCCGCATCTGCAGCCGGACCGCCGGCTCCAGATCCGGCCCGATCTCCCCCGGGCAGGCCGCCACGAACACGTTGCGCCCTGGGGGTGCGTACGCCGGCGACACCTCGGAGAGCACTGCCAAGTTGGACACCGGTCCGCCACCCTCGCCATCGAGGGCGATGGACCGTCCGCGCAGCGGCGGTTCCTCGGCGGTGAACCACAAGGCCGACACCTTCTTGGAGCCTGGGTCTCGTACATCCGCCAGCAGCGCCGCCACGGGGCCCTCGGTGGCCACCACGACAGCGCGACCCCGCACGACCGTTCCGTCGGCGAGCACCGCCCCTGTTGCGTCGAGCCGCTCGACCTTGGTGGCCAGCCGCACCGAGCCAGCCGGCAACCCGTCGGCCAGTTGGTCGGGGATCTGTTGCATACCCAAGGCGGGTACGACGGCGTCGCCTACCGCCAGCGTGCGAAAGATCACGTCGAACATGCGCGCCGAGCTGGACAGGTCGAGGTCGAGCTGGATCCCGCCGACGAGCGGACGGAAGAAGCGTCGCACCATGCGCGGCGAGAACCCCAGGTCGACAAGCGAGTCGGCGGTGGTGCGGTCGGGTGCCCGCAGGAGCGCAACCGGGTCAGCGCGCCTGAGGCGCTGGCGGAGAAGGCCGACGCGCGCCTTGTCAGCGATGCTGCCGATGTCGGCGAACGCAGTGGACAGGAGGTCCCGAGGCTTGCGCAGCGGGTCGGCCACCTTCTCGAAGCCCGACCCGATCCACACCAGGGAGCCGGGGTCGAAGGCTTCGAGCTGGAGCGCCGACACGTCGAGCTGGCGCGCCACCTCCGGATAGGCCGTCAAGAGGATCTGGAATCCTCGGTCGAGCCGGAACCCATCGACCACGTCGGTTCGGACCCGACCGCCGACCCCATCAGAGGCCTCGAGCACCACGACCGACCGGCCCCCAGCCACCACCGTCCGGGCACAGCACAACCCGGCGAGGCCAGCACCCACGATCACCACATCTGCATCGACGTCTACCACCGCGACGTACTACCCCCAGCGTGGCGGTCCATGCGCCACCCCCACGAACGGCGCCCGCTCAAGTCTGGGCCGTACGGTGCCCCAAGCGGGTGGCCGCGCCGCGCCCATCGACCAAGTACTGAGCTCCGGAGAACCACGTGAGGGCGACCGCCACCCACAAGGTGACCGTGGCGAGGAGGTGATAGTCGCCAGTGAGGGGGAGTAGGGCGAACCCGACGGCCATCTCCTGCACCATGGTCTTGACCTTGCCCGAAAGCCGGGCCGGCACGGCCAGGCCTTGGCGGCCGAGCTGGGTGCGGAACACGCTGATGGCCACCTCGCGAACGGCAATGAGGATGACCGGCACGATCCAGAACCGGCCAGCAGCGACGAGCGCGAACAAGGCGCCCAACACCAGCACCTTGTCGGCCAGGGGGTCGAGGAAGGCTCCTGACCTGGTGGTTCCGTGCTTGCGGGCGAGGTGCCCATCGATGCCATCGGAGAACGCCAGCACGGTCCAGAAGCTGACCGCCGCCCACGACGTGGGCTCTCGCACGATCATCACGAGCAGCGCTGGCGACAGCACCAGCCGGAGCATCGTGATCAGGTTGGCCGGCGTGAGCAGTGCACCTGGCCCGTAGCGCTCATCGATGGGCACGGGCCGGTGCGGCTGGTCCGGGGTGGTCATCTACTCCGCCTCGAGGTCCGGGCCGAGCGCACCGGTGACGGTGAGCGTGACGAAGGTGCCAGCTCGCAGGTGTTCGGGAACCGAGATCACCCCGTCGATCTCGGGCGCCTCTCGGTGCGAACGGGCAACTCCTGGGGCATCCACGAGCACTTCGACCCGAGAGCCGAGCAGTTCGTCACGTTTCCTGGCCGTGATTGCGTCTTGGAGCTCGCGCAGCTCGGCCAGCCGCTCGCCCATCAGGCCCGGATCGACCCCGCCGTCGAGGTCCACGGCGTAGGTCCCGTCCTCGGGCGAGTAGGCGAAGAAGCCACACCAGTCAACCTCGGCCGCCGCCACGAACCGAAGGAGCTCGTCGTGGCCCTCCTCGGTTTCGCCGGGATAGCCCACGATGAAGTTCGATCGGAAGGCGGCTTGGGGCTCCCTGGCGCGGATGTCGGTGATCCGCGCCAGGAACTTCTCGCCGTTGCCCCAGCGCCGCATGCGTCGCACCAGCGATGGCGACACGTGCTGCAGGGACAGGTCGAAGTAGGGCACGCCAGTTGCGCAGATGGCGTCGATCAATCCATCGGTGAGGTCCGAGGGATAGAGGTACAGCAGGCGGGTTCGAGCAACCCGAGACGACACCTCCTGCACCAATGGCACGATGGACCGCTCGCCCACCCCCTGGTCTCGCCCGAAGGCGGCCAGGTCTTGGGCGACCAGCACGATCTCCTGGGCCTCGAGCTGGTCGACCTCGTCGAGGATGGCACCGATGGAGCGAGACCGCTGGGGTCCGCGAAAGCTCGGGATGGCGCAGAACCCGCAGGCGCGATCGCACCCCTCGGCCACCTTTACGTAGGCCCACGGTCGCTGCGACGGAGGGCGGGCCAGGTTCAAGAGGTCGAAGGCCGGCAGAGATGGCTTGCGGCCGATGGCAACCGGCGTCGCTGACCCTTCGTCCGCTTGATCCTGACCGACGTGGTGATCGTGGACCTCGTGGCCGAAGCCAGCGACGAGGTCGATCTCGGGCATGGCTTCCGCGAGCTCGTCGCCGTAGCGCTCGGCCATGCAGCCGGTCACCACGAGCCGGGCACCTGCGCCCTTGTGCTCGGCCAGGGCGAGGATCGTGTCGATCGACTCCTGGCGGGCCTCCCCGATGAAGGCACAGGTGTTGACCACCAGGAGATCGGCGCCGTCGGGATCATCGGTCGCGACGTGGCCACCGGCGCCCAGACGGCCGACCAGCTTCTCCGAATCGACCTCGTTCTTGGGGCACCCGAGGGTGACCAGGTGGTACCTCGACATGAAGCGACCAGGCTACCGACCGCCTAGGTTGCCGGTCGCATGGAGCTGCGAATCGATCCGCTGACCGGTGTGCAGGTGCAGGTCACCGGCAGCCGTCAGTCTCGACCCAACCGACCGAGTTCGGGCTGCCCCTTCTGCGTGGGGGGGGTCGAGGCGCCCGAGCCCTACGAGGTCAAGGCCTTCACCAACCGTTGGCCCTCGTTCCCCGATGACCGCTGCGAGGTGGTCCTCTACGCGCCCGACCACGATGCCCACCTCTGCACCCTTGCCCCGGCACACGTCCGCAAGGTGGTCGACCTGTGGGCGCAGCGCTCCGCCGCCCTCGGCGCCCGCCAAGACCTCGCCTACGTGCTGGTGTTCGAGAACAACGGGGCGGAGGTGGGGGCCACCATCGCCCACCCCCACGGGCAGATCTACGCCTACCCCGACGTTCCCGCGCTTCCGGCCACAGAACTCGCCCGCCTGGCCGAGGGACACCGGCTGCTCGAAGATGACCGGCCCGAGCTGGTGGTCATCGAGCGCGACGGTTGGCGGAGCTGGGTGCCCGCCGCACCCATCTACCCCTACGGCGTGCGCATCGCGCCCCTCGACCAGCGACCGGACCTGCCTTCGCTCAACGATGGGGAGCGCAACGCATTCGGTTCGGTCCTGGCCGAGACGCTTCGTCGCCTCGAGGGGGTGTTCAACCCGCCCATGCCGTACATCTTCTGGATCCACCAGCGCCCCTTCGATGGCGGCGAGTGGCCGCAGGCCTGGCTGCACGTCGAGATCGCCGGACCCCACCGATCTCCAGGTGTCATGCGCTACGTCGCCGGTGCCGAACTGGGAAGCGGTGCCTACCTCAACCCCGTCCCGCCCGAAGACGCCGCTGCCAACCTCCGGGGCGTGGTCGTGTGACCCACCGTGCGACCTCCACCATCACCGCGGTGGCCCCCGGTCGGGTCAACCTGATCGGCGAGTACACCGACATCGCCGACGGGCTGGTGCTTCCGATGGCGATCGACCTGGCCACCACGGTTTGCGGCCAGCGCGGTGGTGACCAGGTGGTGATCACGTCCGCAAGCGAACCCGACCCGGCCGTCGTGGCCCTCGACGTGACCGACCCTGCGGCCATCACGCCATCGTGGGCGCGCTACGTGGCCGGTGTCATTGCCGAACTGGCACCCGACGAAGGTTTCCGGGGCCACGTCACCACGACCCTGCCGCTCGGCGCTGGCTTGTCGTCCAGCGCGGCGCTCGAGGTGTCGGTTGCACTTGCGCTCGGCTTCAGGGGGACACCGCTCGAACTGGCGCAGCTGACCCAGCGAGCAGAGCAGCGTTCGTCCGGGGTTCCGTGCGGGATCATGGATCAACTGGCGTCGTCGTCCGGCGTGGCCGGGCACGCCCTGCTCATCGACTGCCACCACCTCTCCGTCGAGCCGGTCTTGTTGCCTGCCGACATCGAGGTTCGCGTCATCCACTCGGGGCAGTCGCGCTCGCTCGCCGGGTCGGAGTACGGCGAACGACGTCGAGCCGTCGAGGCCGCGGAAGCCACCTTGGGACCGTTGCGGCTGGTGCGCGACCTCGGGCTGGTCGACCAACTCGAAGACGACGTACTGCGACGCCGGGCTCGTCACGTCGTCAGCGAGAACGAACGGGTGCGCACCGTGGCGGCCGCGCTTGCGTCCGGGGACCTCCCCACCGTCGGCGAGGCCATGGCGGCAAGCCATGCTTCGCTGCGCAACGACTTCGAGGTCTCCACGCCGATCCTCGACACGTTGGTGGAGCGGCTTCTGGCCACGCCGGGCGTCATCGGAGCGAGACTCACCGGTGCCGGTTTCGGGGGCTGCGTGGTGGCCCTCACCCATCCCGGGGCGTTGAGCGAAGGCTGGCTCGTCCAGGCCGCCGACGGTGCTCAGGTCACCGTCTGACGGTCCTGCCCGTCGGTCATCACATGCGGTCGAGCAGTTCCGCCTTCTTGCGAGCAAACTCGGCGTCGCTCAAGACGCCGCGCTGGTGCAGTTGCGAAAGCTGCTCGATCTGTTCGGGGATCGAGGGGCCCTGCACGGTGGTGGCGTCTGCGGAGCCTTGACCGGGAGCTCGCCCTCGGTCGAACTTCCGGTTCTCGTTCGCCTCGATCTGGACGTAGATCTCCTTCTGCACGATCGAGGGCTTGCGGATGTTCGAGAAGTGACTGGTGCCGCGTTCGCCCGCAGATTCGATGGCGAGATCGCCCGCACCAACGATCCGCTCCAGCAGCTTCTGGCTGAAGAACACGGTGTTCACGCGATCGAGCGGGACGTCGATGCCGCTGGTGTTGAGCACGCCCGCCCGCGTGATGATCCGGTCGGTGGTCAACACGAACATCGTCCGCACCCACGAGATGTAGGTCCAAGCGAACCAGAGCAGCGATACGACGGCGACCGCGACCGCAGCCCAGGAGATGATGGTGTCCAGCGAGTTGTCGGGGTTCAGCTGGTGGGCCGCGAACAGTCCGACGACCACGGCGCCGAGGAAGGCGGCACCGGGCGCGAACAAGAAGAGCCAGTGGGGCCGGAGATCGAGCACGATCTCCTCACCCTGGTTGAGGAGTTTCGTCGGGAAGGCCACGGGGTGAGCATACGACCACGCCGGCCTCGGGGCGGGGAAACCGGGGCGACCAGCACGCGCGGCGGCCTACGCTCGCAGCGTGGATCCGGACCGCCTGCTCGATGGGCTCGACCCCTCACAGCGGCGAGCCGTCACGTCGCCGGCCCAGCCGCTGGCCATCTTGGCCGGAGCCGGCAGCGGCAAGACCCGCGTCCTCACCCGCCGCATCGCCCACCGCTGCCTCACCGACCATGCCGACGCCCGCCACGTGCTCGCCCTCACCTTCACCCGACGGGCCGCCCAGGAACTCGACGTGCGCCTTCGCTCCTTCGGGCTTCGGGACCTTCCGGCGGCAGGAACGTTCCACGCCGTGGCCTACGCCCAGCTGCGGACCCGCTGGGCAGGAACAGGCGCGGCCGCACCGGTGCTCCTTGACCGGAAAGGACCGATGCTGGCCCGCATCTTGGGCGGAACCAGTCGCGTGGGCCCGGCAGATCTGGCCACCGAGATCGAATGGGCCAAGGCCCGCCTGGTCACCCCCGACCGCTACGAGCTCGCCGCTGCCCAAGGCGATCGACGCCTGCCGGTGGCACCCGAGCGGGTGGCCGAGTGGTATCGGCGCTACGAAGCAGACAAGCGCAAGCGCGGCGTGGTCGACTTCGACGATCTGCTCTCGCTGGCCGCCGACGCGATCCTTAGAGACCCGTCGTTCGCGGCCGCTCAGCGATGGCGGTTCCGCCATCTGTTCGTGGACGAGTACCAGGACCTCAACCCGCTCCAGGAGCGGCTGCTGCGGGCTTGGCTCGGCGACCGGACCGACCTCGCCGTCGTGGGCGACCCCAACCAGGCGATCTACGGGTGGAACGGCGCCGACGCGTCCTTCCTGCTCGACTTCGAGCGACACCACCCAGGCGCCGAGGTGGTCCGCCTCGGGCATTCGTATCGCTCGACGCCGCAGATCCTCGAGACTGCAGCGGCCATCCTCGGTAACGGGCAGGCGCGCGGGGCAACGGTGGGCATCGCCCATCGCAGCGAAGGCACCGCTCCCGCCGTGGTGGGCTATGCCACAGACCTCGACGAGGCCCGCGGAATCGCCCGTGCCGTCCACGACCACCACGTACCCGGTCGGTCGTGGTCGTCGCAGGCGGTGCTGGTGCGGACCCATGCCCAGACATCGCTGATCGAAACGGCATTCCGGCGCGCCTCGATCCCCCACCGGGTGCGGGGCGCAAGCCACCTGCTCGATGAGCCAGCCGTGAAGGATCTGCTCAGCCGATACGACCGCGCCAACGAACCGCTTGCCACCACCCTGAGCGACCTCGATGCGAGCGTTGCTGCGCAGCGCAGTGCGCTCCTGGACGCGCTCGCCGATGCCGACGGCGGCATCGGCGAGCCCGACGACGGCGGGCCCCTGATCGACGAGTCGCATGTGGAAGGGCGGCGCCTGGGGGCGATGGAGCAGATCCTGCGCCTCGGCCGCGACCTGTTGACCGTGGAGCCGACCGCCCGCACCGATGCATTCGGTGGCTGGTTGCGCACCACCCTGCAAGAAGATGGCCTCGACGGCCGAGACGCCGTAAGCATCGTGTCGTTCCATGCCGCGAAGGGCCTGGAATGGCCGGTTGTCCACCTCGCTGGCGTCGAGGCCGGGTTGGTGCCCATTACCCATGCCCGCGCCCCCGAGGAGCGAGCCGAGGAGCAGCGTCTCTTCTATGTAGCGGTCACGCGAGCGGCCGACGTGCTGCGCTGCACGTGGGCTGCGCAGCGCACCTACGGATCCCAGACCTACGACCGCAAGCCCTCGCCGTACCTCGCCTGGATCCGCGACGCCGTCACCACGATGGAGCGCGCCACCCTCGATGCTCCCGATCCCCGCCCCGCACTGAGCGCGAGCCGGGCGGCGCTCGATGCCAAGGATGGGCCAGGGGCCGACCTCGTGGCCGCGCACCGGCTTCGATCAGATCTTCAGCAGTGGAGGGCCCACGTAGCGCGCCAGGCCGACGTTGCTCCCACCGTGGTGCTCTCCGACAAGGCGCTCGAGTCCGTGGTGCGAGTTCGTCCGCTGGACCTCGAGGCGCTGGCGGGCGTGCGCGACGTGGGCCCATCCGTGCGAGAACGTCACGGCACCCGGCTGGTCGCCATCGTGGCCGGGGACGACCACACCAAGGATGTCCGATGCGCTTCGAACTGACGCAGCGCTTCACCTCGGCACCGGACCACGTCGATGTGGCCTACACCGATCCGGACCTCTACCCCCACCTGGTGGGCCTCCCGAAGCTGGGCGACATCGAGGTGCTGCGCCACGAACGCACCGGCGACCATGCCCGGCTGTCGATCCGATTCGGATTCACCGGCGAACTTCCCCCCGCGGTGACCGCAGTCGTCGACCCCGAACGGCTGACATGGGTGCAAGAGACCGAGCACGACCTCACCACCGGGCTCACCCGATTCCGCCTCGTCCCCGACCACTACCCCGACCGCCTGTCGGCGTCGGGCCAGGCTCGGGTGACCAGTGATGGCGACGGTGCGAGGCGCGTGGTTTCCGGCGACCTCAAGGTCCGTGCCCTGCTGGTGGGCGGCAAGGTGGAACAGGCAATCGTGAGCGGGCTCGCCGAGTACCTCCAGGCGGAGGCGCCTGCGGTCGATCGGTACCTTGACGCGTAGTGGCGGGTGGCGCCGGGGTCAGCGCTGTTCGTCTTGTCGGGCTTCGCGCTCGGCCAGCAGATCCAAGAACTGACCGGGCTGCATGGCGATGAACAGCCCCTTGGCCGTGGCGGTGACCCGATCGCCGGCATAACAGATGCCTTCGGTGAAGATCTTGCGGCGTTCGACGCCGACCAGCCGCCCTTCGATGCGCAGCGGCTGGTGCAGCGGCGTGGGCGACTCGTAGCGGATGGTGAGCGTCCCCGTCATGCCCGGCGCACCGGAGAGGGATTGCGTGGCGCCGAGGAGTTCATCGAAGGCAGCGGCGACGTAGCCGCCGTGCACGCATCCGGGTGGTCCCTCGTATGCCTGACCGAACGTGACCGACGCGATGACGACGCCATCTTCTTCGCGAATGCTCATGGGTGGTGCGAGCGGGTTGGCGATGCCGATCAGCGGGCTGTGGTCGAACAGGGGATCCTCTCGCTTGCCGGTGTTGGCCATCTCGGAGAATCCGTACAAGGTTCCCTGGTGGTAGCCCTCGAACCGGGCAGCAGCAGCAGCCACCTCAGCGGTGGCCGCGGCGATCACCTCCTCGGGTGCGTCGGTGGCCACGAGGCGATCAACCAGCGTTCGGGTGGCATCTGCCAGCTCCTTCAGCGCCGCGCGCCGGGGCGATAGGTCTCCGTGCGCGGCGGCGTGCAACCGCTTCGAGATCACATCGAGGCGTTCGGGATCAGCCTCCCCTTGCATCTTGGGGAAGTACTCGATGGGCGGGTCGGCATCGGTCACAGGGACTCCCGGGTGAGGTGAGATCAGTAGGTGAGGTGAGATCAGTCGGTGAGGTCGAGGATCACCGGCGCGTGGTCCGATGGCTTCTCGCCCTTTCGGGCCTGACGGTCGATGGTGGCGAACGTGGCACGAGACGAGACCACCTTGGTGGCGAGCAGCAGATCGATACGCATGCCGCGCCCCTGGTGGAAGTCTCCGGCGCGGTAGTCCCACCAGCTGTAGAGCTTCGGCTCGGGCTGCAACTGGCGGAAGGCATCGACCAAGCCCCAGCCCTCGAGCGCTGCGAGCGCCGCCCGCTCCGGTTCGCTGGTGTGGGTGCTGTCGACGAACTTGGCCGGGTCGTGCACGTCGTCGTCGGTGGGAGCGATGTTGTAGTCGCCTGCCACCACCAGCGCGTCGGCGGGCGAACCCTGCTGATCCAGTTGGGCGCGCAACTTGGCGAGCCAAGCGAGCTTGTAGGCGTAGTGATCGTGGTCGAGCGAACGCCCGTTGGGTACGTATGCGCTGGCGACTCGCATGCCACCGCAGGTGGCCCAGACCAACCGAGCCTCGACGTCATCGTCACCCGGGCCGAACCCGAAGGTCGGATCGTCCAGGCCCACCCTGCTCAAGATGGCGACGCCGTTCCACCGGCCTTCGCCATGGTGCACCGACTCGTAGCCCAGCGCTTGGAAGGTCATCGCCGGGAAGGCGCCATCGGCCAGCTTGGTCTCCTGGAGGCAGACGATGTCGGGCGAGACATCGTCCAGCCACGCTTCGACCCGTGGCAGCCGGGCCTTCAGCGAGTTGACGTTCCAGGTGGCCAGGCGCACGCCGGCGACCCTAGCGGCCGACCATCGCCCTACGATCCCGACCGTGAGGGCCACCTGTTGGAGCGATTACCTGTGCCCCTGGTGCTACCTGGGCCAAGACCGCAGCCACCAGTTGACCGATCTCGGGGTCGAGGTGACCCACCTCCCCTACGAGCTCCACCCGGAGATCCCCGAGGTCGGTCGCAGCATCCGAGCGGACGGCCGGCTCGCACCCACGTTCCACCGAGTGGCGATCGAATGTGGCGCTCTCGGCCTCCCGTGGCGCCCGCCGACGAGGATGCCGAACACCCGACGAGCGCTCGAGACCGCCGAATGGGTCCGCACCTCGCACCCAACGGCAGCGGCCACGCTCCATGCTGGCATCTTCGAGGCCCATTTCGGCGAGGGCTTGGCCATCGACGACCCCGACCTTCTCGATGACCTGGTGGGCGCGTCCGGTGCCCCGCCTGCGTCCGTGCGCGCCGCAGTGGATGCCGGTGCGGCGCGCATCCTGGTGGAGGCGTCGATGGCAGCGGCTCGGGCCGCCGGCGTGACGTCGACGCCCACGTGGGTGCTCGATGGCGGATTCGTGGTTCCGGGCGTGCTGGACCGGGCCACGATGGCTCGCTGGATCACGAAGATCGCTGAACACCACCCGACGACCTCATAGGCGCCCAGCGCGGCGGGAGGGTCGAGCGCCAAGGCGCTCGACCCTCCACCCAACGAGGAGTCCGCTACCTGCTCGTCAGCGGGCCTTCTTGGCCGGAGCCTTCTTCGCGGGCGCCTTCTTCGCGGGCGCCTTCTTGGCCGGAGCCTTCTTCGCAGGCGCCTTCTTGGCCGGCGCCTTCTTCGCAGGCGCCTTCTT
>Ga0105047_10011250_pt1 | contig 14536 bp, 12 predicted proteins | sample MAT04_FD_78384 | JGI IMG/M metagenome (GOLD analysis project Ga0105047, IMG submission 78384) | Freshwater microbial communities from Lake Fryxell liftoff mats and glacier meltwater in Antarctica - MAT-04 (megahit assembly) | ecosystem: Environmental > Aquatic > Freshwater > Ice > Liftoff... | reverse complement strand
CAGTTCTTTTACAACACCAGTTTTTTCGAATTTACGTTTCAGTTTCTTCAGCGAGCGGTCAATGCTTTCGCCTTCTTTTACAGGAACAATGATCATAATGGATAAACTTCCTTTCGATTAAGTGATTATTAAATTGAATTTTAAGGGGTGCAAAGGTAGAAAATGTTTTTAATTATCAGGTATTTATTTCGAAATATTTACTTTAACATCAATCCACGTTAAAATTTACCAGATGCTTATACACTTAGTAAAGTAACTCATAATCAATGAGGATGTTTTCGACAAGCACAGGTTTTCCGCTGGAATCAATGTACTCTCTGTTCGCGCGCGTCAAAATTTGTGGCGTGTGTGGCCCAAATCCTGCTTAATTAATTCTCATATATACAATAAGTTTGAAACTGGAACAGGAAATATTTCGCAAATTTATTTTCTGCGTTTTGATTTTTTTTAGTACCAAAACTTGTACCGACACGCATTAGAAAATTAAGATGTGTGCCAACTGGCAGTCTAATTAAGTTTGACTTATAGTGAAACTCTGTCACTAAATTGCTACAATTCTTTCCGGTAAACCCTGAACCTTTTATTTACAGGCACTTTGAGCCGCTCAATCTCCGCTCGCATTTTATAATTATTCTCAAGAATAAGATGTGCTTCAATATCTTTAAAATCAGCTTTACGAGCGGATTCGATAAGACTGATACCCATCACAATTTCGATACCGGTTCCCTGAAAATCGCGGCGAACGGCTCCAAGCATCAAATCAAGCTGCCGGGTTCGCCTGGACGCCATTAATATCTGGAAAACGCCTATTGGGAAAAGATATCCGCGCGATTTCCGAATACCTTCTGTAAGATTAGGGATGGCAATAATAAAAGCAATAACCTCTCCCTCTTTTTCAATTATTTTGACAAAACGGGGATCTATAATAGGAAGGTAACGCGATGCCAGTTCATGAATTTCCGTTTCCGACATGGGAACAAAACCATATAAGTGGTTATACGTTTTATTAACTAACTCCAATACAGGAACAATATAAGGCTTTAACTGCCTGCGAGAGGTAAACTCAATAAGTTGTGTGTGATTGCTGTAATTTGCGCGTTGCACGATGCGATAATACAATTCCGGAAGGGCAAGGTTTACTGGAAATCTGTATGTCATACAATCTATTTCCTTCACAAAACCTTCATTTTCAACAAGCTTAACAATATAAGGAGGATTGCATGCCGAATCGATAAGAGGCAATTGATCAAAACCGTCGATAAGCAACCCTTGTATATCTTTATCGGAGAAGCCGTACGGGCCAACAAGAAGAGTTTTACCTTTTTGAATTACCCAATCCTGTATAAAAGCAAAGAGAGAATGAGATACTTCCGGGCTATCGATTGAATCAAAATATCCGAACCTTGCGGTATTCTCTTTCCGTAAAGTATTATACGTATTATGAATTATCCCCATAATACGACCAACAGGTTTCCCATTCTGCATGGCAAGAGCCATAATGGTATCGCAGGAATCGAACTGATGGTTCTTTTTCGGGTTAAAAAAGCTCCAGTCGTCGGAATAAATGGTAGGCATCCAGTTCGTCTCGTTCTTGTGCAGTTTTGCCGGCAGATGGATAAAGATGCGGAGCAGTTTGCGGGAGTTTACTTCAACAATTTTTATTTCCATGACTGTTTGTATCTCGATTAACTAAACGCAATATTAATTAAATATTATCAAAGATAGCTGTTTTCATCGCACAGTTATATAGAGAATTCGTTTCGACCAGTATACAACTCATACTGTATCAGAAACTTAACACATTTTTACATTCCAAATAAGCACAAGCCTTCAGTATTTTGGATATTAAGCATACTTTTGTAGCATAAACTTATATAGATACCTACATGAACATACAATACGTTGGAGAACACCTTATAGTCGGCAACTTAGGCCGTATCTTTATCTGGCTCAGCATTTTATCATTGGTTGCATCAGCACTTTTATACTTTTTCTCTATAAAAAAAGCAGAGAAGAAAGTATTGTATTCCAAACTTGCCGGAAATTTTTACTGGTTGCATTTTATCACGTTGCTTGGAGCGATTGGCAGTCTGTATTACCTAATTGGTAACCATTATTTCGAATATTCGTACGTATGGCAGTATTCGTCAAAAGGTATGGCCACAAAATTCCTGATATCCTGTTTCTGGGCAGGACAGGAAGGCTCTTACCTTATATGGGCATTATTCCAGGGCATTATCGGTTTACTATTACTTTATACTGCTAAGGAATGGAAAGCCTGGGTGATGCCTGTATTTGCGATCGGACAATTTTTCCTTGTTTCGATGGTTCTGGGATTGGATCTGGGAAGTTTCAGTATTGGGGGAAGTCCTTTTGAATTGTTGCGGAATATGCCTCAAAATGCGGAAGAAGAGCTTTTTAAGGAAGCGAATTATCTCATGTACCTTATTGATGGTAACGGATTGAATCCGTTGCTTGAAAATATTTGGATGGTTATACACCCACCTTCACTTTTTCTCGGGTACGCCGTTGCTCTTGTTCCTGTTAGTTTTGCAATAGCTTCGCTATGGCGGAAAGAATATCACTCCTGGTTAAAACCGGCTATTCCATGGACGATTGCTGCTATTCTTACATTAGGAAACGGAATTATTCTCGGCGGCCGTTGGGCATATGAATCACTTACTTTCGGTGGTTTCTGGGCCTGGGATCCTGTCGAAAACGCTTCTCTTGTTCCCTGGCTGTTGCTCGTTGCAACACTTCACAGCATGATAATTGTAAAGAAAAGGCATAACACCTATGCTACTACCTATTTCTTCACCATATTATCCTGGTTTTTTGTACTTTATGCTACCTACCTTACCCGAAGCGGTGTGCTCGGCGAAACTTCGGTTCATTCATTCGGAGTAAATGCTTTAGCTGCACAGATGTTGTTTTTCAATGGTCTGTTTTTAATTTTACCAATGATTTTGTTGTTGAACAGAAAGAAAGCATTTCCCAAAAAGGATAGCGATGAAATAATGACCCGCGAATTCTGGATGCTGATCGGAGGAATTGTAATGCTCTTATCGGGATTTCAAATCATTGCTACAACTTCGATACCCGTTTTTAATAAAATTTTTGGAACTAATATAGCCCCTCCTATTGATAACATCAACTTTTACAATACCTGGCAGATGCCTTTTACAATCGTTATATTATTAGCTATAGCGATTAGTCAATACCTGAGTTATGGTCAGAATAATATTAAGATTTTTATTCGTAAAATTCTTATTTCAAGTGTTATTGCTGCTATATTAACCATTTTGATGGCTATAGGCGATCAGGTTTCGGGCATCAGCCGTATTATACTGTTATTCAGTATTTTGTTAGCGTCAGTTGTTTCTGTTGATTTCATCATAAGTTATATACGCAAAACCTCCAATGTAGGAGCCGCATTTACCCATGTCGGATTCACAATTTTCCTACTTGGCGTAGTGCTTGCTTTCAGTAATCCACAGATTATATCGAAAAATACTTCAGGATTCGACCTTGGCAGCAGCGAAGACAATACGGAGAACCTCGTTCTGATGAAAGGCATTGGTCAACCAATGGGGAAATATATGGTAACATATACTGATGCAACCACCAAAGGAAGTGAAACTTTTTACAAGGTAGATTTTGTAAAAATGAAGGATGCGGGAACCGGGAAAATAGACTTCTCTGTTTATCCTTCTTTAAACAGGAACTCCCGGATGGGGAACGTTTACAATCCGGATACAAAACATTTTCTCGATAAAGATATATACACTTACCTGAGTTTTGCCCAGGAAAGTACCGGCACTGCTGATGCTGACGGTTTCAGCAGTTCGGGGGTGCAACCTATGAATATTAAGGACACGCTTGTGATTGAACGGAGTTTCGTTATACTTGATGAAATAGTAAGTGTGATGGAAAATGACGACGTGAATAATGCCAGTATTACAGCGAAATTCAAAATTTTCAGTATGAAGTCGGGTATGACAGAAACCGAAGCTAAGTATGAAATAGTGAAAGGCGAACTGAAAAGAACCGATGGGTTAATAGAATCGCTAGGCATGAAACTGCGTTTTGAAGGTGTTGCAACCGATTCGCAAGCTATACAAATAGGGATTTACGAAAGGCAACAGGATTACATAGTATTGAAAGCCATTATTTTCCCATACATTGCTGTATTATGGCTTGGTATTGTAATTTTGTTCAGTGGCTTAACGTATGCCTTAATGCGCAGAACCATGCGAAAAGAGAGTGAACCTGCAGCGAAAAAATAATCAGAGAGAATGTTTTAAACTGGTTTTGGAATAGTTGTTCCGGATTGGAAGTATTTTGTGATTGCAAACTATGCTTTTAATCCGGGACAAAAATACCTACTTCAATGATTTAAGTGAACCTTTATAAGAATCAGGTTAACATAGCTGCAACTATTGTTACCCTTTACGAAATACAACTACATAAAGCCTGCAAAATCTTTCATGAGCCACAATGAAAAGCATTAAAAATATCGCCATAGCAGGAACAGGAAATGTTGCTACAAATCTTGCAAGAAATCTGTCATTAAATGGGTTCAATATATCCGGCATCTGGAGCCGGAATTTTGCTAATGCCCAAACTCTGGCCTACTCGTGTGGTTCAGTGGCTTATAGCGAAATAATGTATCTAACCATTAAAGCCGATCTTATCATTATTGCTGTTACTGATAGTGCAATAGAGCTGGTTGCCCGTTCCATCGGAGAATATGATGGTATAGTGGTACACACTGCCGGATCGGTAAATATGAATATTTTTCAGGGCATCTTTAAACAATACGGTGTTCTGTATCCGTTGCAAACCATGTCAAAAGAAATTCAGGTTTCGTTGAGTGAAGTCCCTTTCTTTCTTGAAGCTTCTTCGGAAGACACTTTACTTGAACTAAAAAAAGCAACTCATATTTTATCCTCTAAAGTATATGAGGCTGACAGCCGACAGCGGATGCTCATGCATACTGCAGCTGTATTTACCGGCAATTATTCAAACCTGATGTACATAATTGGTAATGAGTTAATCTATTTATCGGGGATGCAACCAGAAGTATTGTTCCCGCTGATTATGGAAACTTCGCACAAAGCAGTTACAGGTGATCCTTTACAATATCAAACCGGTCCTGCACGACGAAATGATTCAATAACCATCGAAAAACATATTAAAGCACTTGCTTCACTTCCCGAATATGCAGAACTTTACAGGTTGTTAGCCAACATCATTATCAAAAAATACGAATAGAAAATTCTTACTAAATATGTCGAACTACAAGGAAAAGCTTTTACACATTAACACTTTTATCTTTGATTATGACGGTGTGCTTACTGATGGCACGGTGGTTTTAACAAGTTCGGGCGATGCGCTACGCACTGCCAATGTTAAAGATGGTTATGCCATGCAGCTTGCCGTTAAGAAAAAATACCGGATTGCTATTATTTCAGGTGGCTATTCCGAATCAATGAAACGACGATTTGAAACACTAAAAATTGAAGATGTTTTCCTTGGTGTGGATAAAAAAATCGACGTTTATAATCAATATCTCGAAACTCACAACCTTAAAAGTGAGAATGTTCTGTTTATGGGCGACGATATTCCTGATTACGAAATCATGCTCTCGGTTGGCGTTCCTACATGCCCCGCCGACGCAGCCGAAGAAATAAAACGATCAGCTACTTATATTTCGCATCTGCCGGGAGGTAGAGGTTGTGTTCGCGATGTTATCGAACAAGTGCTTAAAGTTCAGGGTAAATGGATGAATGATGATGCATATCATTGGTAAGTGTTAAAACTTCGGTATGATGTAAATTGCATTCAGAATATTGAGATTTAACTCATTTTGAAAGAAAATAAATCTTACTTTTCATTTCAGATAATACACTGCAGGTTTCAGGCAAATTAATATCCAAAGATTCACATCGATGCGCGCTATTATACAGATGCTCAGGATACCAAACCTGTTGATTATTGCATTCACATTTTTTATACTGCGTTACCTGGTTTTCATTCCAGTGTATGCCGGATATCATATGATCGCAGGCATGGAGAACCTGCAGTATTCACTTATGGTGATTATTACAATGATTATTGCAGCAACCGGTTACATCAGCAATGATTATTTCGATGTGGAAACAGACAGGATAAACAAACCTCAAAAACTGTACATCGGAAATCGAATAACATCAGTATCAGTATTTTCAACTGCTTTAATTTTAAGTACTATTGCTGTAATCGCTGCTATCTGTCTTAGCTATGCTACGAAAAGCTGGCTACCGGCAACTTTACTTTTAATAGCATTGGCAGTAACATGGTGGTACGCGGTAAGTTTAAAAAGGACTTTACTTTGGGGTAATATTGCTGTTTCGTGTATGACGGCGGGCACAATTGTCATGGCATGGGTAGTTGAGAAACAGACTTCCGCATTTAATCCACAAGCTTCAATACTAATTACAAACATTGTAACGGCTATTAGTATATTCGCATTTTTGCTGAGTTTACTGCGCGAAATAGTGAAAGATATGGAAGATATGGAAGGCGACAAACTGATCGGTTGTAAATCGCTACCGCTAATAAAAGGAGTTGATTTTACAAAAACGATATTGTTGATTTTAGCTGGTTTTACATTCGTTTTATTAATTGCAGCTCAAATCTTCCTGTTAAAATACGAGAAAATAAGTGCAATACTCTGGCTGGTATTAACTGTTGAAATCCCATTGGTATATTTCGTGATTAAACTGCAAAAGGCAGTACACAAAACTGATTACCATCAATTAAGCAACTTATTGAAATGGATTATGGTTGGAGGCATAGTAACCATAATTGCAGCTCAGTTTTAAAATCAGCTCTACAATCTCAAAAGGGATTCTCATCTTTTAGTTACATATTTGTAAAACGTTTTCCATCAACAATCACTGAACACCAAAAATATAGTTTTATGAACCAGGAAATATTAAAGCACTACAGCTTATTATTAGGATCAAAATCGCCACGGAGGCAGGCATTACTTAAAGCACTGGGGTTACACAACAGCCTTGTGGAAATTGACGTTGAAGAAACATACCCTTCTGAATTGCAGGGAGCAGATATTGCCAGGTATTTATGTGAATTGAAAGCAGATGCGTATGATAAGGCTTTGATTGGTGATGATGCTATACTGGTTACCGCTGATACCATAGTGTGGCTCGATGGGCAATACATTGGGAAACCATTAGGGAAGAGCGAAGCCATTGAAATGCTGACGCAACTCTCGGGTAGGCAACATTCCGTTTATACAGGCATTTGCCTGAAATCATCGAAACGAAAAGTAGTATTTCATGCGCATACATTGGTTCAGTTCAGGGAACTGACTGCTGACGAAATTGAATTTTATGTTACTCAGTATAAACCTTATGACAAAGCCGGTTCGTATGGCATTCAGGATTGGATTGGGTATATAGGAATTACCGGTATCGAAGGTTGTTACTATAATGTGATGGGTTTTCCGGTTCAGCTGTTTTACGAAAAATTAACTGAGTTTATTGCTCAAAGTCAGGATTAGCAACTGAACATCCGACATCTTCCGGATATTTGAATTTGCATTAATTTGCCGTGATTCCAAAGGATTACATATCCTGACACTATAATATTAACCAACGCCACTGGAACATAAACGACTAATATGCAATAAATAAAACAATTCATCCCGATATGAAAACAATATTTACTTTACTTTCCCTCATTACTATTATGCACTTAAAAGCCCAGGACGAAAGTTCCTATAAACTACCGCCAAGCGATATTTATGACCTGATAATGGCCAAACCAGTTCCTTCAGCCAGTGTGGATGATGCCGGTAAATGGATGTTATTGCTTGAGCGAAATGCTTTCCCAACGGTTGCCGAACTGGCTGAACCCGAATTGCGCATTGCCGGTTTACGTATTAATCCGAATAATTTCGCGCAAAGCCGTATGACTACTATTGCCGGAATGCGGTTTAAAGAACTTAATACTCTGGAAGAATTTGTAATCAAAGGTCTTCCTGACAATATGAGGGCAATCAGTTTACAATGGAGTCCATCGCAGACAAAAATCGGTTTTGTGAATCTCACCTACGACAGAGCCGACCTTTATGTAATTGATATCATATCATTTACTGCAACACGTATTAACAAGTTGCCACTGAATATTGTGCTGGGCGGAAGTTTTGTATGGATTGACGACAACCGGCTGATTTATAAAGCCACGTTGCAGAATTCAAGCGTACCGGAAAAACCACTTGCGCCGAAAGGCCCTGTAATTCAGGAAAACCTGGGTAAAAAAACGGCTGCACGTACGTACCAGGATTTGATTAAATCAGGTTATGACGAAGCACTTTTCGAATTTTACACCAAAGCGCAATTGGTTTTGACTTCCATAACCGAAGAAGTAAATATCGGCGATCCGGCTATTTACAGGAGTTTTAGTATATCGCCCGATAAAAACTATTTGCTACTACAAACCATTGACAAACCTTTTTCCTATTCGGTGCCTGCTTATGGATTTCCGCACACGGTGAGCGTTACCGATATGAGTGGGAAAATGCTACGGCAAATAGTTAAAAACCCTTCCTCGGAAGACGTACCAATCGGGTTTGATGATGCTCCTGATTATCCTCGTTCTTTCTCGTGGCGTAATGATGAAGCTTCGACCGTTACTTATGTAAAAGCGTTGGATGGCGGTCTTGGTAAATCGAAATCGGAATGGCGCGATGCGATGATGGCGTTGAAAGTTTCTCCTTCCGGGAATAATTCAGAAGCAAAAGAATTATTTAAGACAAAAATGCGTTTTCATGATGTAATATGGGGGAATAATACCACTACAGTATTTTATGAAGAATCGTATGCAACACGCAAAATGCAGATGAACCGCTACAATCCATCCAACGGAAAGGTTGATTCACTCTTCGCACGAAGCTCAAACGATTCGTATTCGGATATTGGGGAACCACTGACCCGAAAAAACGAATTTGGCCGCCAGACTCTGCTGGTATTGAACGAAAAAGAACTAATACTGAGTGCTGATGGCGCTTCCAACGAAGGCGACATGCCCCTTATACAGACTTTCAATATTACTGATGGCAGCAAAAAAATCCTCTGGCAATGCAAGGCTCCTTATTATGAATACCTTGTAAAAATGATTGACCCGGCGAAACTCACTTTTATCACCGCCCGCGAAAGCCAAAAGGATATCTCTAATTATTACCTTCATTCAACAGTAAAGAAAAAGCAGATTGAAAAACGTTTAACCTCATTTACCAATCCCTACACTCAGCTCGATGGGGTGAGCCGGCAGAAAATTACCTATAAGCGCGATGATGACGTTAGCCTTTCGGGGAATCTGTATTTGCCAAAAGGCTATGATGCTGCCCGCGATGGAAAGTTGCCGGTTTTGATATGGGCCTACCCTATTGAGTACAAATCAGCTTCGGATGCATCGCAGGTAAGGGGATCGAAGAATACGTTTACCCGTCCGTTCTATGGTTCGCCGGTACTATGGGTTACACGCGGTTATGCTGTACTCGATAATGCCGAAATGCCAATTGTAGGGGTGAATGGCAACGAACCAAATGATAATTTTATCCCACAGCTTTACCTGAATGCTCACGCTGCTATTCAGGCACTTGACGAAATGGGCGTTGGCGACAGCACAAGGGTGGCAGTTGGCGGACATAGTTATGGCGCTTTTATGACAGCTAACTTGCTGGCTCACACCAATTTATTTAAAGCCGGTATTGCCCGCAGCGGTGCGTACAACCGTACGCTAACACCTTTCGGGTTTCAGGGTGAAGAGCGTACGTATTGGGAAGCCCCCGAAGTTTATAACAGCATGAGTCCGTTCAGTTATGCCGATAAAATTAAAACCCCGCTCCTGCTGATTCATGGCGATTCGGATAACAATACAGGTACTTTCCCGATGCAGAGCGAGCGATTATATAGTGCGATAAAAGGCCATGGCGGTACTGTGCGCTATGTTTCGCTTCCCTTCGAAAGCCACGGTTACTCTGCTAAGGAAAATATACTTCATATGCTTTGGGAAACGGACCAGTGGCTGGAGAAATATGTTAAGAGTGAAGAATGAGGAAAGAAAAGTGAGAAGTTTGGAATAAAAAAAATCCCTGCAACTGTGAAGTGGACAGGGATTTTTTTGGATTGATTAATTTACACACTTCAGCAGATGTGTTCCCACGATAAGGATTATGCCGACATGCATAACACTGGGCGCCAGCGGGTCAAATACTTAAAATCCGACCAGCACTACTGTCCCGATTTATAGAGTAGTAGGCTGTAGTTTATTCTTCTCATTGAAAATAATACTTTAATCCGGCAGTCAGAATAAAGGCATTTTGTTTGACTATTAAATCATAAGGTGTCCCAGGTGAGTGTTCCTTATTTACACTTGGAGTTAGATCTGGATGTCCCTGACATTCAAGCAAAATACCAAATTTTTTTTTCCTATATTCACTTCCGGTCAGCAAATTCTCGTGCTTTTTGATTCATACCTATATCATATGCAGTTTTTATGTCAGCTAAACTAATTTCAACTTGTACTATGCCCATGAATTCATGACAACATAGATGTGCTAATTTATCTCTATTTTGGGGTGCAATTTCCATACCTTCATCTGCACTGTTCAGAGCAAGTTCGAATTGTTTATCGTCTAATGCTGTTTCCATTAATTGTGCTAGTTCAATTAATCTGCAATTTGAAGTTAGTAGTCTTACTAATGCAGCAAAGGATGAGGCTGAAGGATTTTTGTTTATTAATGTTCTATTCTTCCGAATATTTTTCTGAGTATATTCATTTTGAAGGTTTTGTTAGAATGGCGAATAAATCCCCCCAAAATATACCACACTTTCCCCAATCACAAAACAACGTATATATATTTTTCGCATCCTTTTATCAATATTTATCATCACACCCTTCCTTCCGATTCCACTTGTAAAACTATTAGTTATGGGAGGGTTGAAATTGTGGTATGATTTAAAGATTTATTACGTCGTTGGTATTTGCATCAGGCAAAGTCATGAGTTTAGTAGGATGAATAGTTTTAAAACTTTTGGGTCTGCAATTGAATGACATGTTCTACAGGGAAGAGTGCGAAACGGGGCGGCATCGAAATTCCTTTCGCAGTGAAATATTACCTATTTTTGCACCTAATTTCCATGTTATGAACAGGCTTATCCGTTACTTCTTACAGGGGTTGCTGCTTATTTCCCCGCTGGCAATTACAATTTATGCCATTGTGGTATCGCTTGAGTTTATCGATGGATTGCTCATTCAGTATCTTACCAGGATTATCGGCTTCAAAATCCCCGGATTAGGATTCGTAATTATTGTAACGTTTATTACGCTGATAGGTGTTTTGGGTAGTTCGATATTGATAAAACCAATCCTGGCTTCGCTCGACAGGCTTATAAGCCAGGCACCGTTTGTTAAAATCATTTATACTTCCATCAAAGATTTTATGTCGGCGTTTGTGGGTAAGGATAAAAAGTTTACCGAACCGGTGCTGGTGAAAATGAATAAAGATTCGGACCTTGAAAAACTTGGCTTTATAACACAACACGATTTAACCATACTGGGTATTGAAGCTGGTAAAGTTACAGTTTACCTTCCTCACTCCTACAATTTTTCCGGCGAGCTGTTTATTGTTCCCGAAGCGAATGTGAAACCGCTTTATGCCAACTCAGCCGAAGTAATGAAATTTATTGTAACGGCAGGCGTAACTGCTATTCCGGTGCAAAGACCCAATACCGTAACTGATCACAAACCGGAGATAACAGCTTAATATCCTGAATTTTACCGATTATGAAAAAACCTCTTATACTTATTACCAACGATGATGGCATTTTCGCGCCGGGTCTTCGTTATCTCATACAAACTATCAGGCCGTTGGGCGATGTACTTGTAGTTGCGCCCGACAAACCTCAGTCGGCCATGGGTCACGCGGTTACCATACAAAGTCCGCTTCGCCTGTATTTGATTGCCGATGAGGAAGGTTACCGCGAATACAGTTGCAACGGAACGCCTGCCGACTGTGTAAAACTGGGTCAAAAAGTAATACTTCGTGGCAAACCCGACCTTATTGTTTCCGGTATTAATCATGGCAGTAACGCTTCGATCAATATTTTGTATTCGGGTACCATGGCAGCCGTTATTGAAGGAGCTATGGAAAATGTGCCTTCCATCGGCTTTTCGCTGAACGAATATTCATACACTGCCGATTTTAGTCATTGTGGCACTGTGATAAAATCCATTTCCACCAAAGTACTCGAAAATGGCCTCCCCGACGGAGTATGTTTAAATGTGAATTTCCCGGCACTTAACGGAAGTCAGGTTAAAGGAATTAAAATCACGAAACAGGCCAAAGCCTTCTGGAACGAGAATTTCGACGAACGCAAAGATCCTCATAAACGTGACTATTATTGGCTGAGGGGCGAATTTGTGAATCTTGATACTGACGATGACAACGATTACTGGGCTATCCACAACAATTATATCAGTGTAGTTCCGGTGCAGATCGACCTCACGGCACATCATATGATTGATACTATAAAAAACTGGAATTTAGAAGTTTAAAAACAACCTTATGTCAATAGCTAAATGGTTTATGAAGGACAGCCTTCCTTTCGGGCTTATGCTTGGGCTTATAATTCCTGTTCCTGCCGCCTTGTTTTTCGCTGCAGTATTGCGCCTTGTACAGTATAATTTTCATTTCCTGAGCCGTGTGCGCGATGCCGACATTTTGCTGTTGGGTATTGCTGTGAATCTGATAGTTATGCGCTTTTATTTTGTAAAATTCAAATTAGCCGACACAGGCAAAGGCATCATGCTGGTAAGTGTAGTGATGGTTATTTTGTTTTTTCTTTTTCTGAAAAACAGCAGTCAAACTTTTCCTTTCTGAAACCTGGTCACCCTACGCCTATGAAATATTATATTATTGCAGGAGAAGCATCAGGCGATTTGCACGCATCAAAACTCATGAATGGGCTTAAAGCGCGTGATGCCCGTGCCGAATTCCGTTGCTGGGGAGGCTCGCAGATGGAACAAGCCGGCGGTACAATTGTAAAACATTACCGCGACCTTGCATTTATGGGGTTTCAGGAGGTTGCACTTAATATCCGGACAATTTTACAAAATATACGTTTCTGCAAGGATGATCTGGTAGCCTGGAATCCTGATGCCGTTATCCTTGTTGATTACCCGGGTTTTAATATGCGGATAGCAGAATTTGCTAAAGATAGAGGATTTAAGGTTTTTTACTACATTTCGCCACAGGTTTGGGCCTGGAAAAAACGGCGGGTACATAAAATCCATAAAAACACCGACCTTGCTTTTGTAGTGCTTCCTTTCGAAAAAGATTTTCATGCAGGGTATGGCTATCATGTAGAATATACCGGTCATCCGATGCCAGATTCGATGGACCTGGAGGCCAAAATTGATGAATCCGCTTTCAGAAATACCCACGATTTGGGCGAAAAACCTATTATAGCGCTTGTGCCCGGAAGCCGCAAACAGGAACTTAAACGGATACTTCCGTTCATGCTGAAAATCACTGAACGGTTTTCGGATTATCAATTTGTAATTGCAGGAGTATCAACGTTAAAAAAAGATTATTACAATAAACTGATTAAAGATTATCCGGTAAAAATTGTATTCGGGCAAACTTACGATTTACTTAAAATTTCGCGGGCGGCAGCTGTGAAATCAGGTACCGTAACCCTGGAAACTGCGATGCTGGGCATTCCACAGGTGGTATGTTACCGGATGAGTTTTATATCGGCACTTATTGCCTGGATGCTGGTGAATGTGAAATACATTTCGCTGGTGAATTTAATCCTCGATCGCAAAGCAGTTGCCGAACTGATACAATATAAATTTACTGCCGATACACTTAGCCGCGAACTCGCGCCCTTATTGCCCGATGGCAAAGCACGCACACGAATGCTCAATGATTATAAGGAATTACTTACACTGGTTGGACCTCCGGGAGCATCCGACAGGGCTGCAGCATTAATTTCCGAAAAGCTAAACAATAACAAAGCAATTTAAATCTATGTCGAAAAACATCATTTTAACTCTTGTAATTTCACTTTTTGCAGTAACAATGGGATTTACTTCCTGTAACGGAAACAGTAAAAAGGACACCAGCAATGCTGACAGTCTGCTTATGGATTCAGCTGTTTTTTCCATTCCTGATACCGGCAATCAGGTTACTATTGCCGACAGCAGCTGGGCACAGGCAGCAAAATCGTTAACCGAAAGTATGCCGCAGGTACAACCGGATACTACGAAAAAACCGGGCAAACCTGTTCTTATGCCGATGGGAAACATGGATCCATACAGACCTCAGGAGTTGCTCGATGGACTGAACAAAGCGAAGAACGGCGATTTGCGTGGCGCCATTGTGGATTTCGATAAATGCATAGCGAAATTTTACAAAAATCATAACGCATACTATTATAAAGCCAAAGCTTACATAGAGCTG
>Ga0105047_10011248_pt1 | contig 14537 bp, 11 predicted proteins | sample MAT04_FD_78384 | JGI IMG/M metagenome (GOLD analysis project Ga0105047, IMG submission 78384) | Freshwater microbial communities from Lake Fryxell liftoff mats and glacier meltwater in Antarctica - MAT-04 (megahit assembly) | ecosystem: Environmental > Aquatic > Freshwater > Ice > Liftoff... | reverse complement strand
TAACAAGCTCTGAGCCGGATGCGGAGGGGTCAATCTGCAGCAAGAGGTCGAACCTCACCTGACCGAAAGACCTCCTCGCGGCACCCCCGGCAGGTCTTGTTCGGCGCGTACCTTCTCCCGTGTCTCGACACGAGACCGTTTCACCGAACGCCCTGATTGTGGCCCTCCGCGTCCTCGATTCGTCTCGCCGCATCCTCACGCTACGCTGATGCGGTGGGTGTCGCTTCCGTCGCCTTTGGCTCCAACTTCACCAACTCGTAGCCCATCTCCTTCGCGCGGCGATGGAGATGACGCTCCTGCTTCTCACGCATCTGCGCGGCATTGTAACTTGGGGGAGCGGGGAAACAAAAAACCACACGAGCTGACAGCGGCCTCTCCCCTCCGCTGGCAATCCCGTGTGGTTATATCGCGAGACCACGGTGGACTTGGTGCCGAGACGCCTCTCCCGTCGTCCCGGCTTTTGTCGTCCTTGGTAGCTTTCGCTGAGAATAACTATAGCATTCAGTGTGCCAAAATGTGGCGTGGTCGGGGGCGGATTCTCTCAAGTCCCCGGAATTCCGGGCATGAGAGGCGGCCATTACCCCGGCGTTTTGAGAGTGATCTCCCGCTTGATGCAAGGGCTGCCTGCATTGTGTGCAAAATATCCTTGCGAGTGCCTCGCTTTGCATCATCCGACCGGAGCCGCCATCTCCGATCCTTTCACTTGTTTTCACTGAACTAACGCTCGCTATCGCCCGACCCTTTAGAATGAAGCCCAGAGTGGCATGCATGGGTTACATTTGCCGGGCCCATTCCTCACGTTTCAACGGAGCCGCCATGGCCACCGATATCCGCCTGAAAGATGAACTGCCCGAGATCACGGAACGGATTGTCGAGACGTACACGGAATGCAGCCGGCTGAATCACCTGTGCCACGAGCCCTTGCCCAACCGCGAAGCGATCACGGATATCGTGGGCGACCTCTTCGAGGTGCTTTACCCCGGTTACGGACGCCGGCAGAAGCTGCATCTCGCCAACATCGGCTTCTACGTGGGCAACCTTGTCGACGCGCTCCATGACAAGCTCACGCAGCAGATCGCCCGGGCGCTGCGGCACGAACTCTGCCAGGAACAGCCCCACACCGACTGGGAAGCCCTGGCCCAGCCCAAGGCCATGGAACTCCTCCGACAGCTCGCCAAGATTCGCACCACTCTTGAGCAGGACGTTGAGGCCGCCTTTCGCGGCGACCCCGCCGCTCGCAGCCATCACGAGATCGTCTTCAGTTATCCCGGTCTCGAAGCGATCACCATTTACCGACTGGCCCACGAGCTTCATCGCATCGGCGTCCCGTTAATCCCCCGCATGATGACGGAGATCGCCCACTCGAAGACCGGCATCGACATTCACCCTGGCGCCACGATCGGCCCGGGCTTCTTCATCGATCACGGCACGGGGGTCGTCATTGGCGAAACATGCGAGATCGGCCGAAACGTGAAGCTCTATCAGGGCGTTACGCTCGGAGCCCTCAGCTTCACCAAGGACGATGAAGGCGATCTGGTTCACGGCAACTACAAACGCCACCCGACTCTGCGGGATCACGTTGTCGTCTATGCGAACGCCACGATCCTCGGCGGCAAGACCATCATCGGCGAACGCAGCGTGATCGGTTCGAACGTCTGGCTCACCGAACCCGTGCCGCCTGACACGACCGTCGTGCTCGAGAAGCCACGACTCAAGCTGCGCGGCAGTAATACGGCACCCGCAGGCGACGACTTCCTCATGTTCCACATCTGATATAAATCAATGAGAGGGAATTCAGGGCAGACCATTTGATCCAGTGATGTCCTACCTGCGCGGCGTTCTTCTTCGCCACGGCCCCTCCGCATTCCGCTCGCGAAACGTCTCGACCGGCCAGCAGAAGTTGTATCTTAAACAGTTGAACATCGTGACCCACCGCGAACGGGCGGATTGGGTTTTGTACTTCGAGGGCCAATCGTATAAACGATCTCGTTGTCCAGTTTCGGGAGTTATATCAACGCCACTGGAGCCAGTTTGTACCTTACTACAGAGAAAACCTTGCGCTCTCTTCGCCCTTGCTGATGAATCCGCCTCGGGCTTACGCATCGCAGAAGCACAAGCTCATGGTCATTGGTCGAGAAACCAAGACTTGGTACAACGCGGAAGGTCGTACATTTCCGCAGGATGAGATGATCGATGGATTGATGGGCATCTATCGGGACAAATTCAACTTGGGTATGGGTCTCAAACGAAGCGTATTCTGGCAATTCGTAAGGGCATTGGAAAACCGACTCGGCATCACTCCCGGCGCAGTTTGTTGGAGCAACATCCATAAATGCGACTTCCATGGAACACAGCCCTCGCCAGAGATTGCAACCATACTGCGCGAACGGCTCCCCGTCCTCAGGACGAGATCACTCTTGCAAATCCCAATGTCGTCGTCTTCTGTTGTGTAATCCACAGTCGGACCAATCTCAATCATTGGTTTCCTGATGCAAAGTTTTATGAGGTACTTGGCTCCAACGAATCGCTCGTCAGAGTAAAAGCTGAGCATTCGAACCTTCCCATGAACACTTTTCTGACGTACCACCCGCGGGCGATGAAGCGTTACGGCCACTGGAATCGCGTACTAACTCAGTTGACTGAACTTATCATGCCTTGAAGCACCTGCCGACTCCCGGAGCGATTTGGGCCGGGGCCGCATGTGCGGGGATGTTGGGCCGTGGACTTGGTGCTGGGCAAGAGTTAGCGCTCGCTTCTCGAACGCTGCTCTACAATAGCCTCATGTCCGAACCGAAGAAGAAACGCCGGCCGTTCTGGCGGAAGCGAAACCGACGATCGACGCGAGCGGGTGAACACACGCCCGCGCTGCTCGCGGACGTGCTCTCCGTGCTCGATCCCAGGCCTGGCCAGATCGTCGTCGATTGCACGCTCGGCCATGCGGGGCACGCGAAGGAACTTCTCTCGCGCATCGCTCCCAATGGCATTCTCATCGCCACGGATCTCGATACCGCGAATCTCGAACCGGCCCGGCTCCTTCTCGAACCGCTCAACGGCCTGTTCACCCTGCATCACTCGAACTTCGCCGGACTCGCGAACGTGTTGGCCATGGAGGGCGTCCAGCAAATCGATGGCCTCCTCGCGGACCTGGGCATGTCCAGCATGCAGGTGGACGACCCGAGGCGGGGCTTCTCGTTCATGCGGGATGGGCCGCTGGACATGCGCATGGATCGCACCCGGGGCCAATCTGCGGCGCAGCTTCTGCAATCGCTTTCCGAAGAGGACCTCGCCGCGGCGTTCCGCGATCTCGGCGATGCACCTGAAGCCGGGGCGATCGCGAAGGCCATCGTGCAGACGCGTGTCACCCAGCCCATCGCCCGCACCACCGAACTTCGCGCCCTCGTGGAGGCCGCCGCTCCGGTGAGAATCATTCACGGCCCCGGCTCGCCTCCGGAGCGGAAGCAGAAACTCCTGCCGGCCACACGCGTGTTCCAGACCCTGCGAATTCTGGTCAATCGCGAACTGGCGAACCTCACGCACCTGCTGCGAATGCTGCCGACGATCCTCCGCCCCGGCGGTGTCGCGGCCCTCATCAGCTTCCACAGCGGCGAGGATCGGCTCATCAAAGTGGCCTTCCGCGATGGCCTTCGCAACGGCGTGTACGAAGCCGGCTCCGACGATCCGATTCGGCCAAGCCTCGAGGAACGCACCGCCAACCCTCGCTCGCGCTCGGCCAAGTTGCGCTGGGTTCGGAAGTCTGCTCTCTGAAGTGTTGGTGATTCGCTGCTCGGGCACCAGACGCGGCACTGGCGTTGGGCGAGGGGTTGGAGTTACAATGAACACTCGCCGTGCACGCCCGGCGGAGCGGGGCAGTTCGAACCTGCGTTGGTCTTTCGCCCTGGAGATTCTTGATGTCGCGATCCCTCGTACTCGCGTCCATGTCGATGATTCTCCTCTGTTCCGCAGCGTCATCGGCCGCCACGCCGGAGGCGATCGCTCGAAGCATTTCCCGCGGCGCCACGTTCCTCAAAGCGGATCTGGCGGGATCGAACGACGAAAACGCTGTCGGCGCCAGTTCGCTGGCAGGGCTGGCGCTGCTGGAGAGCGGGGTGCCCGCTCAGGATCCCGCCATTGAAGCCCTGCGTCAACGACTGCGGGATAATACGTATTCCGAGGCGAGGACTTACAACCTTGCTCTGGCGCTGATGTTCTTCGATCGTCTGGGTCACCCCGAGGATGTGCCCTGGATTCAGATGCTGGCCTGTCGCCTGCTGGTGGGGCAGCAACCCAACGGCGGCTGGGATTACGAAAGCATCCTGCCGATTCCCGAGGCGATGGTTCAGGAACTCAAGAAGAACCTGCGAACGGACGAGTTGGTAGCCGGGAACATCCAGAGCCCTGCGAAGCCGTTGCTGCCTGGGGGAAATCGCATGCATGCGGAGGTGGTGAAGCAGAGCTTGAGGCTGCGTCGGGTTCCGGACCAGGCGACGGATAACTCCAATACGCAGTTTGCCGTCCTTGCGATCTGGATTGCTCGCCGCCATGGGGTAGATGTGGAACGCAGCCTGGCATTGATCGAACAGCGTTTCCTCCGCACGCAGAAGAACGATGGAACCTGGAGCTATCATCCTCCGGAGCCGATGGGTCAACCGGATCACGCGAGCCCTTCGATGACCTGCTCAGGACTGCTGGCGATCGCAACGTCTCTGGCTCGACGCGAGGAACGCAACGCCGCTGAGCCCAAGGCGGCTGCGGGAGTGCGTCCGGTCGATCCCCGGGAAGTCGCCGCGCGGCGGGGTTTCGCCGCGCTGGCCCAGACCCTTGCGGCTCTCGAAGGGCCTGCAAGGGCCGATGTGCAACGCGGCGACGGCGACGGCGATCTTTACTATCTGTGGTCCGTGGAGCGAGTGTGTGTGATCTACAAGATCGAGAAGCTTGCCGGTGTGGACTGGTACGCGGTCGGGTCGGACGCGCTCGTTCGCAGCCAGAATGCGAACGGTTCCTGGAACTACCGACCGGGGTCGACTGCCGGGACCGCGCTTGCGATTCTCTTTCTGTGCCGATCGAATCTCGCAAAGGATCTCAAAGGCGTCGGCGAGGAGCAGTTCACGGAGCTTCGCTCCACGGCTCGTCTCAAGGAGAATGTCTCCAGTGCGAAAGTCACGACTCCCAAGGTCGAGTTGAAGCCGGCCGGTCCGACTCTTCCGACTCCGGCCACGGATCAAGGCGTGCTGCTCGCGGCCGAGCTGCTCAAAGCTCCCGCAAACGACTGGTCGACTTTGCTCGTTCGACTGCGGGATGAGAAAGGCCCGTCGTTCACCCGCGGCCTGGTGCTTGCGGTCAACAAGCTCGACGGCGACCGAAAGAAGGAGGCCCGTGACGCGCTGGCGGATCGACTGACGCGAATGACGGTGCCGACCCTACGCGAAATGCTGGGATCCGAGGAAGCCGAGCTTCGCCGCGCCGCGGTGCTGGCAAGTGCGATGAAGGAGGAAAAGGACCTGATCCCCGATCTCATCCGCCGCATTCGCGACGACAGTCCGGTGGTGTGGCCCGCCGCCCGAGCAGGGCTCAGGAGCCTGACCGGCCAGGATTTTGGCCCACCCACCGCGGCCACGGCCGAGGATCGCAGCCGAGCCCAGAACGATTGGAATGCCTGGTACGCGCGAACGAAGAAGTAGTGGCGAGCAGCGTGTTTCTGTGGGCGAGGCCTCAGATTCCTGCGAGGCGGATTTGCACCCGTCCCTTTGCCTCACCCCGCTCGCAGGCGGCGCTCTTCCTCGTACTTGTGCAGCTTGTTGTAAAGCGTCTTGAGGCTGATACCGAGCTCGTCCGCGGTGCGTTGTTTGTTCTGGTTGTTCTTGCCGTAGACCTGAAGAATGTAATCCATCTCCACATCCGAAAGCGTCTTCGTCCCGGTGGCCGCGGCGGGAACAGCGAAGGCCGCGTTCATCGGGATCACATTCGTGCTGGCGTAACGGGGCGTGTGCCCGGGCTCTGCGTGCATCGGCAGCACGGCGCGGAGGGTTCGCACATCGTGGGGCAGGTGCGCTGAGCCGATCGGCTGGCCGCCCGCGACGATCCAGGCATACTCCATCGCGTTTGCGAGTTCGCGGACATTGCCCGGCCAGTGGTAATCGAGCATCACCTGCAGCGCATCCGCGGTCAGTAGCTCGGCCACCGTCTCCAGCGGCCGTTTCGCGGCGCGGGACAGCAGATGCCGGGCCAGGTCCGGAATGTCCGCCCTGCGTTCCCGAAGCGTCGGCAGGTGGATGTGGAACATGTTGAGCCGAAAGAGCAGGTCTTCGCGGAAGGTTCCTTCCGTCACCATCTGGCGAAGGTCGCGATTGGTCGCGGAGATCACACGCACGTCCGCGATGATCGCCTCGTTCGCCCCAATGGGTCGAATCTCACCAGCTTCGAGGAAGCGAAGAAGCTTCACCTGAATGTTCTTGTCGAGTTCGCCGAGTTCATCCAGGAACAGGGTGCCACCATTGGCGACCTCGAACATCCCCTTGCGATCGCGGTCCGCTCCGGTGAACGAGTTCTTCTTGTGGCCGAACAGTTCGCTCTCGGCGAGGTTCTGATTCAGGGCACCGCAGTTCACGGGAACGAACGGCATGTCGGCCCGTTTGCTCTTGGTGAAGAGAGCGCGAGCGACAACTTCCTTCCCGGTGCCTGTCTCGCCTGTGATGAGCACACGGCCCTCGGTGGGCGCGATGCGATCGACGAACTGCTGCACAGGCTGCATCGCCGGTGTGGCGCCGATGAGTTGCGAGGGGCCTTCCGCGGCCTGGACTCGCGATTCGAGTGCGGCGGTCTTGTGCTTGAGCTTTCGCTTCTCAAGGATGCGGATCAGCAACGCCTCGATATCCGATAGCTTGCAAGGCTTGGTGAGGTAGTCGAAGGCGCCAAGTCGAAGCGCTTCGACGGCCGTCTCGGTGCTGCCGTAGCCCGTCATCATCACGGCTTCGGTGTCCGGGCTAATCTGCTTGATCGCGGCAAGAACGCGGAGACCGGCCTTGTCGTGCTCCATCCGCATATCGAGGATGGCAGCGTCGAATGTGGACTTCTTGACGGTCTCGATGCCGCTGGCGCTATCGGCGCAGACCGTGACCTCGTGTCCGAGCCGAGGTAGCTCGGTCCGCATGAACTCGCGCAGGTGCTGTTCGTCATCCACGAACAAGATCCGTAAGCGGTTGTGCGGGGCAGTGGTCGCAGTCACGAGAAACCTCCGAGCAAACAGACCGTGTGGTCAAGGAGACGCGGCGAGACGGAATCGAAATCAGGCGGCGACCCGACCGTTCGGGAAGGCGAGAATCGTTCGGCCATCGTCCTCGGTTTTTTCTCCCTGTCCGCCGGTCTCCTTGTCTGCTTCACTTTCCTTCAGCGGCACCCTCACAGTGAAGGTGCTGCCGCGCCCCGGGCCATCGCTGGCGGCCTGAATTGCGCCACCGTGCTGATCGATGATCTGATGGCTGATGAACAGGCCCAGACCCGTGCCTTTGCCCGTTCGGCTCTTCGTGTAAAAGGGCTCGAAGATGTTCTCGAGCACCTCGGCCGGCATCCCACATCCGCTATCGGTGAAGGACATTTCCGCAAACCCGTCCCGAGTGCCAAGGCGGATGGCAAGCTTGCCGGCGTCTTCCAGGCTGTCCAGGGCGTTCACAACCAGGTTCAGAATCACGGACTTCAAATCCTGAGCGTTCACGGGAGCCACCACATATTCCTCGGGAAGGAAGGTGATCTCCTTGCTTCGACAATTCGGAAGATGGCGAGCGATCTCCAGCACGCTGCGGATCAGCCCCGCGAGGTCCGTCTCTTCGCGTTTGCGTTCCCCCGTCCGGCTGAAATCCAGGAGCTTCGTCGTGATCTCCTTGCAGCGAAACGCTTCCTGTTGAATCATCTTGAGATAGCGGTGAAGCGTTTCGGCTTCGCTGGGCTCACTCCCCTCGGGGCGACTCATACCCACGGGAACGAGCACTTGCAAGCGGCGTTCGAGAGCTTCCGAACAAAAGGCGATCGAGGCCAGCGGATTGTTGATCTCGTGCGCCACGCCCGCGGCCAGGAAGCCCACGGAGACCATCCGTTCGCTGCGAACGAGCTGCCGACTGCGTTCGTCGACCTGGCGGGAAAGATCCGCATAGGTCGCGGCCACCCGGGACGCCATGGCGTTGAAGGACGTCGCCAGTTCTTCGAGTTCGTCCTTGCTGTGCAGCACAATCGGATGGGAGAAGTCGCCGCGATCGACCCGATGGACGCCCCGAAGTAGCGCTTTAATGGGCGAGAAGATCCACTTTTTGAAGTAGTACAACAGAGTAAACACCAGCACCACGGAGGCGACCATGGCGGCGGCGACCGTCCAGAGGCTCTGGCGGATCGCCTTCGTGGACTGGCGAGCACTGCGTTCGATGTCATTGCCGATCGCGAAGCGCCAGTCGTCCGCGCACTTGCGGGCTCTGTCGTAGGCGGCCTTCACCTCGGGATCCGAGCGAAGCGACGTCGAGGCTTCCTGACCCGAACGGGTGCGGGCTTTTTCGAGAGCCACGAGCAGTTGATTCAATTCGTTGCGGAGATCGTTGGTGAGATTGGTCTCCATCTCGCCGCCATCAGGATCGAGTCCAAGGCGAACGGTCTCGGCGAGAATCTCCATCTGGTAAGAGTCGATGAAGTTCCGAGCGATCTCAACCTGGTACTTGATGTGCTTGTATTCGGACGAAGCGTCCATCGGCTCGGGTCGGTCGATGGCCGTGAGGACATTGATGACGACAGTCGAGTAACGAACTTCATCGAGTTTTCGTTCAGTGGTCTGGGTTGTGCTGAGGTAGGCACGGATGCCGTAGAGCGATCCTCCGAGCAATAAAGCGACGGAGGCCACGACCAGGCCGAGGCCGAGCATCAGTTTGTACCGCAACCGTCGGGGACGGGCCACGGAAACCTCCTTGCCATCGGCTCGCGATGCGGTTCGCAAGCCGTCTGGACCGGTCCGCGAACCCTTCCTGGGTCGCGGCAAACTCCGGCACGGGCGGGAAGATACCAAGTCAATTCTTACAGCACGAGAGCAACTTTTTCGTGCCAGCCGATCCTTCTTACAATAAGTGCGATTGGGGTTGATTTTATGAAAGACCGACGCCCTCAAAAGCCGCGGAGCGGCGGCAGTCGCTTGCGGAGACTTATGACGCCCCAATCGTATACCAGTCTCCATTACCATGTTGTCTTTAGCACCAAGAATCGCCAGCCTTTAATAACGTCTGAGATCGATCGTGTAGACTATCCCGAGGAATCTGAGGAATGACTCCCATGGCCGGAAGCCCGCGACTCGAACTCGGATCGTACATCGTCGGCGATGGTGCGCCGTTGCTCTGGATCTGTGGCCCTTGCGTGATCGAATCGCGAGACCATACGCTCCAGATTGCCGAGCGGCTTCACCGCCTCGCGGAGACGCTTCACCTTCAACTGGTCTTCAAGGCTTCCTTTGATAAGGCCAACCGCACCTCGGGGAAGTCCTTCCGTGGGGTCGGCCTCGACGCCGGGCTGAAGATCCTCGCGGAGGTGAAAGCCGCCACGGGCCGACCCGTGACCTCCGACGTTCACGAAGTCTCTCAGGCGGCGCCGTGCGGCGAAGTCCTGGACATCCTTCAAGTGCCCGCGTTCCTCGCCCGGCAGACGGACCTCATCGAAGCCTGTGGGCGGACCGGCAAGGTCGTGAACGTGAAGAAAGGCCAGTTCATGGCCCCGTGGGACATGAAGAACGTGGTGGCCAAGCTCGCGGAAGTCGGCAACCAACGAGCCCTTCTCACCGAGCGAGGCACCACCTTCGGCTACGGTTTGCTCGTGAACGACATGCGAGCCATCCCCTGGATGCAGGAGGCCGGGGCTCCGGTGATCTTCGACGCGACTCACAGCGTACAGATGCCAGGGGGGCTCGGGGACCGCACCGGTGGCGATCGACGCATGGTGCCCGTGCTGGCGCGAGCCGCCATCGCGGCCGGTTGCGATGGCGTCTTCCTGGAAACACACCCGGACCCGGACAAGGCCCCCTCCGACGGCCCCAACATGATCCCTCTGGATCAACTCCCGGCACTGATCCAAACCTGTCAGCGGCTTCGTGCCGCTCTCACCACACTCTGAGCGGCACCCATGCAGAGCGTCTCCCGTTGGTCGAGCTTCGTGAGCTTCGCAGTCCTCTTTACCGCGGGCTGCGGCGACACGAAGCCTGCGGCAACGGTCAAGGATACCTCCAGCACTTCACGCGCGGCGGCCGGCGATCCGTGGAAGGACGCCATCACGCAGATCCGGCGAAGCCGTGACGCCCAGGAATGCAAGGCCGCTCTCGCACGGCTTGGTTCCGAGCTCAGCACTCGTCCCGATCTCGAACGACCAAGCGAGCCCACGCTCGAAGCACTTGCTTCGCTGAAGTCCTTGGCGGGGCTTAGCGACCGAGACGCCAGCGAGGTGAAATCCGCAGCGTTCACTTCGCTGGACAGTGCTTACGTCCTGGAAAGCCTCTATCTTCGCGACGCGGCCCGAACCCTGGAGACCGAAGGGGGCACGCCCGCCCAGGCGGCGCAGGCTGCGTTCGCGTGGACCTGTCGGCAGATGGTGCTCGACCCGTGGGTCTGGCCCTCGCCGCAGGGAGCCTTCGCCACGGCTCTGCCGCCGTCGCTCGTTCTGCCCCGAGGCTTCGGCTCCGGACTCGAACGTGCGTATGTCTTCCTCGCACTGCTTCAGCAACTCGGCATCGATGGCTGCCTGGTCGGCCCTCCGGAATCCGGGCAAATGCTGGCGACGGCGTTCCCTAACGAGGAATCGAAGAAAGGCAACAACCCCTATCCCCCCGGCCCGTTCTGGGCCGTGGGCGCGAGAATCGGGGCGGACGTTCTCCTGTTCGACCCCTGGCGTGGCGTCGCGTTCCCTGGCACGCTGGCCCAGGTTGTGGCGGATCCGGACCTGCTCAAGGCGTGGTACGACGACCCCAAGGCTGCCTGGCCGTTGAAGCCCGAAGGAGTGAAAGCCGCGAAGGCCCACCTCACGGTGCCGATCAGTTCGCTCTCGCCACGGATGGCTCTGCTCGAGAAGAAACTCGCGGCGGAGACGGGCGTGAAGCTTGCGAGCCAGCCGGCCGCGATGCGAGACCGCTTCGAGAAGGAAGCGAACCTCCCGGCGACGTTTTGGACCCCGAAACGGGATCGCTTCGACCACGCTCACACGCTGGCCTTCAACCTGCCGGAGGACCAGGGAGGGTGGGATACCACGCTGCCCAACGAAGGGCAGTTGTACACGACGTTGCGAATCTTTCAGATCCCGCCGTTCGAGCGGATTCGCCTCGCCGATCTCGCCGGGGCGGAGCGGAAGCTCACGTCCCAATTGCTCGACCAGGTGCGCACGGCGTATGCCAACACGTTCCTCGCGCCTCCAGCTCCGCGCGAGCGCTTCCAGCGCGGCCAGTTCCAGGAAACAGCAAAGTCTCTGGTGGAGAAACAGGATCAGTTTCAAAGTGGATTGGAACTGGCGGGCTCGGATCGTTCCAAGGTGGCGCCGTGGGTGAAGCGAGCCAACGAACTTTACAGCCAGTTCGAGCGGTCCCGCCTCGACGACGATCCGGCAGGCCAGAACGCGGCGAAGAACGCGATCGAGCAGCACTGGAGAACGAACGACCGCACGCCTGTGCTTCTGGTCGACTCGCTACTCGCCCCGGTGGGGATGGCGGAAGCGACGTATCTACTCGCTCTGTGCAAGCACGAATTGGCGGAATTGGCCCAGGGGCGCCTGAAGCGAGCGGCGACGAGGGACAAAACTCGCCTGGAGGAACTATCCCGCGAAGCGTGGGCGGTGGCCCGGGACTCGTGGGATTCGTATCAGTTCCGGAGGGGCGGCTCGATTCACTCCCCGAGCCAGATTGAGCACGCAGGGCTGCTCGCCAGGCGAGCCACTTTGATGGCCATGGCCGAGTCGAAGTGATGAGGGAGATCTTGGAGCAGAATCAAAGATATGGACTGCTGCGGAGGCGGGGCTTGGTCCCCACGCTCCGCGTCGCGTTGCGGCTGAGCCGCAGACAACTTTTTCCGTACCTGAGCAGATTGATTACGGCTTGTCGACGGTCACCTTGACGTCGGTGAGCGTTTCTTTGCCGGTCTTCTCGGGTTTGGCCTGGACCTTGATGACGTAATCGCCAGGCTGGGCGTTCTCCTCGGCCGTCACGGTGAAGGCCACTTCTTTCGTTCCCGCCGCTGCGGTCTTGGACTTTTCGTCCACCTTCAGACCGTTGGGCACTTCCTTCGCCATGAACACGACGGCTTCGTTGAAGGAGTCCTTGCGGTTCACATCAATCTTGATCACCTTGGATTCCTTGGGCTTCAGATGGGTCGACATCTGAGGCGGGGACACGGTGAACGAGCTGTCCGTGCCGGGAACGCCTCCGGGTTCGCTCTTATTGCAGCCAAGTGTGAGGAAGCTCGCGCACAGCGCGGCAGAGGCCAACAGGGAAAGCTTCATGTTGTGGGTCCCTTGAGAAGAACATTGCTCGCCGAGGTCGTCGGACTTTCGGCTCATTCGAAGAACGAGAATAGCAAGGGTGATGCCGAAGCCATGAGAGTGAGAAGAAAGCGGGGATTTTCCGTCGCGGCCGAGGATAATGCGAGGGGAAGTGCGCGAAGGCTGAGAGCGAAACTGCGTGGCCATGAGAAAACCCCGGACCAGCGAGGGCTGATCCGGGGCCGAGGAGAAGCGGGTCGAGAACCCGCATCAGGGGGACGTCGTTACTTGCAGGCCGGGCCGCAGGTGTCGCACTTCGGGGCGCTGCAACCGCAGCTTGACTCGCACTTGACGCGGGTCGAGCAGAGGCGGTTGAAGAAGTCCTTCAGTAAGGAGGACTTCTTCACCTTGGCGCAGGGGTCGCAAGCGTCCTTGGCACAGGGATCACAGGCCGTCGTGGCCGGGGTGCAACCCGGGGCACAGGGGTCCGTGGCCGGGGTGCAACCCGGGGCACAGGGGTCCGTGGCGGGGGTGCAGCCTTGCGGGCAAGCCGGAGCGGCGGGTGCACAGGGCACATACCGGGGCTTCTTCACGCACACTTCGACCGGAACCTGGCAGCAAACCTTCTTCTCAACCTGGCAAGGAACCATTTCCGTCACGCAGGTCGGAACCTTCACGCACACCGTGTAGGGAACCTTCTTGCAGACGGTGTAAGGCACGCACTTCGTCACCGTGCAGGGCTTCATGACGGTCACCTTGGTCGGCACCATCTTCGTGCAGGTCTCCGTGACCATGCGGCAAACCTTCTCCTGCACGCACTTCTTCACTTCGCAAGGAACCATCTTGGTCACCGTGACGGGAACCGTCTTGACTTCGCAGACCGGAACGCACTTTTCGACGGTATAAGGCACCTTCACGCAGACCTTCTCTTCGACATTGCGAGTCACCGTGACGGGAACCATTTCCTTGACGGTCTTCTGCACCATGGTGGTGACAGGAACCTGCTCGGAGACGGTCTTCATGCGTGTGACTTCGCGGGTTTCCCAGTGGCCAGGGCCAGTGCCCGGTCCGCCGTTGGAAGCGACGCCTCGGCTGCCCGAGGAGCTCGAGCCGAAGAGCCGGCTCAGCAGGCTGCCGGAGCTTGAGCCGTGCAGCGAGGTGTGCTTCTTGGACTTGCTACCGGTCGCACAGGGATCGGCGCAGGGGTCGCAAGCCGTCGTGGCACAGGGGTCCTTGGCACAGGGGTCGCCACAGGCGTTGCAGGTCGGGCCGCAGGTCGGCGCGGGGCAGTCGGCCACCCACACCTTCTCGCAAGCCTTCTCCGCCACTTCCTTGCAGACGGTCTTGTACGTCGTGCAGGGCACGCACACGACCTTGCACACTTCCTTCATGCACTTCTCGGTGACCGGACGGCACACCGTCTGGATCGTGTCCTTGTAGCAAGTCTCGCACACCTTCTTGGTGGTCGTGACCTTGACTTCTTTCATCTCCGTGACGCAGACCGGCTTGCACACGGTCTCGATCACGATCTTGTTCACGACCTCGTGAACAGGCCGCGTGACACAGACCTGGGTCGGCTTCATCACCGTTTCGCAGACCGGCTTGCAGACGGTCTCTTGAACCTGCTTGTAGGCGGTCTCCTGGACCTCCTTATAGCTGGTGCGTTGCTCGTTGTGGTACACGGTCTTGGTGACCGGCTTCATGACCGTCTCGGTGACAGTCTTGTAGACGGTCTGCATCTGCGTTTCTTTGACCGTGTCGTACACGATTGAGTAGCCCGCTTTGTCGCAGGGAGACCCTGCGCCGCAGCCGTTACAGTCGCCGGCAGGCTTGGTGCCGTGGTCGGCGTTGGCTGTCAGACCGATGGCGAGCAGCATGATTGCTGTGGCACCGATCGACGACCCCCTCAGGCGCATCCGCATGACTTCGCCTCCTCATGGAATTTCCCCGGCTCTCCACATGCGCCCATCCCAGGCGTGTGGCCGACAGCGTGGAATTACGCTGCCGGGGCCGAAGTCGTCCGTTTTTTCCTTCCCGTTCGCGACGACGAGCCGGTCGCATCGAAC
>Ga0105047_10011247_pt1 | contig 14537 bp, 13 predicted proteins | sample MAT04_FD_78384 | JGI IMG/M metagenome (GOLD analysis project Ga0105047, IMG submission 78384) | Freshwater microbial communities from Lake Fryxell liftoff mats and glacier meltwater in Antarctica - MAT-04 (megahit assembly) | ecosystem: Environmental > Aquatic > Freshwater > Ice > Liftoff... | reverse complement strand
GCGGTGACGGCGATGCCGATCGTCACCAGGGCACCCGCGACCAGTTGCACCTTGCCGGTGCCGCCGAGCACGGCGATCAGCTCGCGGCCCGCCGCGCCACCGAGCACGGTGCGCACCGGCGCCCCGGCGAGTGCAACCGCTGCCAGACCGAGCACCGCACCCCATGCTCCCACCAGCGCGGCGGCGACCATCAACGAGAACGCGGCGCCGAGCAACAGCACGTAGAACCAGCGTGTTCGACGGTCGCCGAGGCGTACCGCAAGGGTGCGCTTGCCGACCTCGCGGTCGGTGGGGATGTCGCGCAGGTTGTTGACGACCAGCAACGCGCACGCCAGGCATCCGGCGATGCAGCCGAGCAACCAGCTCAGCGCCGGCAGCCGCCCGAGCACCACGAACGTCGTACCCACCGTGGCCACCAACCCGAAGAACACGAACACGAACACCTCGCCCAGGCCGAGGTATCCGTACGGATGTGAACCGCCCGTGTAGAACCAGCCGGCCAGCATGCTCGCCACGCCGACGCCGAGGAGCCACCATGACGTGGTCGCTGCCAGCACCAGCCCTGCCGCGGCGGCCGCCCCGAACGCAGCGAACGCAGCGCGCTTCACGGCACCGGCGGCCGCCAGGCCGCTGGCGACGAGCCGGACCGGTCCGACCCGGACCTCGTCGGTGCCGCGGATGCCGTCGCTGTAGTCGTTGGCGTAGTTCACTCCCACCTGCAGTGCCAGGCTCACGAGGAGCGCGAGAACGACGGCCCACCAGCGAGCGCCGCCCTCCCCCACCCCGACGACGGCACCGAGGGCGACGGGGACGACCGCAGCGGGCAGAGTGCGGGGCCTCGCGCCAGCGAGCCAGGTGCTGGCATTCAGCCGAAGGGTCGGGTCGGTCACGGCTGCCGAGTCTGTCAGCTCGCCCCGGCCGACGCCGCCTTGCGCCCGTTGCGGCGATCGATCAGCACGATCACGACCACGAGCCCCAACCACAGCAGCGGGTTGCCGACCACCCGGATGATCGTGTCGGTCGCCCCAGCGAGCGCCGGCACCGACCGGCCGACCCAGGCGAGCACGCCGGCGAGCGCTCCGAGCAGCCCCACCGTCGACGCCACCGCGAGCGCACTCTCGACGATCGCCCGGAGATGGCGGCGCACCCCCACCACCCCGCTCGTGGAGATCTGCACGAGCGCCACCGCGGTCGTGCCGAGACTGAACGCCATCGCGAAGCGGGCGGCGATCGACGTCTCGTGCCAGCCGCGCAACTGCTTGGTGCCGTCGACGCTGAGCTGCCGCCATGCAGCAGCGGCCGTGCGGTCGAACAACGAAAAGCCCACGAGCGCGGTCACGCCCGACAGCAGTTGCTGCACCAAGGTGAAGACGAACCCCACGATCGCTGCCACGGCGATCACCCCAGGGCCATCGTTGGCGCGATCGAGCACGGTGAGCACGAGCCAGGGGGTGACCGTCTCGTTCCCCGGCCCCCACTCGTACACGATCCAGGCGACGACGCCGACGAGCGCCAGCCGCCGTCCCCACGATGCACCGCGGAAGTCGGCCGACACCGAGCGCCGCAGCGACGGTCGCATCCCCGACGCCCCTGCGCCATCTGCGACCCCATCTGCGACCCCATCTGCGATCCCGTCGGCTGCCCTCGTGCCGGCGACCGATCCGCTGATCCCCTCGCGCCCCGCCTCCATGCTCTGCCCGAGCGCGACGAGGCGATCGAGGGCACGATGATCACGGCCGTCGGCGGGGGCAGGGTCGAGCGCGATGGATGGCATCGTAGAAGTCGCACAGGCCCTGTTCACGTCCTATCGGGTCCACAGCCTGTCCGATTCACCTCCGCCGGTCCACGACCGTCGGTTCACGAGTTCCGTATCCTCGGCTCCATGCCCGACCTCGTCGCGATCGATCTGCCCGGTGGTCAGGCGTTCGTCGACACCGTCCGGCGCTCCTGGGACGCTGGCAACGCCGTGTTCCCGATCGACCAGCGCCTCCCCGGTCCCGCCCGCCAGGCGCTGCTCGCCGCCCTCCGCCCATCCGCGATCGTCGCCAGTGGCAGCATCCACCGGCGTCGGCACGGCATCCCGGTCGATGACGGCGACGCGCTCGTGATGCCGACGAGCGGCTCGACGGGCACCCCGAAAGGCGTCGTCCTCACCCACGACGCGCTCCATGCCTCCGCCCGAGCGACCAGTCAGCGGCTCGGCGTCACCGACGCTGACCAGTGGCTGGCATGCCTCCCGCTCGCCCACATCGGCGGGTTCTCGGTGTTGACGAAGGCGTGGTGGGCAGGCGTGGCACTCACCGTGCACGACGGGTTCGACGCAGCCGCGGTCACACGTGCCGCACACGACGGTGCGACCCTGGTCAGCCTGGTGCCCGCCGCGCTCAACCGGATCGACCCCGCACTGTTCCGGGTGATCGTGCTGGGCGGCAGCCGGCCACCGGCTGACCGCCCGTCGAACACGGTGACCACCTACGGCATGACCGAGACCGGGAGCGGCATCGTCTACGACGGCCGCCCGCTCGACGACGTGGAGGTGCGCATCGTCGACAGCGAGATCGTGGTGCGCGGGCCGATGCTCCTCCGCTGTTACCGAGACGGCACGAGCCCGTTCGACGCGGAAGGCTGGTTGCACACCTCGGATCTCGGCCACTGGCTCGCCGACGGACGGCTACACGTCGACGGCCGCCGTGGTGACCTGATCATCACAGGGGGCGAGAACGTGTGGCCCGACGCCGTCGAGGCTGCGCTTCGAGGTCACCCGGCCGTGGCCGATGTGGCCGTGGCAGGCGTTGCCGACCCCATGTGGGGTCAGCGGGTGGTGGCATGGGTGGTACCCACGACGGCCGCAGCGCCACCGTCGCTGACCGACCTGCGCAACCACGTGGGCGAGCACCACCCGGCCTTCATGGCACCCAAGGAACTGGTGCTCGTCGCTTCGATCCCACGCACAGCGCTGGGCAAGGTCGTGCGCAGTGCGTTGGCCAACGACCACGAGCCGTCGAGCGGCTAGGGTCGCGCCCCGATGGAACCACGATTCGCGCGCCTCGAGGGCTTGACCGCACTCGTGACGGGGGCGGCGGCCGGCATCGGTCGGGCGATCACCGATCGCCTGGTTGCGGACGGGGCCCTCGTCCTGGCTGGCGACATCGACCTCACCGGACTCGCGGCGGTCCGCGCAGCGCATGGCGATCGCGTGATCACCCAGCACTGCGACGTCACCGACGAGGCATCGGTGGCCGCTCTCGCCGATCTCGCTGTCGAGCGGGGTGGCCTCGACATCGCCGTCGCCAACGCCGGTAAGGGCGGGTACGGCCTCATCGTCGAACACACGCTCGAGTCGTGGCGCGAGATCATCGACCTGTGCCTCACCGGGGTGTTCCTCACCGTCAAGCACGCCGGACGGGTGATGAACGACGGCGGCAGCATCGTGAACATCGCCTCGCTCAACGCCATCCAGCCTGCCGAGGGCATGGCGGCCTACTGCACGGCCAAGGCTGGCGTCGCGATGCTCACCAAGGTCGCAGCGATGGAACTGGGGCACCGGAGAATCCGTGTGAACACCGTTGCCCCCGGCCTCGTCGAGACCAGCGCGACCTCGGGGTTCTTCATGGTGCCCGGCATCGTCGAGGAGTTCGTCGAGAACAGCACCGTTGGCCGGTTCGCTCAACCGGCCGACATCGCCGACATGGTGGCGTTCCTCGTCGGACCCGAGTCGACCTTCGTGTCGGCGGGCTTGTTCTCGGTCGACGGGGGCGCCTCGACGAAGCGCTACCCCGATCTGCCGGGAGCATTCGAGCGGCTGGCCGGCCCGACCGGTTCATGACGACCGCGACAACCGCGACAACCGCCAAGCTGCCGGCCGATTACTGGCGGCTGCTCACTGCGTCCGGTGTCTCCAATCTCGGCGACGGGATCTTCCTCGCGGCCCTCCCGCTCCTCGCCGCTCGGCTCACGCGCGACGAGGTGTCGATCTCGCTGATCGCCACGGCTGCGCTGTTGCCCTGGCTGCTGTTCTCGTTGCCGATCGGGGCGATCATCGATCGCTGCGATCGCAAGGCGATCATGGTGGCCACCGACCTCACACGCGCTGCGATGATGGGGCTGCTCGCCGTCATGCTCTCCTTCGACGTCGTCGAGATCTGGATGCTGTGGGTGCTGGCCTTCGCGCTCGGCACGGCGGAGGTGTTCTTCGACAATGCCACGCAGGCAATCCTGCCTGCGGTCGTACCCCCGAACCTGCTCGAGAAGGCGAACGGCCGCAAGTACGCCACCGAGCTCGCCACGAACACCTTCCTCGGCACACCACTCGGGTCGTTGCTGTTCGCGGTGTCGGTCTCGCTGCCCTTCGGCGTCGATGCCGTCACCTTCGCGGTGGCCGTCGTCCTGATCATGCCGATTCGCGGTGACTTCAACCCGACCACGGTACCCCGCCACGCGACGGCGTCGATGTATGCCGAGATGCGCACCGGCGTGCGGTGGCTGTGGCGCCAGCCGATGCTGCGGTCGATCGCTCTAGCGCTCGCGCTCACCAACCTGGCGTTCCAGATCCCGCAGGCCGTGTTCGTGCTCTTCGCCCAGGACGTGCTGGGCGTGACCGAGACCGAGTACGGGTTCCTGCTCGCCCTGATGGGGATCGGCGCGGTCGCGGGCGGTCTACTCGGTGACCGGATCGTTGCGCGGCTGGGGCAGACCACGTGCATCTACGGCGCGCTCGCTACGTGGATCGTCACCCTGTTCGCCACCGCCATCTATCCGCAGGTGTGGTTCGTTGCTGTGGTGGTCGCGATCGAGTCGGCTGCGACCGCGGTGTGGAACGTGGTCACGGTGTCGCTGCGCCAGCAGATGATCCCCGCCAGCCTGTTCGGACGCGTGAACAGCGTGTACCGCTGGTTCGCCTGGGGTACCTTGCCGATCGGCTCGATCATCGGCGGCCAGGTCGCCCGCCACTACGGGCTCCGCGCCTCCTACGTGGTGGCGGGCGCGGTGATGATCGGCGCGCTGCTCATGATCCTCCGCCACGTGAACACTGAGAACATCGTGCGCGCCCTCGCCGGCAATCGGATGGCCAGCGGCCAGGACGACACTCCGGTTGCTCGGCGCGATCCACTGCTCGACTGACGCAACGAGCTGCGGGCCTGATGAGGTGTGTCGGAGGGTGCGATCCGGGCGGGCGTGTCAGGCTGCGCCGCGCACGCCGGCGCCGCCGTCGATCACGTAGGTCTCGCCCGTGATCCAACTGGCCGCATCGCTGACGAGGAACGTCACCAGGTTGGCGATGTCCTGCGGTTCACCGAGTCGCTTGAGCGGCAGCTGAGCGGCGAGCTTGTCACCGAAGTTGTCGACCAGGAAGGCGGCGAAATCGGTCTGCACGAGGCCTGGGGCCACGCCGACCACACGAGTGGGTCCGAGCTCGGACGCGAGCTGGCGGGTGAGGTGGATCAGTGCGGCCTTGGTGAGGTTGTAGACGCCGAGGCCACCCTCGGCCCGCAGCCCGCCCACGGAAGCGACGTTGACGATCACACCCGGGTGGTCCTTCAGGCCTGCCTCCCACACCGCCTGGGTCCAGAACACCGGGCCCTTGAGGTTCACCTGGAAGGTCTTGTCGTAGCGGGCGCTGTCGACGCCGAGCGTCGCTCCGAAGTAGGGGTTCGTCGCCGCGTTGTTGACGAGCACATCGACTGCGCCGAAGCGCTCCACCGTGGCCGAAACACACGCCGTTGCGGCATCGAGATCGCCGACGTTCGCAGCGAACACCTCGGTGTCGACCAAGACGCCGGCGGCCTGCGCTGCGGCCGCGATCTCGTCCTGGGCCACCTCGAGCTGGTCGAGCTTGCGCGAGGTGAGCATCACCTTCGCACCGCTGAGCGCCAGTGTGGTGGCGATCGCCTTGCCGATGCCCTTCGATGCGCCGGTGACCAGCGCGACCTTGCCGTGGAGTGTGATCTGCACGAGCTCCGACCCTAGTGCAGCCCTGTTGCAGCCCTAGCGGTCGGACTCGACCAGCATGTCGTCGGCCGTCTCGACCTCACGGGTGACCTCGACGCGTTTGATCCGCCGACCTTCCATCTCGCGAACGGTGAACCGCCAGCCATGGGTGACGAGGTGCTCGCCCTCGACCGGCACATGGCCGAGGGTGTTGAACACCAGGCCACCGAGGGTGTCCCAGTCGTCGTCGGGAAGTTCGGTGTCGAGCACCTCGTCGAGCTCGTCGATCGCCACGCGTCCATCGACGAGGAAGCTGCCGTCGGCCTGGTGCACGATGTCGGCGTCCTCCTCGTCGTACTCGTCGACGATGTCGCCGACCAACTCCTCGAGGCAGTCTTCGAGGGTGATCAGGCCTGCGATCGCGCCGTACTCGTCGGCCACGATCGCGAGGTGGAACTTCTCGGTCTGCATCTCGCGCATCAGCCTGTTGACGAGCTTGTTCTCCGGCACGAACCGCACCGGACGCACGAGGTCGGTGACCGGTCGCGCGCCACCTCCTTCGCGCTCGACGCGCATGAGGTCCTTGGTGTAGGCGAGACCGACCACGTCGTCGTCCTCGCCCGGTCCGAGCACCGGCAGTCGGCTGTAGCCGTGCTCGATCGCGACATCGAGCGCCTGGGTGACGGTGGAGGGGTACTCGATGGTGATCATGTCGGGCCGCGGCACCATGACCTCGCGGCTCACCGTGTCACCGAACTCGATGATGCTCTCGATGAGCGCGCGCTCCTCGTGCTCCACGACGCCCTCTGCGGCAGCGGTCTCGACGATGCCGAGCAGCTCCTGTTCGTTGACGAACGGACCCTTCTCGAGCCCCTTGCCCTTCACGATCACGTTGGTGAGTCCGATGAGGCCGCGTGAGATCCAACGCAGCAACGGGAACTTCACCAGCGCGCTCACCGGTCGGGCGGCGAGCTTCGCGGCGCGCTCGGGATAGAGCACCGCGTAGGTCTTCGGCACGGCCTCGGCCAGGACGAAGAACACGATGACGTTGAGCACGACACCGATCGCCACACCCGCACCGCCGAAGAGGCGGTTGGCGAGAATACCTGTGAGCGTGGCCTGCACCGTCTGGCAGATGTTGACCGTGAGCAGAAGCGGGTTCACCCATCGGCCCGGCTCGCTCACCAGCCAGAGCAACGACTTGCCCGACTTGCTGCCCGAATCGGACAGGCTGGTGGCCCGGTGCTTGCTGATCCGCGAGAGACCCATCTCGGCGACGGCGAGGAAGACCAGGACGATCAGCAGAACGCCGATCGCGATCAGCATCCAGACGTCGGACTGGGCGAGGGCGATCATTCGTGCTCCTGACGGAACGCAGCCGGCGCCGGCCCGTTCCAATGATGTGTCTCGAGAAGTGCGAGTTCACGCGCACGCATCTCCGCCGCTTCCTCCGGTTCGGCATGGTCACGACCCAGGACGTGGAGTATGCCGTGCACGATGAGCAGCGCGAGTTCATCGTCGAGCGTGCCCGCGTGGTCGGGCGCCTGGCGTGCAGCGACCGCCGGACAGACGACGACATCGCCGAGCAGGAGCGGCAGATCACCTGGATCGACTGGCGCACGATCGGGACCTCGTGTCGCGCCAGCCGGAGCGACGACCTGCGTGACATCGTGGGCGTCGATCGGGAACGCGAGTACGTCGGTGGGGCCGTCGTTGCCCATGTAGTCGCGATTGAGATCGGTCATCTCGGTCTCACCGACGAACAGGATCGACAACTCGGCCAGACCACGCACGCCCTCGTCGTGTACCACGTGCAGCGCCAGCTCTTGCCAGCGCGACAGTTCGAGCGGGACGTCGGACTGTTCGTCCGCGCAGAACACCTCGGGCTCGCCGTCACCACCCACTCGTGGGGATCCGGCGAGCCTCGGTCGGTTGGGGTCAGCCACGGGCAGCACCCGCGCTGGAGCGTTCGTACGCGGCGACGATGTCGGCGACGATGCGGTGGCGCACCACGTCGCCGGCGCCGAGATGGACGAAGGTCAGGCCCTCGATGCCCTGCAGCGTACGCTCCAGGCCGAGCAGGCCGGACCGGCCGTCGGGAACGTCGACCTGGGTGGTGTCACCGGTGACCACCACCTTCGAGCCGAAGCCGATCCGGGTGAGGAACATCTTCATCTGCTCGGGCGTCGCGTTCTGCGCCTCGTCGAGGATGATGAAGCTGTTGTTGAGCGTGCGGCCACGCATGAACGCCAGCGGCGCGACCTCGACGGCCTGACGCTCGAGCAGCTTCTGCGCACCTTCCTGCTCGACCATGTCGTACAGGGCGTCGTACAAGGGCCGTAGGTACGGATCGATCTTCGCCATCAGGTCACCGGGCAGGAACCCCAGACGCTCGCCGGCCTCGACCGCTGGACGGGTGAGGATGATCCGTTGCACCTGCTTGCTCTGCAACGCCTGCACGGCCATCGCGACCGCGAGCCAGCTCTTGCCGGTACCGGCGGGCCCGAGGCCGAACGTGATGACGTTCGTGCGGATCGCATCGATGTACTTCTTCTGCCCAGCCGTCTTCGGACGAACGGCGCGACCCTTCGCACCACGCATGATGTCGTCACTGAGGACGTCGCTCGGCCGTTCGTCGTGGTGCACCATGTCGATGGCGCGTGCGAGCACGGCCTCGTCGAGGTGTTGGCCACGCTGAAGAAGCATGACGAGTTCCTCGACGAGACGTCCGGCACGCTCGGCGTCGGGCCCTTCGAGGTGCACCTCGTTGCCGCGCACCACGATGCTCGCAGCGGGGAAAGCGCGCTCGATCTGACGCATGAAGATGTCTCGAGGGCCACAGAGCGCCGGCATCACGTGCGGGCCGGGAACGACGACCGTGTAGGCGGATGCGGTCGAGGTCATACAGCGGGGGCTGCACTGGCGGCAGCGGAGGGACTCATGTCGTGCCCAGGCTAGCGAACTCGCGCCACCACCCGGACGACTCACACCATTCAGCCGGGCAGACGACCGATCCCGGATCGACCGGACAGCCGATCCAACTCCTCCTCGACGGTGCGGCGGATATGGACATCGCCTTGGCCGAAATCGACCGCGTAGTACCGCTGGACGTCGATCTGTTGGATGGGAGTGCCCTTCGACACCATGTTCGCCAATCGCGACATCATCTCGGCGAGACCGCCGGTCTCCGCTGGTTGGTTGACCTGCGGGGTGTCGAACACGAGGAGTGATCCCTCCTCTGCCTCCGCAGCGAAGGTGTCCTTCGCCAGACGGACGAGAGCACCCTTGGCAACGTGAGCGGGGTGCACGACCACCCAGACGATGCAGTGGACTGCATTGCGCAGCGTCTGATCGGGATAGTGACGTTCGAAGTAGGCGCGGCTGAGATAGCGGGAGTTGGCGATGTCAGTGGCGATCAGGGTGCACGCGACCGGCTCGCCGTCGTGCCACAGCACCCACAGCCGGTTGGTCGGGTCGGCCATCAACGCATCGAACTCGTCGCGATACAGCATCTCTCGTGAGGCAGCTTCTTCGGTGGTTCGACGGTAGGCGAGCTCGTAGAGCCGCCAGATCCGCTCTCGCAGATCGGGGCTGACCACGTTGTTGTGCCGGGTGACGTACACGCTGCCTCCTCACAGTGTCGCCGAGTGCCTGGAACGCGCTGTGCGCGCGCAACAGAACACCCCTTGCGTTTTTCCGCCCGCCTCCTTAGAGTAGTTGTTCGAACACGTCGGCGGGCGGATGGATCAATGGCGGGTCCAGTCAGCGCCGATGAGCACTGAGGCGGCACGTGTCAGCGATTCCGAGCAAGGTCATCTGGACGTACTTCGCACTCGGCTGCGCGGCCGCGGCCGCGGCCCTGCTCGGTCCGTCGTCCGCGTCGACGTTGCTCTACGTCATCGCTGCGGCGCAGATGCCGGTGGTGATGCTCTTGTCAGCCCGCATCAACGGCGTTCCACGTGCCCTCGTGATCTCGATCGCGCTGATCGGTCTGTGCTTCGCCGGCGCAGCTGCGATCCAGTCCTCCTTCGGTGACACTGGCGCTCCCCTCTTCGCTGCGAACGTGTTCGAGTTGGCAGGGGCGATCATGATCGTGCTCGGGATGTGTGCGCTGATCCAGCGCAAACGATCCGGCGACGCAGCCGCCGTCCTCGGAGACGCGCTGATCGTCGGTCTCGGCAGCTGGCTGATCTCGTGGGTCGCATTCATCCAGCCAACGCTCGCGGTGTCGTCCGAGCCGCTCGTGACCTCGCTCATCGACGGCTTCTATCAGCCAACCGGATCGGTGATCCTGTTCCTGATGGCCGTGTACCTCTTCACCGAGAGCACGGCCAACATCAGCTCCTGGATGATCGGTGTCACCGTCCTCGCGATGTTGATCGGGGACCTCCTACTCTCGATCGAGCGCGCCGGCCACGTTGCGACCTCACTCGATGATGTCGCGACGTTCATGTACACGGTGTCCTACTTCGCGTTAGCCACGGCATTCCTCCATCCGAGCATGAAGGCCGTCAACAGCAACCATCGTGCCGGCGGCCCACAGCGGCTGCTCGGCCGACTGGTCATCACCACTTCGTCACTCGTGTTCCCGGTGATCGTGCTGGCGGCGTCAGGACCGCAGGACACCACAGATCAGATCGTCAGGAGCCTGTCGGCGCTCGTGTTGGCGGGCGCAGTGACCCTTCGCGTCGTCCATTCGGTACGAGCCAACAGCGACGCCCAGACCGAGTTGCTGCGGGCAGCGCAGACCGATCCGCTCACGGGGTTGCCGAACCGCATCCTGTTGCTCGATCGGATCTCCAGCTATGTGCACGAGTCGTGGCGCGCCGATCGCGAGCCGACGCTCTACTTCGTCGACCTCGACCGCTTCAAGAACATCAACGACTCGCTCGGGCACTCCGCCGGCGACGAGGTGCTGCGCATCGTCGCTGAGCGTCTGGTCACCGTGGCACCGCCCGAGGCGATGGTGGCCCGGTTGTCCGGCGACGAGTACGTGGTGCTCGACCCGACCACCAAGTCGTTGGGGTCGGCGTCGACGCTCGCCGAGCGCCTGCTCGCCGTGTTCCGCGAGCCGATCGCACTCGCCCAGGGTGATGTGTTCGTGACCGCCAGCATCGGCGTGTCGTCGATCGACTCGATGGCTGCCAAACCCGAGGACGTGCTGCGTCACGCCGACACTGCGATGTACCGCGCGAAGGACTCCGGCCGGAACTGCATGGCGTTCTACGACGAGTCGATGCACGAGCGCATCGCCCACCGTCTCTCGGTCGAAACCGCGCTGTACCGGGCGCTCGATCGTCATGAGCTGCGCCTGTTCCACCAGCCGATCCTCGATCTCGACACCGGCGAGGTCGTCGGCTTCGAGGCGCTGATGCGTTGGCAGCAGGGCGATGGCACGATCGTCTCGCCCGCCGAGTTCATCCCCATCGCCGAAGAGACCGGCATCATCGTGCCGATCGGCGCCTGGGCCCTGCTCGAGGCACTCACCCAGTTGCGTCGCTGGATCGACGATTCGGTGTGCAGCCCTCAGGCGACGATGTCGGTGAACGTCTCCCCGCGGCAGCTGGCCGATCCGAGCCTGCCGTCGATCGTGAGCGAGGCGCTCGCCCGCTCCGGTGTCGACGCCAGCCTGCTCTGGATCGAGATCACAGAGAGCGTGATGATCACCGAGCCCGAACTGGCGCTCGCCACGCTGCAGAAGATGAAGGCGCTCGGTGTCCGGGTGGCCCTCGACGACTTCGGCACCGGCTACTCGTCGCTGTCACTGCTGCAGCGCTTCCCGCTCCAGCGGATCAAGATCGACCGCGCGTTCGTCCAGGGTGTCGCCGACAACCCGAGCGATCGGGCGCTCGTGCGCACCATCGTGGCGATGGGCCAGTCGCTCGGCCTCGACATGGTCGCCGAAGGTGTCGAGAGCGTCCACCAGATGCAGGTGCTGCACGAACTGGGGTGCAAGAAGGCGCAGGGCTACCTGATCAGCCACCCGGTGCCGGCCGACGCAATGCGGTCGACCGTGTCGGCCCTCGAGCGACTCGGCCGCTTCCCGCTCCTGCGCGGCGATCACCGCGCCGGCCAGCTCTGACCGCGCCTGGCCGCTGCAGCCCGCCAGACGGGCCGTCGGGACCAGCGCTCCGTGATTGCGACGGCGGTTGATCGCTGAGGAGCGCGCCCGCACCGTTGCGAACGAACGCTCAGTCGTCGGGGCGCCACCGGCGAGCGGACTTGCGTTCTGCGTGCTGCTTCTTGTCGGACAGCCGGGCACGTACCGACGATCGCGACGGCTTCGTCTTGCGCCGCGGCACCTCACCGATCGACGCGACATCGATCCGTTCGAGCAGGCGCCTCAGCGCTTCCGCACGGTTGCGGGCCTGCGAGCGATGCTCGGAGGAACGGAGACGCGCCTCGTCGCCGAGCCGCTCACGCACGCGAGCCATCTCCGCAATGCGCCCTCGAACCTGGGTGAGGTCGCAGCGCAATTCGACCTGGGTACTCGAGGTGTTGACATGTTGGCCACCGGGAGCCGACGAGCGCATGAACCGCCAGGTGAGCGCAGCGTCGGGCACCACGAGACCACGGGAAGTCACGTGATCATCGGCGCCGACGGGTTCCACGTCTCGAACGTATCGGGTGTGATCGCCCCGACCGTCAGAACGGGCCCGAGCGCCAGTCGCGCCAGAGCAGCCCCGCCAGATCAGTCACACCAGATCAGTCACGCCAGATCAGTCACGCCGGCTGCGGCGTCGACCGCGGTCGCCCTCGACGTGTGCTGTCGGGGCGGAGTTCGTGAGCGGTCCGATCCGCTCGACGATCTCGTTGATCGTCGGCGCCGGTGCGGCGACCCGCTCGTCGAGCGCCGTGCGCATCGCCGCCAGGTGCTCGGGAGAGGTACCGCAGCAGCCACCGACGATCCGGGCGCCGGCGTCGGCGGCCATCTGTGCGTAGCTGGCCATCAGCTCTGGCGTTCCCGAATAGACGATCTCAGTACCCTGGAACTGCGGTATGCCACAGTTGCCCTTGGAGATCACCGCCGTGTGTTCGCCCGAGCAGATCGACAGGACCGTGACGAGGATGTCGCTCGCACCGACGCCGCAGTTCGCACCGAAGGCGAGCGGCGCGATGGCCAGACCATCGAAGGCCCGGACCAGTGCATCGGGCATGACGCCCATCATCGTGCGACCAGCCGTGTCGAACGAGCAGGTGACGGTGTACGGCATGTCGGCATCGATCGCAGCCTGGGCTGCGGCACGCACCTCTTCGATCGATGACATCGTCTCGATCCAGATGACATCGACGCCACCTTGTTTCAGGCCTTCGATCTGCTCACGGAAGCTCGCCACTGCCACGTCGGGGGTGAGCGCACCAAGGGGCTCGAACAGCTCGCCGGTGGGACCGACGGAACCGGCCACGACGACGGCTCGATCGGCCCTGTCGGCCACCTCGCGGGCGAGTTCGGCAGCCAGCTTGTTGAGCTCGACGACCCGATCCTGGGCGTTGTGCAGCTTGAGTCGCTGCGCCGTGCCACCGAAGGAGTTGGTGAGGATGATGTCGGCACCGGCATCGACGAACTGCTGGTGCAACCCCAGCACGTGCTCGGGGTGCTCCTCGTTCCACAACTCGGGCGGGTGACCTGACATCAGCCCGCGCTGGAAGAAGTTGGTACCGGTGGCGCCGTCGGCGAGGACGACGTCGTTCGTGGCGAGCAGATCGGCGAGCGAGGAGCGCATCGGTTCAGGTCTCCCGGGGGTCGAAGCGGGACGTCAGGCTACTGGTCGACCGGACGCTGGCCGTGGCTCATTCGGCCGTGATCGCAGGGTCGAACGGGCGCCGGGAGAACACCTCGCGCAGCATCGGCTCGAAGTGCTCGAGCGGCTTCGTCGGGTAATCGGGATCGAAGGACGCCTGATCCCAGCGCTCGCAGAAGTTGGCGCAGCTGTCGAACCACGGGTGATCGCGGTATGCATCACGCGCGTGTTGGTCGATGCCGATGTGGTGGCCGTAGTACAGCTGCTGGAACACGCCGTGCATGTTGACGATCCACGTGACCTCTGCCCGCACGTAGGGCCGCACGATCGCTGCCGCAAGCTGCGAGTGGTTCTCCGGCGCCAGTTCGTCTCCGATGTCGTGGACCAGCGCGGCGACGATCATCTCGATGTCGGCACCGTCTGCCTCGGCCCGGGTGGCACTCTGCAGCGCATGTTCGAGTCGGCTCACGAGGTAGCCCTCGAGACCGCCGCCGAGGCGACGGAGCGAGTCGAGGATCCGGTCCGGTGCGTGGGCGATGTACTCGGCTTCGAGGCCGTGGAGGTACGTGTACTCCTCCTTGGTCCCGTTCTTCATCTGGGTGAACGTCACGGACATGGGTCAGCCCTTCGGCGCGAGGCTCGCGAACGAGCGGGTGAGGTTTCGTCGCAGCACGCAGTATCGGCTTCGCGGCGCATCATGATCGATGTAGCAGCCCTGTAGATGACGCATGCCCTCCTGCGGGTCGAAACCGGTGCGGCCGTGCAGCACGCGGTCGTTGGAGAACACCATCGCTTCGCCGGCGTTCAGCAGGAACTTGATCGCGAAGGCAGGATCGGCCAGCAGCTCGGCCAGCCGGAAACGAGCGC
>Ga0105047_10011246_pt1 | contig 14538 bp, 13 predicted proteins | sample MAT04_FD_78384 | JGI IMG/M metagenome (GOLD analysis project Ga0105047, IMG submission 78384) | Freshwater microbial communities from Lake Fryxell liftoff mats and glacier meltwater in Antarctica - MAT-04 (megahit assembly) | ecosystem: Environmental > Aquatic > Freshwater > Ice > Liftoff... | reverse complement strand
ACGCCGTCACCGGGATAGAGCAGCACCGGGCCGGTGACGCACTGATAGGCCGTCGGTCCGGTCGGAGCACAGGACCACGGCGGCTGCGGCCAGAAATGCATGCTGGCGCCGGGGTTGTTGGCCGGCAGGTGATCGTCGATCACTACCGGACCCCAATAGGGTTCGGTGCCGGTGTTCTCGACCCGGATGGTGTAGTTGCACCACCACTCGGCCCCGACATCGGCGCAGAAGAACGGCTTCGACCACTTCTCGAGCGTCAGGTTGTCGAATTCGTCCGGCTCGTCCACGTCGTCGTCGCCAAATACCGGCGGCGCAAAATCGGGTGGCGGCAGCACCTGCGGCGCGACGTAGGTTTCAGGCGCGCCTTCGCACACCTGCCAGATCGCCACGGCACCGACATGACCCTGCGCCGTCGCCTGGTCGTCGTCGGTGTTGCCGTCATAGTCGGTAAACACGGAGAGGGTCGGCGGATCGTTCAGTGGCCGAACGAAACGGTGGGGATTACCCTGCAGACCATGGACCTGGACGGCCCCATCGAGCGGGGCATCGACGTCGAGGCTGTCGCGCAGCGCATCGCCGGTTGCCCAAAGGTAAGCGCTGCAGGCGCCGCTGAAGCTGCCTGACTCCTTGTCGAAATCCGGGCCGAGCGCGATGCCGCCCGAGGCGTTCATGCCATCGGGCGCCATGCCGATGGCATAGCTGTCGGGCGTTTCCACCCAGGTGCCGGGCGTTGCCGGATCGTCCGGAAACTCGCGCTGGTAGCGTACGACCGACGAGGTTCCCGGTTCGGCGAACACCGAATAATCGTAGCTGCCGACCTGCGGCCCGCGCTGCGCCAGGATCATCCGGCCCTGCGGATCAAAGACGATGCTGGCGACATCATTGCTCGAGGGCAGGTCGGCAACATCGAGCTCCCAGCGGGCTGCGCCGAAACTGCCATCGGCATTGATGCGGACCGACCAGACCTGCGACGCCACCGCGTAAAACAGCCGCCCGCCGTTGACCGCGAGGCCGAACACCTTGCGTTCCGGCTGGGTGAAGCCCCAACTCGCCGGATCCTCGGAATTGAAGGCCGGATCGGTGACGGACATGGCGCTGCCATCGTCTGCGACCGGATCGAGGTCATGCGCCGGTCGCCCGGCGACGCCGTGATCGAAGGTGTCGATGATGACCCCGTCGGACGCCAGCCGGTAGATGAGGCCGGTATCGAGGTCGGAGACGAAGAACTGCTCGCTCGCCGGGTCAAAGACCAGGTTGCCGAGGGCGGCGCCGGAGTTGGCGGCGATGGTGGTGAACAGCGAAATCTCGCCGGTTACGCCATCGACCTTCCAGATGCTGCCGGGATAGCCGACTGCCCCATCGGCTCCGCCCCACTGGCCAGGCATGAACGTCGCGTCGGCGGCGCCAAGCTTGCTGCGCACCGGATTGCCGTCGGGATCAGGCACGACGATGTTGAGGCCGAAGGCCGATGTGGCGGCGAGATAGATGTTGGGCGCGGCGGCGCCGGTGAGTTCGGGGGCGTTGTCGAGCGCCACGCCGAAGGTCTGCCCGACATCCGCGGCAGTTGCCGAGAATACCGGCGGCGACCCGATCAATTGCCCGGCCGGCGGCCCATCGGGCTGCAATTCCTCGATGACCATGGAATGGCCGTCGGGATCGATGAACGTGTAGTCGAGCGGATCGCTGTCTGCCGGCGGTGGTGTCGGCGCCAGCACGCCCGAGAAGCCGGTGACGATCGGTTCGCCCGGCGCAAAGATCGCATCATCGGCGGCGCGAGCGCTCGCGATTGGCCAGACGGCTGAACCAGCAGCCGTCAACAGCATTGCCAAAGTGAAAGCAGTTCGAACCGACGTAACACGGAAAAGCGTAGCCATAGCCGCTCCTGCCAGTACGCCCCAAGTTCACGCGCCCCTCAGCGCCCGAACTCCGCACCGACGTGATAGCACAGGTGCGCACCGACGACATCCTAATTGTGCAGTTTTACTTTCTCCGTTCCGCGGAGCAGGACGAACCGCGCTCTGCTCTCTTTGTCTGTGGTCAATGTGCGGATCGGGGTCGGGCTCGACGACGATTTGGGCGACGGCACGAGTAGCGTATCGACCACCGGCGTTTCGAGTGGGCAGCGGCGCTCGTTCCATAGGAGGCACGGACCAGCCTGCTGAGTACATTCCGATCCTTCTTCGCAGGGCTCATGGAGCACTAGGCTCACCAGACACAACACGCGAAAGACCCTCGAAAATGGCCCAGAAAATGCAAGCCGCCACCGTCGAGCAGTTCGGCAGGCTTCTCGTCCTGCGCGAATGGGATGTGCCCACACCAGGCCCCGGGCAGATCGTCGTCAAGACGGAGGCCTGCGGCGTTTGCCAAACCGATCTGCACACTGCAGATGGGGATTGACCGCTCAAGCCCACCCTGCCCTTCATCCCCGGCCACGAGGGCATCGGCATGGAGACATGGCCGAAGCGCTCGACTTTGCTGCCCAGCGGCAAGGTGACGGCCGATATCGAGATTCAGCCGCTCTCGGCCATCAACTCGGTGTTTGATCGGCTGCACCGGGGCGACGTGCCGGCGCGCGTGGTCATCGACTTCAACGGAGCTCTCCAGTGAGTACAGAGATTCCTGCCTACCGCGTCGCCCAGCACGAGGGCGATATCGAGATCAGGGACTATCCCGCCCTCGTCGCGGCCGAGGTCACCGTCGGCGGCGACCGCAACACCGCCGTGCGCGAGGGCTTCCGCCTGCTCGCCGGCTACATCTTCGGCGGCAACCAAGGTGCACGCCGCATCGCAATGACTGCGCCGGTCATGCAGCAGGCCCAGGGGGGCACCAAGATCGCCATGACCGCACCGGTCATGCAGACACGGACTGGCGAGAGCTGGACCATCCAGTTCATCATGCCTGCCGCCTGGACCATCGAAACGCTGCCCAAGCCCGACGATGCCCAGGTGCAGCTCCGCCCCCTCGCGCCGAGCCGCTTTGCGGCCCTGCGGTTCTCCGGCCTGGCCAGGGAGCCGGAGATTCGCCGGCACACCGAGCGCCTCGAGACGTTCATCACACAGCATGGCCTCAAACCGCTCCGTGCGCCGACCCTGGCCCGCTACGACCCGCCTTGGCAGCCGTGGTTCATGCGCCGCAACGAAATCCTGATCGAGCTCCAGCCGGACCGTCAGACAGCGTGATAACGGACTGTCCTGATGCGCCCTCCGCGGAGCGGCACGTCGTTCAGGCGGCGCTGTTTTGTCCGCATCGGCCCCAAGTCAACTCAAGGTGAGCCCGTTGGAAGACCCCTATGCAACGCTTGGTGTGAGCCGTGCCGCGAGCCCGGACGAGATCCGTACCGCCTACCGCAAACTAGCAAAGTTGCACCACCCGGATCTCAATCCCGGCAACGCGGCGGCGGAAGAGAAGTTCAAGACTGTATCGGCCGCCAACGAGCTGTTGTCCGATCCGGAAAAGCGCGCCCGGTTCGACCGTGGCGAACTCGATGCCGCCGGCCAGGAACGACAGAACGGCCCAAGCTATCGTGACCATGCAGAGGGTGCGGCCGGGCAACGCTACAGCCGGGCCGGTCCGCAGGCTCAGTCCTGGGATGGGGCTGATTTCAGCGACCTGTTCGGGTCGATGTTCAATCAATCGCGGCGTGCCGATAGTGGACCGAGGCAGGGCGAGGACCAGCGCTACACCCTGACGGCCGCGTTCCTCGATGCGGTCAACGGTGCAACGAGGCGCCTGACCTTGCCAGACGGGCGGACGCTCGACGTCAAGATACCGCCCGGAACCACGCAAGGCCAGGTGTTGCGGCTGCGTGGTCAGGGCGGTGGCGGCATTGCCGGCGGGCCCGACGGGGACGCGCTGATCGAAATCGACATCGCACCCCACCCATTCTTCGAGCGGCGCGGCAATGACATCGACCTCGTGCTGCCGGTGACGGTGGTCGAAGCGACACTCGGTGCCTCCGTGCAGGTGCCGACGCCGGCTGGTCCGGTAATGATGCGCATCCCTCCCCATTCGGACAGCGGCGCCGCGCTCCGACTGCGCGGCCGCGGTGTTCCGAAACGTACCGGGGCTGCGGCCGGTGACCTGCATGCGACGTTGCGGATTGTCCTCGGACCTGCCGACGCGGCGCTCGAGGCATTTCTGAAGACCTGGACCCCGGCGCAGCCCTTCAATCCCCGAGCCGCAATGCAGGTGCAATCATGATCACCATCGATGTTCTCGTCACCCGGGTGGAGGGCCTGCAGCGCGCCGATCTGGAGCAATGGGTGGCCAGCGACTGGGTCAGGGCCGAGACCGTGGGCGACGTGCTCAGCTTCGGCGAAATCGACGTTGCGCGGGTGACCCTGATCCATGCGTTACGCAGTGATCTTGAAGTCAACGACGCGACTTTACCCATGGTCCTGTCACTGCTCGACCAGCTTTACGACCTGCGGCGGCAGGTCCGGCAGCTCAGCGAGGTCATGCAGGAAACAGTCCCCGGCGACATCCTCACCGAAATCTCCTACCGGCTGGCGGCCCGCACTCTCTAGGAGGGGTGAGCGTCGTTTGGTCAGGCGGGATGCGGCCTGAGTAGTTTCCGTCCCTGACGCTGGCCGGTCGCCCTCGATAGCCTGTTCCCTTCAACGAGGGGGTCTTGTCGTTCCGCTGACGGAACGTTCCGGGCCCTGCTCCGGAGGGACTAATGCCAGCCCACGACCACCAGAAGCCAGGCGATGCCGATGTCCAACCGGGGGCTCCAGCATCCGCCGCAGGCGACACTCTGAGCGGCCAGCTCGCCGAGATGCGCGACCGCTGGGTGCGCTCGGAGGCAGAAACCGCCAATGTTCGGGCCCGCGCCCGGCGTGACGTCGACGACGCCAGGAACTTCGGCATCACGAAATTCGCCGGCGACATGGTGGAAGCGGCGGAAAACCTGAAGCGGGGCCTCGACAGCCTTCCGTCAGCGACGCCACAGGAGCCCAAGAGCGTCTCGGGGTTGCGCTCGGGTCTGCTCGAGATCGAACGCGGATTTCTCGATATGCTGCAGCGCAACGGCGTCAAACGGGAAGACCCCACTGGCGCGGTCTTCTCACCGGCCCTGCACCAGGCGATCGGCCAGCGCGAGGTGGCGACGCTGCCGGCCGGCACCGTGGCGCGCGCTGTCTCGTCGGTGTGGACACTCAACGGCCGCCTGCTGCGCCCGGCGATCGTTCTCATCGCCAAGGCGCCAAGCGACACAGTTCCGCCCGAGCCGGCCCCAAAAAACTGACCCGGTTGGCATTCAGTGCTGGCAGGCCTCCCCAGCGACAGGCGCCTGATCCGGCATGCTCGCGGACCGCTATACATCAGGCCGGCGAACGCGCCGGCCTCGCCTATCTGCTCCAACGGCCCCGACGGATCAGCGAGGTGGTGCGGGGGTGCTCATCCAGTGAGCAAGCGCGAGGGGCGTTGCTCAGAATTCGAGCAACTTGGATTTCATTGGCCAGTACAAGGCCGTAGTCTGGGCCGCTCCAACTTGGCACAGGGCTTGCATCGGTATTTCAGAGTTGGTGGCTAGGGTTCCGGCGCTTTGGCGTGGCTGGTCCGAGAGCCGCCACTGGCCGGCACGACAGTCGGCCAGATGCACGGCGGGAAAAAAGCCCGGGAGACCTCGTTAGCCAAGGGATTGGCGAGCGCAGCGTCTCGCCATCCCTCAACGTGAGGGAGCAATGACTCTTCCACCGACGTCTACCGAGCCCGAAGCGCCCGTTCTTTCAATCCGTGGCCTTCACGTCCGCCTTAGCCGAGATGGCGACGCCAGCACCGTTCTCGACGGGATCGACTTCGACCTCGCCCGCGGCGAAGTCGTCGCGCTTGTCGGCGAGAGCGGCTCGGGCAAATCCACTATCGGCCTTACGCTGCAGGGCCTGCTCCCCGCCGAAGCTCAGCCCGAGATATCGGGAAGTGTCCGCCTGGCCGGGCGCGAGATCGTCGGCGCCAAGCCGCACGCGTTGCGCGAAATTCGCCGCAGCCTTGTCCGCGCCGTGCCGCAGGATCCGATGGGCGCGCTGAACCCAACCATGAGCATCGGAGCCCAGTTGCGCGAGAGCGGACTAAGCGCCGACGAAGTGCTCGACTGGCTGACCCGGACCGGACTGCCCGACCCCAGGCGAATCGCGTCCGACCTGCCGCATCGGCTGTCCGGTGGGCAACGCCAGCGCGTACTGATCGCCATGAGCATGGCGGCACGGCCACGTGTGCTGATCGCTGACGAGCCGACGACGGCGCTCGACGTCACCGTGCAGGCCCAGATCCTGACGCTGCTGAAAGACCTGGCGCGCGAGCACAATACGGCGATCCTGTTCATCACCCACGACCTGGCGGTGGCCGCCGAACTGGCCGACCGCGTCATGGTGCTCTATGGCGGCCGTGTCGCCGAAGTGGGCGACACCCGCGCCCTGATCACGGCGCCGGCGCACCCCTACTCCGCCGGGCTGCTCTCGGCCCGTTTCGACCTCGATTCGAGCCGCGATCGGCAACTCGTGACGCTTTCCGCCGAGCACCTGCGCGACCGGCCAGTCGGCGCCCACTGCAACTACGTCACCCGCTGCCCTCTGGCCGAGGCGGACTGTTCGGAGCGCCGGCCCGACCTGGTGCGAGTGCATCACGGGAGACAGGTGGCATGCTTCCACGCCGACCGCGTGCCCGGCCTGCTGGCGCGGGTGCGCGAGGCGCCCGGCTGGCCCGCGCCAGTAAGCAGCGACGCCAACGCGCTCGAACTGTACCGCATCACAAAGAGCTTCGGACCGGGTCGCACGCTGCTCAGGCCGGCGCGCCAGACCCAGGTACTCGCCGGCATCGACCTGCGTATACGGCAGGGCGAGTGCGTCGCGCTGGTGGGTGAAAGCGGATCGGGCAAATCGACACTGCTCCGGATTGCCGCGGGCCTGCTGGACCCAGATCACGGCGACGTGTCGTGGCTCGGCGGAGTCCCGCCGCAGGTGGTGTTCCAGGATGCGGTGGCGTCGCTGACGCCCTGGCTTACCGTCGGCGAGCAGATTCGGGACCGGCTGCGCCCGCTCGGCCTCAGCAGGCGCGAGCAGGATTTCCGGGTCGCCGGGGCGCTGAAGCTGGTCGGCGTCGATCCGGCTTTGGCCGGGGCGCTGCCGAGCGAACTCTCGGGCGGACAGTGCCAGCGCGTCACCGTGGCCCGCGCCGTTGTCGTACCGCCGAAACTGCTGCTATGCGACGAGCCGATCAGCGCCATGGACGTCTCTCTGGCCGCCCAGACGCTCAACCTGCTCGGCGGCTTGCGTCGGTCCATGGGCATGGCGATGCTGTTCGTCACCCACGACCTCGCTGCGGCGAGGTTGATCGCCGACCGCATCGCTGTGCTGGAGAAGGGCCATCTGGTTGAGATCGGCGAGCCTGATCAGGTCATCTCCGCCCCGCAAGCCCCTTACACGAAAAAGCTGGTCGGCGCCGTTCCGCGCCTCGCCGGCTGACCGGATGAGCTCCACCATGGCCCTTGCAAGCAAACCCGCCACCCTTCCCCGGACCTCGAACTTTGGTTGGCTTCGGCGTGTTGCCTGGCTCGAGCGCATCGGGCTGCTCGGCGTGCTGCTCATCACCCTGATCGCCGTGTTCGGCCCATTGGCGCTGCCGTTCGATCCCATGCTGCGCGTAGCCGAGGCTTATCAGCCACCCGGCATCGCCCACTGGTTTGGCACCGACGAGATCGGGCGCGACCTGTTCTCGCGCGTCGTCCTCGGCGTCCGCTACACCTGGTTACCCGGCTTGGCCATCATTGCCATCGCACTCGTCATCGGAACGACCGTCGGGGTTTTCGCCGGCATGGTCGGCGGCTGGGTCGATGCGCTGCTGCAGCGAGTGGTCGAACTGTTCCTTGTGCTGCCTTCGACGCTGATAGCGCTCGCCGTGGTCGCGGCGCTAGGTCCCGGCCTTCTCAACACTATGATCGCCATCACTATTTTCTGGTGGCCCTGGTATGCCCGGATGGCGCGGGACGAGGTACGCCGCATCCGGTCTCGACCGCATGTCGAGGCGGCACGCATCGCCGGGGTAAAGGGACCGCGGCTGATGTTCCGCTACCTCCTGCCCGGCGCCGTGCCGGCGCTGCTGGTCGCGGCGACCCTCGACGTCGCCAACATCATCCTCACCCTTTCGGTTATCTCGTTCCTCGGCCTCGGCCTGCCGGCGCCTGCGCCGGAGCTGGGCGCCATGACTTCCCGCTCGGTCGATAGCCTCACCGCCTACTGGTGGCTGCCCATCATTCCCGCGCTGATGATCTTTGCCATGTCGGTGCTGGCGAACCTCGCCGGTGACGGCATCCGCTCAGCCCTTCGAGGTGCCTGAAATGCTCACCTACCTCCTCAAGCGACTTGGCGGCCTGGTCGTTGTCCTCTTGGTGATGAGCTTCATCGTCTTCTGCCTGCAGGCGATCATCCCCGCCGATCCAGCCCGCGCACTGGCCGGCCCGTCCGCCCCGATCGAGACGGTTGAACGGTTGCGCACCGAGCTCGGGCTCGACCAGCCAATTCTGGTGCAGTACGGGCAGTTCATGTCGCGGCTGCTGCGGGGAGACCTAGGCACCTCCATCCGCACCCGGCAGCCGATTGCCGCAGATGTGCTGAGATTTGGACCGGCCTCGCTCGAGCTGATCATCGCGGCGATGCTGATCGGCACGGCGCTGGCGTTCGTCCTGGCGTTTGCGCAGGCGACCATGCGGCGTACAGGGGCGATTCGGCTCGGGATGCTGGCGGCCGGTTCGGTCCCGATCTTCCTGACTGCGATCCTGCTCGCCTATTTCCTCTGGTTCCAACTAGATCTGTTCCCCGGTAGCGGCCGCCTGGACATCCGCCGCTTCACCGGCCCGACAGGGTTCTTCGTGCTCGACGGCCTCCTGCTGGGAAAACCCGAGATTTCGCTCAATGCCTTGTGGCACCTCGCGCTGCCGGCGCTGACGCTATCCGTGCCGATCGCTATTTCGGTCGGGCGCTCTCTGAGCTCGGCGCTGGTCGACGTGATGCGCCAGCCCTACATCCGCACGGCACGTGGCAAAGGTCTCGGCGGCGGGCGCATATTCTTTCGTCACGGCCTCAGGAACGCAGCTTCGGCGCCTCTCGCCATGCTGGGGCTGCAGGTCGGGCTGATGTTCGGCAACCTACTGATCGTCGAGCGCATCTTCGCCTGGCCGGGGCTGGGACTCTATGCGGTGCAGTCCTTCGCCAGTTCCGACCTGCCGGTGGTACTCGGCGTCGCCATGGTTTTCGGGGCGTTCTATATCCTCATCACCATGCTGGTTGAAATCCTGCAATCGGTCGCCGACCCACGTATCGGGCTTTAGCATACAACGGCATCAGAAGTGCCGACGATCTGTGCAAAAGAAACAATTGCTCAATTAATGGTCGCTATCGCCGAATATTCGGGCAGCTGGTGCAGCGCCTCAGCAGCGCTGAGTCATTTTATACAATGAATTCAATTACTTGGCCACACGACAACAATGGCATGGCCCTTGCATCGCAATGAGCGAGACTGGTGGCTAGGGTTCCGGCGTGTTCGCGCGTGTCTGGTCCGAGAGCTGCCACCCGCGGGCGGTACAGCCCGCCGGACGCACGGCGGGAAAAAAGCCCGGGAGACCTCGTAAGCCAAGGGATTGGCGACGAATGTTCTCGTCGATCTCTGTTCAAGGGAGCGACTCATGTCGTCACAAATGAAACCACTCAGCCAAACTACCGGCCAGCTACTCGCCGGCGCCGCCCTGCTCGCCCTCACGCTGTCGGCGAGCGTAGCGCAAGCGCAAGAAACCCTGCGCCTGCCTATCGCCACCGACTTCGATTCCTTCGATCCCGACAACGCCTTCGAGATGGACGGCCTTGCCGCCATCAACAACGTGTATGAGGGTCTTGTCGAATACGTGCCGGGCAGCTCGGATATCCGAGGCCTGCTGGCCAACAGATGGGACGTGTCGGCCGATGGCCTGACCTACACTTTCCATCTCGTCGAGGGCGCTACTTTCCACGACGGCACGCCGTTCGATGCGGCGGCGGTGAAGACCTCGTTCGAGCGTCGCCGCGACGGCGAACTGATCCTGAGCTATTTCCTGTGGAACGTCAAAGACATCGCGACACCGGACGAGCAAACCGTTGTGCTGACCCTCGGCGTGCCGCAGCCCTCGCTGCTCGACAGCCTCGCCAGCCCCTGGGGCCCGAAAGTGATAAGCCCCAAGGCGCTGGCCGATAATGGAGGTGGCAAGTTGGCCGGGACCTGGCTCGACACCAATGCCGACGGCACCGGGCCGTTCAAGCTAACCAGCTTCGAGCGCGGGCAGGGCTACACGCTCGAGCGCTTCGAGGGGTACTACGGCAAGGCGCCGTTCTTTTCGACCATAGAACTACCGCTGGTGCCCGATATCGGGCAGCAGGTCCTGAACCTGCAGGCGCAGGAAAGCGATGCCGTCACGGCCAACTACCCATGGGCACAACTGGCATCGCTGCCGGCCGACCTCGAGGCGACCGCCGCGCCGAGCACCTCGGAGATCATCGGGTTCGTGAAGCCCACAGGTCCGCTCACCGACCCCGATATCCGCGCCGCTTTCCTTGCCGCCATCAATCCCGCAACCTGGGCCGCCGACGTATTCGGCTCCTATGGCCACCCGGCGGAGTCGATCTATCCAAAGATCATGCTGACGCCGACAAGGCCGGTCAGCTTCCCCAGTGACATGGATGCGGCGAAGGCCACCGTGACAGCCAAAGGGCCGGTGACGCTGACCATTGGCATCAGCAGCGAGGAGGCCAACGCGCTTGGCCGCGTCGGCGACCTGCTGGTGGCGCAACTCGCCGGAATAGGCGTTGACGCGACGGTGACCATCCTGCCCTCGGGTGCGGCCTTCGGGCTCAAGGATAATCCGGATGGTCCGGATTTCTACATCGCCAAGTTAACGCCCGATGCGCTGCATCCGGAGAACCAGGCCGGCATCTTTTACGTCACAGGCGCGCCGATCAACTTCTACGGTCGCGGCCTGCCCGATGCAGACAAGCTGATCCAGCAAGCCGGCGGGGAAACTGACCTAACCAAGCGCAACGCGCTGTACGAAGAGGCCGGGCACCTGCTGTTCGACAATGGCCTGTTCATCCCGCTGGTCGATGTCGACGACGTGGTGGTGCACCCCAAGGGTCTGGTGGATCTTGATCTGCGCGCCGCGTACGCGCCGGGCAACGTCGACTACGGCTCGGTCCGCTGGGCCAACTGATCCGTCCGGGGCGGCTCGCCAAGGGCCGCCCCGACCCACACAACAGCGGAGGCCCCGATGCCGACCACCCAAGCGAACCTCGTCCGTGAACCCTTCATGCCGAAACTGCGCGTTTCGCACATCAACGACTACCTGATCTGCTTTTACGACGGCCGCGAGATCGCCGACTATCCGGCCTGGATCCAGGGCAACATCGATATGAAGCTCGGCGTGTGCAACTACGTCCTGCACCGTGGCGACGAGGCCATCGTCTTCGACACCATGGTCTACGGCGAGCAGATGGAGGCCATCGACGCCTATATCCGCGAGATGGGGATCAAGCATGTCTCGGTGATCAACTCGCACTGGGACTGCGACCACATTGCTGGCAACTACCTTTACAAGCACACCGACATCATCGCCACCAACCGGACGCGCTGGAAGCTGCAGGCCTATGCCCCGCAGTTGCTGAGCGGCGAAATCTGGGGAGCTGGCGACCCGAACTATCCCGGCGTCAAGGAGGTCGTGCTGCCCAACCGCACCTTCGATGGGCGCATGACCGTGTGGCTGAAGGACCTGCAGATCGAGCTCATTGAAACCTTTGTGCACCAGTTGGGGCACCTTGTTGCCTACCTGCCCAAGGACAAGATCCTGCTCGCCGCCGACGCGGTGGAGGACACAGTGACGTTCAACACGGCCGCCATGACCAGCGAAATCGCGGCGCAGATCATGACGTACCGCTCGCTGCTGGCAATGGACGCCAAGGCCCTATACCCGTGCCATGGGCGTTTCGAGGTGATCGATGGTGGCGGCTACACGCAGGAGTTTACTGCGGCCATCCTGGACTACAATATTCAGCTGCTGCAGCGAAAGGACGCGTCCGACTATCTCACGGCCCCCCTCGAGAGCTTCATCACACCGTGGCTGGAGCGCGGCGTTCTCGCCATGCACGAGCCCTATCGCTGGCTGCACGGCAACAACGTGACCCTGATCGACAAGACGTATGGCGGCCGTTCCATGCCAGACATCCCGGAATGACGGTCAACCGGCCAGCTCGAGCCTCACCGCCGGGATCTCAATCAGGGGTCGAGCCGTTGGCGTCGTTCCACCTTGCCAGGAAAGCTCAAGTCGGCGCGCCTCGCCCGCATCACGTGCTGTCGCACCCACACCTTTAGATCAGGTTGCCTTCATGGCCTGTATTGTCTTGCGGTCAGAAAACTCAGGACCTCGTTCTGTGAGGGAAGCCCTGAACGCGCCCCGACCGCTCCAACGGATATGGCCGCGGCCGCGCATGCAAAGCGAAGCGACTGGGCAATATCTTCGCCACGCAGGTCGGCCGAGAGGAAGGCGGCGTTGAAACAATCGCCCGCACCGGTAGAGTCGCGCATGTCCACCGGGAAGCCTGGCTGGTGCGCCTCGCTGTCCCGCGTCACCGCAATTGCCCCTCGGGCGCCCAAGGTTAGAGCGACGACGCGAGGACCGAACGCAAGCAGGGGGCGCAGGGCCTCAGTGGTGATGGGTGCATCGGAGGTGGCCCGAAAGCCGCCCTCGTTGATGAACACAATATCTGCATTGCCCAGGAGGGCTTCGAGATGGGCGCGGGTCGGCGCGACCATGGCCTCGATGTCGATCGCAACCTCGGCGCCGGCCGCTCGGGCCAGCGCCGCAATCCTGCGGTGTTCGTCGAGGTTGCGGGGCATCGTGTAGACAATCCGGGCCTGCCTTGCCACCGTGAGAAATTCTGCATCGTCGAGCGGCTGAAATGGCATCGGCGCAAAGACGAGTGCCTTCTCGCCTGACTGGTCGACGATGATCAGCGTTGTGGCGGTGGGGAAATCCACGACCCGCATGAACGCATTGGAGACGCCAAACTGATCGTTGGCCGCAAGTAGCAGACGGCCATCGGCGTCGTCGCCGACACGTCCATATGCCGCCACCCGAAGCCCCAGCCTTGCCGCCGCACAGGCGGCGTTGGCGGCCGTGCCACCCGGGAACGCACCGAGCTTGCGGCCGGGCACCTTCTCGTCCGCAAGCGGCACACGGCTCGTCGCATAGACGTAGTCGAGATCCGGGTCGCCTACGACGACCATATCAAACTGTTTGTTCGCCCCAACGCCTTCAGGCACGGCTGAAATTCCTGGTGGCGAGCCGGGCCAGTCCCTCCGACAGCTCATCGAAGCCATACTCAGGATCGTTGACGGCGAGGAATTCCGCCAGCAGCGAGGACGGCAGCCCCGCAGCGCCGGCCATGGCCCCGCTCAACCCGCCGGCCATCGTCGCGAGCGTGTCCGTGTCACCGCCAGCGCTGGCACAAAGCGCAACCGTCCGCAGGGGATCGCCCTTCGCATAGGCGAAAATCGCTATCGCTGCGGGGACGGATTCGCAGGCCAGCACGCCGGAGCCGATCGCGGATTCGAGCTCAGTGAGAAAGGCCCGGTCGCTATTGGCGCGACCGGCGATCTCCAGTGCCATGCTCAGCCTGGTCGAAAAACGCGGACCCGGGGGCACACGTGCATGCTCGGCCGCAAGTTGTGCGCCGAGATGGCCGCCCCCGATACAGGCCTTTACCACCTCGTCGAGTGCCGCACCCGTCATCGCCACGGCGACACCCGCGGCGACGGCGCAAGCCGAGGCAATCGCCACGTCGGTATCGTGCGAGGGCAGGCAAGTAACGAGCGCCAGATGGGTGGCGCCCACGATATCGCCCGGATGGACCAGACCAGCTGGCGCAACGCGCATTGCAGCGCCGTTGGTCGTGCCAAGCGTCGGCAGTTTGCGTTTGGATGTACCGACGACGCCGACACCATCAAGCGGCTTGCCTTCGCGCAACGCGCTGACAATCGCCAGTGTCGTTGGCCCCATGAAGCCGGCTTTGGGAGAATTTGCGGCCCAGTCGAGGAGGCAGGCGATCCATGCTGCCTGGTCGAGACGTCCATCGGCTCGCACGATTGCGCGCGCCAGATAATACATCTGGCTGGCATCGTCCGTAACCTCGGCGCGGCGGCCGCCATTGGCGCCGGCAAATGTATCTGGCGTCGGCTCCTCGAAGCGCTCTGCGAGGCCACCATAACGCTCGAAGATTTCCTCAATGCTCCAGAGTTCCGTCGGGGCGCCGAGGGCATCACCGATGCCCCCCAGTACCAGGGAGCCATAGATCCGATCACGAAAAGAGGTCACGTATTTGCCTTACCCAGTTGTCGGTTCCGTTGCCACAGAAGGCAAACGCCATTCCCGACATGCTCCAAACGGTCTTGCGCGCTGAAGGTCTTGCACGCTGAAGGACTTGCACGCTGAAGGTCTAGCCGCGCAAGGCTTGCCTGCCTAGAGCATGT
>Ga0105047_10011245_pt1 | contig 14539 bp, 15 predicted proteins | sample MAT04_FD_78384 | JGI IMG/M metagenome (GOLD analysis project Ga0105047, IMG submission 78384) | Freshwater microbial communities from Lake Fryxell liftoff mats and glacier meltwater in Antarctica - MAT-04 (megahit assembly) | ecosystem: Environmental > Aquatic > Freshwater > Ice > Liftoff... | reverse complement strand
GGGCAGTGGACCCTCGGTGCGTTCCAGACCCGGTTTGCCGAAATGGCAGAGCAGCTCACCCTGAATCGCGACAAGCGGACCTATGACACGTCGATTCGTCCACCGAGGGTGCCGCCCGCCGAGCTCGCGTTGAGGAGTAGCCTCGCTCCCCGGGGAAAGTGAGAGTCCGTCTACGCTGAGAAAATGCGTCCAGCTCAGCGTCGCACGGCCCGGGGTTCAGCGGTCGTCGCCGCTGTCGCACTGTCGCACTGTCGGCCTGGATTGTTGCTCCGCTCCCGAACGCTTCGGTCCAGATCGGGCCACCCACACCCGATGGCCCGTGCACCGTTGGCCCGATGCCGTTCGAGGGCCTTGCGGGTGCCTCGCTCCAGCCCGAGACTCACGTCAGCAAGGACTCACCACCGGTGAACGCGCGGTTGGCGGGACTCCTGCGGTCCGAACACGCCAGGTCTCGCTGGGAAGGAGCCGCCCCCAGGGTGTGCCGGCCATGAGGACTGGATACACCTCGACGACAAGCGTTGGGAGGTGCGCGATGCGCAGTGGCTCGCAGGCGGGCTGGTTCAGAGTGGCATCGCCAATCGCGACCGGCTCGCCATCACGGGTGGCTCGTATGGTGGGGGACCGGCGTCGATGGCGGCGCTCCCCATGTACACCTTCGGCGGCCTGATCCAGGTCTTGGCACCGAATGGCAGGGGAAGCGACGGTTGGGATCTCGCTCCGGCCGACGGTGACCACAGCGTTCCGTTCGGTGTCCCGCTGGATGGCACCGTCTCGGGGTTGCTGACAGCGGCTGAGCTGTTTCGTTCGCTCGCGCCGCCCGGCTCGGACCCGGCGGGGGACCTTGTGGCATCGACCGACCGTCTCCTCGATGGCAACCCGTTCCCGACGGAGGACCCTCGCGTCGCCGAGGGTGTCCGGCTGTACCGGGGCTTCAAGTCACCGATCACCATCGAGCCAGGCACTCGAGTGCCGATCTTCAGGGTGCAGCGGTTCACCGATGCGCTGTTCCGTGGTCGATCCGACCGTCGCCACCTCTGAGTTCCCCGGGGTCGAGGACCTCGATCTCATGGGCGGGCCGTCGTGGATCTCTCCTTCTCGACGACCGGCACCGACGTCCCGCTGAGTGTTCGCGTCTGGGACGTGACGCCCGAAGGTGACGCCCAGGGTCTGGTCACCCGGGGGGTCTATCGCTACGACGGAGCTGCCGGCTCGGGCCGCACGGCCAAGTTCCAGATCATCGCACAGGGCTACCGGTTCGCGACTGACCATGAACGCTGTTCGCGTATGTCGCGATCGAGATGAACGTGTCCCGCCCGACCGCGGGAAGTGGTTTGGCCGCTATCTCGCTGACCCCGAGGGCGATTGCTGGCAGGACCGACCGACCGACCGTGTGATCCGCCGTTACGAACGCGAACACCCCGGTGATCTGGTCATAATCGACATCAAGAAGCTCGGCAGGATCCCATCCGGTGGCGGGTTGGCGCACTCACGGCCGAGGCTCCGACCAGCACCGGGTCAGCAAACGGGGACGGCGTATCGGGTACGCAGCGACGAATGGGCCTACGTCCGCGTGTACCGCTCAGAACCCCAACACTGTCGAGCACTTGCAGGCTGGCTCCACACCTACAACCATCACCGATGCCACACCGCGATCGGCAGCAACCCACCCGTCACCCGCGTCAACAACCTCCCAGGGCATTGCACCTAGGTTGAGTCGATGACAGTTGTTCCCTCAGCCCTCGGGTTGGTCGCGTTCGATCTGCCCCGAACCCTCGCCTTCTACCGCTGCATCGGCCTCGACATCCCCGCAGACGCCGACAGCGAGCGGCACGTCGAGGTGACGTTGGCCGGCGGGTTCCGGATCATGTTCGACCCGGAATCGACGATCAGGTCGTTCGATCCAGCGTGGGCCCCGTCGCCCGCGGGCTCGCCGCGCACAGCGCTGGCGTTCGAGTGCGCTGACCCCGCCGAGGTCGACACCACCTATGCGGCAATGACCGAAGCCGGGTTCGACGGCCACCTCGAACCGTGGGACGCATTCTGGGGGCAGCGCTACGCGACGTTGCGCGACCCGGATGGCAACGGCGTCGACCTGTTCGCCCCGCTACCGACGAGCTGAGGTGCGGTCGGTCCGGTGAGGGATCAGCCCATGGTGGAGCGCAGAGCATCGAGGGAGGAGTACTCCGGCTGCCATCCCAGATCGCGTTTCGCTCGGGCCGTGTCGATAATGCTGGGATGACTCAACGCCTCGAACCATTCGGTGAGCGGCGGCAGGAACGTTGGGGTCGGCAGAGACGCCAGTGCCCGCGCGGCGCGCTGGGTCACACCCACCGGGAACGGCACGGGGGTCACACCGAGTTCTCGTGCAACGTCCTGCGCAGTGACGGTTCCGTCGCCCGCGATGTTGTAGGCCGCCGCCGGCCCGTTCGCCAAGATGCACAGCATCAGCGCTTGGCCGACGTCGTCTTCGTGGATGAACTGCATGGGGAGGGCAGGAACGAAAACTGGGACGTGGATGGGGAGTCGGCCAATCGCTTCGAATGCCCCGCGCAGGAGCGGTTTGAACACGTTGGGCACTAAATCCTTCGCCCCGGCTGCGTGCGGTCCCAACACGATCGGTGGTCGCAACAGGTAGAGCGCGATCTCCGGATGTGCGGCAGCCTCGGCGGCCAGCAGCAACTCCAGCTCGGCTTTCTCTTCTGCGTAGAAGAAACGCGAATCCGGCCGGATCGGCCAGTCCTCGTCCATGCCGATCGGGTTGTCCGAATGAAAGCCGTAGGCCGCAGCGGACGAGGAGTAGACGAACCGATCGGCGCCAGCGGCGGCGGCCGCCCGGAATGCGTTGATGGTGCCGTCGACATTGATGCTGCGGGTGGTCTCCCGCGAGGCCGTACCCGTGATGAGAAAGGCGAGGTGAACTACCACGTCAGCACCGCTGAAGGCCTTCTCGAGAGCCGCCGGATCGCGTACGTCGCCCTGGCGATAGGTCATCTTCGACCAGCCGTGCTCAGCCGGATCGAACTCGCGTCGGGCGATGCCAATGACCCGTCCGATTCGTTCGTCGGCCTCGAGCAACGGAAGAAGTCCGAACCCGAATGTCCCCGTTGGCCCCGTCACCGCGACGGTGAGGCGGCGCCTGTTCACGACTGGTACTCGGTCGCTCTGATGGGAGCCTCGCCGTGCGCGGTCCCGCTGTTGTCGGCCCGAGAGTCGTGCTCATCGTGATTCGTCATAGGCGTCGAACGTACATCCGCCAAGGACGCTTCTGCGCTCAGAACGTGACGGTTCCGTCCGGAGATCGTGTTCAGCCCGACGACAGAACCAGAGAGAATGAACTGGTCGAGCTCGCACCTCCAACCTCGGACACGTTGGGCTAGAGATCCTCGGGATCGACCGCCGGGGAGTACAGGTAGCCCTGTCCGAACTCAGCGCCCAATTCCTTGAGGATGTCGGCTTGGCGGACCGTTTCGATTCCCTCGGCGACGGTGAACATGTCGAGCGCGTGAGTCATCGAGATCACAGCACCGACGAGCGTCCGGTCGGATTTGTTGGTGTCGATCGACGAGACGAAGGATCGGTCGATCTTCACCGAGTGCACCGGGTATTCCTTGAGATGCGAGATTGACGAGTATCCGGTCCCGAAATCGTCGAGGGTAATGACGACCCCGGCAGCGGCAAGCTGCAAGAGGGTCGTCCGCGCGGTCGCTGAATCGATCATGAGCGCCGATTCGGTGATCTCCATACTCAACATCGCCGGATTGACTTGGGCGGCATCCAGCGAGTCGAGTACGAACTCGGCGAACCCGTCCTGATGGAGCTCGCTGGGAGAGACGTTGACACCGATGACCACGATGTCGCGGCGACCGACCTCGCTCCAGTGACGGAGTTGTTCGATCACTGTGCGGATCACATGCCGGTCGATCATCGAGACCAGCCCGGATTCCTGGGCGATCGGGATGAACTCGTCGGGGCTGAGTCGCCCGCGCCGCGGATGCTGCCACCGTACGAGAGCCTCAGCGCCGAAGAGCTGGCCCGACGCCATCTCGATGACCGGCTGATACTGGATGACCAGCTGATTGCGGACCACAGCAGGAAGGAGATCCAACTCGAGTTCCACCCGGTCGCGCCGGGCGCGACGAATCGGTTCGGTGAATCGCTCGACACTCCGCGCCTCTCGACGTTTAGCGACGCAGAGCGCTGTGTCGGCATCGCGAATGAGGCCGGCAGCATCGGTGACGGCTCCGTCGCCGCCACCCGCTTCGTTGCTCCCACCAGCCTCGGCAATTCCTATGCTGGCCGTGACACGAAGGCTGCGACCGCTGAGGTTGCACGGGGCCTCGACGAGGCACTGGACCTCGTTCACGATCGAGTCGATTGCCGACGGGACACCGTCCGCGATGATCACGAATTCGTCGCTGCCGAACCGGAAGAAGTTTCCGTCGAGACCGAAGCGTTCCGTGAGACGAGCTGCAATGGCGCACAGGAGATCGTCGCCGATGGCGTGCCCGAGGGCGTCGTTGACGACCTTGAACCGGTCCAGTCCAATGAACAGCAGGCCGAACGGCTCACCGACCAGATTGCCGGCCGTGAAACGATCCTCCAGACGCGCCAAGAGCGCACCTCGATTGGGAACCCCGGTCAGTTCATCGTGCGACGTCTGGTACTCCAAGGTAGCTTGCACCCGCTTGTCCGCCGAGATGTCTCGGAACGTGACGGTGAAGCCGTCACCGAGCGGGGTCACAGTCGTACGGAACCAGTGCGAGAGACCCTCGTGTTCATAGAAGTGCTCGAACTCGCACGACTCACCTGATCGCACCACCTGGCAGTAGGTGTGGAACAACCCCTCGTCGAGATTCGCAGGAAAGACCTGCAAGAGGCAGGCGCCCATCAGCTCGTCGATGGGTCTCCCGACGATCTCCGCGGCCCGCCGGTTCACGGTGGTCCACACGAAGTCCACGATCTCCTGGTGGACGTCGCGAATCGACCGGAACGCCATGATGCCGTCATGAGAGCTGTCGAGCACCGCCTTGAGGGCCGCGTCGGATCGGGCCGCCGAGCGCAGCGACGCAATGGAGTCGTTCGCGTCGAGCCGTGGATCGCCGGCCACCTTGTCGCCGTACATGACTTCGTCGGCTCGACGAAGCGCGCGCTCGGCTCCATCGCCGATACCGCTGACCGACGCACCGACCGCTGCGCTCGTCACGATGGGAATGCCATCGATGACCACAGGACGCCGGAGGTCCTCTCGAACTCGGATCGCCATCTCCTCCAGCAACACCGGATCGACGATGTCGGTCAGAACCGCGAACTCGTCACCACCGAGTCGGGCGACGAGATCAACGGAGCGAACTGCCGAGACGATCTTGTTGGCGGTATGGACGAGGAGCTCATCGCCGGCGTGGTGGCCGTAGGTGTCGTTGACGGTCTTGAAATGATCGAGGTCGATGAAGATGACGCCCGCAGGACTCACGGAGAGATGCGAAGTCAGCGCCTCGAAGAACAACCGGCGATTCGCGAGTCCCGTCAGGTGATCGTGGTGCGCCTCGTGGCGCAACGCATGCTCAGCGGCGTGTTTGGCGGACAGGGCATCGCCCAGTTGTGTGGTCAAAGCTCGGAGCTCGATGAGGGCGACCACCTGGTCGGCAAGCGCTGCCAGGAGGCGGAGCTGGGTGGCGTCCAGGTGGCGAGGCTCGCTATCGATCACACACAGCGTCCCGAGCGCGTGTCCATCCGCGGTAATGAGCGGCGCCCCGGCATAGAAGCGAATGGACGGATCGCCGAGCACGAGCGGGTTGGAAGCAAAACGCTCGTCATGCAACGTGTTCTCCACCACCATCGGCTCTCGATCGAGAATCGCGTGCGCGCAAAAGGCCATGTCGCGGGAGGTCTCGGACACATCGAGCCCGACGCGCGACTTGAACCACTGGCGGTTCTCGTCAATCAGCGAAACCAGCGCTATGGGGACGGAACAGATGTCAGCTGCGAGCCTGGTGAGCGCATCGAAGGCGGCCTCTGGGTCGGTGTCGAGAATTCGCAATGCCTCCAACGCGACGAGGCGCTCACGTTCATCGTCTGGCGCGTTCGCCCGGACAGAGCGGGCGAGGAGAGCGTCGGGGTCGAGGTCCGCAGGCACCGTCGTTCCGGCAGAGACATCGTTCTCGCCCAGACGGGTGGGTGGCTGACGCATCTCGCCCTATCGGCGGACGTGTCGACCTTTCAAGGATTCCACGGGGCAGTCGCCTTGCCGGCGAGAGCGGGTTGGTTTCAGAAGATGGCAAGGCGAGGCCCCGCGTTCAGGCTTCCGACGCAAGTTCGCGGGCCAGATCAGCACTCCGCCGTGGTCGCCGTTGACGATCGAAGAGTCCTGATTCGAGGTTGTCGCCGCTGTGCCATTCGTACCCGTCGACAGCATGTGTCCAGAACAGCCCCACGACGTCCACTCCATCTGCCACGTGCCGGTTCACGATGTCGGCGGCACGTTCCATTTCACGACAGCGACGGTCATCACCATGCCGATCGCTCGGCAGGGTGCCGACACCGAAATCGGAGATCAGGAACCGCTTGGCACCCAGCCCGTCGGCGAGGCGCTCCAGCACCTGATCCATGCCATCGGCCTGCGGGGTCTCGTTCCAGTCGACATCGTCGGGCGACGCTCGCATCTGATCGGTCAACCCGGAGGCGACCACGCTGTGTTCGTCAACGGTGGATGCCGGCCCGGGTGAAAACCCAACCACATCGAACACGTCTGCTCCCCACGAGACGTCTTCGTCGGCCCGTCCGGGAAGGGTGAGCACCCCGCGGTTGATGATCGACAGCCACGATCGCCACATCACGTGATCGATCACATCGGCCCACTCGCGAGCGCTAGCCGTCGCGGCGGGATCATCGCTGAGCCCGGCGCGGGCAATCAGCGGACAAAGGTTCATGGCGGTGGCGCGGGGGATCGAGCCGGATTGGAGTCGGCGAGCTGCGTCGAACGTCGCCAGCAGCATCGCTCTGAGCCCGTCGAGCAGATCCTTCATCGATGTTCTCCCCGGCGGATTTTGCCCGCTGAGAAAGGCCCCGACCGAGTAGGCGACAGGCTGGTTGACGGGCATCCAACCCGCAGCCAGATCCCCGAAAGTCTCGCCGACGAACTCAACATGGCGAGGCCAGTAGACGCCGAGCGCGCGATCGTCGAGAAAGCCGCCGACGTCGTCACTGAACCAGCCGGGAAGCGCTATGTCATGCAGGCAGATCCATGGCTCTATCCCAACGGCGCGCGCTTCCGACAGCATCGTGCGGTAGTGCTCGATTGTCTGCTGGTCGTGCTTTCCGTCAGTCGGCTCGAGTCGGGCCCAGTCGAGGGTCAGCCGAACGTGGCGGAGCCCGTGCTCGGCAACAGCCTGGAAGTCTTCTCGGTAGTTGGTCGCGAAGCCGTTGCCGAGCCGCGAGTGCGGAGCGCGACCGAGCGACTCCCATCGAGCCCAATCGCTGCCAGGCGCGGCGCCTTCGCCGTGCGTCGAGCCAAGACTGCTTCCCCACCAGAAGTCCGTCGGCATCTCAGCCATGGTTCGTTCGGAGGGTTTCGTTGATCTTGGGAGTGCCGGGGGTCGCTGGTGCTCGGCTCACTTTGCTCCGATGAGTTCGCGCGTCGTGCGTGAGCGAATCCCTCGCGCCGAGCGGAACAGACCGATCGCCGCGCTGGTGGTTCCCACGACGACAGCCACTCGCTGATCGAGCTGAATCAGCAGCATGATCGCCGAGAGCCCGAGCACCGCAACCATCAACCATCGCGAGTGGGCTTCGTGCGTTTCGAACCACCGATGCACACCGCTCAGTTGCTGCATGCTCCGGACACGTGATGTCGACAGGATCGCCAGCCCTCTCGACGCACCGAACAAGGCTCCGAGACCAACCGCGAGCGCTGGGGAGGCGCTCAGTGCACCGATGGCGACGACGAGATACACGCCGGTTGTCATCACATAGGTCGATACCCCGCACCCGATCTGAGCTCCGAAACCCGCTCCGTAGACCCACGATCGGAACTGGTCGAGCCACTGTTCATTCACTTGCCGACGATGGTGGGGCAGCCGTGGACCGAGCACTCGAGCATCACACAATCCGGCCAACGCGGCCAGGACCGCGACAGCCCCGAGTCGCGGCTCGGTGGGCAACGTCGCAGCACGCACGAGAATCGACAGGAGTCCGGCCACGGCACCGAGCGTCGCGCCTCCAACTACCGACCCGACGATGAACCATGCCGCCGACCACGAGTAGCGACGCCCCCGCCCTGCTTCAGCCAGCGGCGTGATTGTCGACATCATCGACAAGCCGCATGGGGACCAGGTCGACCGGAACGCTGACGCGCACGAGATCAACACGCCGACACACACGAAGTTGGTCACGGTGACCCCTTTCACGACGGACACGAGAGCCGCAGCGAGTCCGAGGCTATGAGCGGGCGTGCTCGCACGGGTCGATACCCATCGCACGCGGACGGGCCCATCACGAGGATTCGGTCGCCGGCGGGCCATCCGCGCCCTCGACCGACGTGATGGATACGTTGAGCGGACAATGGGGCCGTTGTCGACCGCTGCGAGCGTGACGTTGTTGGTGCTGGCCGCTGCCGGATGGGCGAAGGTCCGCGATCCCGCACCGCTCGGGGCCGCCCTCTTCTCCCTCGGGTGGCGCGTCCCCCGTTTGGCGGTGCAGATGCTCGGCCTGTCGGAGCTGTTCTTGGCAGCGATCGGCATCGTGTCCGCAGCTCCGGTCGTGCTCGTCGGCGTGTCCATGATGCACGGTGCATTCGCGGTGTTGAACGTCCGGATGATTTCTTCGGACAACGGCGCGAGCTGTGGATGTTTCGGTCCACGCGCTGCTGCGCCGAGCTGGGTCGGTGTCGTGATGAATCTCGTCTCCGCCGCAGTCCTCGCCACAGCCGGTCTCACCGACGTCGCTCCCATTCGACCCGATGGCGCGACGAGCTGGGTGCAGATCTCGTTGTCGGTGGTGCTCGCTTGGGTGGTGGTGTCGATGCACACCACCGGATCGGATCTGGCAGCGTCGCTCCGGCGACTTCGAGTGCGTCGCGACTGGTCGACACCCGTCCCGATCGCCACCAGGGGTCGATGATGAGCGATCTGCTCGGACGCACCATCGATGGGATCTCCCAGCGGCTGGAGCGTCGCCAATTCCTGAAGCGCTCGACGATGGTTGCTTCGGCTGTGGTGGCGGCGCCGGCGGTTTTCGCTCTGCGTCCCGGGTCGGCCTACGCCGCGGTGTGTCGCTGCCAAGGCAGTGCATGTCCGTGCGGTTCGCTGTGCTGCGACGGCTACACCGAGATGTGTTGCACCCTCACCGGTTCGAATTCATGTCCCGCCGGGACTGTCGTCGCCGGCTGGTGGAAGGTCGACGGATCGCAATTCTGTGGTGGTCAAGCTCGCTACTACATGGATTGCAACGCGCAATGTGGAACGTGCGGCGGATCTGGTGGAACGTGTGATGGTCGCTGCAGCGGTACACCATGTGGTTGCGCCAACGGATCGTGTTCCAACCGTAAGGCCGGCTGTACCCGCTTCCGCTACGGCCAGTGCCACCAGAACATTCCGCTGCTCGGCCCGATCGTGTGCCGCGTCGTGACGTGCGCTCCACCATGGACGATCGACCCGGCCTGCGGAACCTCAGCACGGACCGACAACAACACCAGAACCCACAATCGCGAGTGTCTGACCGAGCCATTCGGTTCGGTCGACGGAGCATCAGTCGATGGAGCGGACCTCGTGGTGTCGGGCTGGGCGATCCCCCAGGATGGCGGGAGTGCCGGTTGCGACGCCGTGATCTCAGTGGATCTGCGCGATGTTGCTCGTGTCCCTTCTATGGATGGTCGTCCCGATGTTGGGGCTGCCTACCCGGCGTTCGGCGCGAATCGAGGCTTCTCGGCGCGGGTCCCGTTGAACTACGGACCTCACCTCATCTGCGTTCGAGCGATCGATCGGGCCAACGGCCGACAGAAGTTTCTGGGCGTCACGACGGCGCTCGTTCCGTCACCATTCGGAGCACTCGACGAGGTAGTGGCGACGGGTCCAGGGCAGATTCGCCTGATGGGATGGGGGATCGATCCGGTCGACCGCTCTGCGCCAGCGGTCGTCCGAATCACCGTCGACGGTTCGGTCGTCGCCGAGCTGAGCGCTGGATCGGAACGTCCCGATATCGGCGCCAGCGTCCCCGGCGCAGGGTCCGCCCACGGCCTTGTGGCAGACCTCGCGGTGGCGCCGGGCATCCACGACGTCTGTGCGGAGATCGTCGGCCGACGCGGCGGGAGCTTCCCGCTCGGATGTCGACAGGTGACCGTGTCGTGACCGTCGCCATCAACTTCGGGTCGGGCATCGATCCGTCTCGCCTCAGGAGGGCATTGTGAACGCCATTGTCGGAACGTTGGTGATCCTCGTGGCGCTGTTGAGCGTGCTGGTCGTCGGGTTGTTGCGGAGCCACGCCGAGATCGTTCGGGCACTGCATGACCTCGGGGTGAACCTTGACCCGGATGCCCCCGATGGCACGTTCCGGGCGGCTTCGCCTTCGGTGGCGGCGAGCCGTCGACCGACGGTCTCCGATGTCGGGCCCGACGCCACGCTCGAGGGGGTGGCGTTGCCGACGTCCGGTCGGCTCGTGGTCGCGCACGATCTTGCTGGGGCGACGCCCGATGGTGGGGCAGCGGTGGTGTCGGTGTCGGGCCGACCAGGGCTGACATTGGTGGCGTTCTTGTCGACCGGATGTGGAACGTGTGCTGATTTCTGGTCAGCGTTTCGCACGCCGCCAACCCTCGGCGGGGAGACGGTTCGTCTCGTCATCGTGACGCGGTCACCAGCCGCGGAGAGTCCGAGCTCGGTCGCCGAGCTCGCGCCTGAGCACGGGTTGGTCGTGATGAGCGACGAGGCGTTCGATGACCACGGCGTTGCGGCCGCGCCGTATTTCGTCCTCGTCGACGGCGCCGACGGGTCGGTCGTCGGCGAAGGATCGGCTGCGGGTTGGGTGCAGCTGAAAGCACTCCTTCAGCGGGCGGCGGCTGATGCTGGCTGGGTTGCCGATCGACGGTCACGTCGGGATCTGCTGAACGCAGGTTCGCGGCAACGTCAGGTTGATCAGGCGTTGGCCGAGGCCGGCATCTATCCCGGGGACCCGAGCCTCACCGCCGAGTCGTGACCGTTCTCGCCGCCCACGGCTTCGCGCTGACGGTTCCACGGGGCTGGGACGCCCGGATCCGGCTCCCGGTCGCACAGAGCGTGGCGGCACCACCATCGATGCGAACCGAGGAGGTGGTTCCGATGGGCGGGACGACCAACCCGATTCTGCACGCCACAACCATGATGTTGCCGGCGATCGTCGGCGACTACGGGGGTGGCGCAGTGGAGCGGCTGGGTCCCCATGATGCCTTTGTGGCGATCGTCGGTTTCGACGTCGAAGCGGCGAAAACCGCTCTGTTCGCGCGGCGTGGCATTCCCACCCTTCGTGAGGCGAATTTTCGACCGGCAACGCAGCAGCGAGTGTTAGCCGGCGCCAGTGGCACACAATCCTTCTTCCAGGCGGCGAACCGTCCGTACTGTTTGTACGTGGTCGTTGGCCGACACGCCCTTCGCCGATCGGTGATCCCTCGCTGCAACGAACTCCTGCGCGGCCTCCGCTTCACCTGAACGCCAGATGCGTCGTTCCTGTCACCCGCTCGTCGCCAGAACGAGGAAATCGACGGGAGTGTTCTGCGGGGCTGCTCGAAACTCGGACTAGTTGTCGAAGCCGTGTGCGCTGTACTGGAGCGATGAACGCGGCAACCTCTGATGGCGCATCGAGGGGGCTCGTGGCGTCTGTACACGCGAGCCCTGTTCACGAGGTGGCCAAGGCGACCGTCGAATCGATCTCACTGATCGAGGGTCGCGGCGTCGAAGGGGATGCCCATTTCGGGACGACCGTTCAGCATCTGTCGCGTATTCGTCAAGATCCGACGCAACCGAATCTTCGACAGGTTCACCTCATCGACAGTGAGCTGATTCGTCGAGCTGGGGTGATGGCCATCGTCGTTACCAGCGGTGCGGTGAGCGCTGGCGATTCGATCAGCATCGAGATGCCAGCGGGGCCACATCGGCGCCTCGAACGCGTCTGATTCGAAGGTCCAGAGGAGAACTGATCAACGGCGGAGCCTCAGCTCGTGAGCACTGGGGTCGGGACCGACGCTGACGCGGTCGTTCCATTTCCCAAGCGGCCCTCGATGTTGAACCCCCAACACATCACTGTTGCGTTGGCGAGCACGGCGCACGAGTGCTCGGTCCCGAGATCGATCGAGGCGGCCGTGGTGATGTTCGACACCGCAACCGGGGTCAACGAGTCAGTGGTCGTGCCGTTTCCGAGTCGCCCAGCGAAATTGCCGCCCCAGCACTTGATCGTTCCGCTCGACTGGACGGCGCACGTGTGGCCTGCGCCCGCCGCAACCTTGGTGACCGCCGTCAAGCCCGCCACTGCGACGTGGCTCAACGCGTCCGTCGTCGTGCCATTCCCAACTTGACCGAGATGGTTGAACCCCCAGCATTCAACCGCCGCTCCGCTGGTGAGCGCACACGTGTGTTGGTCGCCGGAAGATACATCACCAACAGACCCGAGCGACACCAACGGAACGAGTGAATCGATGCGGTTGCCAGTTCCGAGCTGGCCGGCGTTGTTGCCGCCCCAGCACCAGATCGCACCGAGGATTGAGCGGGCACATGAGTGATATGCGCCTACGGTGATCCGATCGGAGTTCGGAAACGCAGTCACCGAGACCGGAGAGTTGCGTTGCGTTGTGGTGCCATCGCCCAACTGCCCGTAGTTGTTGCTGCCCCAGCACTTCGCTCCGCCGGTGCTCAGAAGAGCACACGTGTGGAGCGACCCGGCCGCGATCGCGACGGCGCCCGTGAGTCCCGTGACCGACACTGGCGTCAGCTCAATATTGGTGGCAGTTCCGGTTCCGAGCTGTCCGCTGCTGTTGGCGCCCCAGCACTTGACCGCCCCCAGCGCCACGATTGCGCACGAATGCAGAGTGCCAGCTGCAATGCCGGTGGCCCCCACGATGCCGGGGACCGCTACCGCGACCGACGAGTCCTGCGTCGATCCCGTCCCCAGCAGGTTGCCGCGTCCCCAACATGTAACCGTTCCGGCAACCATCAAGGCGCACGAGTGGAACGAACCCAACGACACCTTCACCACCCCGGTCAACGTGACACCCGCTGGCGGAGCGGCAACGGTCGTCGACGTCGTAGTCCGAGCTTGAAGGATCGCGACGATCAGTTGTGCGACCTGAGCCTTGGTGGCCACGCGCACCCAACGTCCCTTGGTGCACTTCAGAACATAGGTGGCGTCGGCGCCGAAGTCCGTGGTTCGACATTTCGAGCCAGCGCGTACTCCGTTCTGGCAGCCAGACACGCCGATGGTCGCCACCAACGCCACGATGCCAACACTCAACCGGACACGACTCATCATTTGGCTCCTCAGTAGCTGAACACCCCGTCGATTGAGGGTATCGGCGACGGAGCGAATTCAGGCGGACCTAGGCGCCGTTGCGTTCGGGCCAGAACCCGACGATGGCCTCATCGACTCCGCCAGCGGCATAGGTGGCGAGACGAGTCAAGGCCGCCGCCGATCCGAGATCGATCACGTCGAAGCAGATATCACGGCCAGCGGCGCGAAGCGCATGATCACCTTCGCTCGACGACTTCGGGAGCTCGGTGGTGAGGATGACCAGCGGAGTGGGTTTGTTCGCCAGTGCGGCGGCGCGGCCGAGGGCCCGCCAGACGACATCGTTGCGGGTCATTCCGCCGCGGTAGGTCACGTTCGGTCCGGCGACATCGAACCACCAGGTCGCTCCGGCATGATCGGTCGCCTCGAACCCCACCGACACGCCGGTGCCGCGAATGCGACGGTTGGTCCCCACGATCGTGAACCCTGCCGCCTCGATCATGTGCTCGGCGACCCTTGGTGCCGCCAGGTCGCTGACCCGTACCGGATCATCCGGTTGCTCGAGCCGCTCGGCCACTCGCCCGCGGGCGATCTCCGCATACGTCGGGTCCAAGTCGTACCCGACGTAGCGGCGCCCCAGACCGGCGGCCGCCACCAACGTGGAACCACTCCCCATGAAGGGATCGAGGACAAGATCGTCCTCATACGTGAGCAGGCGAATGAGCTGCTCGGGAAGCTCAACGGGAAATGGCGCAGGATGACCGACACGGCGAGCGCTCTCGGGTGGCATCGACCACACGTCGAGCGTGAGGTTCATGAAGTCCTCAGCGCCGATGTCACTCAGATGCGGCAGGCCCGACTTTTTGCGTTCCGGTCCGCTGAGGGCCCGATCGAACCGCCCCTTGCTGGCGATGATGACTCGTTCGGTGATATCACGAAGGACCGGGTTGGCCGCGCTGCGGAATGATCCCCATGCGCACGATCCGTTGGCGCCTTCGCCCTTCTGCCAGATCACCTCACCGCGGAGCAGTAGCCCCAGATCATCTTGAAGAATCCGGATGACATCGGCCGACAGGCTTCG
>Ga0105047_10011244_pt1 | contig 14539 bp, 11 predicted proteins | sample MAT04_FD_78384 | JGI IMG/M metagenome (GOLD analysis project Ga0105047, IMG submission 78384) | Freshwater microbial communities from Lake Fryxell liftoff mats and glacier meltwater in Antarctica - MAT-04 (megahit assembly) | ecosystem: Environmental > Aquatic > Freshwater > Ice > Liftoff... | reverse complement strand
CAGGGTGGCTTCGGCTCGGCTGTGCTCGAGCACCTCGAGGACAGCTTCCCCAACCCCGGCGAGCGGGCCCGGGTCATGAGAGTCGGCCTGCCTGACCGCTACATCACCCACGGCAAGCCAAACCTGCTCCACGAAGAGGTCGGCTTCACCGGCGAAGCGATCGCCGACAAGGTGGCCGCCGCCATGGGCGATCGAGTCTTCTCCGGCTGAATCCAGGCCCTTCGGGGTCGACCGGGGCTACGAAGCACGGAGTTCAGCCAGTAAAGCCCGTGCCGCAAGCATGCGGACGCCACCGTGTTCTGCGATCGGCTCGTTCAGCTGTGGTCGGAGACGATTCGCAGCACGGGGCTGCCGTACTTCTCCATGAACGCGGGGCCGACCCCGGCGATCTCCGCCAGCCGCTCTTCGTCTGCCGGCTTCACGGACGCGATCGCGATCAGGGTCCGGTTGCTGGCCACGTGGTAGGCCGGGCGATCGCCGGCGGCACCGAGTCGCCATTTCCGGAGTGCTTCGTAAATCCCTTCATCATCGGCCGAAAGGTCAGGCGGCGGGGTGGACCCTCGCTTCTTCGGCGACGACCGTGGCTTCTTGACCGCCAGGCTCTCGGGGTCCGGCAGCCAGCCGTCCGGGTCGCAGACGTCGCAGCAGCGCCCTTTCGGATGGAGCTCGCTGTGGTCGCCGAAATGGTCGAGCAGCTGGCGCCTTCGGCAGCGGTCGGAGAAGCTGAAGGCCTCGACCGCGCGGTAGGCCTTCCAGCCGCGGTCCTCCGCCACCCTGCAGGCCGGGGCCAGGGCGGAGGGGTCGAAATCGGCGGCGATCTGGACCAGCAGCCTGCTGCCAGAGGCCGGGTCGACGGTCAGTGCCCCGGCCCGCTCGGCGACTGCCAGCCGGGTTCGCTCGGAGTCGGTGCGCGGCGCGTCGACGACTGCGCTGCCGTCCCCGTCGGTCTGCGCCCGCAGCGACTCGACGTAGGTGAGCACATCGTTCGGGTCGACCTTGCGCTGCTCGTTGAACCGGACCAGCCGGCCGAGGTCGGAGCGCATCGCCAGCAGCACGGCGCGGGCGGGAAGTCCGTCGCGGCCGCCTCGGCCGGCCTCCTGGTAGTACGCCTCGACGCTCGACGGGATAGCCCAGTGCCAGACCGAGCGCACGTTGGCTTTATCAATGCCCATGCCGAAAGCGTTGGTCGCGGCGACCACATCGACATCACCTTCCATGAACCGCAGCTGGGCCGAGGCACGGTCATCCGGCGCCATGCCGGCGTGGTAGGCGACCGCGGTGATCCCGGCCGCACGCAGGTCGTCGGCGACCTCCTCGGTGTCTTTGCGGGTGCCGCAGTAGACGATCGCCGGGCGGTTGGCCTCGTCCTTCAGACCGTATTCGAGCAGTGCGGCCTTGCGCGCCTTGGAGCCCTTGCCTTCCAGCGCGACGGTGTCGAAGCTGAGGTTCGGGCGGTCGAAGCCGGAGTGGACCTCGACCGGATCGTCCATGCCCATCCTGCGGGCGATCTCCTCGGCGACCTGCGGCGTGGCCGTCGCGGTGCAGGCCATCACCGGCGGCCTGCCGAGCCGCTCGGCGACCTTCGGCAGACGCAGGTAGTCCGGCCGGAAGTCATGACCCCACTCGGACAGGCAGTGGGCCTCGTCGATCGCCAGCAGGTCGATCTTGCGGGTAGCGATCAGGTCGAGGAAGGAGGAGGAACCGAAGCGCTCGGGCGAGCAGTAGGCGATCCGCGCGGTGCCATCCCGGACCGCTTCGTAAGAGGCCGCGGAGACCTCGTCGCTCAGGCCGGAAGCGAACATCACCGCGGGGTGCCCTTCGGACCGCAGCCGGCGGACCTGGTCGGCCATCAGCGCGATCAACGGGCTGACCACCAGGGTCAGATCAGTCCCGGCGAGCCCGGGCAGCTGGTAGCAAAGGCTCTTGCCGCCGCCGGTCGGCATCACGATCAGGCAGTCGCGTCCCTCGAGCGCAGCGGCGACCGCGTCGCGCTGCCCGGGCCGGAACTCGGCGTAGTCCATGTGCTTGAGCAGGGCATCGGGATCGGCGGCGCCTTCGAAAAGTCGGATCGGGACGGCGGCATCGCGCTCGATGTTCTCAAGGCCCTGAAGGGCGAGCGTCGCTTCGGCTACTTCGTCGCGGGCCCAGCCGCCTCCGCCGGACGGGCCGGATCCGGACGGACCCGCGGCCCATTGCGGTTCCTCGGGAAGCGGGGGCTCTTCGGGCATCGGTGGCTCCTCGGGAAGTCGAGGTCGCTCAGGCAGCGGGGGCTGATCGGCCGCCACCGCCTCGACAGCCACGGGATCGGGACGCCGGGACACCAGCGCCGCGATCCGCTCGGCCGCCGGCGAAGCCGAGCGCCTGGATTCGGGATCCAGCTCGCGCCAGGCCGACCTCAGCCCCTCGAGGCCTTCATCGGTCGAGCTGCGGCGGCGACCCTCACTGAGCTCGGTTTCGAGCTGTTCGGCGAGATGGTCGGCTTGCTGGGGAAAGGAACTCACGGGACAACATTAGGGACAGCACCCGACGCCAGGAACTCGCCCCATCAGGGGGGCCGGACAGTCGTCCCCTCACGGGGACCAATCGGCCCTTGGGAAGGTGACCGGACCGACCCTGCTACGCTCGAATCGTGGACGGGGTGGTAGGCAACTCCTTTGCTTGGCTACAGCGCGAGCGATGGCGTGGAATCATGTTTACGGTCGGCTTCGCGGTGGCGGCTGGCCTGCTCGCGGGCTGGCTCACTCCACGCGGACCGCTGACCGCCGCTGCGGCGATCACGACCATGCTCGTTTCGTTTGCGCTCGGCTTCGGTGCCGGCTTGGCGATGAGAACGCGCTGGGCGATGGTGCTTGCCCCGATCGCCTTTGTGCTCACCTTCGAGTTGGCCCGCATGCGGGTCGAGGGTCCAACGGTCGACGGCATCCACCTGAGTACCTACGGACTGATGGCGCTGGTCACGGGTCGCGGTATTCACGGTTTGCTCGCGCTTGTACCGATGATCCTTGGCGCAGCCCTCGGTGCCGGAGCGGCGCGCCTCACGGCGGACAAAGCCGCGGCCGAAAGCACAGTCAACCCCGATGGTCGGGGCGAACGGGGCAAAGTCGGCCCGCGACTGCGGCAGGTGGTTGCGGGGCTGGTCGGCGTCGGTCTGGTCCTTCTGGCCATCGGTATCGCCGGGCCGGCGAGTACCGATCCTATTCTCGGACCGTCCGGCGAACCGCTGCCGGCGAGCGTCTCCGAACTGACGAGCGTCGAGGTGAACGGTCACGACCTCACGATGATGATCCGCGGAAGCGACGTCAGGAACCCTGTGCTTCTGTTTCTCGCTGGCGGCCCCGGGGGCAGCGAACTGGGCGGGATGCGAAATCACCTCAGCGCCCTGGAAGGCCCATTTGTGGTCGCCACCCTGGACCAAAGGGGCACGGGCAAAAGCTATCCCGCGTTGGACCCCACCGATACCATGACGGTGGCCGGGGCGGTAGACGATGCGCTTGAAGTCACCAACTATCTGCGGGAACGCTTTGACCAGCAGAAGATCTACCTGATGGGCCAGTCCTGGGGTTCGATCCTCGGGGTGCTCGCGGTTCAGGAGCAACCGTCGCTCTACCGGGCCTTCATCGGCACCGGACAGATGGTGAGTCCGCTCGAGACGGACCGGATCTTCTACCGCGATACGCTCGAATGGGCGAGTTCAGAGGGAAACGAAGGCTTGGTCGAAACACTTGAGGATATCGGTCCGCCTCCTTACGAGAGCCTGCTCGATTACGAGCCGGCCCTGTCGTACGAGCACGAGGTGTACCCCTACGATCACAGTCAGAATTCGGAGGGGGATGGCGGATTCTCCGAGAACATCTTCGCCGGGGAATACACCCTCCTTGAACAGATTCATAATCTGGCGGCTTTCCTTGACACCTTCGGTGCCCTCTACCCGAAACTTCAGGAGATAGATTTCCGAGATAGCGCGACCAGGCTCGAAGTGCCGGTAGTGCTGATCCAAGGCGCACACGAAGCCGATGGTCGGGCGATCTTGGCGAACGAGTGGTTCAGGGATCTGTCGGCGCCGAAGAAGACCAAGGTCGTTCTCGATACCTCGGGGCATAGACCCCTTTTCGAGCAGCCCGACGAGTTCGTTTCGAAGCTCGACGAGAGCCTTGCCTTGAGCGATCGGTGAAGTAGCGAGCGATGAATCTCCCCGGCTCGAACACCCGGGACTTCCGCCCCGCTGCCGCAGGCGTGGAGAGTCAGGTCAGTACAGTGGCGGCCATCTTCGCGCTCGCAGCCTGGGCTTTCGTCCCGGCCGTTGATCGAACTCGTGTCGGTCCAACGCCGAGACGCCGTCTAGCTGCAGCCAGCAACCAGGTTGTGACCGATCCGCTCCCGAAGGTTGACGCTTAAAGGTGAGAACCCCGCTGGGAGGGCGGGGTTCTCGGTACTTCTTGGGAGGAGAGAGATTCTTGATCTCTTATGTGTTTTTGATCACTGGGAGGTAGGTGGACTCTTCATGCGCCGCGGGCGCTATACCGCGTTGCCGCGGTAAGTGCCATGTGAGCGGCGCCGAATCCGACCAGGAAGATCGTCGCGACGGGCTGGTCACCGAAGATTCCGCTGACCACGCCAATTGCCAAAATTGTGACTCCGAGGGTCCAGTCAAAGCCGGCGATCGCCGACAGTGGAACCCGCCTGCCGGGTGAAGCGGCCGTCAGGGCCACTCCCATCAGCAGGCAACCGAGGAAAAAGGACAGCAGGCCGACACCGGGGCTGAAAGTCAGCAGGTACGGGACCACCATCAGGAGTGGCGCGCTCGCGAGGACGAGGCCGTTGTGAACATCTATGTCAATGGGGCGGTTTCTCATGATCATTTCTCTGAAACGAAGATACGTAAACACGCGTTTCTTGTGTGTGAGTCGAATCACAGTCCCCAAGACAGGCTTCAGAGCACGGGGGAAGCCTGCGGCCGGGCGGCCTCCCGGTACCTTTGGGCCATGAGCCGTAAGCGATCCAGACTCGACACCGTGCTTGCCGAACGAGGGCTGTTTCCTTCGCGGACCGCAGCAGCGCAGGCAGTCAGGGCCGGACACGTCAAGCTCGGCGTCGACGGTCCGGTTGCCTTGCGGCCCAGCCAGGACGTGCGCCCGGATCAGGAGATCGAGGTGATCGGCACCCGGCCCTATGTGTCGAGGGGCGGGATCAAGCTGGCGAACGCGCTCGACCGCCTGGAGCTCGCGGTGGAGGGCCTCGACTGCCTCGACGTCGGTGCCTCGACCGGTGGCTTCACCGATTGCCTGCTCCAGCGGGGAGCCCGGAGTGTCGTCTCCCTCGACGTGGCATATGGCCAGATCGACCAGAGCATGCGCGACGACCCGAGGGTCACGGTTATTGAGCGGCTGAACGCCAGGGATCTGCGGCCGGGAGATATCGACGGAACGCCCCGCCTCGCGGTGATCGACGTCTCTTTCATCTCGCTGACCAAGGTGATCGAGCCGGTGGCCGCCGTGCTGGCAGAGCGGGCCGAAATGCTCGTGATGGTCAAGCCTCAGTTCGAGCTCGGCCGGCGGCGGGTCGGCCGCGGCGGGGTGGTGCGGGATCCTGCGGACCGCCGCGAAGCGGTCGAGACCGTCGCCGACTTCTGCCACAGCGTCGGGCTGGCGTTGCTCGGCGTCGCTCCCACAGGGTTGCCGGGTCCGAAGGGCAACCTCGAGACATTCCTGCACCTCGGGCTATCCGGTGATGGTGCCGCCGGCCGGTCCGAAGGCGCCCCGAGCGGGGCCGAACTCTGCGAAGGTGTCGAGGTATGAGCAGCGCCCCGCTTGCACTCCTCTTCACCCACGGCCACGCCGAAGGCATAGCTGCAGCGACCGAGAGCGTGGTGTCGGCCGCCGAACGACACGGCTGGGAGTTGCTGCCAAGCGATCAGGCAGGCGACCGTGTGCCCGAGCTGTGCGTCGTGCTCGGCGGGGACGGAACCGTGCTGCGGGCCCTGCGCTCGATGACCGGCACCAAGGTCCCGGTGTTCGGAGTCAACTTCGGTCGGGTCGGTTTTCTGGCGGCTGTCGACGCCGCCCAGATTGAAACCGGGCTGGATCAGGCCTTTTCGGGTGACATCGAGTCAGTCGACCTGCCGGGGCTCGAGGTCACCCTGGACGGCGATCCGTCGATCGGGCTCAATGACGTCGGTTTCAGCCGCCGGCCACGCAGTGGCGTCGCCGAGCTGAGCTACCGGATCGCCGGGGAGGAAGTGGGCCGTGTGCGCTGTGACGGTCTGGTCGCCTCGACAGCGACCGGGTCCACCGGCTACAACCTCGCCAACAGCGGCCCGATCCTCGCCTGGGGGGTGGACGGATACGCAGTGACTTACATCGCGCCCCATACGCTGACCGCCCGGGCACTCGTGGTCGCTCCGGAGGACGTGCTGGTGGTGGTAAATCACCGTAGCCGCGACAGTGTCGACGTCGTCGTCGACGGAGTGCAGGTGGGCGAGCTGACCCCCGGTGCCGAGGCCGAGGTGCGCTACCGGCGCGATATGGCCCGTCTGGCGCAGTTGCCCGGTGCCAACTTCTACCACCGGATCCGCGAGAAGTTCGGCCACCTGGCCATCTGAGGCAGGATCCGGCAACTCCGGGACTCGAATCGGCGTGGCGAAGGGGGCGAAGCGTCCGGTTCCGGTGCTAAACAGTTTCCTGATGCTGCGCGAACTCCGGATCGAGAACCTCCTGCTGATCGAGCGTGCCGAGTTGCTGCCCGGCGACGGGCTCAACGTGCTCACGGGCGAGACCGGCGCCGGAAAGACGGTGCTGGCCCACTCTCTGGATCTCCTGATGGGTGGCAAAGCCCGACGCGGAATAGTCAGGCCCGGAGCCGGCGAAGCCTGGGTCGAGGGCGTCTTCGACTTGCCGGCGGACTGGTCCGAGGACGGGCGTTATGCGGCGATCAGAGAGCGCCTTCCCGAAGGAACCTGCGAGCTGGTGCTGGGCCGCCGGGTCTCTGCCGGAGGCCGCACGTCGGCCTTCATCGGCGGTCGGGCAGCCAGTGCCCCGGAACTGCAGCTGGTGAGCGAAGACCTGATCGTGTTCTACGGCCAGCATGAGCACCGCAGGCTGACCATCGGCTCGGCCCAGCTGGCGATGGTCGACGGTGCCGGTGGCCAAGGGCACGGTGAGCTGCTGACGCGTTACCGCGAGGTTTATGTCGCTCACCGTGAGGCGCTGGCCGAGCTGGAGGCTCTGACCACCGGCGAGCGCGCCCGGGAGCGCGATCTCGATCTCCACCGTTTCGAGCTGGCTGAAATCGAGGAGGCGGGGCCGGGCGAGCGCGAAAAAGAAGGGCTGATGGCCGAGCGGGAGCGGCTTCGGCACGCTGATCGCCTGCATGGCGCGGCGGACGGCGCGGCTTCGGCGCTGCGTGGAGACGGCCTCGAAGGTGGGGCGACGGCTGAGGTTTCCGGGGCGGCCGAGAGCCTGGCGCAGGTCAGCGGCGTTGATGCCGAACTCGACACGCTGGTCGAGCGGGTCAGGAGCCTGGCTCTGGAGATGGACGACATCGGAGTCGAGCTTCGTGGATACGCAGGCGGCATTGAGGCGGACCCGGAGGCGCTGGCCGGGATCGAAGAGCGCCTCGACCTGCTCTCGCGGCTGGAGCGCAAGCACGGCGGCTCAATCGAGTCGGTTCTTGCCCATGCCTCCTGGTGTCGCGAGCAGATAGCGGCGCTCGAAGGCGGAGAGAGCCGTGAGGCCGAGTTGCGCGAGGCGGTGGAGCGGCTGTCCGGGCAGCTGACAGACGCGGCAGCGGACCTGAGCGCGAGCCGGAACGGGGCCGCCGCCGGGCTCGCGAGCCGGGTCACCGGCGACCTGGCCGACCTGGCGATGGACGGAGCCACGCTGACGATTGATCTCGTGCCGGTCGCCGGTGGATTCGGACCAGGCGGTGCCGAAACGGTCGAGTTCATGCTTTCGACGAACCCGGGAATCGAGGCCCGGCCGCTCAGGGACACCGCCTCCGGCGGTGAGTTGTCACGGGTGATGCTGGCCCTGGCCGAGCCCGGCTCGCGTGACCAGCGGACCCTCGTCTTTGACGAGATCGACGCCGGCATCGGCGGTAACACCGCGACGGTCGTAGGAGGGCGCCTGCGTGGGGTCGCATCCGGTCGTCAGGTGATCGCGATCACCCACCTGCCCCAGGTCGCCTCAAAGGCTGCCACGCACTTTGCGGTTCGAAAGGACGGCTCGGCTGAGCCGGCCCGGGCAACCGTCACGAAACTCGAAGGCGAAGCGGTCGTCGAGGAGGTTCGCCGGATGATGGGTGGCGAGAGCGGAGACGAAGCGGCGACCCGCCACGCCCGCCAGCTCGTCTCGGCCGGCCGGTAGCCATTACCCTCGTGGGGTGAGTGCCATGCTGAACAGGCTGGGTTCGCGCGGTGCCGGCAAGCGGTCAGACGGAACGGTGGCGAGCGTGAACTCGACCGGAACCGTGCGACTCGGTCGCAAGACGAAGGACCTGGTCAAGCAGATCGGGCCCGGCAACATCGCGGTGATCCGCCACCGGAACATCGACCGGATCGCCGCCGAGGACCTCGTGACCTGCGGAGTCAGGACCGTGCTCAACAACGAACCGTCCTCCGACGACAAGTACCCGAATCGCGGGCCCCTGATGCTGGTCGAAGCCGGTATGCGTCTGGTCGACTTTCCCGAAGACGACCTCTTCGAGCTGCTGAATGACGGCGAGCAGGTCGAACTTCGCGGGTCGGAACTGTTGCGTGACGGGGCCGTGGTCGCTACCGGGGTGGAGCAGCTCGAGCCCGACCTCAAGCTCAGGATCGAGGTGCAGGAACAGGAGATTCACCACGCTCTGGCGGCGTTCGCCGAGAACACCGTCACCCACATCCGCGAAGAGGGCGAGCTGCTCAGTGGCAACATCGAACTGCCCGAAACCCGCACCGACTTCCGCGACCGTCACGTTCTGATCGTTGTCCGCGGCCCCAATTACAAGCGGGATCTCAAGGCACTTCACGCCTACATCAGGGACATGAAGCCGGTACTGATCGGCGTCGACGGGGGCGCTGACGCAATCCGCGAGGCCGGCCACCGTCCGGACATGATCCTGGGCGACATGGATTCAGCCACAGACCGGACGCTTAAGAGTGGTGCCGAGTTGATCGTCCACGGCTACAGCGACGGTCGTGCACCCGGCCGCCAGCGTCTGCTCGACCTCGGCGTCGAGCACACCGTGCTGCCTTCAGTCGGAACCAGCCAGGACGTCGCGATGCTGATGGCCTTCGAGAAAGGCGCCGACCTGATCGTCACGGTCGGCGCTCACTTCAACCTGATGGAGTTTCTCGACAAGGATCGGGACGGCATGTCCTCGACCTTCCTCACCCGGCTTCGCATCGGCGAGGTCCTGATCGACGCCAAGGGCGTGAGCCGGCTTTACAACCCCGGTCTTTCGGTGGGGCCGCTGTTCCTGTTCCTCGGAGCCTTTCTGGTCCTCGTGGTGATCGTGGTCCTGAGCTCACCGGCTTTGGCCGACCTCGCCGACCTGATCTGGCTGAAGCTGAAGATCTGGCTCGGGTTCTGAGTCAGGCAGGCCGGACCGGCCACTTTCGGCAACACGCCTTAAGCTGATCCGATGGGATACAGCGCCCGATACCACGCAGCCTCCCTGGCGGCCGTGTTTTTCGCCCTTGCGATCGGCATCCTGATCGGTTCCCAGATCGGGGGTGACATCCTCGACAACACCCGTAAGGACCTCGAATCGAGCCTGAACAAGGACCTCGACGGCGCCCGGGCCGAGATCGACGATCTCGAGCAGGAACTCGCCTGGGCCAACGAGTTCGGGGACAGCGTCTACCCGTCCCTTACCGCGCTGCGCCTGCAGGACGAGCGGATCGGCCTGGTCGGCTTCGGATCGCTGCCTGCGGGGATCACCGACCAGATCGAACGGGCGATCGAGCCGACCTCAGCGGAGCTGGTTGCGGTCGGCGTGGTTCGCCAGCCCCCGGACCTCGCCGACCTCGCCGACTCGCTGGGCAGTACCCGCTTCGCCAGGCTCGACCGGCGCCCCGCCCTGATCGAGCCCTACGGCGTAACCGCCGGGCGGCAACTGGTGACCGGCGGGCGCATCCTCCAGGTGAGCCGGAACTCGCTCATGTCGGAGTCCAGCGGCCAGTTCGGAGACCTGGATGGACTGATCATCTACCGCGGCGATCCCGAGGATCTGGCATCGGCCGACGCCGATCTGAGCAGCCAGCTCGATGACGCGATGATCGAGGGTATGCGCACGACCCGCGCCGGACTGGTCGGAGTCGAGGAGGTCTCCACCGACCCTTCGTCGGTCGCGTATTTCTCGGATCGCGGAGTTTCGAGCGTCGACAACGTCAACCTGCCTTCAGGTCGTGTGAGCCTGGTTTACGCCCTTGCCGGGGCCCAGGGGAGCTTCGGCGTCAAGGAAAGCGCTGACCGCCTGCTGCCCGATCTGCTGCGCCCCCTTGCCGCAACACGCAGGGCCGCCGGAGAGCAGGGCTGAGCGGTTCTCTGGGTTGGCCTGCCGGTCGCCGTCGCCGTCTCTTTGCTGCTCGTACCGGCCGGACTCAAGGGCCTGCTGAGGGCGGGACATCTGCGGGTCAACTACCGCGACCGCAAGCTGGCCTTTCCGTTGGGGGCGGTGCTGGTGACAGCGGCGCTGGTCAGCCTGGCGCCACTCGCGGTGCTCGACGAGCGCGGCGGCCTCGACCTGCTCGACCCCGGACTTCGCCAGTGGATCGTCTATCTGGTCGGGATCGCTTTTCTCGGGCTGCTCGACGACTCGCTCGGGATGGGGGCCAGCCCGGACACCCCGCGCGGCTGGCGCGGCCACGCTTCGGCCGTGTTCCGGGGCGAGCTCTCGACCGGCGCGGTAAAGGCCGTCGGCGCGCTGGCGCTCGCAGCCTATGTAGTGACCGGGACCGGGAACGAGTGGCTCGGCTACCTGGCCGACATCGTCCTGCTGATCCTCGTCACCAACGTCTTCAACCTTCTCGACCTGCGGGGAGGCAGGGTGGAGAAGACCCTGGTGGTCCTGGTCGCCGGGTTCTGCCTGGCCGGATGGACCCTGGCCCCGGTCGAACTGCTCGGCGTCTTCATCGGACCTTTTCTGGTCGCCGCCTGGTTCACCCTCGGGGAACGGGCGATGCTCGGTGACACCGGTTCCAACCTGGCCGGGGCCGTGGTCGGGATCATGCTCTTGACACAGCTGAGCCAGAGTGGCAGGCTGATCGCATTGGTGATCGTGCTCTCAATCACGCTTTTTGGCGAGTTCCGCTCGATATCGAAAACAATCGACCGGGTTCCGCCTCTACGATTTATAGACTCCCTCGGGAAAGCTAAGTGAGCAACCAGAACCCGTCAGATACCCGCTTCATTTTCGTCACCGGCGGCGTGCTCTCGGCTCTCGGAAAAGGCATCGCCTCGGCCTCGATCGGCCGGCTGCTGGTCGCCCGCGGCTTCCGGGTTCAGATCCAGAAGTTCGATCCGTACCTGAACGTGGATCCGGGCACAATGAGCCCCTTCCAGCACGGCGAGGTATTCGTCACCGAGGATGGCGCCGAAACCGACCTCGACCTCGGCCACTACGAGCGCTTCACTGACGAGAACACCTCGCGCGCCTCGAACGTCACTGCCGGCTCGGTCTACAACTCGGTGATCCGCCGCGAGCGCCGCGGCGACTACCTTGGCGGCACGGTTCAGGTGATCCCCCACATCACCGACGAGATCAAGAACCGCATCCTGATCGTCGCCGAGACCAAGGCGGTGGATTTCGTGATCACCGAGATCGGCGGCACTGTCGGCGACATCGAGTCACTTCCGTTCCTCGAGGCAATCCGCCAGCTCTACACCGAGCTGACCCCGAAGCGGGCGATGTTCATCCACCTGACCCTGGTGCCCTACATCAGCCATGCCGGGGAGATGAAGACCAAACCGACCCAGCACTCGGTCAACGAACTCCGCCGGATAGGCATCCAGCCACACGCACTGATCTGCCGCTCGGTGACCGGCCTCAACCGCAGCATCCGGGAGAAGATCGCTCACTTCGCCAGCCTTCCCGTTGAGGCCGTCATCTCCGGCCAGGACGTGGACAACGTCTACAAGATCCCGCTGATGTACCGGGCCGAAGGGGCCGACGACTTCATCCTCGATCATTTCCGGATCGAAGATGCGCCGATGCCGGATCTGGCCGACTGGGAAGAGATGTTGCGGATGGCCGACCGCGCCGAAAGTACCGTGAAGATAGGCCTGGTGGGCAAGTACGTGCAGCTCGCCGATTCCTACAAGTCAGTTATGGAGGCGCTGGACCACGGCGGCATCCACAACGGGGTCAAGGTCGAAGTCAAGCTGATCGACTCCGACGGTTTTGATCCCGGTGAGATGGAAGGCATGGACGGCATCCTGATCCCGGGAGGCTTTGGCGAGCGTGGGGTGGAGGGCAAGGTGCAAGCGGCCCGCTACGCCCGCGAGAACGGCATTCCTTACCTGGGGATCTGCCTCGGCATGCAGATCGCGGTGATCGAGTTCGCCCGTTCGATGGCGGACATGGACGGCGCCAACTCGTCCGAGTTCGATCCCGAGACCCCGCACCCGGTGGTTGACCTGCTGCCCGAGCAGAAGGAAGTCTCGGACATGGGTGGCACCATGCGCCTCGGTGCCGACCCGGTGAAAATCCACGAAGGAACGAGGGCGATGGAGATCTTCGGTGAGGCCGTGATCTACAAGCGTCACCGTCACCGCTACGAAGTGAACAACCTGCTGAGGACCCGGCTCGAAGAGGCCGGCCTCGTCTGTAGCGGCACCTCTCCGGACGAGCGCCTGGTCGAGATAGTCGAGCTCCCGGAACACCCCTTCTACATCGCTTCGCAGTTTCACCCCGAGTTCAATTCGCGTCCCAACCGGCCCGAGCCCCTTTTCAGGGAGTTCATGAAGGCGGCCGCAAAGCAGGCGGCGAGCCGCGGTGATGCGGAAGCCGAAAGGGCCGTTGATGCAGGAGAGGTTGAAGAGGGCGCCCGGAGCTGATGGTCTTCTTCTGGATCGTGCTCTCGCTCGGCCGTGCTGCCTGCAACGGCTCCGTTACACCGTCCTGAGGGGGCAGGGTTGAGCAGGTTCGCGCGGCTGTGTGAGATATCCAGCCCGACCGGAGAAGAGGCGGGCGTGGCCGCCTTCGTGCGGGCTGAGCTGGAGGGCTTTGGAATCGAGGTCGAAGAAGATGATGCAGCCGGACCGGCCGGGGCCGGTTGTGGAAATCTGCTCGCCCGAATCCCGGGGAAAGTGGATGCCTGGATCACCTTCTGCGCCCATCTCGACACCGTTCCCCACGACGGGCCGATCGAGGTAGAGCTTGACGACGGTGTCTACCGCAGTGCCGGGCAGACCATCCTCGGCGCCGACAACAAGGCTGCCGTCGCGGTCCTGATCGAGCTGGCCGCGCGTCACCGTGAAGAGCCGCCCCCGGTCGGGATCGAGTTGCTGTTCACGGTCGCAGAAGAGCAGGGCTTGCGCGGAGCTGCCGCCTTCAACTTAACGAAGCTGAATTCATCGATGGCTTTCGTGCTCGACCACGCCACCGATATCGGCGAGGTGATCGTTGCCGCACCAAGTCACCACCGGATCGAAGCGCGCTTTGAAGGAGTGGAGGCGCATTCCGGGCTGGACCCGGAATCCGGCCGTTCTGCCATCGCAGCCGCAGCGGCCGCGATCGCCGGGATGAAGCTCGGCCGGATCGATCCGGAGACGACCGCGAACATCGGGCTGATCGAGGGTGGAACTTCGGGCAATATCGTCCCCGGCAGCTGCCGGGTCTCGGGCGAGGCCCGTTCAGTGGACCCGGAGAAGGTCGTTGAGGCGATCATGGCCATGAGCGACTCGATGATCTGGGCCGCCTCCGAGCACGGTTGCGAGGTGGACATAAGGACCGAACAGGTCTTCACCGGCTACCGGATCGATGACGACTCGGTCGCGCTCAAAGTGGCGGAGGCCGCCCTGGCTTCACGTGGTCACGAGCCGCGCCGGGTCGCGACCGGCGGTGGCAGCGACGCCAACGTGTTCAACGCGTCCGGTATCGACGCGATCCTGCTTGCCAACGGCACCTACGAGAACCACACCCACCAGGAGTGGGTGCCGAGGGAGAACCTGATCGAAATGCTCGAAGTCTGTGAGGCCGCAATCGAAGAAGCGGCGGCGACATGCTGAAGCTCCGGCGTGGAACCGTGGTCGCAACCGGGCCGCTCGAGGTCAGGGTCGGGGAAGAGACCCGTCCGGCATGGGCCGACTTCGGGCTGATCGGCCCCTGTGACATCGGGGACGAGGTGGTGGTCAACGTCGAGGCACTCGACCTCGGCCTCGGATCCGGTGGCTTCGACGTAGTCCTGGTCAACCTGACCCGTGGTCTCAACGGCGGAGGAGCCGAGGGCGAGCACGTGATGAAGCTGAACTACAGCCCGCTCCAGCACCCCGTGGCGACGATTGAGCGTGAGGTGGCGGACCCGGGGAACGGAGCCGATGGTGAGTCCCGGTCGGCCGAT
>Ga0105047_10011243_pt1 | contig 14539 bp, 5 predicted proteins | sample MAT04_FD_78384 | JGI IMG/M metagenome (GOLD analysis project Ga0105047, IMG submission 78384) | Freshwater microbial communities from Lake Fryxell liftoff mats and glacier meltwater in Antarctica - MAT-04 (megahit assembly) | ecosystem: Environmental > Aquatic > Freshwater > Ice > Liftoff... | reverse complement strand
TCGAGGCCGTACTCGATGACGTCGCCGACCTTCACGGCGACGCCTTCGCTCGGGAGGGTCACGCGGAGGATGGTCGACGTACCGACTGCGGTAGCGCGCACGAGCGTGTCGCGCAGAAACCCATGTGCTGACGATCCCAAACAACTGCGCGCTCGAAACTTCGGTAGTGTCCATCGGCGGGTACCTCTGCCCGGGCGCCAACCCAGGCGTTTTTTGGTGTCGGAAGCCAGTGAGGTACCCCGCTCACCGCTCTTCCTTCACAAAGCCACCGTCATCGCTCCGACGCCGCAGATCCGCGCCCTCGCGCCGATCGAGGGTTTTCCATAATGGCCAGCGGTGACAACGTCGTGCTCCTCTGGAGCCGCGCGAGCACCCGCCGCGGGGATGCGCCGAGCACCGGAGACACGCGCATCGTGCGCCCTCACCAACGATCTGCCGCGGAGAAGTCATGACCGAGCGAGCCCTAAACGTTTCCCGCCGCACGAAGCGCTCACGCGCCGGCTGGCTGCTCACGGCGTTGATGTTCTGCGCGGGAGCAGGCGTGATCGTGCTCGGCTCGTGCGACGCTCCTCCAGGCGAAGCCGCGCGCGCGACGAGCGCGACCGACGACGTGCAGCGCATGCGTGAAGCGTTCGGCGCACATGCGCGGGAGGTGCTGGAGCGCGACCCGATGATCGAGCGCACCGACGCCGGCTTCGCGCTGAGCCGCGCCCCCGAGGGCGATCGTGCCGCATCTCCTCGGACGGGTGTGGATTCGTCGGAGCTCGAGCTCGAGCTCGAGCTGCCGACCGACGGCGCGGACGCGCTGAGCTTCCGGCTCGGCGATCGGATGACCATCGCGGTGATCGAGGAGGGCCTCATCGGCGCGGCCGAAGTGGTGGACGGCGTAGTGTCGTACGCGCGCGCAGGCGGCCGTGTGTACTGGACGGAGGGCGAGCAAGGCTTCGAGGAGTGGCTCGAGCTCGACGCGGGCCAGGCGCACGCGGGTCGGACGGTGGCGCGCTGGCACGTGAGCGGCGGGACGCTCCGCGAGCACGAGGGCCGAGTGCTGATCGCCGACGCACACGGGATCCCGCAGATGACGGTGAGCGCGCCGGTCGCGTGGGCGGTGAGCGGCGAAGAGGTCGCGGCGACGCTGCACGTGGAGGGGAACGCGATCACGCTCGAGGTCGACGCCGGCGGCGCGGCCGTGCTGGTGGACCCGAGCTGGATCCCGGCGGGGAGCCTGGCCGGCGCGCGCGCGTATCACACGGCGACCCTTCTGCCGAGCGGGCGGGTGCTGGTGGCGGGGGGCTACGGGCCGAGCGGGTATCTCGCGACGGCGGAACTCTACGACCCATCGACGAACACGTGGAGCGCGGCCGGGAGCCTGGCCGGAGCGCGCCGCTTTCACACGGCGACCCTTCTGCCGAGCGGGCGGGTGCTGGTGGCGGGGGGCCTCGGGCCGAGCGGGTATCTCGCGACGGCGGAGCTCTACGACCCGTCGACGAACACGTGGAGCGCGGCCGGGAGCCTGGCCGGCGCGCGCGAGTTCCACACGGCGACCCTTCTGCCGAGCGGGCGGGTGCTGATGGCGGTGGGCCAAGGGTCGAGCGGGCTTCTCGCGACGTCGGAGCTCTACGACCCGTCGACGAACACGTGGAGCGCGGCGGGGAGCCTGGCCGGAGCGCGCGCCTTCCACACGGCGACCCTTCTGCCGAGCGGGCGGGTGCTGGTGGCGGGAGGCGACGGCGGGCCGAGCGGGCTTCTCGCGACGGCGGAGCTCTACGACCCGTCGACGAACACGTGGAGCGCGGCGGGGAGCCTGGCCGGTGCGCGCGCCTTCCACACGGCGACCCTTCTGCCGAGCGGGCGGGTGCTGATGGCGGCGGGCGACGGGCCGAGCGGGCGGCTCGCGACGGCGGAGCTCTACGACCCGTCGACGAACACGTGGAGCGCGGCCGGGAGCCTAACCGGTGCGCGTATCTACCACACGGCGACCCTTCTGCCGAGCGGGCGGGTGCTGGTGGCGGGGGGCTTCGGGCCGAGCGCGGTTCTCGCGACGGCGGAGCTCTATGCCGGCCTCGTCAACGGTCAGGCGTGCTTGACTGCCACCGACTGCGATAGCGGATTCTGCACCGATGGCGTGTGCTGCAATACCGAGTGCGGCGGAGGCGCGTGCGATGCGTGTGCGATCGCGGTGGGCGCCACTGTCGATGGGACCTGCGCGCTCCTCACCGGCAACACGTGCGTCGACGCGAACGACTGCGCGGTGGGCGACCTCTGCAACGTCGGCGTGTGCCAGACCGGGTCGACTTCGGTCTGCTCGTCGGGGACCTCGTGCACCGACGGCCCAAGCTCGTTCACCTGCAGCGCGTGCCCGGCCGGCACCTTCTCCGCTGACGGTAGTGGTGCGACCGCGTGCACCCCGTGCGCGGCTGGTACCTTCGCGGACAGCCCGGGCTCGGTGTCTTGCGCAACCGTCTCGACGTGCAGCGCGAGCCAATACCAATCGGCCGCGCCCACCGCGACCAGCGATCGCGTGTGCTCGTCGCTGACGACCTGCACGCTGGGAACGACCTACCAGACGACCGCACCGACCACGACGAGCGATCGCGTGTGCTCGCCGGTGGCCGCGCCCTGCTTGAGCTCGCAATACGAGTCGACGACTCCGACGCTCACGACGAACCGCGTGTGTACGGCGCTGACGACCTGCACGCTCGGCTCGACCTACCAGACGAGCGCACCGACCACGACGAGCGATCGCGTGTGCTCGCCGGTGACGACCTGCACCCTGGGAACGACCTACGAGACCGCGGCGCCGACGCTGCTCGCGAACCGCGTGTGCTCGGCGGTGGCCTCGCCCTGCTCGAGCTCGCAGTACGAGTCGACGACTCCGACGCTCACGACGAACCGCGTGTGCAGCGCGCTGACGACCTGCACGCTCGGCTCGACCTACCAGACGAGCGCACCGACCACGACCAGCGACCGCGTGTGCTCGCCGGTGACGACCTGCACGACGACGCAGTACCAGTCGACTCCGCCCACCACGACCAGCGACCGCGTGTGCAGCGCGCTGACGACCTGCACAGCGACGCAGTACCAGTCGACCGCGCCGACCGCGACGAGCAATCGCGTGTGCACGGTTCTCATGGCGTGTGGTGTGTTTGAATTCGAGTCTTCGGCGCCGACGGCGACGTCGGATCGTGTCTGCACGGCACTGACGGCCTGCGGCGCGACGCAGTATCAGTCGGTCGCGCCGACGGCGACGAGTGACCGAGTGTGCTCGCCGCTGACGACGTGCACGGCGACGCAGTACCAATCGACCGCGCCGACCGCGACGACCAACCGCGTGTGCACCGCAGTGACCACCTGCACGGCGACGCAGTACCAGTCGGTCGCGCCGACCACGACGACCAACCGCGTGTGCACGGCGCTGACGACGTGCACGGCGACGCAGTACCAGTCGATCGCGCCCACGACGACGGCCGACCGCTCCTGCGCTCCGGTCACGGTGTGTGGAACGACCGAGTTCGAGTCCGCACCTCCGACCGCGACGAGCGATAGGGTCTGCACGGCGCTCGGTAGCTGCGCCGCCAACGAGTACGAGTCGATGCCGGCGACGCCGACGATGGATCGTGTGTGCACGCCGTTCACGGTATGCACTGCATCGGAGTACCAGTCGGCTGCGCCGACCACGACGAGCAACCGGATGTGCAGTGCGCTGCGGACCTGCGTGGCCGGGGAGTACGAGTCCTCGGCACCCTCCGCCACGGCGAACCGCGTGTGCACGGCACTGACCACCTGCGTGGCTTTGCAGTACGAGTCCTCGGCGCCCACGGCGACCGGGGACCGCGTCTGCAGCGCGCTGACGGTCTGCGGCGCCAGTCAGTACGAGTCGAGGGCGGCGACGGCCACGGCAGATCGCGTGTGCACGGGCCTCACGATGTGTACCGCGAGCCAGTACGAGTCGGCGGCGGCGACGTCCACCCGCGACCGCGCCTGCTCCGCGCTGACGATGTGCGGCTCGGGTCAGTACGAGTCGACGCCGGCCACCGCGACCACCGACCGCGCGTGTGCCGACCTCACGGTCTGCACGGCGCTCGAGTACGAGTCGAGCGCCGCCTCGTCGAACAGCGATCGTGTTTGCACGACGCTCACGACCTGCACGGCCTCGGAGTACGAGTCCACCGTGCCGAGCGCGACCACGGATCGCGCTTGCACTGCGCTGACCGTGTGCACAGCGTCGCAGTTCGAGTCGAGCCCGGCCAGCCCGAGCGGCGATCGCACCTGCGATGGCCTCACGGTCTGCACGGCGCTCCAATACGAGTCGAGCGCCGCCAGCCCGACGGCGAACCGGGTCTGTATGGCCCTGACGGTGTGCGCGGCCACGGAGTTCGAGTCGACGCCCGCGACCGCGACGAGCGACCGCATGTGCGCCGCGCTCGGAAACTGCGCTGCAGGTGAGTACGAGTCTGCGCCTGCCACCGACACCATGGACCGCGTCTGCACGACGTTCACCACGTGCAGTGCGGACGAGTACCAGTCGACGTCTCCGACGGCGACGAGCGATCGGCTCTGCACGACGCTCACCACGTGCGGCGCGGACGAGTACGAGTCGAGCGCCCCGGACGCCGTCCGCGATCGGCTCTGCACGACGCTCACCACGTGCGGCGCGGACGAGTACGAGTCGAGCGCGCCGACTGGCACGAGCGACCGCGCGTGCACCGCGCTCAGGATCTGTGGCGATGGTGAGTACGAGTCGGAGGCTCCGAGCGCGACGTCGGACCGGGTGTGCACGCCGATCGGCGAGTGCGCGGCCGACGAGTACGAGTCGGCTCCTGCGACGAGCACGAGCCCGCAGGTGTGCACCGCGCTGACGGTGTGCGCCGAGGGTGAGTACGAGTCGACGGCGGCGAGCACGACGACGGACCGAGCGTGCACGGTGTGCACGCTCTGCGACGCGGGGACGTTCGAAGTGTCCGAGTGCACGGCGACTGCGGACGCCGTCTGCGAGGACATCGGCGACGCCAGCGTCCAAGACGGCGGCGTCGGCGATGCGGGCGTCGCGGTCGATGGTGCGGTGCTCGACGGTGCGGTGCTCGGCGATGCGGGCACCGAGCCCGCTCCGAGCGCCGCAGGCTGCGGCTGCGTGGTCACAGGTGCGACCCCGCAGTCCAGCCGCGGAGCGCTCGCCCTGATGGCCATCGTCGCGCTGCTCGTCACCCGCCGCTCGCGTCGACGCCTCGCGCGCTGAGCCGACCCGACAGAGCTCGCCGAGCCAGGACTCGGCGAGCTCGATCGCCCGTGCAAGGCGTGCGACGCAGCCACGCGCGGACGTGATGAAGAGCGGTGCGCGCGGCGCCGACCGTCGCGTCGATCCCCCGTGATCCTGGCTCCACGATGCGACGGCAAACCCGCACCGCGCGCTCAGGTGAATGTGAGCGTTGTGGACGAGGCGGTCGAGCACCGCATCGGCGATTGTCGGGTCTCCGAGATAGTCGTGCCTCTTTCCGAGCAAGGAGCACCGCGACGCGGATCGTGCATCGTCTCAGGGCTCGCGGTCACCGTGACCCCATCCCGTGGTTACCCACACCGTATACGCGTGGGGCTCCGGAAGGTGGTTGTCGCCTGCCATGACGAGCCCTCCAAAGGTCTGAAACCACCATATCGTTAGAGCCGGACCATCGATGGCCTGCGCGCCCCGATAGACGAACGCGCCGTCGCCAACCGACTCATCGACGCGTGCACCGGCCGGTAAGGAAAGCAGTCGGCGATAGTGGGGCTCATAGACCGGGTTGAGCAAGACAGCTTCGACTTCGTGGCCGACGGGCACGACCACCTGCCAATGATATGCGGTCAATCCCCGGGCGATGTAGTTGAACAGCTTGACGTACTTGTTGCTGTCGAAGGGCACGACGAGGCTTTCGACCCGCTGACCTTTCTCGTCTCCCGCTAGGCTCATGGAGCCTGCGACGAGTTCTCTGTGCAGTTTACGATTCCTCGCTAGCCGGCGCGGCACGGCTTCTCGAAGCATGGCGTGGGAATCGGGATGACGGCCACCGAACGGGAGTACGGCCGTGAGGTAGTGCTCCAAAGCCGACTTCGCGTTGTTGCAAGCCTCGCACGCGGGAACGATAGGTAGCTGGCCGCGCTTGCTGTCAGGAAAGAACTCGCGGGCGAACACGTGGTCTCCGGTCGTCGAGATCCCGCGTCCCGCGCAATAGACGCAAGTCTTGCCTTTGAACCGCTTGCTCAGGTGATCTCCGCTGATTCGGATGCGATTGCGAGGAGCCCGACAAGCACGCGGTTCTCGTCGTTTGAGGCGGTCCGGCAGCCGACGACGTCGCGGAGCCGGAGGCTCGCGTCGAAGCTCGACGTCACAGGAGCCTCCACGGACGGACCGCAGGCGCTTGATGGTCACGCTCCAACACACTTCTCCTACGAGGAAAACTCACCGGACGAAAACTCACCGGACAATATCCCCCACCGCCGCGCGCGCCCCTTCCAGATCGAAGAGGCGCAGGGCAATCAGCTCTGCAATCCATTCGTCTTTCAAGCACGGCTCGAACTTCGTCAGTCGACCGCGTGGGGCTTTGGCGGCGACTTCGAGTGTCATCGCGCGGGTGATTCCTTCGCCACTGGCGAGGCGCTCGATGGCTTGGCGGAAGGCGACTTCGCTGCGGCCCGCTCCGTCTTTTGCGACGATACGCAGGTTGGACGCGGCGACGCGTGTGCCGAGCTCGCGCTCGAGGAGCTGGGCGAGGAGTAGGTTGGCGGCGCCTCCGGCGAAGTTCCACCAGTGGATGGCGCTCGCGCTCGACGTGATGACGTTGGCGGGGTCACGCAGGAAGATGTGATCCTGTCGAACGGCAGTCATCGCTTTGCGGGCTCGCTCGGTCCAGGCAGGCGGCACTTCGTCGGAGAGGAGGAGGTCGCGCATGGCGCCGCAGATCGCAGGAGAGAGGGGGCGTGGGCTGCCCATCCAGCGGGGTGCTTTCCCGTCGGGCGCGGGGCGCACAGCACACTTTCCGCGGTCGAAGTCGATGTGCTGGACGAGCCAGGTGCGGCCCGCGAGGACGAAGCAGCCGGGCTCGTCGTCGCGGTGAAGTGCCATCAAGAACCGCGCTTCGACGGTGCCGATCTCGTGGAGGTTGTGCTCGACCTTGATGTCGCGTGGAGCGTCGAAGACAGCGTAGAGCTCGCGGAAGTTGGAGTGGCCGTAGAGCTTCTCGCCCTTCGGTCCGAGCCACAGGCGACCTTCTTGATCGGCGAGGATCTCCTCGGCGAGCATGTGCTCGATGATCTCGCGTCGCGTTGTCTTGTCGAGGTCTCTGAAGGGCGTCGCGCCGTCGATCCAGTGATCGAAGTCGGTGGCCATACCGCTGAGCTGAACTGCGATCGCCATCGCCTGATGGGCGTAGATGTGGTGCGCCTTGGTCAGTGGCGTGACCGATTCGATGAAGCCGCGCGCCTGCAGTTCGATGAGCGCGGAGGCGCGCCAGACGTCTTCTGGTTCGCATGCGAGGAAGGTGCAGTTGGGGCGCTTGTCGACGCGGCGGCCGGTGCGACCCATGCGCTGGAGGAAGCTCGCGACGCTCCCCGGCGCATCGATCTGCAGCACGCGATCGAGGTCGCCGACGTCGATGCCGAGCTCGAGCGCGCTCGTCGCGACGATCACGCAGTCCTCTCCCTCGGTGAAGGCGCGCTCGGCATCCTTTCGCTCTGCGATCGACAGCGATCCGTGGATGACGAACGTCATCACGCCGAGGCCCATCAGGTGCCGCGCGAGATCCTCCGCGACACGGCGCGAATCGGTGAACACGAGGCGTTTCTCACGCGGGTGGAGCTTCTCGATCACAAAGGCGGCGTTCTGCAGCGTGCCGACGTGGTCGACGCGCAGCTCGGGCGTTCGCGCCTCGCCGCCTGGTCGAATGACGGTACCGGTTCGTGCGGAGCTGCCCTGCATCCAGCGGAGGATCTCGTCGGGGTTGCCCACGGTCGCCGAGAGGCCGATGCGCTGAAAGTCACGCCCGCAGAAGCGCTGGAGTCGCTCGAGGACCGAGACGAGATGCGCGCCACGGTCATCCGATGCGAACGCGTGAATCTCGTCGATCACCACTGCTTGAAGACCGCGGAAGAGTTCGTCCTTCGCGATACGCTGGCTCATCAGCATCGCCTCGAGCGACTCCGGCGTGATGAGCAGGATGTCAGTCGGCGCACCGAGGAAGCGCTTCTTTCCGCCCTGGGCAACGTCACCGTGCCACTTGAAGACGCGGCGGCCGATCGTGTCCGCGTATCGCGCGAGGCGCGGCTCTTGGTTGTTGAGAAGCGCACGAATCGGAGAGAGGTACACGACCGAGACGGGCTTCCAGTCGTCGGCGTCCATCGCTGAGAGGAGCGGGAAGAACGCGGCTTCGGTCTTGCCGCCCGCCGTCGGCGCGAGCACGACGCAGTTGTTGCCGTCGAGCACCGCTTCGATGGTCAGCTCTTGCACCGGCCGCAGCTCCTTGAAGCCGAGCGTATGCACCACCTGGTACTGCAGGGCGTTCGTGAGCCGGTCGAACGCGCTCATGGGAGCTTGTCGTTCGGGTCGGGCTTGGTCGGTGGCGCGTCGAGGTCGAGCGCGATGTCGTCGATGGACGGTCCCTGCCCTGCCGCCGTGCGCTCGACATCGGTCAGCTCCACGGCGTTGATGCTGATCGCGTAGTCGCGGCGCGGGTCGGAGTCAGCGTGCTGCTCGACGCAGTCGAGTACGTCCACGAGGATCTTCAGGTAGATGCGCGGGGCCACGCCGATCTTCCCACCGAGCTTTCCTGCGACGGCCTCGGCGAGCTGGCGCAGGTAGGCGTCATCCACGCGCGCTGCGAGCCGCGCACTGTCGGTCGCCGGGTAGAGCGCACGAATCCGCTGGCCCACCTCGACGAGGCGATCGAGCGAGAACGGCAATAGCCGGACGCGGACCGCCTTGTAGTTGTCGAAGCGCGGGTTCGGATTGAAGTGCACGGCGAGCCGCTGCGCGAGGGCCGTCGAGCGCTGGACGCCCTGCGGTCCCTCGAAGAATTTCTCCGTGCCGGTGATCTGCACATAGAGGCCCGGATAGACGCCGGCGCTGAGGTCGTCGATGAGGTGCCGAATCGCGTTGAGGCTCTTCTCGCGGCTGTCCGACTTCACGCGCTGGATGGTCTCGACCTCGTCGAGGACGAGCACCAACCCTTTGCGCCCCGTCTGCTGCAGCACCTCGAGAAGCCCGCGGAGAAAGCCACTTGCGCCGAGATGATCGATCTCGCCTTTGACCCGCGCGGCGTTCTTGATCGACGCGCCGATGTTGGGATTGCCCATCAGCCAGGCAATCAGCCCCTCGCTCGTCGCGTGATCATCGGCGAGCCGTGCGGTGTGCGCCGCGCGAAGCGCAGCGGCGAAGTGCGGCTGCGTGGCGCTCACCACAGCGAGGCGCTGTTCGAGCAGCTCACCCACCGCGGCTGCGATTGCCTTGGGATCGTTGGCGTCGACCTTGCCGCCGGTCAGCACTTCCTCCTCGAGACGGTAGAACCAGGCGTCGATCAACGAGCGGAACGCGCCCTCGCTGCACTCCTTGGTCTGCAACGAATCGATTGCGCGCCTGTAGACGGTCTCCATCCGATAGAGCGGCGTCTCGGTCTCGGAGATCTGCACCAGCGCGGTCGCGAAGCCCCGCTCGCGCGCGCGATGCTCGAGCCAGCGTGAGTAGAAGGTCTTGCCGGTGCCGTACTCGCCTTGCACCGCCTTGAACTTCCCCTGTCGCGAGGCGACCGCGTCGAGCTCCTCGTCCACCATCGCCTCGAACCGCGAGAGCCCAACTGCGAAGTGCTCGAGTCCGCGTCGCGGCACAGCGCCCATGCGCAATGCGTCGATGATCTCGCGGCGCATGAGCGGACTCGGCAGACTCATGTGCGGCCTCCGATGACGACGCCGAACTGCGCGCTGAGCTTGCCTGCGTCGAGCTTCACCTGCTTGCTTTGCGGGTCGTAGCTGAGCACCTGATAGCCATCCACGTTGAGCACGCCCTGGAGCTGAGCGATCACGCCGCCAATGCGAAATGGAAGAACTCCGAGGGCAGCCGCAAACGTATCGACAGAACCGACACCATGGCGCGCGAGGAGAAAGTCTACCGCTTTGAGTACGAGGTCGCGCTCGACCTTGCCCTTCGGCGCCTTGAGGTCAAAGAGCGCCGACGCGAGGAGCGGTGTTGCAAAGGGCCATAGAATGCCGTCACCCTCGGCCGCGGTCGCTCCGGACTCCGCGCCAAGCAGGGAGAGCTGGTTCGCGGCCGCGGGCTTCTTCTTCGCCGGCTTGGTCACGACTGGTTCGTCGACGAGCGCGACGCGCTCGCGTACCTCGAGATGCCACCAGCGCGGCTGCTCGACCGCGACGACGCGCGTAGACGCGTCATCGCCGTGATCGTCGAGCACACAGCCGAGCAGCAGACATGGCGTGACGACCTCTGCGAGCGTTGCGCCGCCGTGCTCGCCCGCGTGGAGCTGCGAGCCATAACGCGCGCGGTCGTCGATGGTGAGCACCACGCCGTGCGCGCCCTTGGCGACGAAGACTCCGTCGCCGCGAAACGCGAGCTCCTGCGCCATCACCGTGTCGCCTGCATCTTTCCACGGCCGCCAGCGCGCGCCGCCGCCCACGATGTCGCCAATACGCTGCATACGGTCGCTCGGTACATGGCCGTGGTCGCTCGTGAAGAGGATCGTGCGCCCAGCCTCGCGCGCGAGCGTGAGGAGGTCGGCGAGCGCGCGGATCTTGTCGAGCGTCCAGGTGCGATCAACCTGCGGATTGCCCTTGAGAGAGTCGTCGATGGCATTGACCACCACGCCGACGACGCGCTCCGACTTGTCTAAGATCATCGTGCGCGCGGGCTGCTTCAGATGACCGTCGGCGCCGAACGCCTCGCCCTGGAGCATCAGCCGCGGCACGCCTGTCCCATCACACACCTTGCGCAGCGCCTTGTGCTGCGCGAAGCGATCGACGTCCTTCGAGGTCGGCTCTCGCGGACCATCAGGCACCATCGCGCCCGCAAAGAACGCGGCGCGGCTCACCTCGGTGATGGTCGGCAGCGCCGCCAGCATGACCGGATGATGCGCAGCAGTGCCCTTCGCCCAACCGCGCCACGCAAGCGGCGCCCAGCCTGTCGCGGCGTTGACGCGGCTCATCTCGCCGAGCAGCTCGGCTGCCTGCGCCCACGCCATCCCGTCGATCAGCAGCACGAGCAGCCGGCGCTCGGGGTATTGCTCGAGAAATGGCGCTGCGACGCGCTCGAGCGCGCGATCGATCGGCACGAGCTGATGCGCCGGTCGCCCCGCCTCGATCCACTTCGCGAGCGCCTTCGCGAAGCGAACATCGAGCGCCTCGCGCAGCGCATCGACCGCCTCGACGACCGCCGCAATCCCATTCCCGAACGCGTCGGCCTTCGGGCCGCGCGCCTGGTAGCGCGACCAGTCGACGTAGCCGCCTTCGCGCACGTACCAGCCCGCCAGCGTCTCTGCGTCGCCGTACGCCGTCAGCGACGGCTCGAGCTGCGCGTGGCTCCCGACGACGAGAAATGCGAGGAGGCGCAGCGCCGGATCGGCCCGCCGCAGCGAGGCGAGCCCCGGCTCTTGCTTCGACAGTTCGTGTCGCTCGAGCTGCTGATACGTGAGCTTGGCCGCCTCGAATGCGGTCGCGTCGCACTTCTCCACACCGTGCGCGAGCGCCTGACCGAAGCGCTCGAGCCGCACGCGAAACGCGAATGGCAGCCGCGTGCTCGCGGTGATCGCGTCGCGCACGAGGTCCTCGTCGACGCGCGCCTCGGCGGCTTCGTAGAGCTTGCGTCGCTCGAGCGGCGACTCGCCGCGATAGAGTTCGAACAGCGTGTTGCCGACCTCAGAGGCGAGCCGCGCGATAGCCGCGTTGCCCTGCGCGGCTTCCGCCACGCCGAGCTCCACTTTGAGCTGCTGCCTCAGCCACAGATTCGCGGCGGAGCTCGTGTGCTCGCCAACCGCCTCACAGAGGAGCGCGAGTTCCAGCGCCGCGCGGCCACGCCCTTGCGCCCACGCGTTCACCAGCTGCGCGCCAAGCGGGCCGAGCTTGCTCTCCGCGTACGCCGCGAATGCCTCTCTCAGCGGAGCGTCGCCGGGAATGTCGCGCTCGGCGAGCAGCGCTGGGCCCTTGGCGTCACGCGCTACGAACGCGAGCAGACTCGCAAGTGAGAGGCCGCTCGCCACGTCGAAGCCGAGCACATGCCGTAGCCAGGTTCCCCACAGCTCGTCGCGCGTCAGACGCCCCTGTTTCGCAGGGAATTGCAGGTCCGCGCCGTGCCGCGCGAGATAGACGGCGAGTGGATCGTTGCGCGCATCCCAATCGATCTCCGTCGCGCCGAAGATGCGCTGGAGACGCTGCGATGCGCCGATCCCGATCACTCTTCCTTCGCGTCCGAAGCGCCCGCGGAGATCGAGCGGAATCTCGTGCTCGAAGGGCACGAGAAAAGCGACGTTGGTCGCTGCGTCGAGCACCGCCATCTGCGCGCGCAGCTCGAGCTCGCTGCGCACAGGGCGCACGTACACCGTCCGCTTCGCGAGCCGCAGCTCCTGCTCGACGCCCGTGCCGTGAAAGGCGAAGAGACGACGCTCCGGATCGCGCTCGAACAGCCGATCGAGCGTGCTTCTCAGATCCTTCTCGTGCAGCACGGGCAGCACGCTCAGGGTTCCTTCTTCAGCGCATGCGGCGGCGCATGCAGCGGCACGTGCATGTCGATGGAGCCAGTCAGATAGACGTCGTCCTCGGCAGACGCGATTGCCGTGCGCAGCGACGCCACGAGCTCGTCGAGCTTCGCGAGCGCCTCGATCTTGCCCTTCGCGCTGTGGACGCGATGGTTCGTCACCGTCTCTCCCGCCGGCGGCTTCACGCCCGTCCCTTGCAGGATCTTCTGCCCCTTCTGCGCGAGCTCGCGCAGCCTCGCGCCGAGCGGGGCGTGCAGCTCGTCTTGCCGCGCCACGCGAGCGACCTCGTCGAGCAGCTCGGCCGCGCCTTCGAGCTCGCCCGTCCGCGCGGCGAGCTGACCGAAGGTGCCAAATACGAGCTCGTCGTCGAGCGCCGCCTTCGACGCGTCGCCGGCAGCCACCCACGCCTGGATCGCCCGCCCGCTCGTCTGCGGCTCGAACGCTGCGAGGCTTTCGACGAGCGCGCGGCCTGCTTGCCCATCGACGAGGCCGATCAGCGCCGCCGCAGAACCCGCCGTCATCAGCCGATCCGCGTCCTGCGCGAGCCGCAGCGCTTCGCTGCGCCGCACGAGCAAGTTGGGTAAGTCGACGATCACGCGCCCGCGCTTCGTGAGCACCGCGTCTAGCTCCGATTCCAGCTTCTTCAGATTGTCGGCATGCAGCGCCTTTCCCGCGAACGTCAGGCCGAACACTGCGCCGGCGAGCGCGAGCGCCTTCTGCCACGCCGTTTGCGAAGGCAGGTCCGGCTTGTCGAGCTCGACCTCTCCGGGGATGCGATGACCCGGCTTGCCCTCGTAGCGCTTGCCGTCGAGCACGAGCGTCCGCGCCGCCCATGCCGCGTAGCAGCGCACGACGAGATCCTCCGCCAGCTCGTCGAGGCCCATCTTGTTCGTCTCGTCGACGTAGCGGCGCACCTCGTCCACCGTCGGGCGCTGTGTGCCCGCTTGGCTCCGCAGCTGCTCGATGCGCTGCAGCAGGCCGTCCTCGTTGAGCAGCACCTTGCCCTCGACTGCGCGCACGAGACCGAGCTGCCCGAGCGTGCCGCGCAGCTTGTCGAGTCGCTCTCTCTCTACGCCCATCGACTTCGAGTCGGTCTCGAGCAGCGCGCGGAACTCGCCAAACAGCTTCTCGCCCTCTGCCGCCGTGATGCGGTGCTCGAAAGCCGGATGCCGTGGCCAGCGCGCCGCGAGCACGCCATCGAGGTACGCGCCGAGCGCACCGCTGAGATCCGCCACCGGTCGCGCCTGCAGCTGCGCACCCGGCTTGAGCAGCCACAGCGGCCTCTCCACGGTGAAGCCAGAGTCGAGCAGCTCACGCTTGTCGTTGCGCAGCCCGTACGCCTGCTCGAGCGCGAGCAGCACCTGCTGCTTCTTCTGCGCGCGCAGGCTCTCGAGATCGGCATTCGCGCGGCCGCGATCGTCGAGGCTCAAGTGCCCGAGATAGCGCAGCCGCGACTCCTGGTTTTCGAGGATGTGATTCAGCACGACGAGCTCGCCGACGGTGTCGTTCACGCTCTTGGCGAAGAAGCTCGGCAGCCACACCAGCGCGAACGAGCCTGTGCCCGCCTCCATGTACGTCTCGAGGACCTCGATATCCTCGTTCGGACTGTGCCCCGCTTCGTCGAACGGATAGTCCACGATCAGCTTGAAGTCGTCGTCGTCGCCGAGACGGAACGTGTCGGCGGCCAGCTTGCGCACGTTGGCAAAGCGCAGCTCGCCTCTGCGCTTCGTGCAATGCCAGGTGTGCTCGTATCGCGTCTGGAAGTCCGCCGCCGCGTCGAGGCCCATCGCTTCGAGCAGCAGGTCACGCACGAGCTT
>Ga0105047_10011242_pt1 | contig 14540 bp, 7 predicted proteins | sample MAT04_FD_78384 | JGI IMG/M metagenome (GOLD analysis project Ga0105047, IMG submission 78384) | Freshwater microbial communities from Lake Fryxell liftoff mats and glacier meltwater in Antarctica - MAT-04 (megahit assembly) | ecosystem: Environmental > Aquatic > Freshwater > Ice > Liftoff... | reverse complement strand
GAGCTTGATTTTCCTGTTCCCTATCCGCGATCTCAACCCCAAAAGGGGGATTTATGAAAGGCTGAAACGACGTATTTACACTGGTTCACAACATGGCTCATTTGTACAGTGCGTAAGTCCTAAATCTAAGACATCTTTAAAGACAATATTTCCTCTAGTTTCTTTTAAATGCTTTAGTGTTATTTCAGGGATGTATGACGCATAGTTCAGGGAAGAAAAATTTCTCTTCAAACTTAGAAAGTCTGAGTTAGTTGCTCAAGGTTTATACCTATCTAGTTAATTGAAGTCAGCTAAGGAGCGATCGCTTTGCTCATTATTAACAAAAATTAACTGAAATTGAGCTTGCTATAGGGCAGCAACCGATTTAAAAAGCCTAAGCGGATGTCTGAAAAGTATCGCCAATCATCTGTAGGGGCGTGGCATTTGGCTAAAAAGTTCTCGGACTCACTAAAAAATGGTCGTCCGAACACCGCGCCCTTACTCTGGGATGTCACACCTACGACTTTTTAGACATCCTCCGAGCGAAGTTTGGTTTTTTAAGCAACTTAACCTATAGTTGTCTAGAGTTAAAAAGTCTTTGTACCAGTGGCTTCTAAATCGCAATGACGTTTGATAACACAGTAGCTAACCACTCCGATTCCCCCGGCGAAAGTCAGGTCAACTTTTCACTCCCAATGAATAACGCAAATCCTTTCTCTAACTCTGGTATACACTTGGGTCAATCCCACGACCCCAGGGGATCGTTGCGAGAAGAAGACAGGAGTGACGAGATTGTGCCAAGTAGCATTGCTAAGATCAAAGTAATTGGAGTCGGGGGCGGCGGCTGTAATGCCGTCAATCGAATGATTGCCAGTGAGGTCTCTGGTGTAGAGTTTTGGACGATTAATACCGACGCGCAAGCCCTCACCCAAGCTTCTGCTGTCAACCGTCTGCAAATTGGGCAAAAGCTGACCCGAGGACTTGGGGCCGGAGGGAATCCGGCGATCGGGCAAAAAGCCGCTGAAGAATCCCGCGACGAAATTGCGGCAGCGCTCGATCACGCTGACTTAGTTTTCATTACCGCAGGCATGGGCGGCGGCACAGGCACAGGCGCCGCCCCGATCGTGGCAGAAATTGCCAAGGAAGTTGGGGCACTTACAGTTGGTGTCATTACTCGCCCCTTCACTTTTGAAGGCAAACGCCGGACTGGGCAAGCCGAAGATGGCGTAGCAGCCCTCCAGTCCCAGGTCGATACCCTCATTATTATCCCCAACGACAAGCTGCTCACGGTCATCTCAGAGCAAACTCCGGTTCAAGAGGCATTCCGAGTTGCCGACGACATTCTCCGGCAAGGGGTTCAGGGCATTTCCGATATCATTACCATTCCTGGACTTGTCAACGTAGATTTTGCCGATGTCCGCGCCGTTATGGCAGATGCAGGCTCCGCTCTGATGGGCATCGGGGTTGGCTCCGGCAAGTCTAGAGCGCGAGAAGCGGCAACCGCAGCCATTTCTTCTCCACTACTAGAATCGTCAATTGATGGTGCAAAGGGCGTGGTCTTCAACATCACTGGCGGTCATGACCTGACCCTGCATGAAGTTAATGCAGCGGCTGAAATTATTTACGAAGCAGTTGATCCAAACGCCAACATCATCTTTGGTGCGGTGTTGGACGATCGCCTTCAAGGTGAAATTCGCATTACGGTCATTGCTACAGGCTTCACCCCCGACGCTCCCCTTGCTCCTCCAGTGCAAGCGGCACGGGTTTCATCTATTCGGCGATCGCTCCCCAGCACGCCACCCCCAACGCCTTCTCAGCCCTCTATCCCGCTGACACCTAGCCCTGAGCCAAGAGTCACGAAGCCAGGACTAGATATCCCTGAGTTCTTGCAGCGGCGGCGACCCCCTCGTTAAACATGGTAAAGCTTTTACGAAAAGGGCGAAGGTTCAAAGACCTTTGCCCTTTTTCATTTACTGCCCATGCCGTTTTTGGTGCCAACTCCAAGCGTGGGTCAAAATTTGGTGGATATCGGCATACTGCGATCGCCAACCCAAAATGCGCCGAGCTTTCTCGCCGCTGCCCACTAAGGCTGGAGGATCACCGGGGCGGCGATCGCGCTCTACCACCGTAATTTCTCGCCCCGTCACTTCCTTAGCCGCTTCAATCACCTCTTTGACAGAGAAACCGCTGCCGTTGCCCAAATTAAAGATGTCGCTGTTGTTCCCTTGCAGCAAGTACTCTAGCCCCAAGACATGCGCCGTTGCCAAATCAGCAACGTGAATATAGTCACGAATGCAGGTGCCATCAGGAGTTGGATAATCGGTACCAAAGACGGCGATCGACTCTCGCATACCTAACGCCGTTTGTAAAACCAGCGGAATCAAGTGGGTTTCGGGGTTGTGGTCTTCGCCCAACAGCCCGTCAGGATCAGCTCCCGCTGCATTGAAATATCGAAAACAGACAGATTTGAACTCGTGTGCCACATCAAAGTCTGCCAGAATTCGCTCTACCATCAGCTTCGTAGCGCCATAGGGATTGATGGGAAACTGGGGATGATCTTCGGTAATGGGAACGACCGTCGGGATACCGTAAGTGGCGCAGGTAGAGGAAAATACGAGCTTCTTGACGTTAGCCGCCACCATTGCTTCCAACAGAGTCAGGGTGCCAATGACGTTATTGCGGTAGTATTTAGCGGGATCTGAGACCGACTCACCCACATATGCGTAAGCTGCAAAATGAATGACTGCGGCAATATTTCGGCTAGCAAAAAGATTGTCGAGTAAGTAGCGATCGTTGGTATCTCCTATCACCAGTTCAACTTTCAGCGCATCTGCGATATCTCGATGACCATACACCAAGTTATCGAGCACAATCACCCCATAGCCTGCTTTTTGGAGAGCAAGTACTGCATGGGAGCCAATATAGCCTGCGCCCCCAGTCACCAAAATGGTCGGTTTTTCCTGTACCACGTTTACACTCCTTTCCCCGCAAATGATTTAAACCGCTGCTCTGGAGAATCTCTCTCAAGATACCTCACCCACATCTACCAGTTTCCCCACTCTCCATCAAGATTCTCGGGCGATCTTATCCAATTCATTACTCTAGCTTGTTATCCAATTCATCATTCCCGCTCCATCTACCCTTGATTTTGCTCCTTGCTCTTCTACCTCTGCCCTCCATGCCCCCCGCATTTCATCTTGCCGTCACCAGTCTGAATGTCAGTCCCATTGAAGAATTTGTGACCGACTCTATTATTTTGTTGCTCGTGGCGACAGTTGTGGCGTTGCTGTCGCGGCGATTACGAATTCCTTACGTCACGGGCTTGGTGTTTGCCGGATTGGCGATCGCCCCTTTCCTTCCCGGTCGCACGGGTCTTAGCTCCGCCCTAATCCTCAACCTCTTTCTCCCAATCCTGCTGTTTGAAGCCGCAATTAACACCGACATTAGCCGTCTTCGTAGCACTATAAAACCCATTTCACTCCTGGCTGGGCCCGGAGTGATCATTTCAGCCGGAGTCACTGCCCTGGGACTAAAGTTTGGACTGGGACTCGGCTGGATTCCAGCATTTTTGCTAGGAACCATTCTGGCAATCACCGACACTGTTTCTGTGATTGCCGTCTTTAAAGAAGTTTCGGTCCCTTCTCGCCTCACCACCATTGTCGAAGGCGAAAGTCTACTGAATGACGGGGTTGCCTTAGTTCTGTACAACCTCCTGTTGCTTGCGCATACAACCGGGAAGTTCTCGCTGACAACCGGAGTACAGCAACTTTTTATTGTGATTGTCGGAGGAACGCTGGTGGGGTTAGTGCTGGGCTATCTCAGCGCTGAATTGTTTACTCGTTCAGAAGATAATTTGAGCAGTATTTTGCTAACCGTCGCGGTGGCATTAGGTGCTTATCAAGTGGGGCATTTGATTGGAGTATCTGGAGTTGTAGCCGTCGTCGTAGCGGGTCTGATGGTTGGTAATGTGGGTCTGTCTCGCCAAGGGTCTGCCTCTAACCGCGTGACGCTCTATAGCTTTTGGGAGTATGCCGGGTTTGGGGTCAATACCTTTATTTTTCTGCTGATTGGGGTCGAGGTCAATCTCACTACCCTTTGGCAGACTTTACCTGCTGTTCTGCTGGCGATTTTAGCTTATCAAATCGGACGAACTCTAGCGGTGTATCCTTTGCTGGCGATCGCGCAACGGATCGATCGCCCCATTCCGTTGCGCTGGCAGCACGTTCTTTTCTTCGGCAATATCAAAGGCTCGCTGTCAATGGCGCTGGCGCTGAGCTTACCTGCCAGTATCCCTGGACGAGGCGATTTAATTGCGATCGTCTTTGGCACCGTCCTGCTTTCTTTGATGGTGCAAGGCTTGAGCTTGCCCTGGTTAGTCAACCGTCTGCATCTGACCTCTCTGTCAGCCTCTTCTCAACAAGCCGAGGAATTAAGGGCGCAACTGATTACTGCGAAAGCTGCTCAAGATGAACTAGACGGGATGTTGAGAACCGGGGTTTTGCCCAAAGCAGTTTACGAAGAAATGCGATCGCTTTACCAAGTTCAGGTTGCTAAAGCCGAAAAAGTCCTCCGCGACCTCTACAACCAAGCCGATCCTTCCAAGCTAGATGCCGTCCGCCGCCGCCTCTTACTGGCTGAGAAAGGAGCCTTAAGCGATGCCCTCCGTAAGCAAATCATTTCAGAAGCCGTCGTGCAAGAGCGCCTCAAACAAATTGACGAAAAGATCCTGAGCCTAGGAGATGACTAGCCCCCCAGCACAAAGTCCACCACCTGATGAATTGCCCCCGGCTTAGTCACCATCAAAATAGTCGATCCTGCCTGCAACACCGTATTGCCATTCGGAATCATCAAATCTTCATTAGGATGAGCTTGATACCCAATAATCAACGAACCTGTCGGGCAGCTGGGATCTTGAGAAATCTGTGCCAGACTCCGCCCCGCGATCGGTGAATGGGTCGGAATCGATAGCTTTAATACCTCAATCTGAGCTTGCTCAAAATGCAGCATCGACTCCACTTGGGGATATTCGATCGCATTTACCATCGTTGAAACTGCCAAATCGATCGCGTTAATAATCGAAGTTGCTCCGGCAATTCGATACGGCTCAGCGAAATCTCGATGTCGCATTCGAGCCAGAATTTGCGCCACCCCATAATGCTTTGCCAGTGCAACCATTGCCAAATTTAAGGCATCGTTGTGCAGCACTGCCGCCAGGGCATCGGCTTTACGAATTCCTGCTTCAATGAGAATATCAGTACTGACTGCGCTGCCCTCAAACGCCATGACGCCCATTTGCTCCCGTGCATAGCGGCAAGCTGCTGGGCTAATGTCGATCATGGCGATCGTATGTCCCACATCTACTAGCCTCTGGGCAAGATTTAGCCCAATTAGCCCTGCTCCGCCAATTACAACATACACGGCACTTCTCCTAAAATCTTGACGAACCTATCCTTGAGAGGATATTTGAACAGCTGTCGATGTGACATCAAACGTAAGGGCATAGCATTCGGACGACCATTTTTCGGTGAGTCCGAGAGCTTTTCTGCCGAATGCCACGTCCCTACAGATGAATGAAGGTACTTGTCAAACGTCCTCTATGACACGATCGCATACCGAACTAGCTGCGCTAACCGTAGCCGCAAAGTCTCTAAGCCTAAGCGATCGCCTGCCGAAATGAACACCGCCTGCGGAAACTCTTCCTCTGCCAGCGTCAACGTATTCCCATCCACCTGATCCATTTTATTGAACGCTAGCAGCACGGGGCCTGGCGTAATGGGCAACTGCGACAAAATCGACATGACCGACCGAATTTGGCTGTGCCACGCAGGGTGGGACAAATCTACAACGTGCAACAGGGCGTCTGCCTCAGTCACCTCTTCCAGCGTGGCGCGAAATGCGTCCATCAACGCAGGCGGCAAATCTTGAATAAATCCTACCGTATCTGTTAAAACGATTGGCAAAGAATCCTGACTCATTGGATCAGTCACTGTTAGGCGTCGGGTCGTCGGGTCAAGCGTTGCAAACAGCTGATCCGCCGCGTAAACTTCCGAGTTCGTGAGGGCATTGAGCAACGTAGACTTGCCCGCATTGGTGTAGCCCACAATGGCGATCGAGGGCACTTCATGGTGCTGCCGCTGTTGGCGCAACCGCGATCGATGCGCCTGAAGCTGGTCAACTTCCTGCTGCAACCGCTGAATCCGCTGCTGGATCGCCCGTCTCTCTGTCTCCAGCTTCGTTTCCCCTGGCCCTCGCGTCCCAATGCCGCCGCCCAACCGCGACATGGTTTTTCCCCGTCCGCTCAAACGCGGCATCATATACTGAAGCTGCGCTAGTTCGACCTGGAGCTTACCCGCCCTCGACTGCGCTCGTTGGGCAAAAATATCTAAAATTACCTCAGTGCGATCGACCACCCGCACCCCAATTAGTGTCTCTAAATTCCGCACTTGCGTCGGTGACAAATTATGGTCAAATACCACCAAATTTGCCCCGGAAGTCTGGGCTGCGAGCGCAATTTCTTGCACCTTCCCCTCGCCTACTACAGTTTGCGGATGAAAGGACGATCGCTTTTGATGCACCACATGCACCACCTCACCCCCCGCCGTTTCGATCAACCGATCCAGCTCATTCAGTCCATCCTGAAACCGCTGCCCCGTCATGCGTTGAGTCATTACACCCACCAGTAGCACCCGATCCTGGTCATCTCCCACCTGCTGAGCCACAAACTCCCGCCGGAACTCTGCTTCCAGCCCCTCAGTCAGATCAAGAAAATCTTGATTAGTTAGCTCCTCTAAACTCATGGCTGGGGAAACCGTCCAGGTCGTTTCTGGATGGGGCACCAAATGCGCCAAATAAGTCTCTTTAACGTAGCCTGTTGCCCCACCGCCTCGCTTCTCAAAGCCAGTGCCAGTAAGAGATAACAGCACCAATACATCTAACCGCTGCAACGCCATAGACGTCAGAATGGCTTCACTGGGCACATCTGACTTGAGCTGAGTAGCGACACAGCGAATGCCGCTCAGCCGCTCTGCGCCATAGCGAGGCAACTCCATCGGCGGAATCTGCGTTTGCCGGACGCTGCCAATGCCGACCCGAATCACCTGTCCCCGGCGATTAATATAGGTGCAAATGGGCTGCTTAATCTCGGCACTAACTGCGGCAAGGCGCTGGGCGAACTCTGTCGTTGCCATGCGATCGCCCGGTAATCGCTGATGGTACAGCTTCTGCAACTGTTTAAGCTGGCTAGATTTTAGACCCTGAAGGTTCCCGTAAATCGTTTCGATAAGTGTCTCCAGTCATAGCTGGATCTGAATCCGACTGCCCTCATTCTACAGATTTGCTTACAAAATCTGCTCACGAGTTCTAGAAGACAGCTAACAAACGGTTAACGAGTTCCAAATCTTTTTAAGATTTTGCCACCCGCCACTAGGGACATTTTGCCCTCTACCCAAAGCATTTTCATAACTGGCATATGCCATCCGGTAACGCCCTAGCCGCTGGAGAGCAACCCCTCGGAACAGCAAAGCTTCAGCATCTTTAGGATTGATCTCTAAGGCGCGATCGCAGCTTCTTAACGCCTCCGAATAGCGCTCCAGATAAATCAACATCACGCTCTGAAACACCCAGACTTTAGCATCGCCCGGTTGCAGTGTCAGGGCTTGGTTAAAATTCACAAGCGCCTCTGTGTAATTTCCTGCATTTGCCAGTACACAACCTCGTTCGTACCAGATTTTACTATTTGCAGGGTTAGCGATTAAGGCTTGATCAATTTTAATAAGGGACATGTTCATACCCAATTGAAACAATGTAACACCCGAACCCTCACACCCCATTGAGTTTGAGGACAAACAGTTGAATCAGTAGCGTTTGGCTTCTCAACTGCTCACCCTACAAAACCTACCTTATAGTTTATGACGGTTTATACGTTCTTTACAATTTTTTGGTTAAGAAATTCAAAGTCTCGGTAGTTATACTCATGACTCAGTCTGAGGAGAGAGAAACTCTAGGGATATTCCGTATATCTTCTTCGGTAATTTTGTCGTATTTAGTAGATCAGCGCCGATAAATTTCAGTATTTTAGCTGAGCGATTTAAATAACTATTGTTTTCACTTTACTGCAACTTCAAGTTTAACTATACAGTGTCGTAAGTCTCACAGAGTGGGGGTTCTCACCCCTTTTGCATTTTGTAGCAGTTTAGATATATTCGCTTATGGAAGCTAGAAATAAACACGACAAAAGATCTAAATAATTTTCGATAATTCAAAGCAAATTTACTTAGCTTGGCTCCTGAGTTCGTTACCCCCCTGTTGTGTCCGGTTTGAGTTGATTACTAACGCTCGTTTAGATCTTTTTGAAGATCAGAGGATTCTAGCGGTGATCGATACGGTTCTGTAGGGGATAGCTCAAATGTCACGCGACGCTTTGATAGTGGGAATTAATGCATACCAATATTTGCCAAGTTTGCAGGCTCCGGCAAAAGATGCAGAGGCGATCGCCCAGCGGCTGCACACCTACGGCGAGTTTCGGGTTCATCGTTTGCCAGAAATCATTCAGTCTGGTAAATCTCAAGTGGGGCAAAAAACTCCTGTCACGCTACAAGAACTAGAAACCGCTCTCATTAATCTCTTCAAACCCAAAGGCAATAACCCGCCCCACACTGCCCTGTTTTACTTCTCTGGACATGGCATTCAACGGGACGCGGGTATTCGAGAGGGCTATTTAGCCGTTAGCGATGCCAATCCCGACAGCAGCTTTTGTGGACTATCCCTCTTCTGGCTCCGTCGGCTCCTCCAAGAAAGCCCAGTTCGCCAACGAATTGTTATCCTTGACTGTTGCCACAGTGGAGAACTGCTCAATTTCCTAGAAGCTGACCCTGGCGCCCAGGCAGGAGTCGATCGCCTGTTCATGGCAGCCTCTAAGGAATACGAAACCGCCTACGAATCTCTCGAAAGCCCTTACAGCGTTTTTACCCAAGCCTTAATCACAGGTCTAGACCCCAGCCGCGTCGAAAGCGGAGTTGTGACTAATCACTCCCTGACCGATTGGGTCAACCACTCCCTGAAAGGTGAAATTCAGCAGCCCTTATTTGAAAGCTCGGGCAGCGAAATTATTTTGACCCGTGGCAATGGCGCCGAACACAGCCCCATCAAAACGACGAAATTTAACCATATTTGCCCCTACCGAGGCTTAGAGTTTTTTGACGAAGCTCATGCAGAATTCTTCTTTGGGCGAGAAGAATTAACAACTCAGCTCGTTGACCAGTTGAAAACAGAGCGATTTGCAGCCGTTGCAGGTGCTTCGGGCAGTGGTAAGTCTTCCCTCTTGCGAGCCGGGGTAATCTCACGTCTTCAGCAAGAAAAAACTCCTACCGGAGCAAATGCGTGGAAAATCAAGCTGTTGACGCCAACGGAACATCCGCTGAAAAGCTTAGCAGCAGCCTTTATCGATCCTGAATTAAGCGAACTTGAACGGGCAGAACAACTCCGTCGGGCAGAGGCATTTCTGCAAGATGGCGGCATTGGGCTGGCGCAGCTAGTACGAGCAAGCTTGGCGATAGAAGGCGGTACAACAGGTCTATCGCCCAAAGAACGCCCTCAGCTCTTGCTGGTGATTGACCAATTTGAGGAAGTTTTCACCTTACCTCGGGGTACCCATGTTGAAGATGAGCGGCAAAAATTCTTTGATTGTTTAACCGGGGCACTTCAGACCGTTGGCGATTATTTGAGTATGGCGATCGTAGTGCGAGCAGATTTTCTGAGTAAGTGCTCACTTTATGAGGGGCTGGCTCAGAAAATGGCAGAACATCGGGTGACCGTCTCTCCGCTTAAATACGAGCAAATTAAAGCTACCATCGTCCGCCCTGCCCAAAAGGTGGGGCTAGTGTGTGAGCCAAACCTGGTTTACACGATGCTGATGGATATTATTGGCGCACCGGGTGAATTGCCCTTGCTGCAATACACCTTGCTAGAACTCTGGGAACATCGCCGTACCAGTACTGAGGGAGGCGTTGCCCGTCTAACGCTCGATACCTACAGGGAATTGGGAGGGGTGCGGGGCACGCTGCAAAAGCAAGCTACAGAAATTTTCTCTGGCTTTACCTTGGAAGAACAGACGGTTGCTAAGCGGATTTTTCTAGCACTGACTCAGTTGGGTGAAGGCACAGAAGATACTCGTCGTCGTGTTGTTAAGTCTGAACTGGTCAGCCCAATCTTTCCGGTCGAGTTGGTTGAACAGGTGTTGGAAAAGTTGGTGGCAGCAAAGCTAGTGATCACGAACCAAGAAATGGGGGGTGAGCAAACTTTGCGCGAAGCAGAGCGATCGCATTCTTCTACCCACTCACTGCCTCAAGAAGTTGTAGATGTGACGCATGAAGCCTTAATTCGCAACTGGTCATTACTAAAGGACTGGATTAACGAAAATCGAGACATGCTGCGGCGGCAACGACGGATTGAGGCGACTGCCCAGGAATGGGATACCGCCGGACAATCTGCCAAAGGGGAGTATTTACTGCAAGGGCTGCGGTTACGAGACGCTGAGGATTTCATCCAACTCTATCCGCAAGAGCTTTCTGCGTTAGCTCAGCAGTATCTGGCGATTAGCCAATCGGCAATCCGTCGGACCCGAAGGGAGTCAAGGCAAGTTCAAATTGCTGTTCCTTCAATATTGTTAGCAACGTTGGCACTGGTGCTAAGCCAGTACCAAGGCACAATGAAAACCCAAGCTCAACAGAATTATCAATTGCAAATCGCTACTTCACGCGAGCGATCATTAATTGCCCAGACCCTGCTGCAAAATTCCAATAGCGATCCAATGGTGGCATTGCTCATTGGTCGTTTGGCAGCCGAAGAAGGCAAAGCCACTTACGAGATGCAAGCGAGTTTAAGATCTGCTTTGAAAAACTTGCGCTTGCAATTAGAGTTTCGGGGGCATGAAGCTAAAGTGAATCAAATGGTTTTCAGTCCTGAGAATCAGAAGTTGCAAACACTAGCAACTGCCAGTGCCGATGGCACAATTCGCCTGTGGTCACTGAATCCTCAAACGGTTTACAACACTGTTCTCAAGCCTTTACAGATTTTGACTTGGGCAGAGCCAAATGCGCCGGGTGAGACGATCGCCAACGTTACTTCGGTGGCATATAGCCCAGATGGTTCGCGTATAGCGGCGATCGCTGAAAACTCTGCCCAAGTCAAGGTGTGGTCGGTCGAATCGGGTAGAGTAATTCTGGATAATATGACTGGACTAACAGACGCGATCGAAGTGCTGTTCAGCCCAAATGGTAAATGGATTATTGCAGCACACCGCGACCAATCCATCTCGATTTGGGACGCTGATACAGGAGATCTCCAAGACCGTCTATTCCAAGCCGGAAACATCAAGAGCATTCAGATCAGCCCAGATGCAAAATTTTTGCTCTCTACTTCCCTTGATGGTACAGCTCAGCTTTGGCGATTGAAAGCTGATCCAGCGAAAAATGACCCAGAACAAACCTTCAAGCGCTACCTTATTTCCACGCTGTCCCACGGCAGTAGTGTAAATCAGTCCGTTTTTAGCCCCAAGGGAGAATGGGTCGCAACAGCTTCTAACAACGGTCAAGTCAATCTGTGGGATACTGTCACAGGAAAGCTCCTGCGCACTTTTGAGCAAAAAAATCAAACACCCTCTGGGCAGCTTCGCGTTTCTAATCCCTTGACTAGAGGAAGTTTGACCAAAGTAGGTTTGACTAGAAGAGGAGAGGATGCCGGCATTCCTCAGCCTATAGTACAAATGAAATTTAGCCCTAATGGTCAAATTCTCGTCACCACCGATCCTTCTAACCGAGTTTGGCTATGGGATATTGCTTCTGGGACTCTTAAAAATGAAGTGACGCTTCCAGATGCCTCAAAAGCTGCGGCTGATATGCCCCAAGCAGCAGATAAGCTCATTAGCCTTAGCCCAGATGCGCGAGTAATAGCAACGGTTGAGCCTCATGGCGAAAATTCTCTTGAACCGCAGACGGCTCACTTATGGGATGTGCAAACGGGTCAAGAAGTGGCAACGCTGCCAGGACAGCAAGGTGTGATTGACAAGGTTCAGTTCAGCCCAGATGGGACTTATGTTGCGACCGCAGCGGCTGACGGCATAGTGCGATTTTGGTCAGCTGAAGCAGGTGGGGAGCTGCCGACCCTGAAGCTGACTGATGCGCCTGTTCACTGGGCAATGTTTCTCCAGGGTGGAGCCAACGGTCAGGCTAGACAAGTTTCTGCTGAATCAGGAGGCAGTAATAACTCAGAAAATCCTAGCTTTAAGCAATGGGGGGTTGACCAGCCTGCTCAAGCAGCGGTAGGTAAAGCTACGAATGCCGCCATTAATCAGATGATTTCGATCGCCTCTGATGGTCGGTTGCAACGTTGGCAAATTCTAACAGATGCGACCCCTCGCGGGTATCTCGAAGAGCCCGCGCCTCAGACCTCGCGCTCAACCTCTGCATTCAGCGAAGAGGCTAAGTCTCAAGATTCCTCAAGTTTCTTTCAATGGTTAATGAGCTTTTTGCGAAGACGGACTCAACGGCTGAATGCCGATAGTCGGCTGTTAAGCCCCGCCGTTATCCAACCTGTTGTTGCTTCAGAGAGCAGTTCTCCGTTGGCGATTAGTACGGTAGCACCTTCCTTAGGGGGCGCATTGCCAGGAATTCCGGTGGTCAACAAGAATCTGTCGGGGGCAGTTCTAAGCCCTGATGGTCAAATAGTGGCGACTGCGAACGCTGAGGGATGGGTTGAAATTTATCAGGTTCAACCCGATCAGTCGATGAAGTTAGCCCATCGGATTCAGACCTCACAGGAAGAAGACCGACCTGCCAGTGAATTATCAAAGTCGATTCAGTCTGCACAGCCCAAGACGGCTCAAGGTAAGGGCACAGGCGCTACTGTTATTATCCGGCAACTCGCCTTTAGTGCTGATGGTCACCAGCTTCTGGGGATTGCTGACGATTTGACGGTGCGGGTTTGGAATGCGCAGTCTGGGCAAAAAGTTCAGGTGTTGAAAGGGCATACAGAAAAGATCCAACAGGCTCAGTTTAGCCCTGATGGGCGATCGATTGTGACTGCCAGCCTTGACCGAACGGCTCGAATTTGGAACGTTAGCTCAGGGCTAATCGAGAAAGAACTGAAGCATACAGGTGAACTTAACAGCGCTCGTTTTAGCCCCAACGGTGAGCAAGTTGTGGCTGCAAGTTGGGATGGAGCCAAAGTATGGGATACGCATACGGGCGAAGAGCGGTTTCTGTTAGTCGGACACCAGAATGCTGTGTTGGACGCGCAGTTTAGCCCCGATGGGCGATCGATTGTGACGGCTAGCGCCGACGGTACGGCTCGGTTATGGGAGGCTGAAACTGGAACTGCGATGGCAGTGCTGAATCCTGGCGTGACAGGAGAGCCAGCGAAGATGCAGCAAGCCTTTTTCAGCCCCGATGGGCAGTATGTGGCCACGTTGACCGAAGACGGTCGGATTTATCTATGGGCGGCGACTTGGGATATGTTGCTAAAGCTGGCGCGCGATCGCAGTTTCCGGCAATTGACTCCCCAAGAGTGCGCTCAATACTTAAACGTAAATTCCGAAGCTTGCCCTAAGCTGCCTGTTGCTCGTTAGCAGCGATCGAGCAAGCTGCTGTCATCTATTAGGGCGCTCAACAGGGCACTCAATATGGAAAAATGGTAGGCAGTGGTTGAGAAGTGGGGAGCAAATGTGATGTCTGGAACTGAGCCTAAAGTTTGTTCGGTTTGCGGGGTGAAGATTGCCGCCATGATTGGGGGCGATCGCGTCTTATTTTCGACCGGATCACCTGGAACCAGAGATACGCTCTGGACAAAGGTTTGTCAGTACACTCAAAAGCCAGGTTGCATTAACCTTCCCAAGGATCGCAATCTGCCGAAATAGGCAAATCAGAATGAAGGAGAAAGAGTCAAGAGCAAAATTAAATTCTCTGCTTTTTTTCTATGCCTTCAAAAGTTTCATCATGCTAGATAATGGAGAGGTTTTCTTGACTAATCCATATTCCTAGCGATTTTTAGAGCCATGCGAACTCACTACTGCGGTCAACTCCGAGCCGAACATGTTGGAGAGACAGTTACCCTTTTTGGTTGGGTCGATCGGCGGCGTGATCATGGTGGCGTGATTTTTTTGGACTTGCGCGATCGCTCCGGCATTAGTCAAATTGTCTGTGATCCGGTGCGCACACCCGCCTCTTACGCAGCAGCGGGCGATCTGCGCAACGAGTATGTGGTAAAGATTACGGGGCGGGTGACGAAGCGCCCTGATGATTCCCTCAACCCTCGGCTCCCAACAGGTGAGGTAGAGATTTACGCCGATCAGGTTGAACTGCTGAACGCGGTGCGGAAACAGTTACCGTTCCAGGTGTCGATTTCTGAAACGGAGTCGGTGCGGGAAGATTTGCGATTGCGGTATCGCTATTTAGATTTGCGTCGAGAGCGAATGTCGAAGAATTTGCAGCTTCGGCACCAGGTGATTAAGGCAATTCGGCGATTTTTAGAAGATGACCAGGGGTTTATGGAGATTGAAACCCCCATCT
>Ga0105047_10011240_pt1 | contig 14542 bp, 13 predicted proteins | sample MAT04_FD_78384 | JGI IMG/M metagenome (GOLD analysis project Ga0105047, IMG submission 78384) | Freshwater microbial communities from Lake Fryxell liftoff mats and glacier meltwater in Antarctica - MAT-04 (megahit assembly) | ecosystem: Environmental > Aquatic > Freshwater > Ice > Liftoff... | reverse complement strand
CGGGGGATTCCCGAAGTGCAGGGTCTCCGCGCACCCTCACCCCATTAGAGGGCGGCTGCGCCGCCAAGAGCTACAGAGGCGCTCGTTTCACGCGCTTCCAGAGTTCAGAGTGCCAGAGATCAGAGACGCGATAGGGGCAGCCAAAACCAACCGCAAACCGCAGGAGTCGTGCCCAGGGTCCGGGTCGTCGTAGTTGCGACACGACGCGGCGGCGTCATCCTGAGGGTCGAGGAACGAACCGCCCCGCAGCACCTTAGAACTTGTGTTCTTAAAATCAATTATTTCAGGTTTATCTCTATTATTCGCGCACCACTCAAACAGGTTCCCACCCATGTCCAGCGCGCCGCATTCCGCCGCACTGTGCAGGTACATGCCGACGGCTGTTGTGCGGCTCAACCCGGCTTCGCTGGTATTGGCATAACCTTCCCGCCAGCCACCTTGCCAGGCATATTCCCTTTGTTCTGTGCCATTCTGTGCCGCCCACTGCCATTCCCATTCGGTTGGCAGGCGTACTTGTAACGATGAATCAGGTAAACGTCCCGCATCACGCAGATGCTCGTCCAACCAACGGGCAAACGCCACCGCCTGATACCATGAGATTGAATCACGGGGCGCATTCGCCATTCTCGTTCGTTGATTGGCTAATGCTTGTGGACGATATTTTTCAGGGAAACCTGCCCACCAGCGTGGGTTATCGTAATCGCTTGTGGCAAATATCTGATATTGGGCGTAAGTCACAAGGTATTTTGAAATATAGAAATCGGCTACTTCAAATTCACCGAACTCAAACTTGTACTTGCCGTCACTGCCTTTGGCGGGTAACCATAACAGATCGGGTATAGCCCTCACCCTAAATCCCTCTCCCTCAGGGCGAGGGACTTGTATTTCTTTTACACCTACGCCGGGACGAGTATCACCAATCATGGCTAACCGATCACCAATATCACGGCGGCGTTCGTGGCTGGTGGCATCTTTGGGCAGCGTATCCAGTTCGCGGTAGAGGCGTTCCGCTTCCGGTTCGGTGTAAGTTTTGAGAGTTTCGGCTAGATCGTCGCGCTGGTAGCCGAGACTGGCGAGCGCTCGCTCGAAATAGACCAGCGCTTCGTGCGTCGGCTGCGGCGTGTCTCTGCCGCGCTCTGCCCATGTTTTCGCGTCGCGCTCGTACTGCCGGAACAGTGCCAGATCGCCCTTAATCGCCGCGATCCAGCTTGCCAGCGCGTCCCACTGGCGCAAAATCGCCTCATGCGCCACTTCAACCGCATGAGTATCCTTAACCAGCAACCGCGCGTGGACAAATGTTTCGATCAAGCGAGCTTCGTTCGAATCCGGGTAAAAGGCAGTCAGCGGCGCGCGGCGGCGGGTTGGGATCAACTGCCCATCTTCTTCGGTCATCGCGATCAAGTCACGGAACACTGTTTGCAGCGCCTTCTGACGGGCAGTTTCGTCAAACGGCAGTTCGGCATAGGCGCGGTCTGCCAGCGTGTTGATCGCGCCACGCACACCGTTCAGTTCAACTTCATAATCGTGCCGGGATAGTTTTCCATCGCCGCGCGTTTTTGCCAGTAAGTACAGCGCCTCCAACACATACGAGATCAGCGCCAGCCCGCCGCTTTCACTGCCCACTTCATCGACAATTTGCGCGGCTAATCCCTCGTCCAGCTTTAAACCCGCCAGTTCTGCCGGACGAGTGATCATCTCGTAGAGCGCGAACGACGAGGGGCGCGTCAGCCCGTAGGCGTGCAGCTTGAGTTCACCGAAGTAGGGCAGCGCCGCTCCGTAGAAATCGGCGCGCATGGTCAGCAGCGTCACGACCTGCGCCGACGGCTGCCGGATCGCCTGAATGAATGCCGCCACGCTGCCAGCCGGCAGATGCGGATTCTTATCTGCCAGTGTGAACACTTCTTCAAACTGGTCGATGAACAACAGGACGCGCTTGCCCGCCGCCGCTTTTTCAAGGTGGGTGATCAGCGCATGGGGTTCGGCACTCAACTGGACTGCCAAGTTGCGGGCTTCTTTCAGGTAGGCTTGCAGCTTTGCGCCCATGTCAGCAGGTGGGGGAAGCAGTGCCAGCGCCACATTGAAAAATGGATCATCACCGGGGACGCAGCGCACGATTCGCCAGCCGCGTTCACGCAGTTTGGGCAGCACCCCCGCCGCCGCCAGTGACGATTTACCGCTCCCCGATGCGCCCAACACGAACACCAAGCGCTGCTTATCAATGCGGCTCAGGACTTCCAGCGTTTCGGCATCGCGTCCGAAGAAGATCGGCGAGTCGCTTTCGTCGAGCGCGGTCAACCCGCGATACGGGATCAGGTTCGGATCGATCTTGCGCTGGGGGGGTAGCGGCGGGTCAGGCGGGCGGGGATTGTCGCGTAGGTGCCGCAGATAGGTAATCAACTGTCCCTTGAACAGCGCCTTGAAGTCGGGATGCGTCTTATATTCGTTCACGCCGCCTGTGTAGCGTCCTTCGGCATCCTGAAACTGCTTGAAGAACTGCTCTACCTGATCAAACTGACGGTTCTTCTCGTCCCGCTTCGGGTCTTTAGCGCTAAAAAACGGTTCTTCGGCACAGCGGTACAGCCACACCGTCGGCTTGCCGATCTGCTGGTAACCCTGCAACGCTTCGGAGTATTCGTAGTGTGTGCCGCTCAGGTACTCGCGCTCGTCCATGACCAGCGGCGATCCCATGCGTGACCAGAACATCACCACCGTGAGATCGCACGCCGACGGGCGGATCATGTAAATATCCACCGATTTCTGCGGAATCGTGGTCACGGGCATGGGCAACGCGACGGCTTGGTCATCCCAACGGTACAGCTTAAGGATCAAGTGATGCGCGAATTCGCCGCTGGCGTTGATCTCGCCGATGACGGTTTGCGCGTCATCGCGTTCCTGCGGCACATCACCGGGAGACGAGAGAAAGATTTTGAAGATTGTCGGGTCTGCCATGTCAGTTCTCCGCATGTGGAATGAACGGCTATATGAGTCGTCATTATAGCGACTCTTCTGAGTTCTTACCCCTGCTTTGCTTGATCCAACCCTCTAACAGCCGCCCGATTTCTTCAATCATGGCGCTGACATGCTCGTATTGACCGCTGTTCAGCCATTGCCATTGGTACGCCAGTCGCAGATACAGGCGCAGCGTCGTCAGGCAGCCGTAAATTTGGCTGCCGCCAACCTTCAGGGATATCGTTGATTTTCCCGATGACGCTCATCAAACCAACGGTTTCCAGATAGCGTGGTTCAACCGGCACAATCGCATCCGTCGCGGCAATCAAACCCATTTCGGTCATGAGTGAAAAAGAGGGGCGGGTGTCGATAACAATAGCCGCATACCGATTAATGATGCGGCTCAAAGGATCAGCGAGGCGACACGGTGCGCCTGCAATATCCATCAATTCACGCTCTGCACCTTCCAGCATAGGGGATGCGGGTAGCACATGAAGATCAGCGTCCCATGTCGATTGGACGATACAGTTGAGCAGGGTCTGTGCCGCATTCTGACGATTTGCCATCAGAACCGTGTACAGACTATTGTCCACACCATAGTCCTTCGTTCCCGTTGTCACGAGCGTGGCGTGTGCCTGACTGTCTGTATCAATCAGCAGCACACGAGCATTCGGAGCGCCAGCGCGTCGCAGCATTCCTGCGATGCCCAGAGCGGTATTGGTGGCGGATGTCGATTTCCCGACACCCCCTTTGTGATTGGTGAAAACAAAAACGCGAGTCATTGCCATTTCCTCTCAACTCAACAAACCGATTGAAAATCGCTGTGCTGACAAGGACTTCGCGGAAGCGTGTTAGACTGTCCTACGGGAGTCTTGCTGGCTAGAGCCTTCAAGGTGGTTGGGGGGAGATGAAACCTCTCCCCAATCACGGAACAGCTAAAACTATGTCCGAGTTTGTGAAGCGCGTAAGTTTTGCGCGTTGAGGAAACGTAATACAGTGGATATATTCGAAGATATTCAGACCGTTGGGATGTTCGAGTTGGCTACAGGTCTCCCAACTACAGCACAAAATCAATCGTTAGGAAGATAGCATTGGCTATCGCAGCGTATAAAAAAAGCTCGGCAAGCGGGTGTGCTGCCGAGCAAAGATTGGATACTGTGAAGGGTAGTTAACGAGGGCTAGTCTTCGTCGCGCTGTTTAATCCGAATGATCGTGCCATCGCTGGCATCAACTTCCACGTCTGTTCCATCGGTCATTTCGACTTCGAAAATCTGGATGCCGCCCGCAATGTCGAATTCGACCCCTAGGGTTGTACTGCCTGTTTCGGCTTCAGCCCTGGCCTGTGCTTGTTCGGCAGTGATTCCGGTGTTGGCTGGCGCGACTTCATCGGCTTCATCAAGTTCATTTTCGCCTGATGAGTCATCATCAACCACCGCAGGTGACTCGGCTTGCGCTTGCACGTTTCGGCTGAGGATCGCAAAACCCCCGCCAAATAAGACGAGCAGCATCCCCAATGATACTAGAGAGAGAAATTTACGATTTTTGTTCACCTTATATAACTCCTTACTTTGTTTGGCTGTTTCCAAGTCAACCGCTTGGATACTTGTTAGGGTCAACTCGGCGGATTAAATAACGATTAGACCCTTATGAAATCACCTAAGGTTGACCCTGAAGAAGCTAACGCTCACCTAGGGTTGGGTAAACTCGACCAGAAACGCCTGTTCGCCTGTAATCAGATTAATACCCTTAATTTCACCCACGCCAGCCGCGAAGAACTTAACCTCTTGTGATTGCGAGTCGAGCAAGGTGAAATCATACGTCATGACGACATTTTCAAAGCTACCATAAGGGATAGTAAGGCTGGCGCTGTTGCTTAACAAGGTGGCGGCATCCTCGGCTTCACCCGCGTAGAGTTCTTGCTGGTAGGTTTCGCCGACGTGCGCGGTGATGTCACCATACATGACAATCCCAGGTACAGCACCGTCAACACCAGCTTCCCAAGAACCAGCTTTGTCTTGCATCTGCCCGTTTTCAAAATTGCTGACATCTTCGCCAAAGTACCAGACGTTCCCATCCAGATCCTGCGCGAAATAGTCATAGGTATCTTCAACGACTACGCCTTCCAAAGATACGGTATCGCGCATCACAGTAGTTTGTACACCCATGACCTCGCGCTTTTCCGCCAGTACTTCGAGTTCGATGCGTTCTAACCCGTCGGAAGTCTGCTCTTCATAGACCCAACGCATACCGGGAAGACGCGGGAAATAAGGATTGTCAACGATCTCGACAAAATTGGCTGGATCAATTTCAACGCTGGTGTCCTGCGCGGCGACGGACATCAACGATAAAACGAGCATCGACAACAAAACGATACCAACAAACAAAGACTTGGCTGTAAACTTGCGCTGCATAATCGTCTATCCTTTTTTATTGCCGTCCTCACACTGAGGACTATTCGATAGGACTATGCTTATTCCGCAAAATTAAATGACAATTAGAGGACTATGAAGTAGGAAGCCTCACTAAAAACTGTGTCCCAACCCCGACCTCGCTGGCAACCGTAATTTCACCCCCGTGAAGATGGACGATCTGCTGCACAATAGCTAACCCTAACCCAAAGCCGCCTTGGTCGCGGTTGCGTGAGCGATCCATCCGATAAAAGCGATCAAAAATGTGGGGGAGATGTTCGGGTGCAATTCCTGACCCCGTATCCGCAACCGTAAAACAGACTTGGCTGCTCGTTTGGGCAAGCGTGACCGTTACGCATCCGCCATTGGGCGTATATTTCACGGCATTTTCGATCAGATTAAGGGTGAGCTGAATCATGCGGTCTTCATCCGCTTGCAACCAGATGTAAGGTGCAATCTCGCGCAGTAGAGTGATATTTTTATGTTCCGCGATGGCAGTCACTTGATCTACAACAGTATTCGCTAGAATCGAGAAATCCATCGCGGTGTGATGCAAGGTGAGTGTGTGAGAATCCGCACGAGCTAAAGTAAGCAGACCGACAGTGAGTGAAGTAAGGCGTTGCACTTCTTCGTGAACGCTCTCAAGCGCCGCACGATATTGCGTCGGGCTTCGATCTTGCGATAAGACGACATCAATCCCGGTCTGCATAATCGAGAGCGGTGTTCGCAGCTCATGGGCGGCATCTGCTGTAAAACGCTGCTGATGTTGAAAAGCCTGCTCGATACGATCTAACATCGTGTTAAAAGTTCGGGCGAGCTGCCCCAATTCGTCGTCGGATAAGGTGCGCGTGATACGCTGGGTTAGGTCATGCTCGCTGATTTGTTGCGCTGTTCTCGTAATCGCCTTAATCGGGATTAAAGCACGGTTTGCCAGAAAAAGACCGCTGCCCACACCAAGAATCACCGTGAGCAGCAGCGCAGCAGCGATCATGCGGCGTATTTGCGCTTGTGTTGCGCTTACTTCGATCATCGAGCCGCCCACTTGCAGCGCCAGCGCTTTTTCTTCCAACGGCAGGGTATAAACGCGCATTGTGGTCGTCGTATCTCGCAGCAGCAGCGTTTCGTAACTCGTTCTTACGGCTCGCGCGTTAGGGCTAATATCAACATCATAGCCCGCACTAGATACGAGAATTTCGCCTTGTAGTTGGTCGATTACCCGAATAAAGAATAAACGTTCCTCTAAAAACGCATTCACAGGATCATCCACATCGCGGAATTGAAAATTCAATCTGCCATCGTCAATGAAATCCGCCCCTTGTAACGTTTCGGCAACCTGAGTCGCTGTTGTCGCGAGCGTGCGGTCTAACTGACCTAATAACCAGTTGGACGTAAGCAGATAAAAAGCCGCACCCAAAGAAATCTGGATGATGCAAAGGATGACCGTTGCCCACAATACCAGCCGGAAGCGCAGGCTTTTAGGCGTAATCCGGGTCCACCAGTTGGTAGCCCGTTCCCCGAATCGTGCGGATGTATTTATCTTCGTAGCCATCATCAATTTTCCTGCGTAAGTAACGGATATAGACATCGACCACATTCGATTCCGGGCTGTAGTCGTAGTTCCAGATGTGTTCAGCGATTACTGTTCGGGAAAGCACTTGCTTGGGATGGAGAATGAGGAATTCCAGCAGTTCATATTCTTTAGCGCTGAGTTCGATATGTTTATCGCCGCGTCGTGCGGTATGGGTGACGGTATCGAGATAAAGTTCGCCAATTTGTAAGGTGGCAGACCCATGTGGCGTGTCGCGCCGCGCTAATGCCCTCAGCCGTGCCAATAATTCGCGGAAGGCAAAGGGCTTAATCAGATAGTCGTCTGCACCACGATCTAACCCGGCTACACGATCATCAACTGTATCACGTGCCGTCAGCATCAGGATCGGTGTTTGGATGCGGCGATTTCTTAAGACTTGGCACAGTTCTAAACCGTCTATACCGGGCAGCATGACATCAAGAATCATAATGTCATAGGGGAAGTTAAGCGCCCAATGCAAGCCATCTTCACCAGTTTGGGCAGTATCCACCGCATAACGCTGTTCCTCAAGCCCCTGCTTAAGAAAGCCAAGCAATTTAGGTTCATCTTCGACAATGAGTATCCGCATAAGTTCCAGCTTCCAAAATTAAGTGAGTAGCCTTCAGGGTTGCTGATCAACGTTAAATGACGATTAGAGCATAAATGATTGTGAAGTAACAGAACGAATGAGCAAAAAATCGATGGTAGCGACTTCAAATTCAACGCAGTAATAAGACAACTTACTGGAGGAACCTATTGAGTCCACAGTGAATTTCGTTTGATGCTATAATGTCGGAATCGCATGACTTTATGACTGGAATGACCGTACATGAGTGATTTGGTAGGCCACCAACTCGGCCAATATGCTGTGACCGCCCAAATCGGCAAGGGGGGAATGGCAATTCATCCTTGCCAAAGGAGGTCATTTACGTTGTTATGAAATGCAGTTAGGGCAATTAGCTCAATTGGCAGAGCGTCTCGTTGACGTCGAGAAGGTCATAGGTCCGAGTCCTATATTACCCACAATCTAAGACACCACTCGAACATCCGGTAGCAATGCCGGATGTTTGATTCTCAGCGAGGTTCTCCTAGGCACTTCTACCACTGCTTACCTTAGCAGATGCGTATAAGCGTAGCACCCATGCTTCCTTCCTTATAGTCAATCTACTTGAGTGAGCGCTCAATTTCAGCCATTCCTTTTTTCGATCACTATTGGATAAAGTCCAGATAGAGATTTAAGTTCAAAATCTTGGCGCTGTTGGTGTCGTCACTGCGTTTAGGTGGTTAAAGTTGAATCATCTGCTATCCCGTCACCCACAGACTGACGAGGAAAACACCAAACATCACCAGCGTGATCGTAAAGTCCGCGAACATTTCTAAGATGAAGGTCTTAAAGGCGGCCTTTCCGGTAGAGACGGCGTGTTCCATACTGCCCGCGTTGACCAGCTCGAAGGCTAATGCGCCGAGAATCGCCCCGACGAGCGTACCGCAAACCGGGATTGGCACGACAAACGTCCCGATCAAGCCGCCGATGAGCATCCCCAGCGTCCCCCAACAAGAAACGCCCTGCGCCTTCATGCCGAGCAGCGGCATCCAGAGTCCGGTTGTCATCCCCATCAACATCAGCACAGTTAAGATGATTAAAAAAATGGGCGGCAGACGCTCAAAATCATTGAGGAAGGCGAAGGCGATGTTCACCAACCACAGCAGCAGCGGGCCGGGTATAAAGGGCAAAATGGAAATCGTCACGACGACGACTTGAATAACGAGGGTGAGCGCAATAAGAACGGTTGTGACCATCAATTCAAATTGGCATTCCCGGGCGGGAGGATGCCGAAATCGCTGTCGTCGCCTAAATCATCATCGTCGAAGTCGTCTTCGTCGTCAAAATCATCATCGAAGTCATCTTCGTCGTAAAAGTCATCAATTTCCAGCAGGCCATCGAGCAACTCGTCATCTTCGCCAAACGACATCGGCAAGCCCGTTTCGATCTTATCAATTTCTTCAATGGGCGAGGCATTGCCATAGATCACGCTCATTAAGCCCGGCAGGTAGCGATCCATAATAAGGACGTTGGCGTACACCATCTGCTTGACCAGCGGCGAGGTCAGCCGATCCCCTTCGACATCGATACTGGTTTTATAGCGAATTTCGCCATCGGCATAATCAACTTCAAAGTTGCCGATAATCATGCCATAATTGGCGCGGGTGACGAACTCCGCAATCGCCGTCATACGTTCACGCGGCGCATTCAACGGACAGACGGAATAAAAGACGAACTGCTCTTGCTGTTCACGGGCTTGCGCGTAGCACATCCACTTGCCGCTGCGCCCGGTAAAGCCCATGCTCAGGACGGGCAGCCCTTCCATCCACTGAAAGCTCCAGTCGTCCTCTTCAAAAAACGCGATCATCACATTAAAAATCTGGCCTTCGGGCATCTTTTTTAATTCCTAGCAGCGCGGTCATCGTCGCTTTGTTCATTGCTGCTGTCGATTCCTTCACGCACAGTCTGGATATTCCCGGTGGTCGCTCCGCCAGCATCTCGTTTTTCGGGCAGGATGGTCGGGCGCGAGTCGTCAAGGTGCATTTCTGGCTCAATTACAGGACGCGGGAACACGCCAGATTTAGAAATTGATGGGCGTGTGGTGCGGGGCTGATCGGACATTACGGTTTTCCCCCACTGGTTAAGTCAAAAACGGTTATAAAATATATCCTACTCTTAAGTTGGCTTGAACGCAACGGTTCACTACAGCGCCCTAACAAACGCTTTCGGGGCGCTTGAGCTATGCAGAGTGTTTAGTACAAGAGCGTTAAAATTCAATTTTTGACGGGGCTAAAGGTCTTGACGTATTATCGAAGCGTTGCAGATATAAAAAAGCTGCGGCTTACGCCCGTGCAAGGACAATAAATCACCCCTCTTTGCGATGCTCTGCGTCCTTCGCACCTTTGCGTCTAATCTTTCTTTTAGGAGACCCTTTTGAACTCAGAATTTGTGTCTATTCTTTTTGGCCTCGCGTCGGCGGCCTCATGGGGGGCGGGTGATTTTAGCGGTGGGTTGGCGAGCAAACGTGCCAGTGCCTACAGCGTCGTGATCGCATCGCAGGCCTTTAGCATCCTGCTCGTGATCGGGTTGGCGCTGCTCCTGCGTGAGGCTGTGCCTTCGTGGGATCGGCTGGCGTGGGCGGCAATCGCAGGATTGTGCGGCGCGGTGGGGTTGGTCTTATTTTATCAAGCGCTGGCAACCGGACGGATGGGGACGGCGGCACCTGTCGCGGCGGTGCTGACGGCGGGACTGCCAGTGATCGCAGGCGCATTTCTGGAAGGGCTGCCGAATACACTTAAACTGCTCGGTTTTGGGCTGGCATTGATCGGGATTTGGCTGATTTCGCAATCGGATGGTACGTCCGTCCAACTGCGCGAGTTAGGACTGCCTGCGGCGGCGGGAATCGGCTTCGGCTTATTTGTGATTCTAATGGATCGGGCGGATCGTCCCGATGATAATACGCTGTTCTGGCTGCTGACGGCGGCGCGGCTTACCTCAGTCAGCTTATTTTTTGTGATCGCCCGCCTCACCCGTCAGCCGATCCGTCCGCCAGCGGCTTTATTCAGATTGATTGCGCTTGTTGGTGTGCTGGATTTGGGCGGGAATGCCTTTTACATGCTGGCGGCACAAACGGGACGGCTTGATGTAGCGGCGGTGCTTTCCGCGTTATATCCAGCTTCGACGATTTTGCTGGCATGGTTTGTGCTTAAAGAACGGCTCACGCGCTTACAGTTCGTCGGGATTGCCTTAGCACTCGGCGCAATTGCGCTGATTGTGGTGTAAACGGTACTGTGCCATAAACAACTCATTGCAGCGGATTAGCTATTTTCGTTATGATTTGTTTGCACCCAAATCAATAAATCTACAGTATGAGAAGATGATGCTTACACTCGATAATTTTGAGAAAACTCTCGACCCGACAATCCTCAAAAAGGGCAATCAATATTATAAAAACGATCAAGTCACCGAGCTTGAAGAGGATGACGGTATTTGGACGGCAACCGTCATCGGCAGTGATTATTACACAGTGACGGTTGAAACAGACAAATCAGGGGAATTAGCGATTGAATGTGACTGTCCGTATGACTGGGGACCATACTGCAAACATGCTGCTGCGGTGCTGTTCGCCATCCGCGATATGCAAGCCGAACCCCAACATGCGCCAAAAGCCGAACCCAAGCAAACTGTAAAAACCCTGCTGGAAAAATTGACGCGTGAGCAGTTGATCGAAATTGTGCTGGATCAAACGCGCAAAGACAAGCTACTTGCCAACAACATCCTGCTCAAATATGGTACAGAATCGCTCGATAAAACGATGTTCGTCCGCATAATTGAAAATGCCTTACGTGCCGGGCGCGATCATGGCTTTTTAGATTATATGGGTGCGCGGCGGGCAGCCAAAAGTATCCTGACGCTGTTGGATCAAGCGGAACAGCAAATTGCTGAAGGGCAGCCAGCGAAGGCCATTCCCGTTTTGCAGGCCATTGTCGAGACGGTTTCCGAAGCGCTCAATAGTGATGCAGATGACTCTGCGGGTGAATTGGGCGGTTGTGTGGATGGCGCGTTCAACGCTTTAGAAGAAGCCGCGCCTATGCTTTCATCCCCAGACAAACAAGCCTTATTTGACTACTGCTTGGCGCAGATGTTTAACAAAAATTATGCGTGGTTTGATTACGATTGGGCATCGCCAGAAATTGCCAGACGGCTTGTAGAAACTGAGCAGCAGCGGGCGGCGTTATTTAGCGCCCTAGATCGCAAGATAGAGAAAGATCAACGCACGGGTCGTATGAGCGAGTACACGCAGGAACAAGCCTTGGAGATCAAATTGGAAGTGATGGAGAAATTAGGCGACTCAGCCGAGACCATCCAAAATTTCCTCAAGCAACATCTGCATCTTCACCGCATCCGCCAAAAAGTGGTTCAGCAGCTTATCGACGCGGGGGATTTCGATGCAGCGAATACGTTGTGTATCGAAGCGATCAAGCGCTATACAAACCAGAACTATCCCGGTTTGGTTAAGGAATATCGGGAGTTTTTGTTGGATATTGCCCGAAAAAGTAACAATACCGATGGTGTGGTTCGGCTTTCGCAGGAATTATTTTTAGAAACCCGTGAATTCCAGCATTATGATCTCCTCAAGCACACTATAAAAGCCGAAACGTGGCCGGATTTTGTGAAAAAACTCATCCAAACCATTCAAACACAGGCAGACTTATGGCGAAAAGAAGATTTGCTCGCTGAAATCTATGTGCGTGAAGAAATGTGGTCAGCGCTGCTGAAATTGGCGCAGCCAGATAAAGTAAGTGTGATAACGAAGTATAAAAACCATCTACACAGCATCTATCCCGAAGAATGCTGCGACATCTATGAGCGTGTGATTCACCGTGATATGGATAGTGCCACCAGCCGCGACGGTTATAAGGTCTGTGCCGAATTGCTGGCGCGTATTCGGGAATTAGGCGAGGAAGAACGCGCTGAAATTATCAAAGCGGCGCTGATTAAACGGTATCCTAAGCGCCGGGCAATGATCGAGGAATTGAACCGGATATAAAGCGAGTCGCAGCCTTCCAAAACGGGAGGCTGTTTTTTTGTACGCGATGCTCGTGCGAAGCGGCGCAATCATGGTTATATTCTGTGGATAGATTTGCATCACAGAAGGAGATAGAAACCATGAAATACAACCGAGCAGCCTTATTGATCTTCGCTATCCTATCATTATTCGTGTTGGCGGCCTGCGGCGGCGGCGGCGGCGACGATGGCGATTCGAATAGCAGTAGTGATTCTACCGAGGAAGCCGCCAGCGGTGGTGATGAAGCAACACCCGTTGGGGGGGTGCAGATCGCCGGTACCGCCAGCTTGACTAATGACAGCGGCACCTTCAGTGTCATCTACCCAGAAAGCTGGGTTCCCAGCATTGGCGAGGAAATTACCCTCGCTAATTCGCAAGAAGCGCTTGATGCAGCCGTCCCCGCTGATGGTCAAGTGCGTGCGACTGTGGATTTTATCCCCGATGGCAGCCCAATTTATGAGGAGTTAGGCTTAGGGCGCAGTCCTCAGCCGCCCGTTGTGATTAACGCTACTATTGAAGCATTGAATGCGGCGGGTTCGCAATATGAATTAAGCGCACCGAATCAATTTATCAATGCAGGTAAAATCGGCGCACGCGCAACCGGCACAGTGACGATTGATGACACGGTTTATTCGGCGATAGTCGTGGCCTACGATGAGGGCGGCGGGATGCTACGCATGATTTTTGTCGCGCCGGAAGGCCAAATTGCCCAGTATGACACGACCATCCTCGAAATCGCGGGTAGTGTCGAATTTGAAGAAGGTGCTGCCGAGGCCGAATCGACTGAAGCCGCTGCTGACGCTACCGAAGAGGCAGCGGATGAGGTAACAGAAGAGGCGACAGCCGAATCCACCCCCGAAAATTAATCCCCTTCAGCATTTGAGCATCAAATAAAAATCCCCTCAGCCGCAAACGCGCTTGAGGGGATGCCGTGTCTGCCCGGTTGCTTTTTAATAAGCGGGAGGGGAGAAGGTGGCGCAAAGTTCAGGAGAGCAGCCATCCTGCCAAACTAAAGAGAGATGACCAGCAGCGATAACGCACAAACGGATGTCACCAGAGGAAGCGGCGCATTCTGCGTCGTCTGAAGGCTGGTCTAAACAGGATGGCTGCTCCTTTCATTGCACCGTCATGTCTAGGATGTTCGCTTTAATCTATTACGTCTGTATAGCCTGAATGTTAAAAGTGTGTAAATTTCTAAATCAGCAAAATGCGTTATTGTAGGGACGCATATTTTTAATTGCCTTATTTACAAACAAGGAGAGATGAGCGTGAAGGTCATCGACATGAATGATAATCTGATGTTCGGCGACGAAGGGCCGCTTGCTCAACAGATGCACAGCGACGAAATCGGCAAAATCGTGCGTTATACGATTGAAATGGGACAGGAATTAGACGAAACCCATGCGCCATTCATCCCACGTTATTTCCTGGTGCTGAAGGGTGAAGGGCTGTTCGTCAGTGAAAACGGCCATGAACAGCGCTGTGGCCCCGGCACAATGGTCGTTTTCGCGCCTAAAGAGGATAATACCATCAAGGCTGACAGCGAACAGTTGGTGGTGGTTGGCTTCCTGTATTGGGCTACAGGCGGCTGATTGTTCGAGAGAACAGGGATGCGCGTTTGGACGCATCCCTCGTTTCATCTTTAACGCTTTCTCTACGAACTCTTGTAGACACTCGAAAGTCATTTGAAATTTTTAACCACCTAGTCCCAGCAAACGCGACATTTGGGACTAAAATGCCTTGCGCTGATAGAAGCTATATATCGGAATTTTTGTTTGAGATTCCATTGATCCAAGAACAAAAGAAAATTGCTTCAATTCTTCAAGCTGCTGATGAGTACATAAAACTTCTTTCAAAATGTATAGTAGACCTGCAAACCCAAATCAGTTTCGCCAGTCCCCAAAATAACGTATTCTTTCTTTGCCCGCCCAAAACAGGGATAATCAAAACTAACAAATCAGCAAAACCTTATATTAGGCCATAAAGAAACGGGGAAAAGATGACGT
>Ga0105047_10011239_pt1 | contig 14546 bp, 8 predicted proteins | sample MAT04_FD_78384 | JGI IMG/M metagenome (GOLD analysis project Ga0105047, IMG submission 78384) | Freshwater microbial communities from Lake Fryxell liftoff mats and glacier meltwater in Antarctica - MAT-04 (megahit assembly) | ecosystem: Environmental > Aquatic > Freshwater > Ice > Liftoff... | reverse complement strand
CTTCATAGTTGGTCCCTCGTTCCCATGTCGTTGTGCAGTAAGCTTGGTGAAGCTCGGGCCGCGGGCCCGGCCGATCAGTTGGGCTCTTTCTGTTTCAGGGGTGTGTGATGATGAAACGTTCAATCGTTGCTTCCGCCGCGATCGGTCTGTTCGCCCTCGCCGGGGTGGCCATGGGGCAGGCGTCTTTCAGCCTGACGCCTGTCGCCACGGGTTTGACGCGGCCGGTGTACGTGACCCAGGCGCCCGGCGATAACGGCCGGTTGTTTGTCATCGAGCAGCGCGGGAACGGCGGCGTCTCGACGCGCGGGGCGATCCGCGTCGTGCAGGGCGGCGCGGTGTTGGCGACGCCGTACTTCACGCAGACGGTGTCGACGGCCAGCGAGCAGGGCCTGCTCGGGATGGCCTTCCATCCCAGCTTCGCCACGAATCGGCTGCTGTATGTGTCGTACACCAACGCCAGCGGCAGCTCGGAGGTCTGGGAGTATCAGCAGAGTTTGGCCACGCCCAACACGGTGGACGCCACGATGGGCCGCCGGATCATCTCGTATACCCAGCCGTTCAACAATCACAACGGCGGCTGGATCGGCTTCGGGCCCGATGGGTTCTTGTACATCGCGTCGGGCGACGGTGGCTCCGGCAACGACCCCGGCAACCGCAGCCAGGCGCTCACCAACGGCGTTGCCACGCAGTTTCTGGGCAAGATGCTCCGGGTGCATGTCTCGGGCGACGACTTCAGCGCCGACGCCACCCGCAACTATCGCATCCCCGCGACCAACCCATTCGCCTCGCCGGGCGGGGTCTTCAACGCCAATACGCCGGGGGCCGAGATCTGGTCGTTCGGCTTGCGCAACCCGTGGCGGCCCGCGTTTGACCGTATCACGGGTGATCTCTGGATCGCCGACGTGGGCCAGAACGCCGTCGAGGAAGTGAATGTGCAAGTCGCGGGTGTCGCCGGACTCAACTACGGCTGGCGCTGCATGGAAGGCTTCAACTGCACCGGGCTCAGCGGCTGCACCTGCAACGCTGCCGCACTCACCATGCCGGTGTTCCAGTACGGTCGTTCCTCGACCGCCCCGACCAATCAATTCGGCTGCTCCATCACCGGCGGCTACGTCTATCGCGGGCCGGCGCAATGGGCCCACGGCCTCTACTTCTACGGCGACTTCTGCGGCGGGTGGGTCAACACCTTTGATAGCACCGAGGGCACGGGCCACCGCTTCACCGGGTTGAACGTACCGAGCCTGGTCTCGTTCGGTGAGGACAACGCGGGCAACCTCTACGCGATCACGCAGGGCAACACCGTCTTCCGCGTGAACTTCACCTGCCCCGCCGACTTCAACCAGGACGGCTCGTTCAATCAGGAAGACCTCGGCGGGTTCATCACGGCGTTCCTCTCCGAGCCCGCGGAGCCGGGCGTGATCGGCTTCGGCTACGGGCAGCCGTGCCCCAACAACCCGGCCCCCTACCAGAACGGCTACGCGGCCGACTTCAACCGCGACTGCGATTTCAACCAGGAAGACCTGACGGGCTACATCACGGCGTTCTTCGCCGGGTGCCGCTGAATCGGTGGCCTGAGGCTGCGAGCCGTCGCGAACACCCTTGATCAAGGCCGGGACATCCAAATACATATCACCGCCGGGCGTGCCAAACACGCCCGGTGGTGTATCTTTGTGTACGGGCCTCTGCCCGCCGTGCTGCCCGAGCCGGACTAGACGTTGAAGGAACCTCGCCATGCTTGATCGTTGTGTGGCCGCGTGGGCGCTTGGTTTGGCCTCAGGGCTGGCGCTGGCGCAGCCGGCGTTCAACTGTCCAGACGGCGAGGGCGATCACGCGGGCCATCAGGGTTGCGGCAAGTCCGCGATGCTGCGGCTGCGTCTGGCGCAGGGCTTGCAAGTGACCGATCCGGAGCCGCTGCTCGATCAGGCCGAGGCGCTGGGCGATACCGATGTGCAGCACGTGGGCCTTGAGCTGGAGTTTTTCACGGCCAACACCACGCTCACGGGCACCTGCACGACGACCATCAAGAGCCTCGCGAGCGGGCTCAACGTGTTCACGATCCGGCTGCGATCCAACTTCACGATCACCAGCGCGACCGTCAACGGCGTGGCCGTCACGGTGACAACGATCGATACGAGCACGCGCCGCGTGAACCTGGACCGCGCGTACAACTCGGGCGAGGTGTTCACGCTGGTCATCGCGTACAACGGCCCCGTGGTCTCGCGCGGGCTCGGATCGATCTCGTTCACATCGCAGAACGGCGTGCCGCTGGTCGCCTCGCTCAGCGAGCCGTACTACGCCTACACCTGGTGGCCGGCCAAGGACGGGGCGTTCGCGCAGGCGGGGGACAACGCCGACAAGTTCACGGCCAATGTGTCGGTGATCACGCCGAACAACCTCACGGGCATCAGCAACGGCGTTCGCCAGGGCATCGATGTGCTGCCCAACAATCGCCTGCGGCATCGCTGGGCCACGTCGTACCCGATGTCGACGTATCTGCTCTGCTTTGCCGCGACCAACTACACGACGTGGCGGCAGATCTATACCTATCCCGGCGGCACCATGCCCGTCGATTTCTACATCTACCCGACATCGGACACGCCCGCCAACCGGGCCGGTTGGGAGGTCGTCGTCGCCGCGCTCGACGTCTTCAAAGACGTCTATGGCCTCTACCCGTTCATCAACGAGAAGTACGGCATCTACCAGTTTCCCTTCAACGGCGGCATGGAGCACCAGACCATGACCGGCCAGGGGACGTTCAACCAGAGCGTGAGCGCGCACGAGCTGATGCACCAGTGGTGGGGCAACGACGTGACGTGCCGAACGTGGAGCGATATCTGGATCAACGAGGGCAACGCGACGTATGGCGAGGCGCTGTGGGCCGAGCGCCGACCGGGCTCGACGGGCTTGCCCGCGCTGCGGCAGGCGATGCTCGACCGCAAGCCGACGGGGTTTGATAGCGTCTACATCCCCCCCACCACTTCGATGAGCGAGGGCCGGATCTTCGCCTACGACACGTCGTATGCCAAGGGGGCGTGGGTGCTGCACATGCTGCGGAAGGTCGTGGGCGACGCGGCGTTCTTCCAGGCTCAGCGCGATGTGCGGGCTCTCTGGTCGGGCGGCGCGCTCACCACCGATCAGTACCGCGACACGCTGTCGCAAAGCACGGGCCGCGACCTCACGCAGTTTTTCGATCAATGGGTCCATGGCACCGGCGTGCCGACATACACATCGGGCGTGCAGCCTCTGGTGGTCAACGGGAAAAACTACGCACGGGTTCAGATTCGCCAGACGCAGAGCACGGCGTACGGCGCGGGCGGGTTCGACATGCCGATTGATGTGCGCATCGACACCGGCGCGGGCCCGACAACAGTAACGCTTTTGAACAACGAGCCGCTGGAGTGGTTCGTTCGCCCTGTGCCCGCGGCCCCGACGGCGGTGACGCTGGATCCGAGCGACTGGGTGCTCAACTACGGGAAGACCGCCGAGGCCGTGCTCCCGGCGCCGCCGGTGATTGTGGAGACCTCCCCCGCGCCGCTGAGCCAGACGCCCGCGGCGGCGTCGCCCTCGTCGATCGTGATCTATTTCAGCGATCCGGTGAACGCGGCCCCGGCGAACTTCACGCTCGCAGGGGGTAGCACAGTGGAGCCGATGACGTTCGCGTACAGCGCGGCCGATCGTCGCGTGACGCTGACGCGCGCCGGCGGGCCGCTCGCGCCGGGGACCTACTCGCTCACGGTGGCCGCCGTGCGCGGGACGGCGTCCGGGCTCGACCTCGACGGCGACGCGGGCCAGGGCCTTCCATCCGGCGATGGCTTGCCGGGCGGAACGGCGCTGATCAACTTCACCATCAACGTGCCCGTCGTGCCCAACTGCCCGGCGGACTACAACCTCGACGGCACCGTCAACCAGGAAGACCTCTCCCCCTTCATCACCGACTTCCTCTCCGAACCCTTCCCGCCAGCGGGGCCCGGCGGCTACGCGACGGCTCCCTGCTTCGGCGAAACTGCCCCGTTTGACACCCTGGGTTATCAGCCCGACTTCAACCGCGACTGCACGATCAATCAGGAAGACCTATCCGGCTACATCACCGCGTATTTCGAGCCGTGCGGATGATGTTCGTCTTGGAGTGAGAACTATGCTGCCGTTTGAGACGAATAGAGCATGTGCGATCGGTGCGCGCGGGCCATCACGGCCTAGGCTCGCGATTCACGACCCGGATCCGTTGCAGAACCGCTTTCAAGCAGAACGCATGAACAAACCGGCACCGTCATCCCGCGGCACCATCTTTGCCTTGCTGGCGTGCGCGGGCCTGATGGCCGCCGCGAGCGGCGACATTGCCAAGCCTGTCGACCCGGCCGCGATCATCACGGCGCGTCTGGCGTTGCAGCCGGGCGATGAAGCGGCGCTGGCCGCGATCGCCGCGCCGGCGCTGAACTTTGCGAGCGAGGCGGGTGTGCGCGAGTTGAGCGGATACCTGATCGTGCAGCCGCGGGTGGCCCCCGGCCCGCGACTGCTCGACATTGCCGCGGAGCCTTCGCCCCGCGCGCTCGATCGCGTGGCGCCGCTGATCGTCAAGCCGCTGGGCGAGATCGGCTATGTGGTGGTGGAAGTCCCTGCGGGGGTTTCGGAGAGCCAGCTCGCCTCGTTCCTGATGGCCACGGGTGATTACGACTACGCCGAGCCCGACTGGACCGTCTTCCCGACGGCTACGCCCAACGACCCGTCGTTCGGCGCGCAGTATCACCACCAGACCATGCGCAACACGCTGGCGTGGGATCTGACCGCAGGCAGCGCGGCCGTCAAGATCGGCGTGGTGGACAGCGGATTCGAGACCGGGCATTCCGACCTCGCCGGCGTCTTCCTCCCCGGTTACAACTCTGTCAACCTGCAAACGCAGGCTCAGGGCGGCGACATCTCCGCCTTGAACGGCCACGGCACGCAGTGCGCCGGCGTCATCGGCGCGCGGGGCAACAACGGCGTCGGTGTCTCGGGCGTCAACTGGAACGTCAGCGTCGTTCCCGTCCGCGCCAGCGAGAGCCAGACCGGCTCCGCGCAGCTCTCCGATCTTCAGAGCGGGGCCATCTGGGCAGCCCAGCAGGGCGCGCGGGCCGTTTCCGTCAGCTACTCGGGCGTCAACTCCTCGTCCAACCAGCAGACGGGCTCGCTCTTGCGGCTCACATACAACTCGCTGCTGGTCTGGGCCGCGGGCAACAGCGGCGCCAACCTCGGCGTCGATACCTACTCCGAGATCATCATCGTCGCTTCCGTCGATTCCACCGACCTGCTGGCCGGCACGTCGAACTTTGGCGCGCTCCTCGACCTCTGCGCTCCGGGCGTGGGTATCTTGACCACGTCCACCGGCAACAACTACGCGAGTGTCAGCGGCACCAGCTTCGCGTGTCCGAACGCCGCCGGCGCGTTAGGGCTGATCTTGAGCATCGACCCCGCCATGACGGCGGTGCAGGCCCGCGATTATCTCTTCAACAACGTTGACGACATCGGCGTCGTGGGCCGCGACATGTTCTACGGGCGCGGCCGGGTCAACTCGGGCCGCGCTGTCGCCAGCGCGTTCCGCGACCGTTTCCCGGGGGCCATCCCCTTCAGCGAAATGTTCGAGGTTGAGACGCTCGCTTCCAACCGCTGGGTCTATCGCGATCAGGCCGCCCCCGCCGGCGGGTCGATCGCTCCGCCCAGCGGCACCAAGGCGCTGCGGCTCGCGCTCGCCAGCGAGATCCAGACCAACGCCTTCGCGCTGGCAGGCAACACGCAGGATGTCCGCCTGACGTTCTTCGAACAAAACCGCGGGGCCGAGGCGGGCGAGCAGTTGATCGTCGAGTATCTGTCAGCGACCAAGGTGTGGACCAACCTGACAACGGTGGCGGCCGGGGCCGCGCCGGCCAGCTTGTTCACCCGTCGGCAGATCGCGTTGCCGCAGGGCGCCAAGTCGAACGCCTTCGCGCTGCGTTTCCGCCTCAGTGTCAACAACGCCGACGATATCTGGTTCGTCGACAACGTCCGCATCGCCGTCGCCTGCGCAGTTGACTACAACGATGACGGCGTGCTCAATCAGGAAGACCTCGCCGCTTACATCGTCGCGTTTCTCGACGAGTCGCTCCCCCCCGGTCCCAGCGGCACGAGCGCCGCCCCCTGCCCGGGCGAGCCCGCGCCCTACGCCAGCGTGGGCTACGCGGCCGACTACAACCGCGATTGCACGGTGAACCAGGAGGACCTCTCGGGGTTCATCACCGACTACCTGTTGCAGGTTGAGACCCCTGCGGGTTGCCTCGCGGGCTGATCTCGGCAAGCAATTGCCCCCAGATTGCCAAAACCGAGGCGATTTCCTAACCCCACTTGGGCGATCGCTGTCCGGTGCGCTCGGGGCTTTCAGCAAGATTGCGAATAATCCTGGGTGAAGACTTGCTGAAAAGGAGGAAGTAGGTATATTCCACTTGGGTCTGCGAAGGCCCTTGTTGGTGTGTCCTGTTTCTTGACGATTCGTCCCAGACCATTCTTGATCCTCGCTCGAGGCGGCTTCTGGGTCGTCCTGTTAGCTTGAGTCTCCCGATCGCTCAGGCTGAAGTGGTGGCAGGTCGGTTCCGCGTGCGGTCGGCTTTCTACCGCACAGGTTTTCCGCCAAAGATGGAGGGCATTGATCATGACGCGTACGCACCTTTGGGCAATCCTGGCCACGGCCGGTTCGGCACTTTGTGCCGCCACCAGCCTCGGCCAGATCGCCAATCCTGAGATTGAAGGCAACGATTCCAAGGCCGCCGCGACGGTCGCCAACAGCGCCGGCGCGGGGCTTCAGGCCTTGGACTTCATCACCGGCACCACCATCTCCGCCTCGGCGGCCGGCTTGGACTACTTCCGGGTCACCGTGAAGACCGCCCCCCCGGCGATCTACCAAAACCGCCTGGTCATCACCACCAGCGGCACCGCTGGCCACACCGGCACGATCCGCGGGCTCCTTCAGTCCGCCGGCGTGATCACGGCCGGTTCCGATTCCACGGGCCAGGCGTCCAGCAGCACGTCCGTCCCCGCCCGCATCAACCAGTGGTACGGCTTCGGCAAGGGCGAGCAGTTCTTCTATCGCGTGGCCGGTGGCGCTGCCACGACGGCCCCGTACGTCGCGACGATGGAAACCACGGTCATCACGCCGGAGGTCGTCTCCACGCCCATCGCCGCTGGCCCCGTGGCCATCAGCACCATCGGCCAGGGTCACACCAACGACACCGACTTCTGGGTGTACGACAGCAACTTCAACCCGCTCCCCACGTTCGGCAATGATGAGAACTCGATCATGGGCGGCGGGACAGGCATCGGCACGCAGAGCTTCTGCCGTCGCACCCTCGCTCCGGGCCGATACTACGTCGCCATGGGTGCCTTCAACACCTTCAACGACCTCGCTTCGCCCAGCGACGACCGCGATCCGAACTACACCGTGGCCGACTTCCCCGGCTTCATCCTCTCGACGGCGACCTCCACCGCGTCGATCAACATGTCCTTCGCCATCATCCACAACGGTGGCACGGAGACCGTCACCAGCTTCCGCACCGTCCCCTTCGGCATCGCGTGGACGGCCTTCGACGTCGCCCCAGCGGCCAACCCGGGCGGCACCGGCTCCGCGACCCCCAACAACCCCACCAACTGCGGCGCGGCGACGACCCTGATCTCCGTCACGCCCACACCCGGCTCGAACCCCACCAGCCTTAGCTTCACCGTCACGGCTGATACCGTCGCCCTCGGCGGCGGGACCGTCAACCTGATCAACAACGGCGGCGGCGTCTTCGAGGCGACCGTTCCCGTGGATGCGTCGACGCTCTCGGGCCTCAACGTCGTCGGCTTCACGGTGACCGACAACTTTGGTCGCACCGGCAACGGCGAGATCAACCTCAACATCCTCGATTGCCCCCCGGCCAACGACCTGCCCGCGACCGCCATCGATGTCGTGATCGGCACCCCCATCGACGGCACCACCGTCGGAGCCATGGCCGACAGCGGCTTCCCCGCCTGCATCACCAGCAATACCGCCCCCGGCGTCTGGTACAAGTTCATCGGCGACGGCACCACCCTCTCCGCGAACCTCTGCGCCTCCCTCGCCCCCTATGACTCCAAGCTGACAGTCTACTGCGCCAGCAACGGAATCACGAACCTCAGCTGCATCGACGGCAACGATGACAGCGAGGTCTGCGGCCCCAATAGCCTCCTTTCCGACGTCACCTTCTGCTCGGAGCTCGGCGCTCCCTACTTCGTCCTCGTCCACGGCTTCTCCGGCGCTTCCGGGCCCTTCACCCTCAACGTCACCAGCACCGGCCCCGCTTGCAACACCGCCATCGCCTGCCTCCCGGCTGGCAAGTGCTGCACCGTTAGCAACTGCGCCGTCCTCACCGAACTGGCCTGCTTGGCCGGCGGCGGTACCTACGGCGGCAACGGCACCGACTGCACCTCCTTCTCCGCTAGCTTCAGCTCGACCGACGCCTTCCCCCTGGCCATCCCTGATGCCAGCTCGGTCGGCGTCTCTTCCACGATCGTGATCCCCGCCGGTTCGGGCACGGTCAGCAACCTCGCCGTTCGCGTCGGCATCAACCACACCTGGGTCGGTGACGTGGTCTTCGGCCTCGACAACGGCACCACCTTCGTGACCCTCGTCGCGTTCATCGGCGACAGCACCGGCACCTCTGTGGGTGACTCGAGCAACTTCCAGGGTCAGTACACCTTCCTCGATACCGGCGCGGACATTTGGGCCGCCGCCGCGACGGGCGACTCTACCTTTAATATCCCCCCGGGCACCTACCGCCCCGCTGACGAGCTCACGGGCGCTCTGCCCAGCCCCTCGCTGGCCGCTTTCGACGGCGCCCCCCTCGAAGGTACCTGGACGCTCTTCGCCGCGGACTTCGGTGCGGCCGACTTGGGCACCATCACCAGCTTCACCCTCTTCAACGGCTTCGGCCAGGGCAGCCCTTGCGGCAGCACCTGCGTCGTCGACTTCAACGCCGACGGCTTCCTGAACCAGGAAGACCTCAGCGGCTACTTGGGCGCCTTCCTGGATGAGTCGGTTCCGCCCGGCCCCTCGGGCACTAGCGCTGCCCCCTGCGCCGGTCAGCCCGCTCCCTACGACACGCTCGGCTTCGCCGCCGACTTCAACCGTGACTGTGACTTCAACCAGGAAGATCTCAGCGGCTTCATCGTTGAGTACTTCTCCCAGACCGAGAATCCCGCTGGTTGCATCCCCGGCTAAGTCCCGGTTCTGCTTCCAACTCCTGATCTGAACCCAGCCCCGGGCCACTTGGCCCGGGGCTTTTTGGTTGGCATGCGCGGCCCTGCTGCCACTACGCTCTGGCCATGCCCGAGGCCGAGTTCACCCTGCGCACGCGGCTGACCGAGGTGCGTGGGATTGCGCCGCGCGTGGCCGCCGGGCTGGCGGCACTGGGCCCGCGGAATGTGGGCCAGTTGCTTGCGCACCTGCCGTTCAAGCACGAGCGGCAAGAGGCCGAGACGCCCATCGCCGAGTTGGTGGTGGGGCGGCTGGTGAGCACGCGGGGGACGGTGAGCGCGACGCGTGTGGCGGGCCGCCGCGGAGCCCGGCCGCGCTTCGAGGCGGTGCTCATCGACGACACCGGCCGGCTCGACCTGGTCTGGTTCAACGCGCCGTATCTCCAGGACGCGATCCATCCGGGCGTACGTCTGCGCGTGCAGGGCAAGGCCAAGACGCTCGGGCGGCAGGGCGGGCTGCAGATCCCGCAGCCGCGGCACGAGATCCTCAAGGACGACCGCGACGAACCCGCCGCGCGGGATAGCCGGCTCAGGCCGGTGTACCCGGCCAGCGAGGCCATCACGTCGAGCCAGATCGAGAAGGCCATCGCAAAGATTCTGCCGCGGGCGCTGACGCTGATCGAGGACCACCTCGCGGCGGAGTATCTGCGTTCGCGCGAGCTGTGCGACCTGGCCACGGCGTACCGCTGGCTGCACGCGCCCGAGGCCCCCGAGCAGGCCGAGGCGGGGCGAAGGCGTTTGGCGTATGACGAGCTCTTGTTCCTGCAAGTGGGCCTGGCTCGTCGCCGCTTCGCGCGGGAGCACGCCCAGTCGGCCCCCGCGTTGGCCGCGACGGAAGCGATAGATCGCCGCATCCGGGCGCGGTTCCCGTTCGCGCTCACGCCCGCGCAGGATGCCGTGGTCGCCGAGGTGGCCACGGACCTGGCCCGCGCGGTGCCCGCCAACCGCTTGATCCAGGGCGACGTGGGCTCGGGCAAGACGGCCGTGGCGCTCTACGCGATGCTGCTGGCGGTCGCGCACAAACAACAGGCGGCGTTGATGGCCCCGACCGAGCTGCTGGCCGAGCAGCACCACGCCTCGATCTCCCGGCTTCTGGCGGGCTCGGCGGTGCGCCCCGCGCTGCTCACCGGGTCGCTGACATCGGCCGCGCGGCGCGAGCTGGAGCGCGGGCTCGCCGACGGGTCGCAGCGGCTGGTGATCGGGACGCACGCGCTGCTCACGGGGTCGGTGAAGTTCGCGTCGCTGGGGGTGGTGGTGATCGACGAGCAGCACCGCTTCGGGGCCGCGCAGCGCGCCGGGCTGACGACCCGCGGCGGGACCACGCCCGCACTCGCCGGGGGCCCGCCCGTCCCCACGCCGCACACGCTGGTGATGACGGCGACGCCCATCCCGCGCTCGCTCGGGCTGACGCTGTTTGGCGAGCTGGACATCTCGACGATCACGGGGCTGCCGCCGGGGCGCAAGCCGGTGAAGACGCGCGTCGTCGCGCCGCAGCTCGCCGCAGAGGTGTACACGTGGGTCGCCGGGCGGCTGGCGCAGGGGGAGCAGGCGTATGTCGTGGCACCCGCGATCGACGCCGGCGACGAGCCGGGGGCGATGGCCAGCGTTAAAGAGCTGCACGCGCGGCTCTCGGCTGGACCGCTGGCCGGCCGCCGACTGGCCATGTTGCACGGACAGATGCCCCAAGCCGAGCGCGAGGGGGTCATGTCGGCGTTCCGTCGGGGGCAGATCGATGTGCTGATCGCCACCACGATCATCGAGGTCGGCGTGGATGTGCCCAACGCCACGGTCATGGTGATCGAGCACGCCGAGCGGTTCGGGCTGGCACAGCTGCACCAGCTGCGCGGGCGGGTGGGCCGCGGCAGCCGCGCGTCGGCGTGCATCCTCATTGCTGAGCCCCTAACAACAGACGCACAAGCCCGGTTGGAGGCCGTTTCTGCGACCACCGACGGCTTCAAACTGGCGGAGCATGACCTCCAGATCAGGGGGATCGGCGAGCTGCTTGGGCTCCGACAGTCAGGTGTACCGGACCTCAAATCAGCGGATTTGAGCCGAGATTTGGAGCTTTTGACCATGGCGCGTCGCGATGCGCAGGGCTTTGTCGACGCACCGGCGATCCCACGCTCAGGCGGATCTGCGCTCTTCGAGCGAAGATTAAAACTGACACACTTGTCGTCTATTTGGACGCCCCCTATGAATTGAGCACTGTGGCTCACTGAAAATGAGTATCGGGTGTGAAGGCCACATGGGGCCCGAACCGCTCGGCGGATAGGAACGATTCATGAACACACAGAGCATGGAAGTTGGGTCGGTTCACGAGCGAATACACCTGGCCGCGGGGGGCCGATCGTGCGGGCAGGTCGCCAAGTTGACAGGGACGCATGCGGAGACCACGCGGCGTTATCTGCGCGGGCAGATGCCCAGCGTGGAGTTCATCGCGGGCTTCGCCGACGGCGTGGGCGTGAACCTGGAATGGCTGATCACCGGACGCGGCCCGATGAACCGGCCCGAGAGCCAGCCGACCATGCCCGCGTCGATCCTCGAAGTGGTGGACCGGTCGATCTCGGCGCTTGAGGACATTCGTCGGCAGCTCAAGGGCGTGACGGTGGCGAGCTCGATGACCGGCCGGGCGGCTTGGCGGGCCACAGGCCAGCGGCTTTCGAGCTCGGGCGCGGCGATGAGCGGCGAGGCGATCTAGGCCATCTCCTTACTGATCACGGGAGGGCCGTGTTCGGGTATGCTCAGGTTCTGTGGACCTCACCCCTCTCCATGAACGCCTACACGTCGTCGCCGGTCAGATGACGTTTCGCCAGTTGGGCGATCGGACCAAGATCCATCCGGAAACCGTTCGGCGTTACATGCAGGGGCAGGCCCCCAGCGTGGAGTTTTTGGCCGCGGTGTGCGTGGAGCTGGCGATCAGCGGGGAATGGATGCTCACGGGGCGGGGCCCGATGCGGGCGACGGACATAAAGGCGCACGCCCTGCGCGAAGCCAACGCGGCGGAGCTGCTGGGGGCGATGGCGACCACGCTGGAGCGGCTGCACGATCGGGTGGAGCGGCTGGAACTGTTTGTGAACACGATGGAAGCGAGGCTGCGCGGACAGGCGGCCAGCTTCACGGAGGCGAAGCCCGATGAATCAGCACGAACCGGCGACGGATCGGCCCGAGCACGGGGGATCGCCGACGCTGTTCCCGAGCGACCACGTCCGCATGATCGTGGAACTGCTGAGGCCGGCGGGGCCTGAACTGGGCCGACGCTGGCTGGCGGCGCTGCTCCTCGTGCCCGAGGCCGAGCGGGTGGCGGTGGTGGAGGCGATCGAAGCGAAGCTGGCGACGACGTATGGCCGGCCGCACGCGTCGAGCGGGGGCGAGCGGATGATCGTGGTGCGGTATCCGCCGGTGCAGCGCGAGGGATATGTGGAGGAGACGGAGCGGACGTACGCGGTGGAGCCGCAGAAGGCGGCGAGCAAGTCGAAGAGGCGGAAGGCGACGTAGAGGGCGTCGCTTTGGGCGGGCGTGCGCGGGTGTAGGCTGGTGGCATGAGCACCAATGCCGAGATCGCGGGTCGTTTAGGGCAGATCGCCGAGTTGCTGGAGCTGACGGGGGCGGACAAGTTTCGCGTGCTGGCGAATCAGAAGGCCGCGCGGGTGATCGAGTCGCTGACGGCCGAGCTGGGCCCGATCGCGCGCGGGCCCGATGCCAGGACGGGGCTGATGGCGCTAGAGGGGATCGGGCCGAAGATCGCCGACAAGATCATCGAGCTGTGCGCGACGGGGCGGATCAAGGAGCTTGAGGAACTGAAGGCGGCGGTGCCGGCGGGCTTGCCGGAGGTGATGTCGATCCCCGGGATGGGCCCGAAGACGGTGCGGCTGGTGTGGCAAGAGGCGGGCGTGACGGACCTGGCAGGGCTGAAGCGGATCATCGATGACGGGTCGATCCTGAATCTGCCGCGGATGGGGGCGAAGGCGGTGGAGAAGCTGAAGGCGTCGATCGCGATGCTGGCCGAGAGCCGCGGGCGGCTGGGGCTGGGCGTGGCGATGCCGGTGGCGGAGCGGGTGGTGGCGCTGATGAAGGGCGTCAAGGGAGTGGAGCAGGCGGCGTTTGCCGGTTCGCTACGGCGCGGGAAGGAGAGCATCGGCGACATCGACATCCTCGTCGCGGCGAAGGGGGCGGCGGTCACGGCGGCGGCGGAGGCGTTCTGCACCATGCCGGGCGTGCGGCACGTTATCGCCAGGGGCGAGGCGAAGTGTTCGGTGCGGGTGAGCCTTGAGGAGGACGGCGGGCGCTTTAGCGGCGCGCCGACGGGCGACGCCGGGGAGGCGGCGAACGCAGCGCCAACCGACGCCGAGCTGGCGGGCGGCACCATGCAGGTCGATCTGCGCGTCATTGAGCCCGCGCGCTGGGGCTCGGCCCTCATGTACTTCACCGGGTCAAAGGAACACAACGTGCGTCTGCGGCAGCGGGCACTCGATCGCGGGCTGACGCTGAATGAATACGGCTTGTTCCCCGAGGACAAGTCGACGAGCGAGTCGCCGCAGAGCCGGGGTGTGAAGGCGGTGGCTTCGAAGACGGAGGAGGAGATCTTCAAGGCGTTGGAACTGCCCTGGGTGCCGCCGGAGCTGCGCGAGGATCGCGGGGAACTCAAGCTGGAGTCAACGCCGGTGTTGATCGAGGTGGCGGATATCCGCGCGGAGCTGCACTCCCACACGACGGCGAGCGACGGGACGATGTCGATCGAGGAGCTGGCCGAGCGGGCCAAGGCGCGCGGGTTCCACACGATCGCCGTGACGGACCATTCCAAGTCGCAGGGGATCGCCAACGGCCTCTCGGCGGCGCGGCTGGAGGCGCACATCGAGGCCATCCACGCGGCGCGGGCCAAGGTGAAGGGGATCACGATCCTGGCGGGGAGCGAGGTGGACATCTTCGCCGACGGTTCGCTGGATTACGAGGACAAGCTCCTGGCGAAGCTGGACCTGGTGGTGGCGTCGCCGCACGCGGCGCTGTCGCAGGATCCCGAGCGTGCGACGGAGCGGCTGCTCAAGGCGATCGCGCATCCGCGGGTACACATCCTGAGCCACCCGACGGGCCGGCTGGTGCTGCGGCGGCGCGGGCTGGAGCCGGACATGGCGAAGGTGTTCGCCGCGGCGAAGGAACACGGCGTGGCGCTGGAGATCAACGCACACTGGATGCGGCTGGACCTTCGCGACACCCACGTTCACGCGGCGCTGGAGGCGGGGTGCATGGTGGCGATCAACTGCGATGTTCACTCGCCT
>Ga0105047_10011237_pt1 | contig 14546 bp, 14 predicted proteins | sample MAT04_FD_78384 | JGI IMG/M metagenome (GOLD analysis project Ga0105047, IMG submission 78384) | Freshwater microbial communities from Lake Fryxell liftoff mats and glacier meltwater in Antarctica - MAT-04 (megahit assembly) | ecosystem: Environmental > Aquatic > Freshwater > Ice > Liftoff... | reverse complement strand
ATGAACAAATACAGCCGATTCACCTGCTGCCACATTTCGGTGCTGATTCGCTCGCGCACCTGACGCGCATTTTCTCGTGCGCCAATAATGGCCGCCGCTACCGAAGCCTTATTGTGCGGATCAAAAGTGAGTTCGCGCACGACTCCAAACGCATCGTCGGATTCAACATGACACGCCGCCCGAAGCGCGGATTGGAGGCGCGTCCAGCGGCCTTGATCGCGTTCCGGCGTAGATTGCTCCAGCGTGAGGTTGAGCTGTAAATCGAGCAAGCGGGCGGTATGTTCGGCACGTTCTAAGTAACGGCTCATCCAGTAAAGACTGTCGGCGACTCGTGAAAGCATGATATTAGTTCTCAGTTTTTAGTAATCAGTATTTGGTTGTAAGACTTATGCAGTTAATTGATTCATTGAAGACGAAGCGACACTCCACACACAATGCAATATGTTGCCGACCTGCGCGATTCCTAAGTTTAAGAAGATTTTAACCAATCTTGATGGAAATGTCGTATAGCTAAATAACACAGACATTATGGGCAACGAGTCATCTATCTCAACGAATCATGGGACGTTGATTGTCTCTATTGGGATAAAATCACCTATTGGCGTATTATTCGCGTTGTAAGCCCCTAACCGGACCCCGTCGATAAAGCCATACAATGCTACGCCGAGCGTATAGTTACCCGGCGGCGTGTTTTCCGGGATTTGAAAGGTGTAGCGATCTGCGATTATCACATTAGGCTGCCAACGTGTGGTCGGCAGCGTCCAATTCAATGGCTCGGCATCCTGCTGCCCCCATAGTGGATTGTTGGTCGCCGGATTGAACTGTTCGCCTAACAGGAAAACCGACACTTTGTAGCGTTCTGTAAGCGCGGTATCCGCTTCCCAGAATAAGGTTACGTCAAGCGTAGCGCCGGGGCGCAGTTGGTCGGAATCAAGCGTATAGCCACGCAGATGAATCGACTCGCCTAAAACAAAATCAAGCGGATGCTCAATATCGGCAGCGACAGCTTGCGCGTTGGTTGTGAGGTTCACCAGTCTAAACTGCGCCAGTTCAACATCACCCCAATAAATGTGGTACTGCCCTACTGGTAAATCCGGCGTGAGCGGAAGGCTGATCTGCTGACGGGTAAATCCAGCACTAGCAGAGGAGGGCGGCTCAATCGTGAAATCACGTTCAACCTCACCTATCAAGCGCATCGTGAAGGCCGTTTGCGGCGGTGTCTGCCAATAAAGCGCGAAAATCAGATTATCGCCAATCGGATATTCGTGCATTGGCAAATCCGCGCCGATCAATCCTTCGACATTGGAAATGTTTTGTGGCGGCACAAAATCCGGCGCGAGATCATAAATTATGGCGGTGCGTTCCGGCGTTTTTGTATAGAGGGTTAAAGTGCTGTCGTTAAATGCCCATATCGTCGTCGCTTCGGCATGGTCTTCAAGCCACATCACAATCGCATCTTGCGGATCATTCACGAGCGACTCGTCATTTTTAATCAGCCAGATCGCGTCTGAATTTTCCCAAAGCGGCGTGAGCAGATAATCCGCGAATCCAGCATCAACAGGCTGTTGATAAGGTACGTTGACCCAATCATCATGATATTCCGCCGCCAGCACCGTCCATGCGCGGTCATTATGCAGCACAACCGCATCTCCCGCCTGACGATGCGCCCGCAACGTATGCGCGACAGAAACATAAACATCACGCAGCACACGCCCCTCATACGTGCCGCGTAAGCCGATCAACGATGCGCTTAAAACGATTACCAGCGCACCAATGCCTAAAATCCGGCTGAATGACGCAAGTTTGACGATGCTCCACGCCAGCAGCACATAAAAACAGGATGACAGCATCAGCAAATAACGCACCGCTAAGGGACGGCCTAAATTATGGATTGGGAGAGTCAGCAAAAAAACGACCAGCACAGGCATCAAAAGTCCGGCGAGGAGCAAAATCAGAGAGTCACGATGACCACGATGAGCGCGGGTGAATATCGCGCCGATACCGATCAGTAAAATAATAAGTACCACGCCCACCAGCGGCAGAACATTCCCCCAATCAGCGGGGATCCCTGTCGTGAGCGTGACGAAATACACTTGCAGGAAAAACCCAAACGAAGTGGGTTGTTCAGCGCTCCAGCCGTGCATCCGCTGAATTGCATACAGCGCCCAAGGCAGAAAAAGCACAGCGGCGGCGATTTGCGGAATCAGCCACGCGATCAAAAAACGGCGCGGGAATTTCCGCCGTACCCACACAACCAAAAACGCGAGATTAGTCGCTAAAGGCAGGACTACAGCCAGATAAAAGGTATGGAGTGCGCCGAGGACGCAAATCACGTAAAGGATTTGCCAAACGGCATAGCGCTTTTGTTTGGGTCGAAAGCGAAAAAGTTGCACCGTAGCCCACAATGCACCCGCCGAAAATAATCCCGCCAGCATGTGCATCCGCATCAGTTGGGAAATATCGATGTTGGCGCGGGAAAGCCCGAACAGCAGCATCGCCAACAATCCAACCTGCTTTCCGCCAACTGACTTGCCAAGCGCATACACGACGGCGACGGTCAGAATCCCAAACAGTACCGACGGAAAACGCAGCACAAATTCACCATCGCCAGTAAATAACCGCTGCGCCCGAAGTGCCAGATAATAGACTGGAGGATGCACATCGCGGGCGGTTGTTTCCAACATTTGCGCGAAGGGCTGCCGGACGAGCCAATTGCTGTAGCCTTCGTCCCAATTCAGATTTAGATCGCCGAGCTTGTAGACGCGCAGACCAAACGCCAGCAGCAGAATCAAGATGGGCAGGAATCGCAGAAATGTCTTCATAAAAAGCGACGATTGCTTTATGAAACGCAAAGGCGCAAAGTACGCAAGGATTCGCAAAGAAAAAATCGACTTTTTACTCTCAACTCATTGCTCATCACTCGTTCAACACCCAAGTATCTTTGCTGCCGCCACCTTGTGACGAATTGACAACCAGTGATCCGCGCCGCAACGCCACGCGGGTGAGGCCGCCGGGTACTATGCTCACACGATCTCCATAAAGGATATACGGACGTAAATCAATATGGCGGGCTTCGACCTGTCCTTCGATAAAGCATGGGGCGCGGGAAAGCTGAATCGTCGGCTGGGCGATGTAATTGCGCGGGTTAGCAATGACGGCCTCACGGAATTTTTCGCGCTCGGCAGCAGTGCTGTGTGGGCCAACCAGCATCCCATAACCGCCGGATTCCCCAACCGCCTTCACCACCATACTGTCCAAATTCGCTAAGACATGATCGCGTTGTTTTGGTTCATAGCAGAGATACGTTTCGATATTGGGCAAAATGGCATCTTCGCCCAGATAATAGCGGATGATCTGCGGCACAAAGGCATAAATGGCCTTGTCATCCGCGACACCCGTGCCAATCGCATTCGCCAGCGTGACGCTGCCGGAACGGTAAGCATTAAACAGCCCCGGTACACCCAACGTCGAATCCTTGCGGAAGGCCAGCGGGTCGAGGAAATCATCATCAATGCGGCGGTAGATTACGTCCACACGGCGCAAACCCGATGTCGTCCGCATATAGACGATGTTGTTATGCACCAGCAGATCACGCCCCTCGACCAGTTCAATCCCCATCTGCCGAGCCAAAAACGTATGCTCAAAGTAAGCCGAATTAAAGATTCCCGGCGTTAGTAGCACAATCATCGGGTCAGCTTGGCCTCGTGGCGCGAGGGCGCGGAGGGTCGCCAACAAAGACTGCCCATAATGGTCAATCGGGCGCACCCCGTAATTAAGGAACATACGCGGGAAGACATTCCGCATCACCTGACGATTCGCCAGCATGTAACTTACGCCGCTTGGCACACGCAGATTATCTTCCAATACGGCGAATTGTCCGTCCGGCTGGCGGATTAAGTCCGTCCCGACGACAGAAACATACACATCCCGCGCCACCCGCAGCCCACGCATCTCGCGGCGGAAGTGCTGACAGGTGAAGACCAGTTCACGCGGGACAACGCCATCGCGCAAAATTTTGCCATCGTGATAAATATCGCCCAAAAATAAGTTGAGCGCCGTAATCCGCTGAGTCAGGCCGCGTTCAATCGTCGCCCATTCAGTGGCGGTGATGATGCGCGGGAGCAGATCATACGGGAAGATGCGCTCGGTGCCTTCTTCGCGTCCATAGACGGTAAAAGTGATGCCCTGATGCAAAAACGATTGGTCAGCGGCGGATTGGCGGCGATACAGTTCATCGGGCGGCAGTTCGCGCAGACGGTCTAAGAGCGCGGCGTAATGCGGGCGGGACACGCCTTCGCTGGTGAACATTTCATCATAAGCGTAATCAAGCTGATACTGTGGGAAGGTGTCGGTTGTCATGTTGATTTAATCCAGCGGAATTTAAGCGCACATCATACAGACCACGCCGGATAAAATCAAATTGTGATTGAATTTATATTGAGCAGGGACGTAAAACAGCAATCTGTCCGTACAAATAACCCTTGCAATTAATCATCGTCGACATCAACCAATTTACCTATGCGATGCGACTCATCGCTGAACGATATGGCTTCCAGAATGATTATCGCTTTCTTACTGCCCAACGGATATGCCAGAACCAACCTATATTCCCCCCGACTGGACAGATATGCCAGTCACTCTACCACCTGACGAAGGGACAGAACCATGATGATTCATCGCTTTCATAAATATCTTTTTTGGCGCAAAAAGACACCGTACATCCCGCGCCAATTGATTAACCCCTACATCCTGAGAGAAGCCACAGAAGATGAATTACTCCTGATGATGATGGGTTATGCGCGTTCCCCTGACGCGGCTCGGCTGCTACTCACCCGGTCAGCAGCGGATTCCGCTGGCGAATTTATGAGGCGTTTCCCTAAACGCCGCCCTAGCTTTCTCAGAAGGCGTTTTATCGCCCTCATTCAATGGGCAGAGGGACATTACAGGGGCAGTGCCTTTAGGAACTTAAGCAATCAATCCGAGGTGTATGTGAGATATAAGTATGAGGATAAAAAATGAAGCTGCTACCCTATGCCGCTGTACTTTTGCTCTTGGTCTTTCTAGCAGTGCTGCAATTTCGCGGTGCTGACGAACCGCCCCAGCCGCGCTTTGGTCTACGCATCGAAAGAATTGTCGTCGAGGAGACACAACCCCCAGCTGCGACCATGCCGCCATTAGTGAGTACGCCAGAATGCCCCGCTGGTCACATTCTAAATACCAGTCCGAGTGGCGCACTGTGCATCATGATTCGACCCACCGCAATAAACCCACCCCCGCACCCATAAAAAAAGCCCCCACATTTGGGGGCTAATCTTTTCTCTTAACGATTGTGACCGTCTTTTGTTTCTCGCCAAACAACCCCTGAATAAAAGCCAATATCGCAACTGGAATGAGTATGGCTATGAATGTTGATATAAAACCCTCAATTGAGAATGGAAAGCCACTCGCTGCCCTTAGCAAGGTGTACAAACAGGCGAGAATAAACACCAACGTCAGGTAATATCTGTACTTATTTTGCACCTTCACTTACTCCAAAGTTGATAGTGACTCCGGTGATATGCATTCGCCGTTTGCTGGCATAAATCCGAGAGAGAATTTGCGCGGGCGGATTGATTGCAGCCCGAAACAGCAGCTTAGTTAAATACGCTTCCACATCATCTAAGGTTGCGTACACGCTAATCGTATATCTCTCCTCACGTCTTTTATGACTCCGCCAAAACACCACCACCTGAGTATTCATGATCTGTTCCAGCGACGGCCTGCCCCGGTAAATCTCATCACCCCAAGCACGCTCATGTGCTTCAATAAGACGAATGAACTCAGTTTCGTGTGTTCGCATCAGTCTACTACCCTTTATTGTAACAGTGTGTAATCTGAGACAGTGAAAAAGAAAGACACCTGATTAGAGTGTCTGGAGGATTTAAGCAAGCGCCTTTAGAACGTTTAACATCTTCTCCCTCTGTTCAAACGGCGTTGATCTGAAAATTTCCAACGCTTCTCTTTCATCCGAAGTAAGATAGTCTTCTCCAAAGGGCAGCATGGATTCGCTTAAGCCAAAAAGCCAGTCTATAGAAACATTCAACGCCTTAGCAATAAGATAAACCCTATCTGCTGAAGGTTCGCGTTCTCCTGTCTCATACATAGAAACTTCTTTTTGTTGGGCGGCGACCAAATCTGCTAAATCCTGTTGACTCATCTTCAGTTGTTTTCTTCGATTAGCAATTCTTTTCCCGTGTATGTACATTGTTATCTTTTCGTATGTACCTTAATACATATTTTACATGTGATTAGTTATTGACACAATGCACAAAAGTGGATTAATATTATCTAGTAGTGTGGATCTTCTTTTTCTCTAAATTTATCCACATTTATGGATATTAGTAAAGCACTTTGGGGAATAGCAAGGTAAAGGAATTAGCAAAACTGGAGGGGCGCTCAGTCAAAGACATCTTAATCAGCCTCTATGAGCGTCACGGAAGCCAAACGGCGGTAGCGTATGAGTTGGGTGTCTCGCAATCCCGACTCAGCCAGCTAATCAAAGAAAATAAGTTGAAAGAAAAACGCATTTTAGTCCTACAGGAGCAGGTATCTTGAACAAGATCAAAAACATTCTGATAATGGAAAATCCAAATCCCATCAATGGGATTACTCACTTTCAATTAAGCGCATGGGGTGATTCAGTGATTATCAATCACGGTAGATTGCGCCGAGTGCTTGCGCTGCATCATCATCGCGTCCGCCGGAATAGAGCAGCCGCATGTTAAAGCCTTTTCCGCGCCGCGCCACCGCTTGCCCAATCCTGCCGAATCCTATAATGCCGAGGGTCGCGCCATGAATATCCTGTCCTAAAAGCTGCGTCGGGAACCACGTTTTCCACTGTCCGGTATGGACGTAACGTTCCCCTTCCGGCAGCCGCCGCGCCGCCGCCATCAACAGCGCGAAGGCCAAATCCGCGCTTGTCTCGGTGAGGACACCAGGCGTATGCCCTACCGGGATGTGCCGTGCAGTTGCCGCTGCGATGTCGACATTATCCACACCCACCGCCATATTGCTGATGACACGCAGATTCGGCGCAGCGGCGAGGGCCTCCGCATCGAGTTTTTCCGTCAACATCAAAAGCACCCCGTCACAGTCGGAAATCTCGCGCAAAAACAGCGCACGCGGCGGCGGAGTCTCTTCCTCCCACGTCCGCACGTTACAGACGGCGCGTAATAACTCAAAAGCAGACGTGGGCAGCATACGGCTGATGTAAATTTGTGGCGGAGTCATGACGGCGGCCTTTCATCAAATAAACAGGCAATCGCAAATAGGTTTTAAGAGGGCTTCGTGCTAAAATTCACAGGATATTTTATTGTTATCGGACTTACGCAGTTGAAGAATTTTAAGGAAACTTCAGTCATTAGTTTTTAGCAAAAAGCTAAAACTTCGGCTTACTTGAGACTGAACTAAGGACAAATAACTGTCAACTACGTAACTTCTAAGTTATCGAGATAGCTTCACCATGCGTTATTATACCTATAGTGTCGGCGCACAGTTGATCCGCGAGTTGATGATTACGGGTACTGCCTGTTATTTGCTGCATGACGGCGGCGATCTAATTCAAATTGAACTCGCTTCCGGCGAAGATGTGCTGATTTATTTGATCGAGCGCCCGATTCCCACCTATGAAGTCCAGCATATTTTAGAGGAAAACAGTGCCGCCGGAGTCTACACCTTATTCCTGTTGTGGTGCGAGATGCTGCTGCCGGATGATGGCAACTTATTCGCGCCGGACGAGTGGATGCAAACGCTCATGGCGGTTTATGGCGATCAGATTTACGGCTACGATGTCTATATGGGGCATTTGCTGGTCTTTCCAGTACATTTTGAGGCGACGACCAATTATTTCCAGCGGATGATTCGGCACGGCGATCCAGTCGATGTGCGCTGGATCAACTGCCTGCGGCTGGAAACACGACACCCCGGCATCGTCGGGACGTGGCATGTGGCGACGTTTGACGGTCTGCATCAACAGCGCAGCGGCACGACACGCAAAGTCATCAAGGTCGATTTGCTGGCGGTGCATTACGCGGCGTTGGGGATTGAACGAGAGGCTGATCGCGTAGAGGTCAAACGGGCGTACCGTCATTTAGCGCGGCAGTTTCATCCCGATTTGAACAGCAAACACGGCGCAAAAGAACAAATGCAGCGCATCAACCTCGCTTACGACACCATCATGAAAGCGCTTGATGAGGACGAATAAGATGCTTATTTTATTGTGTGGATGAGTCGTAGTCAGCAATAATCCGCCGGATTTGCTCATGGCTAAGATCATTTTGCTCCGATTTCGCGTAAATACGTAACAGTACAATCAGATCACCCAATTTGACATAATAGATGATGCGATAACCGCCTCTTTTCCCTTTAGCTGCATCACGATTGCTCAAGCGCACCTTGTAGACATCTTTGCCCACTCCTTGCACTTTGTCGCCCGGTTGATCTCCATTTTCTAAGGCCGTGATAAGCGGTGCTACATCTGCTCGAATGCTGGGATATTTTTTGCGTAATCGCTTCACTTCACTATCAAATTTGGTAGTCGAATCAACCCGGACAGACAGCTTCTCATTCGGCATCAAGTTCATCCCAAAGGTGTTGGATGGGGCGATGCTGCCCCGTCATGGCTTGCTGCCATGCTTCTTTAAAAGCACGCTCAGGGTCTTCTTCGCTCTCGTCCTCATTATGATGAAGCACAAGTGTTTCGCCTTGTGCCTTCGCATCTGATTCAATTAGGGAACGTAAATAAGCATCCAATTCCTCGAATCCACGCTGCCGTGCTAAATCATGAATACGATCACGCTCCTCGACACTCACATGAATACCAAGCAAAATATCACTCATTTTTTCGCTGACCCTCGCTTTCAGCCTGCACGATCTATCATAGTATAATCTCGTTCCCCCCTTTTTGAACTATGCTATACTTTTTCCAGATAGGCGATATAGACGGGCTGAGGAAACGGCGGATTATGAGCAGCAGAACGCGGACACTTCTCATCCTGATCTTCATTGGGCTGGTGCTGGCAGGGCTGATCTTTGTCTTGTTAAGTTTCTCTGTCCAAAACCAAGTCCCCGCAATTTCAGAAGCGGCGAATAGTACGCTTGCCGCTCAGTCGCTTCTTGATGCGGAACAGAGATTAACCGAAGTGCAAAGCACCCGTGCGACTCCTTACGAAATAGTCTCTCCCGCGCCAGAAATTCTCACAATCCAACCTTCATCGACGGATACCGATTTAGGGATACTCCCCTCGGTCACATCCAACCCGACTTCGATTGCGTTTATCGCCCAGACGGCGACTCGTCTAGCGGAATTATTTTCTACACCGGGAATGTCTAGCCCTATACCGCCGCCTGCGGGGGGTATTAAAAATACTGATACGCCCCGTCCTACGCCAACAACCGTCCCATCCTTTGATCCAGAGCAACCCACCCTGTCGCCGTTGGATTTGGATGCGATGGACGGGGATGATGAAAGTGAAATAGAAGCAGAATCAACGGCTTTACCCGATACAGGCGGCGGCGGCACAGGCGGTGATTTCGCTGGAGATGAACCAGATACCCCCACCGTCCCCGCCATCGCAACCACGCCACCTGTCGAGATCGCAGGCGTGAATTTACTCGTGCGGAGCGCAGTTTCAGGCGCGGTCATCGGCAACGGGACGCTGCGCCTTTTCGCGCCATCGACAGCAAACGGTGGCGACCCTTTCACTGTAGAACTCGAACTGCGGGTCGATAATCTCTACATCACGCCCACCCCCACCGGACAGCGCGGCACGGCTGCACCCCGCACTTCCGGCGGCAGCGGTGATGCCACCCCCACGCCGCGAGTCGCCATCCGCGAAGAAGGCGGCGTGGATTTGTATCAACGGCTCGGCGCGACCTTACTTTGTCCGGTGGATGCGTTCACGGGTTGCGACGGCACACGCTCTGAGGATGATCTTAAAATCGTCACAAATCCGACGCTTTGGCGTTGGAATATTACACCGTCAGACGACATCAGCGGCTTCCAAAATTTGCGTGTCGAAGTCTGGATCAGCGAGCGTAATCTGGACGGCGTTTTGGAATTCATCGATCTACCCGCCGACCCGCCGCTGAATCTCGGCTTCCGCGTGGAGATTGATCCAGCGGGCGGAACATCACCTGTTCTGTGGATTGCTGTTGCAACGGCAATTGTCGCCGCGCTGGGCGGTGCATTTTTCCTCCAGCAGCGCAAATCCACACCGAGTCCGGCGCTGGCTTTCGGCACATCAAAAGATAAGCCGAAGGTCTTTATCAGCTATCGACGCGGCACAAGCTGGAGTCATGCGCGTGCTGTCGCGGACAGCCTGAAAGGGCGCGGCGCGGATGTGTTCCTTGATGTGGACGACATCAACGAAGGGCGATTCGCGGAGATTATCGAGCAATCGATTAACGCTTGCGATTATTTTGTGCCGATCCTCGCGCCGGGGACGTTGGAGTCGTATTGGGTCAAGCGCGAGATCATCCATGCCATCAACGGCAAAAAAGTGATGGTGCCGCTGCTGGTAGAAAACTTCACACTGAACGAAACCAGTCTGCCGCCGGAACTGCACGATGTCGCCAGCCACAACGCGATTACAATGCTGCCGGAATTTTACGAAGAGGCGATTGACCGCCTCGCCAAGCGCTTTATGAAATTGGAATAGGAGATTTTATGTCACCTTTACAAAACAATCCCGCCCAAGATTACGAAACGTATTTTGTGCCAATTCTCTTTTTACCTTGGGCGCAAATTTTGCTTGACACTGCTAAGCCGCAGCCGGGTGAGCGCCTGTTGGATGTGGCCTGTGGGACGGGTATTGTCGCCAGACAAGCCGCGCCGCTGGTGGGCAGCCAAGGCAAAGTAACCGGTGTAGACATCAATCCGGGGATGCTGAATGTCGCGCGGACTTTTGCCGCTTCGGGTGGTGTGCCGCTTGAATGGCAGGAAGGCAGCGCTTTATCGCTCCCGTTTGAGGATAACAGCTATGATGTCATCGTCTGCCAGCAGGGGCTTCAATTTTTCCCGGATAAACTGAAAGCCCTGCAAGAGATGTTGCGTGTCTTGGTTCCCGGCGGACGTGTCGTTATCAGCGTCAACCAATCCCTAGCTCATAACGCTCTTTACAATGTCTTTAATCAGGCTTTCGTCCAGCATCTTGGCGCTCCGGCCTTGGCGGGACCCTTCGCGTTTGGCGACGATCAGCAGCTTTACGCACTTTTGGTTGAAGCTGGCTTTACACAAGCGGCGGTTGACGTGGTTTCGCTGCCCATCCATGCCGAAAGCGCGGAGTCTTTCGTCAGAAGCACGGTTTATGGCTCGGCAGCCGTCGTGCCAGCGCTGGCGCAGTTGGATGACGCGGCGCGGACAACCCTCATCGAGAAAGTCATAGACGCGATGAAAGACCCCTTTTCCGCCTACACCCAAACAGGGCAATTGGTCTTTTCCGTCGCCGCCAATATCGGCTATGGCACGAAGTTAGCCTAACCCCGGCAGACGCGGCGGCGCATCGACTTCAGCCTGCACCCGTTCCGCCTGCTTGAACATCGATAGGCGCGGCGGCATGTCGATTTCTTTGCCGGATAAAAGATCGGCAATCGTCAAAATCTGGATGCGGGGATAATTTTTATCCCATGTCTCCGAGCGATAAACCCCCGCGCTGGCGGCTTCCTTCCGCATATCGCTGGTCGCTTCTTCCAGCGTGATAAAAACACCGACTGCGGCCTTTTCTCGATCCATCGTGCCGACCAGATCGCGCACATAGCCGCTTTTCACCTTGCCAGATTTGACCTGCACCAGCACCCGCCCCAACTTGCTACCCTTTTCCTGAAAATTCAACGCGCCGTCAATGCCTTTATCGCTGCCCTTTTTGCCCTTACCGCCCACGTCGCCGCCAAGCGGTTTAGCGCGTACCAGCGAAAGCGCCCACCATTGGAACTGATAGCGATCTTCCGCCGCCAATGACCGCGCCCCGCCCACATCTTCCGGCTCACCGATCACCACATAATCGGCCTTTTTCTTCAGCCCGAACATATCTTGCAAACGGTAGACCAGCAAAGACACACTCAAATGCGTGATGTCGATCCCCACCCACTGCCTACCCAATTTTTGCGCGGCGCTGATCGTCGTGCCGCATCCGGCAAACGGATCAAGCACCACATCATCGGGGTTGCTGCTGGCAGCGATAATGCGTTCCAGCAGGGCAACCGGCTTTTGCGTGGGGTAACCGAGAATCTCAGATGATCCTGAGTTCGGAGGATCAATATCTGTCCACATATCTTGTAACTGTGATCCTCGTGTTAGTTCAACAGGTCGCAACACACGCGGCATACCATTTTTGGAATATACAATCAGTCCTTCAGCTTCTAGTCTTTTAGCTTCTTCTTGGGTAAAGCGCCAATTGCGAGTATGACCATTCCATTCGTATTTTGGCCCGCGTCCGCCGGGGGCAGTGCAATCACCCTTACGGTATAAATTTCCATCAGAATGTTTATAGAGATCATGAGTCTTGGGGGCATTTTCCTCACGCTCAGTATAAATTTTGTTAAAAGTCCATGTATTGCTTTTTGAATAGAAAAAAATAATATCGTGAATTGCACCATAGCGTGTAATATTTTGGTCATTGTGTGCGCTTGTGCGTTTCCAAATAATTTCGTTGCGAAAATTTTGCGCTCCGAAGATCGTATCCAGAATCATCTTCAAGTAATGGCTGGCGGTTGGGTCGCAATGCAGATATAGGCTGCCTGTCGGCTTGAGGACGCGGTGCAGTTCCACCAAACGGGCGGTCATCATTACCAGATAGGCCAACATTTGATTATCCCCGACAATCGTCCGCAGGGCGCTGATGGCGGTTGCCACGCGGTCAGGCGCGTCATGGATGAGCGCGTCGTAGGTATCGCGGGCGGACGCATCCCAATGCCACGTATCCTCAAACGCTTTGATCTGCGCGGCGCTGTCCAGCCCGCTTTCGTCTTTGAACAGCACGTTATAACTGCGGTTGCTGTTAAACGGCGGGTCGAGGTAGATCAAATCCACGCTTTCTCTGGCAATATGCTTTTGCAGGATGTCCAGATTGTCGCCGTAATAGAGTTTGTTGGTCATAGGGACTCACGCCATCTGTTTATTTATGCTTGTACAAGAAAATTATAGCGCAAAATCGGGACAAAAGGCCGGACAAAATGCCCACTTTTTACGAACAATTGTGCTATTCTGAATTTATACCGCACAGCAGCATCCCGGCGCGGGGCGCAAACAGAGCTTTCAGCGCGATCCGTCATATCAGCCGGAGGGCGAGTCCGGGATGAGGCTTGGCGGCAACCCCACCCCTAAATCCCCTCCCCGTACACGAGGAGGGGACTTGAATGCGCGGCGCGTACTATTCCCTTTTAAGTCCGATTAAGTCCGAGCGAGGGATTCTAATATCCGGCGCGTCGTATTTTGCTCCCCCTCTCTGAATTCGGGGAGGGGGCTGGGGGGTAGGGTTTAGGAGAAGGAATCATCGTGAACAGCGAGGAGATAAACATGGCACGACGTTACACCGCCGACGACAAACGCGCCGCGCTCGAACAGTTGGACTCCGGCGCGGACATGCAAAGCGTAGGCGCACAGTTGGGGGTTCGCCCATCGACCTTGCGGGCGTGGCAGCGCGAAAACAGCGAATCACGCGAGACACGCTTACGCGCCGAAATCTGCCGCCTAGAAGAACGACTGATCGAGAATACGCATAAGCTGCTGGATACGATGGACGGCGTGATTGAAAACGCGCCGCTGAATCAACGGGCAACGGCGCTCGGCATTTTTATTGACCGCTATCTCAAGTTAGATGAGCATCTGGCTCAGACGCAGAATGAGGCGCAGGATGAAACGGACGGCACAATCCGCATCGAATATCGTTACCCCGATGGTTCAATTCATCGCGCCCCACCCTGGGCAGGCGACGATTCTGGCTACGACGGCCCGGTTTCGCGTGGTGGCTTGTGGCCGTCGGTTCGGCAAAACGGAGACGGGCAAAATCCTGATCCTCGAACACGCCCTACGCGGCGGACGGGCGTGGTGGTTAGCGCCGACTTACGCGATGGCGAGCCAAGTGTGGCGCGATTTGAAGACGACAGCCTTGATGCGGAGCGCCTCTGGCCGGACGACTGACTCCGACTCGCAGACCGTGCATATCTCCGAAACAGAGCGCCGGATTGATTTCTCTAAAGGCGGGATGATCGCCATCCGCAGCACCCACGCGCCGGAACTGCTGCGCGGCATGGGGCTGGATTTGGCGATTCTGGACGAAGCCGCCTTTATGCCGCCGCAGGTGTGGCCTGAAATCGTCCGCCCCATGCTGCTCGACCAGCGCGGCGGTGCGCTGTTTTTGAGTTCCCCGAATGGGCGCAATCATTTTTGGGAATTGTTCAAGCTCGGCCTTGATCCCGAAGAAGCAGAATGGCATTCGTTCCATTTTAAGACGAGCGATAATCCGCTGATTCTGCCGGAGGATTTAGAGGCCATCCGCCGCACCACGCCT
>Ga0105047_10011235_pt1 | contig 14549 bp, 16 predicted proteins | sample MAT04_FD_78384 | JGI IMG/M metagenome (GOLD analysis project Ga0105047, IMG submission 78384) | Freshwater microbial communities from Lake Fryxell liftoff mats and glacier meltwater in Antarctica - MAT-04 (megahit assembly) | ecosystem: Environmental > Aquatic > Freshwater > Ice > Liftoff... | reverse complement strand
GGTCGGCAGTGCGCAGCGAGGTCTTGTTCCAGCCCGCGCGGGCCTCATCGTTCTTGTAGCCGGGGCCGGTATCGATGATCAGAAGCGCATCGACCCGGTCGGGGTGGACGCGGTTGAATGCCAGCGACATGTAGCCACCCAGCGAAAGGCCGCCGATGATGGCCCGCTGCGTGCCCACTTCATCCAGCAAAGCCGCCATGTCGGCAACTGTGTGCGCCTCGGAATAGAGCGCCGGATTGTCGGGACTGTCGCTTTGTCCGTGGCCGCGCATGTCCCAGGTGACGAGGCGGTGGTCTTTGGCAATCACCTCGACCTGACCCGACCACATCTGTGCGGTAGACGAGTAGCCGTGGGTCAGCAGGATCACCGGACCGTGGTCGCCGTGAACCTCATAATAGAGGCTCACGCCGTCGCGATGGAGTTTGGGCATCTGCGATCTTCCCTGGCGTTTTCAGCAGGGAACGCGGTTTGCCGTCCGATGTCGAGCCAAAGTCTGGCTGACCGGCCAGACCCCGGCTTCAGCACTGGCGCAATGCAGTTGGATCGGTTGAAATGCGAAGAACTCGACGCAAGGATTCTACCTCGATGTCCCACGTTCGCAGCGCCGTTCTAGCCGTCATGGCCGCCCTTTCGTTTGGCAGCGTGGCCAACGCGCAGGCAAAGCTCTCCAACGCCGACAAGACCATCCAGGCGATCCGCAACAGCGCGGGCTTCAAGGCGGCAACCGCCAACTTTGATCGTGAGTACGACCGCATCGTCGAAGAAACCATTCGCCTGACCGAGATCCCTGCACCGCCCTTCAAGGAGACGGCCAAGGCTCAGGCCTACTTGGCCATGCTGAAGGCTGCCGGCCTCAGCGAGGTCGAGATGGACGCCGAGGGCAATGTGATGGGTCTGCGCCGGGGAACCGGACCGGCAGGCACGCCACTGGTGGTAATGGCTGCGCATCTGGACACCGTTTTCCCGGAGGAAACCAACGTTAAGGTCCGCCGCGAAGGGACCAAACTATTCGCACCGGGCGTGGGCGACGACACGCATTCGCTGGCGGTCGTGCTGGCCTATGTGCGGGCTCTGGATGTGGCCAGGGTCAAGACCCGGCGCGACATTCTGTTCGTCGGTAATGTTGGCGAGGAAGGTCCCGGCGATCTGCGCGGGATCCGCTATCTGTTCGGCAAGGGCAAGTACAAGGACCGCATCGCGGCGTTCTTCTCGATGGACGGCACGTCGCCGATTCTGGTGACCTCCGGGGCCGTAGGCTCACGACGGTATCGGGTCACCTTCAAAGGGCCGGGTGGGCACAGCTATGGTGCGTTCGGCCTGGTGAACCCCATGGCGGCCATGGGCGCGACGGTGGTGGAGATGAACAAGATCGTCACACCGACCACGCCCAAAACGACCTACATGACCAGCGTCGTGGGGGGCGGCACCTCGGTGAATTCGATCCCGGACAGTATCTGGCTGGAAGTCGACATGCGCTCACCCGGCAAGGATGAACTGGCGAAGCTGGACGGACAGTTCATCCAGATCGTTGCGGGAGCTGTTGACCAGGAAAACGCCGCCAGATCCACCCGAGCTGGCAAGATCAGCGCCGATGTGAAGCTGATCGGCGACCGCCCGACGGGTAACACCCGCGACGACGCCGAAATCGTTCTGATGACTGCGGCGTCGGTGCGGGCTGCCGGATTTCAACCCCTTCTGAATGCGGGCTCCACTGACTCAAATATTCCTATCAGCCTGGGCATCCCGGCTGTCACTGTCGGTTCCGGCGCAGCGGGCGGCGGACGTGCCCACGCGCTGGACGAATGGATAGATCTGTCGAAACCCGAGACCCTGAAGGGCATGACGGTCGGACTGGCGGCGCTGCTGGCAATGGCCGGCACACCTTGACCCGCTACTCCGCCGCAACGCGAGCCCTGGCGGCCATGGCAGGCCAGGGATCTACGGTCACGCGGCGCATGTGGCGGCGCTGGCCGGGATAGTCATTCAGCGCGAAGTGCCAGACAGACCGGTTGTCCCAGAAGGCCACCGAGCCTTTTTGCCAGGCAAACCGGCAGGTGAAGGCCTCATAGCGGCAGTGCTGGAACAGATAGTCGAGCAATGCCTTGGATTCCGAGGTTTTCCAGCCGTCGATCTTCAGCGTGAACGCCGGATTGACATAGAGCGCCTTGCGGCCAGTCTCCGGGTGGGTCAGCACCATCGGATGCACATACTCGCCGACAAAACCGTCGGCTTCGGCCACCTGCATGGTGCCGCGCTTTTGAGCCGAATGACCGCCCGGGGCGTATTCGCGGGAGGCGGAATGCACGGCATTCAGACCTTCCAGGGTTCGCTTCAGACCCTCGGACAAGGCGTCGTAGGCTGCCGCCTGGCTGGCGAACAGCGTGTCGCCGCCACATTCCGGTAGTTCCAGCGCATAGAGGATAGAGCCGATGGCCGGGGTCTCCAGAAAGCTCATGTCGGAGTGCCAGCCGCCGCCAAAGTTGATCCTGTCGGATGGCTCCTTGACGATCTCCATGACTTCAGGCTGGCTGGCCATGCCCGTGACATAGGGGTGGATGTTCAGTGGGCCGAAGCGTGCACCGAAGGCCACCTGCTGCGCCGGAGTCAAAGTCTGGTCGCGGAAGAAGATCACCTGATGCTCGACCAGCGCCTGGCGGATCGCGACAATGGTCTCATCGCTCTGCGGCAGGCTGAGGTCCACGCCGGAAAGCTCGGCACCGAGTGCGCCGGCGACGCGGCGGATTGTCAGGGTCTGGTTCATCGGTGATCCTCCGTGAGGTTATGCTATCGTTTTTCGCGAAGGGGCGCGAGATGGATAAGCCGACAACACACTTTGACGCCGACGCTCACGTCGCCCGGATCCGCGCACAGGGCTTCACGGTGATCGAGGACTTCATGAGCCCGGCGGTGATCGAAGCCGTGCGCGAGGGCCTGGCTCCGTTTCAAAACACCCACCACGGTCGCAACGACTTCGAGGGCTTCAAGACCGAGCGCATCTATACTCTGGTCGCGCGGGCCAAGGTGTTCGAGGATCTGGCGGAAGAGCCCCGCGTACTGGCCATCCTCGACCGGCTTCTGCAGCCCGGCTACCTGCTGACCGCCACCCAGTCGATTCAGATCAATCCCGACGAGACCGCCCAGAGCCTGCACACCGACGACGGCTTCTACCGCATTCCCCGCCCCCGCCCGGCCATCAGTTACACGGTCATCGCCGCCGTCGACGCCTTCACCCAGGCCAACGGCTGCACCGAGGTGGTGCCCGGCAGTCACCTTTGGGGCAATCAGGGCGACGCGGGACGACCTAACGACCTGGCCGAGATCGAGCGCATGCTGGTACCGATGGAAGTTCCGGCCGGGGCTTGTTTCATCATGGCCGGCACTCTGATCCATCGCGGCGGCGGCAATCGCACCGACAAGCCGCGCCTGGCCTTTACCAATCAGTACTGCGAGCCCTGGGCCCGGCCGCAGGAGAACTTCTTCCTCGCCATCCCGCCGGATCAGGCGCGGGAGATGACGCCACACGTGCAGAAGCTGCTGGGCTACGACGTCTGGCCACCTTTCATGGGCATGGTTACGGCGTCACATCCGTTGAAGGCACTGGAGCCGGGGTGGGTTCCGCCGGTGGTGGCGCAGCGCGCGCAATAAGCGACCTACGCCAAATTTCGCGCAAACAGCGAAAACAACCGCTCCCAATGCCGCTCAGCCGCCGGTTTGTCATAGACCGCGCCGCGCTGGGGGAAGGCGAAGCCGTGGTGGACACCCATGTAGAGCTCGACCTCGGCGTTGACACCTTCGGCCTTCAGCGACGCATCGAGGGCCTCTACCATCTCCAGTGGAGCCCAGGTGTCGTGCTCGGCGCAGGCGAAGTAAAGTTCGGCCCTGGCCCGTTGCGCCGCCAGATGCGGACTGTCCTTGCCGTCGGTGACCAGCTGGACGCCGTAGAGCGAGGCCGCGCAGGCGACACGCTCGGGGTGGTGCGCGGCGGCGTTGATAGCGTACTGGCCGCTCATGCAATATCCGATGGTGCCCACCGGACCGGGGCTGGCGGCGGGATCACGGCCGGCAAAGTCCAGCAGAGCGTCGGTGTCGTCCATGATCATCGGGATGGTGATCGACCCCATGAAGTCGAACATCCGCGCCCGCGATTCGGCCTCCGGCAGGGGTGGCAGGTCCTTCATTTCCATGACGCCGCGCCGGTAGTAGAGGTTGGGCAGCATCACATAGTAGCCGGCGGAGGCGATCCGCCGGGCCATGTCGCGCAACTCCTCACGGATCGCCGGGGCATCCATGTAAAACAGGATGATCGGGTGCGGACCGCCGCGATCCGGATGGACGATGAAGGTGGTGGTCGCCCCGTCCTTGGTGGCGAGTTCGACGGTTTGCTCGATCATGTCACACCAGCTCCGACGGTTTCAGGCCCAGTTCCTTGAGCAACGGTTCAGCATAGTCGATCCGGCCCGTCATGGTCTTCGGATCGCCGACGCAGAGCTGATAAACCCCCTCGGCGATGTACTCGATCGGCTGGACCCGGTCCTTCGTCTGCTCATTGATCAAGCCGTGCACCGCCACCCCTGGGGTGTCGACCAGACCGGGAGAGATCACATTCACCGCCACACCGTCGTCGTAAACCTCAGACGCCAGACCGGTGGTCAGGCGCTCCAGCGCCGCCTTGCACATTCCGTAGACCGTGCCACCGCTGCGACGGATGTAGGGTTGTTTCGGATGGATACCCGCGCCGGACGAGATGTTGACGATCCAGCCCGCCTTTTTCTCGCGCATCGCCGGAAGCACCAGCTGAGACAGGTGCATGGGGGCCCAGACCTGGACCTCCATCATCAGATCAAAGCGCTTCTTGGGAAAGGTCTCGACCGGGATGAAGAAGGTGACCGCAGCGTCGTTTACCAGGATGTCGATGTCGCCATAGGCCTCGACCGCTTCAGCCACCAGCCGCGCCCGGTCGGTTTCACTGGAGAGATCGGCCTTGATGGCCATCGCCGTGCCCCCGGCGTTGCGAATTCGTCCGACCGTGGCGGCCAGCGTGCCGGGCAGCTTGCTCTCGCCGTCCTCTGCGGTGCGGGCCGAGACCACAACCCTGGCCCCTTCCATGGCCAGTCGAACTGCGATGGCTTCCCCGATGCCGCGACTGGCACCGGTGACCAGGGCGGTCTTGCCCCGCAGCGTCCCGTTCGGATTGATGGCCACCATGTCTTGCTCCCATACCGTGTTTTCTGGTTGGGGCTTAAGCTGAAGGGTCGGGGCGTCCAGCGCAAGGGCCTCAGGCGGCGTTCTGCAATTCCTGCTTCACGCGCTCGGCCAGCATCTTGATGTCGATGGGCTTGGGCAGGAACGAGACGTTGGTTTCGCCCTCCAGCAGGTCGGAGAACTCACTCTCGGCATAGCCGGAGATGAACATCACCGGCGCACTTCCCAGATAGATGCGAGCCTGCTTCAACAGTTCTGGTCCCTGCATGCCGGGCATGACCACGTCGGAGATCATCAAATCGATCTTGCCAGCATTCTGTTCGGCGATTTCCAGGGCTTCCTCGCCGCTGGCGGCTTCGATCACCTCATAGCCGCGTGCGCGAAGCAGCTTGGCCGCGACGCCGCGTACGGCATCCTCATCCTCGACAAACAGGATGCGGCCGGCCCCAGAGAGATCCCGCGCGGCCGGCCGTTTGGGGGCAACCTTGATCGGCGTCGGCTCAAGGGACGCCACCTGAATATGCACCGGCAGAAAGATGCGGAACGCCGCGCCCTCACCCGGCTTTGAGCTGACCGTGATCCAGCCGTCTGACTGCTTGACAATGCCGTAAACCGTAGCCAGTCCCAGCCCGGTGCCCTCCCCTACCGCCTTGGTGGTGAAGAACGGCTCGAAGATTTTCGCCATCACATCAGGTGCGATGCCTAGGCCGTCATCGGAGACCTCGATCAGAGCCTGGTCGCCCTGGGCGGTTGGATAGTCCAGGCTGCGGGCTTGTTCCTGGCTCAGGCGCGCCGTCCGGATCCTGACCGTGCCGCCGCCTTTGGCGCGCACCGCATCGCGGGCGTTGACGACAAGATTCATCACCGCCGTGTCGAGCTGACCGCGATCGGCCCGGACATGCGGCAGGTTGCGGCCATAATCGGTGACCAGCTTGACGTCCTCGTAGAGCAGCCGCCGCAGCAGCACCTCGGATTCCGAGACCATCTCGCCGACGTCGAGGATCTCGCGCTGGACGGTCTGTTTGCGTGAGAATGCCAACAGCTTTCGGACCAGATCGGCAGCCCGCATCGAGGTCTGCTTGATCTCGTTAAGGCCTTCATAGGATGGGTCGCCAACCGGATGGCGCGGGGCCAGCACATCCAGCTGCATCAGGATAGCGGTCAGCAGGTTGTTGAAGTCGTGAGCCACGCCACCGGCAAGCTGGCCGATGGCCTGCATCTTCTGGCTCTGGGACAGTTGCAGTTCGATCTGCTTCTGCTCGGAGACGTCGACCAGATAGGCCACCCACCGACCCGGGCTCTGAGACAAATAGAGGTGAGCAATCCGGCCGGGATCATGCGCCAGGCGCACCTCAAGCGGTGCGTGCCCGTGGCGTGCCTCGGCGATCCGCACTGTGGCGTCCATCCGGCTGGCGGGCTCGATCAGTTCACCGAAAACCTGGCCCGGCACGCCGCCATGGGCGACAGCAGCCAGCGCCGGGTTGGCCTCAATAATCCGCGCTTCGAAAGGATCTTCACCGTCCAGCAAGGCCGCGCCGAACGGCGAGGCAGCAGCAAAAGCATCCAGCACTTTGGGCGGGGGGGCTTTGGCACCCATGACGGCATTCAGCACGTCCATGGCGGACGACGGCAACGCCAGCGGATTGTTCCCGCGACCGGTCAGGCGAACCAGGAAGCGTCGCGTGGCGATAGGTGACACCAGAGCGACGTGATCGTTGCCGCCTGCTTTCAGAGATGCGCGACCCAGCTGACCGCGACGCGCGGCGGCCAAGGCACCGAACAGGCTGGCCGCCGCCGCGCCACTCTTGGGCAAACGCGATGCCGGGCCCATGGTCTCGCGCCAGGCCGGATTGACACTGAGCAAGCGGCCATCCGGCGCAACGACCGCAGCGGGCTCCTCCAGGGCCGTCAGGAAGGCTTCGGTCCCGGCTTCGGACTCCGCTGGAGCTTCAGCGGGCCCACGCAGCACGAACAGGCCGATGCAGCAGACCCCCGCCAAACCTGTTAGCAACATCATGCTGGCAAGGTTTTCCAGCCCGTGGCTGAAGGCTGGAACCAGGGCGAATCCTACGGCCAACAGGAAGAACAACACCGCAAACGCGATGATGGGATCAACCTTGCGGGTCCTGGATGGCGTCTCGGACATGGCGTGCGACATCGCCTCCGACGAATCAGTTGCTGTCATTCTGTCACACTCTGGCCGCCGCGCCGCGTCGCGCACCGGCATTGAGAATAAAGCCAATGATCTTGGCGACGGCCTCGTAGTGAGCTGGCGGGATCATCTCGTCGATCTCGACGGCGGCATAAAGAGCGCGGGCCAACGGTGCGTCCTCGATGATCGGCACGCCGGCCTCTTCGGCAACCGACCTGATCTTCAGCGCCAGGCTGTCCAGTCCTTTGGCGACACAGGTCGGCGCGGCGTCGGCGCCTTGTTCGTACTTCAGCGCCACGGCATAGTGGGTCGGGTTCATGACCACGACGGTGGCTCCCGGAACCGCCTGCATCATCCGCCTGCGCGCCCGCTCGTAGCGGATCTGCTTCTGGCGCGCACGGACGTGGGGATCTCCTTCGGATTGCTTGTAGTCTTCTTTGACTTCTTCCTTGGTCATTCGCATGCGGACCAGGAACCGCTGCCGCTGCCAGAACCAGTCGGCGGCAGCGATCACCAGCGCCAGTAACGCTACGGCGATGATCAGTCGCTTTATGACGTCCATCGCAAATGGCAACATGGCGGCAGGCGCGAGGGCAGAGAGTGTTGATAGCTTGGGGATTACGGGCTCCAGAATCCACCACCCCACCAACGAGAACAGCACGACCTTCACGATCGACTTGGCGAACTGCATCAATCCATCGGGGCCGAACAGGCGCTCAAAACCCTTGGCCGGCGAGACTTTGGAGAAATCCGGCTTCAGCTTGTCCGGCATGATGTGCAGCCCGCCCTGGGCGAGACCGGATCCCGCACCGGCGATGGCTGCGGCAAACATCACCAGAACCAGCGCCGGAGCCCCGGCCACCAAGGCATATTTCAGGATCTCCGGCGCATTACCCGCGACCGACATGGAATGTGGCCGACTGAGAAATGGCGTCAGCTGGGCCACCATGTTGGTCGACAGCCAGCCTCCGCCGAACAACACGACCGCTGACACCGCCGATAGCGTGGCGACCGATCCCAGGTCCATCGTGCGCGGGACGTCGCCCTTCTGGGCCGCCTGCTCGAGTTTTCGAGGGGTGGCGTCTTCTGTCTTGGATTCGCGTTCCGGCGCCTCACTCATGTGCGGGTGAATATCCCGATGAGCTCACGATAGCCGTCGACCCAGACCACGCCGATGACACCAAGGCTGAGCGCGAAGATCGAAAGGCCCAACAGAACGATCAGCGGGGTTGCCACGAAGAACACCTGAAACTGCGGCATAACGCGGCCAACCAAGCCGGTTGCTATGTTGAAAATGAGCGAAAACACCACCACCGGCGCGGCCAGCTGCAGGCCGAGTGCGAACGACCGACTCAATGTCTGTATCGCCAACTGACCGGCATCACTCACTGGCACATCCCGCGAGAACGGGAAAATCTCGAACGACCCCACGATCGCGCTGATGAACAGGTGATGCAGGTTGGTGGCAAAGATGAGCACGATGCCGATCAATCCAAGAAATGTACCCAGCGTCGTTGAGGGCTGGGCCTGCATGGGGTTGGCCGTCTGGGCAAAGGAGAGAGTGGTCTGCAGAGAGACGATCTCGCCCGCCGTCGCCAGTGAATTCATGAACAGCCGAAGAACGCCACCGATCATCAGGCCAATCAGCAGCTCCTTGATCACGGCCCCGCCAAGTCCCGCCCCATCGGCCGGCAACGGCGGAACCGAGCCGCCCATCAACGGGAACAACATCAGGGTCAGTCCGAAAGCGAATGCTAACCGAATCCGGGCCGGAATGAATGTTTCACCGAGGCCGGGCAGCAGCATGATGATCGCGCTCAGGCGTGAGAATATCAGACCGGCGGCAAAGACCTGTTGTGCGGTGGCGTAGGATTCCATGGGCCCTTCCCGGCCCTCACATGCTCGCGATGCGCGCGGCGATGCTTTGCATGAACCCGCTCATCAGAGCCCCCATCATCGGCATGAAGACCAGCAGGGACACGAAAATGGCGACGATCTTGGGCGCATAGATCAGGGTCTGTTCCTGAATTTGGGTCAGGGCCTGCAGCAAGCCAATACCGACGCCCACGATCAGGCCCACGATCAAGACCGGCGCGCACATCTGGATGGTCAGCCAGATCGCGTCGCGCCCGACGTCCAGTACCTCGGCGCCGCTCATCGAAAACCTCTTGGAAAGACTGGCCAGCGGACGGCTCCGGCGGCTGATCCGTTGTCGGCGCTTATGGTTAACGAAAGCCTAGGAGTGACCCGATTGCCCGGCCACCTCACGGGGCCAAAGTTCGCGCCGCCTGCGCCGGGGTTGCTTTGGCGGTGTCGCGGTCAACGCTGTAGTTGGCCGCCTGCATAGCTCCCACCGGAATGGCCCCGATCAACGGGCGCAATGCATCGACCAGCCGCTCGTCCCCGGCCCGTTTAGGCGAAATGAGGACCACAGCGTCATAGGGTGGGATCGCGCCTCTGGGGTCGGTCAAGATCACCAATTTATCGGCGGCGATCCGACCATCGGACGAAAATGCGCTGATCACATCGGCGTCGCCTCCTGAAAGCGCGCGATACATGAACGTCGGCTGGAATGAGCGCTTGTTGCGGAACTTCAGGCCGTACGCAGCATCAACGGCCTTCCATTCTGGCCGCGACAGGAATTCGATATCCGTCCCCAAGGTCAGCTTCGGTGCTTCGCGCGCGAGGTCGCTCAACGAGACCACGCCCAGAGCCTTGGCTCGATCAGCGCGCATGGCAAAGGCGTAGGTGTTTTCAAAGCCCAGCGAGCCCAGGACCAGCACCCCGTCGCGTCTCTTGAGCTCAATGGTGAGCTGGTCCAGCACCGCCTTGCGACCCGGATTGTCGGTGCGGCCGAGGACCCCGGTCCAGAGCGTGCCGGAATAGTCGACGTAGACATCGAGTTCGCCAGCGGCCAGCGCCCGATAGGCCACAGCCGAACCGAGGTCTTCCTTGCGTGATACCTCCGCCCCAGTCCGTTCCAATCGCTCGGCCATCAGTTCGGCCAAGATGTACTGCTCGGAGAAATTCTTGGCACCAACGACATAGGCTTCGGGTTTGCCGAACTGGATCAAAGGGGCGATGGCAACACCTGCTCCCAGCACAATGCCGACAATCCCTGCGAACACCAGACTATGTCGCCGCTTTCGCGCCCCCGTCTCGATTAGACCCAGAAGTTGATCGGCGGCCATGGCCAGGACAGCAGAGGCTGCACAGCCGAACAGCACGAACACCCAGTTCTCGGTCTGCAGCCCTGAGAATATGTAGTTACCAAGGCTGGTTTGACCGACCGGTGTGGAGAGCGTTGCTGCCCCGATGGTCCAGACGGCGGCGGTGCGAATCCCGGCCATGATCACAGGTGCTGCTATCGGAAGCTCCACCTGCAGCAACTTCTGGCGCGCCGTCATGCCGACGCCGTCGGCTGCCTCGGTAATCGCCCGATCGACGCTGAGAATACCCGTCACCCCGTTCCGCAGGATCGGCAGGATCGAATAGAGCGTCAGGGCCAGCAGCGATGGCAAGAACCCCAGCGCCGAAAAGCCTCGCCCCACCAGCGAGACGCTGAGCACCGAAAGCGCCAGCAACAGCGGATAGAACAGAGCCAGCAAGGCCAGACTGGGTATCGTCTGGATCAGGCTGGCCAGCGCCAGCACCGGCCAGCGCAGCCGGGCGCTGCGGCTGGCCGCAACGGCCAGGGGCAGACTTATTACAAGCCCCAGTACCAGAGCGCTAATACTCAGCAGCACATGCCAGCCGAGATATTCGGGCAAAAGTGCGAAGGCCGCCTGAAGCTGCGGGCTCATGCTCCCAACCTCTCGCGCAACCGTTCCGCTTGGCGCTTTGGTGCCTCCAGCAGGGCGCGAACCGTGGGGTCGCTTGCGGTTGCCAGAAGGTGAGCTGGCGCGCCATCAGCCAGGATCCGGCCGGCGGCGAGTACTATGATGCGATCAGCCAGCAACACGGCCTCGGCGATGTCATGGGTGACCATAATGCTCGTGAGACCGAGGCGATCATGCAGGGTCCGGTAGTCTATCCCAAGACTGTCCCGGGTCAGCGGATCCAATGCGCCGAAAGGCTCGTCCATCAGCATCAGGGCCGGTTCGGCCGCCAGGGCGCGGGCTACGCCGACCCGCTGGCGCTGGCCGCCAGAGAGCTCCGATGGCGCACGGCCCGAAACGTCAGCGGGTAAGTCAATGAGCCCCAGCAGTTCTGCGACACGACGTGCCATGCGTGCGGCATCCCAGCCGAGCAGCCTTGGCGTGATGGCGATGTTTTCGGCCACGGTAAGATGCGGAAACAGGCCTGTTTCCTGAAACACGTAGCCGATACTGCGACGCAGGAGATGTGGCACCACACCTGCCACATCCTCGCCTGCTACCTCGATCCGCCCGGCGTCAGGTCGGATCAGCCCGTTTATGGTCTTCAACAGGGTCGTCTTGCCCGAGCCAGACCCGCCGACAAGCGCCACAAATTCGCCCGGCTGCACCGCCAGATCAACGCCATCAAGCGCGACGACAGCGCCGTAGTGCCTGGAAACGCCGGTGAGTTCGATAGCCGCTGCGGACATTTGTCCTGCGTAGCACGAACCTCCGGTTGGGGGGCAAGCCGGACGGGGCTAAGGTTATCGAAACGCCACCTGAGACGGAGACTTCACATGCCCGCCCTGCCCTTTTTCCTTGCCACCGCTCTCGCCGCCTCCGGAGTCAACGCCCATTCCGTAACCGCCGACCTGCGAAATGCTGCAGGCGAGACGATCGGCAAGGTCAGCCTGACCGACGCGCCGAAAGGTGTGGTTCTGCGGGTGGAAGCCAAGGGCCTGACGCCCGGCTGGCATGGACTGCATTTTCACGAAAAAGCCGACTGCTCAAAGGCCGATTTCACAACAGCGGGTGGCCATACCCATGGCGGTGGTGACCGGGTTCATGGCCTGTTGAACCCCAAAGCCAACGAGACGGGCGATCTGCCGAATCTCTATGTCGACAGCCATGGAGTGGGCATGACCGAGGTGTTCTCCGGCCTCATTTCGATGGCGGCGCTGAAAGATGCTGACGGCTCGGCCGTCGTGATCCACGCCAACGCCGATGATCACCTGACTCAGCCGATCGGCGGTGCTGGACCGCGCGTAGCGTGTGCGCAAGTGAAGTAAGCGCAACGCGACTCAGATCGGCATCCGCATGATTTCCTGGTAGGCGCTGATCACCTGGTCGCGAACGGCCATGACCGTTTCAAGGCTGGCCTCGGCGGCGCTGATGGCCGTCACCACGTCGACCAGTTCGGCCTTGCCGGCAACCTGGGCGGCCATGGTTTTTTCGGCGTTTTTCGAAGCGCTGACCGCGTCGGTCATGGCCGACTTCAGGATATCGCCGAAGCCGCCCTGAGCCGGCGGCTGGCCCACCGACATGCCGGGCGCATCGTCTATGCCCAAACCCTTCTGGGTGGCCGCGTAAGCTTTACTGGCGGCGAGCGCGGTAATCATGGCTCAGGCCCTACTTTTTCAGGAGATCCAGCGTGCGCAGATCCATGCTGCGGGCTGTCTCGATGACGTTGAGGTTGGCTTCATAGGCCCGCTGGGCTTGACGCATGTCCAGCGCCTCCACCAGGGAGTTTACGTTTGGCAGCTTCACATAGCCCTTGGCGTCGGCCGAGGGATGGCCGGGCTCGTATTCTTGCCGGAACTCTGTCTGGTCCATCTCGACCTTGCTCATTCTAACGCCTTGTCCGCCAGCGACACGGGCCGGCGTAAACACCGGGGCCTGGCGTCGGTAAGGATCGCCGCCGGGTGTCTTGGAGGTGGAATCGGCGTTGGCGAGATTCTCGGCGATGATCCGCATGCGTCCCTGCTGGGCGCGGAGCGCGGACACAGCTACCGCTTGCGCAACGCCGGACGTGGATTTGATCTCGGGCACCTAGGTCTCCTGACTCAAACCCGCCCCGGCGCTTTTTTGGCCAGACGAAGAATGTTCAACGATTTCTGATAGAACGAGATGGCGGCGTCGTAGTTCATCCGCGCGTCGGCCATCTTGATCATCTCTTCTTCCAGCACAACGGAGTTGCCGTTCAGCGTTGTCTCGGTGCCCGGCATCTTTGCCGATTTGTAGACACTGCGCCGATCGGTCTTTGGCGACATGTGGCCTGCCTGGGTGACGGCCATCGGCGCGGCACCCTGAGCCTGATGCATCTGCACCTTTGCATCGAAGCTGAACGGCTTCAGATCCTGACCCACGTAACGCACAGTGTCGGCGTTCGCGACATTCTGGGCGATGACCTTTTGGCGCTCGGCCAGATAGCCGAGCCGACCCTTAAGCATCGAAAATAGAGGGATCTCATCCAGTTTCATCACCGCCAATGGTGAAGAAACAGGGTTAATCGGCTCTTAAGAGATTCAGCGGCGAATGGGCCTTCTTCCGACGTCCCCCGCAGAAGCGCCGACACATGGATCTTGCCGCCCTCGTCAGAGCGATTTTCGCGCTCGCCCTCACGCTCGGCCTCATAGGCCTGGCGGCTGTGGCCCTGCGCAAATATGGGCCCGACGCCATCTCACGGATCTCGGCGCAAAAGAAAGACCGGCGCCTCAAGATTGTGGAGACCCTGACCCTCGACCCAGCGCGACGGGTGATGATCGTATCCTGCGATGGTCGCGAGCGCCTGATCATCCTGGGCGAAGGCCGACTGCTGGCCGACCTGACCGGCGAGCCCGGCGCATGATCCGCGCCATCTGGACCGCGATCCGGACCCTGCCCGCCGAAGACTGGCGGCGCGCGGCGTTACTGGCTGCTATCACCACCTGCGCGGCCATGATCTTCCCGGCGGCAGCGATGGCGCAGGCGTTGAACGTCAACCTGGGTTCCGGCGCGGGCCTGACCGAGCGGGTTGTCCAGCTGGTGGGCCTGCTGACTGTGCTGTCGCTGGCACCGTCCATCGTGATCATGACCACGTCGTTCGTGCGGATCGTCGTCGTGTTGTCATTGCTGCGCACCGCTCTCGGCCTGCAACAGAGCCCGCCCAATGCGGTGATCATCTCGCTGAGCCTGTTCCTCAGCGCCATCGTCATGGGGCCAACGTTCGAGCGCTCCTACAACGAGGGCATCAAGCCGCTGATGGACCAGCAGATGGAGCTGCCGGCCGCCTTCGACGCCGCCGGCGGGCCGGTGAAGCAGTTCATGCTGACCCAGGTGGACCGCGAGGACCTGGCCCT
>Ga0105047_10011234_pt1 | contig 14549 bp, 11 predicted proteins | sample MAT04_FD_78384 | JGI IMG/M metagenome (GOLD analysis project Ga0105047, IMG submission 78384) | Freshwater microbial communities from Lake Fryxell liftoff mats and glacier meltwater in Antarctica - MAT-04 (megahit assembly) | ecosystem: Environmental > Aquatic > Freshwater > Ice > Liftoff... | reverse complement strand
CGCTCGCGGCCGCGGAGCTGGACGTCGCCGGGCGCGCGCGGGCCTACCAGGCGGGGGGCGCCGCGGTGATCTCCGTGCTCGTGGAGCCACACTGGTTCGGCGGCTCCGTCGCGGATCTTGTGACCGCTCGCGCGGCGACCACCATCCCGGTGCTGGCCAAGGAGTTCGTCGTCGACGCGCGTCAGCTGCCACTGCTGCGCTCGGCCGGTGCGGACCTGGTGCTGCTGCTCGCCTCGCTCCATGGTCGCGCCGCTCTCGGTCGCCTCGTACGCCAGGCCCGCGACCTGGGCCTGGAGCCGCTCGTGGAGGCGCACGACGCGAAGGAACTGGACGCCGCCCTCGCGACCGAGGCACGCCTCATCGGCATCAACAACCGGGATCTGCGGACACTTGCCGTGGACCCCGAGACGGCCGTCCGGCTGCGCGCCCAGGTTCCCGGGGATCGCCTCGTGGTGGCGGAGTCCGGGCTGCGCGACACCGCCACTGTGCGCCGCTGGCGTGCCGTCGGCTTCGACGCTGCGCTCGTGGGTGAGGAGCTGATGCGCCAGGGCAGCGACCCGGCCGCGGTCGCCGCCCGCACGGCGGCGCTCGTCGCCGCGGGTCGGCAGCCAGCGCCCGGCGAGGACCCCGCCACGGACGCCCGGCGGCCCTTCGTGAAGATCTGCGGCGTGACGGAGTCAGGCGGTCTGCGCGCAGCGATCGCCGCGGGGGTGGACGCCATCGGCCTGAATCTGGTCGTGGGCACGCGCCGGGCGCTGTCCGAGAAGGAGGCGTCGGCGCTCATCGCAGAGGCACGCTCCATCGCACCGACCGGCGGCCCGCTGCTCGTGGGCGTCTTCGCCGACCTGGCCTCGGATGAGGTGGCCGCCATCGCGGCACGCGTGGGTCTGGACATGGTGCAGCTGCACGGCGACGAACCGCCCGGGGCGCTCGCGGGCATCCCCCTGCCGGTCATCAAGGCGCTCCACCTGCCGGGCGCAGACGTGGCGGATCCCGGTGACCGCGCCGCGCTCGTCGCGGAGGTCACGGCGCGGGCGGCGGCGTACCGTGCCCATGGCAACCTGCGGGCGATCCTGCTCGACACCGCCGACCCGACCGCGAAGGGCGGCACCGGCCGGCGTGCCAACACGGACCTCGCCGCCGCCGTCGCGACCCAGGCCCCGGTCATCCTCGCGGGAGGCCTCGATGCTTCCAACGTGGCGGAGGCGCTGCTCGCCATCCCCGCCATCGGCGTGGACACCGCGGGTGGCGTGGAGCCGCGCCCGGTCAAGCCCGGTCGACCGCCCAAGGATCCGGCCCGTGTCGCGCTGTTCGTCAAGCGCGCCCGGGCCGCTCGACTGGACCTGCCGGGGATCCCCTTCGGTCCGCGACCGGTCGATGCCGGCCTGCTGGAGCCGGATGCCGCCGGGCGGTGGGGGACCGACCGCCGTTTCGGTGGCCGGTTCGTGCCCGAGACGCTGATGGCCGCGCTGCTCGGCCTCCAGGAGGCGTACGAGCAGATCCGCCGGGAGCCTGCCTTCTGGGCCGAGCTGCGGGAGCTGGGTCGCCGCTACGTCGGCCGACCGACCGCGCTGTACCGGGCGGACAGGCTCGCCGCGGAGCTGGAGCGCCGGGCAGGTCTCGCGGAGGGTGGCCTGCGGCTGTACCTCAAGCGCGAGGATCTCAACCACACGGGCGCGCACAAGATCAACAACGCGCTCGGCCAGACGCTGCTCACGCACCGCCTGGGCAAGAGCCGGGTCATCGCGGAGACGGGCGCCGGCCAGCACGGTGTGGCGACGGCCACCGCGTGCGCCCTGCTGGACCTCGAGTGCGTGGTGTACATGGGCGCGGAGGACATCCGCCGCCAGGCCCCGAACGTGCTCCGCATGCGGGCGCTCGGGGCGGAGGTGCGCCCGGTCACGTCCGGCACGTCCACACTCAAGGACGCCGTCAACGAGGCGATGCGCGACTGGGTGACGAACGTGGCGACCACCCACTACGTCCTCGGCTCCGCGGTGGGTCCGCACCCCTACCCGGCCCTCGTGCGCGACCTCCAGCGGGTCATCGGGGATGAGGCCGCTACCCAGGTCATGGCCACCGAGGGCCGGCTGCCGGACGTCGCCGTGGCCTGTGTCGGCGGCGGCTCGAACGCGATCGGCCTGCTGGCGCGCTTCATCGGCGAACCGTCGGTGCGCCTGGTGGGCGTGGAGGCCGGTGGAGAAGGGCTCCAGGGTCGCCACGCGGCGGCGCTTGCGGGCGGGTCGCCGGGCGTGCTCCACGGCTCGATGTCGTACCTGCTCCAGGATGCCGACGGGCAGGTGGAGGAGGCCCACTCGATCTCGGCCGGCCTCGACTATCCGGGTATCGGCCCGCAGCTCTCGGCGCTCTACGCGGCGGACCGGCTGGAGATCCTGTCGGCGACCGACGATGAGGCGATCGAGGGCATCCGGCTCCTGACCCGCACGGAGGGCATCCTGCCCGCGCTCGAGCCCGCGCACGCGATCGCCGCGCTGGGTGCCTGGCTCGCCGGGTCGACCTCCTTGCCGCCACTCACTCCGGATGCCATCGTCCTGCTGGGGCTGTCGGGCCGCGGCGACAAGGACCTGGGGGCCATCGCCGACCGGATGGCCGGCACCGTGGAGGGAACCCGATGAGCCGTGCCACGGCAGCCGCGCCCGTCGCGCCGCCCGTCTCCCGCGCGCCCGCGACCGCCGGAGGGGTGCGCATCGCGACCGCGTTCGCGCGTGCCGCCGGAGAGGGGAGGGCGGCGTTCATCCCATATGCCGTGGCCGGGTACCCGGACGCGGAGCGCTCCTACGACGTGGCCCTGGCGCTCATCGATGGTGGTGCGGACCTGGTCGAGATCGGCCTGCCGTACTCGGACCCGCTCGCGGATGGGGCCACGCTCCAGCGGGCCAGCCGCACCGCCCTCGACAACGGGGCCACGCTCGACCGGTCGGTGGCACTCGTGGGTCGCATCCGGGCTGCTCGTCCGGACGTGCCGCTGATCGCCATGGGCTACGTGAACCAGGTCATCGGGGGCCGTGACGGCGAGGACGTGCTGCGTCGGCTGGGCGCCGCCGGGGTCAGCGGCCTGATCCTCGCGGACCTCACGCCCGACGAGGGCGCGGACCTCGAGGCCGCAGCGGCGACGCAAGGCTTGAGCATCATCTACCTCGTCACGCCGACCACCACGCCCGATCGCCTGCGGATGATCGCCGAGCGAAGCGGCGGGTTCCTGTATGCGGTGTCGCTGGCGGGGGTCACGGGCGCCCGGACCTCGCTGCCACCGGGCATCGCCCGATTTCTCGGGACCGTCCGGTCCGTCAGCCCGGTGCCGGTCGCGGTCGGCTTCGGCGTGTCCCGGCCGCAGCACGCGCGGACCCTGGCGCCTCTCGCCGACGGCGTGATCGTGGCCAGCGCCCTCGTGGATTCGCTGGGCCCGGAGGGCGCGGCCATCGAGCGTATGGCGGCGCTCATCGGGGAGCTGCGGGCCGCCACGCTCCGTTGACGGACGGCACGCTGTCGCGGGCCTCGACGTGCGCCCAGGCTATCGGCCGAGGACGCTCCTGACGGCCTCGATGACCGGTTCGTGGATCACCGCCGGCGTCGCCACGATGCCCCGGTTCGCGGTCAGGCGCCGTCCCTTCGTGAGATCCAGCGGCTTCCCGTCCACATCGCAGACGATGCCGCCGGCCTCCTCCACCACGAGCAACCCCGCGGCGTGGTCCCAGATGTTCTCCTGGTAGCCACCCCGCGGGATGCGCAGGTAGACGGATGCCTCGCCGCGCGCGACCACTGCGTACTTCGCCTGGCTGTCCATGCGCACGGGGGGCGTCGTGATGCCCAGCAGTGCCGCGATCGCGGCCGCCTCGTCCTGGGCGCTGTGCGCGGCCTCCACGGACTCGGCGTAGCGTGCCCGCGTCACGTCGGCGTCATGCGCGACACGGATGCGCCGCGGCGCCGCGGCCGGATCGTCCAGTGGCAGTTCCCACGCCCCCTGGTCCCGCTCCGCGACGAACAGGCAGCCGACCGACGTGCCGTCGCTCGTGGGCAGGTTCGGGCAACCGAGCACCGCCACCCTGGGTGACCCGTCCTCCACCAGCGCCAGCGCGACCGCGTACTGCTCGTTGCGCAGGAAGCCCTTGGTGCCGTCGACAGGATCCAGCGTCCACCATCGACGGCCCGGCCCGCCTGCGTCGCGGCCGCGTTCCAGCGCCGCCTCCATGGTCGGTCGGTCGATGCCCGGACGCACTGCGTCCAGGGCACGCGCGACGGCCATCGAGATGCCGGGGTCCGCGCGGACCTGCTGGGCATCCTCCTCGCCCATCAGCGGGTCGCCCGGCAGGGCCTCCCCGAGGGCGAGGCTCACGATGACCTGGGCCGCGAGGTCCGCGACGGTCACCGGCGATCGATCATCCTTGGCCACCGCGAGCCGCTCGTCGAAGTCACGCCGCACCGCGCGACACACCAGCGCCGCGGCGCGCACCGCCTCCAGGGCGATGGCGAGCTCCGGCCGGCCCGCAGGCTCATGGGTGGCCGATGAGGTCGCGGCTCCCGTCACGCGTCCGACGTGGCTGCGTCAGCGGCGGGCACCGCCGCATCCCGCGCAGCGTCGAGCCGCTCAGCGAGCAGGTCCATGGGTGCGGGCTGGCCCGTCCAGAGGTTGAACGCGGCGGCCGTCTGGTTGATGAGCATCACGTCGCCGTTGGCCGCGGCGGCCGCGCCGGCGGCGCGGGCCTCGCGCACCAGGCGTGTCTCCTTGGGCGTGTACAGCAGGTCCAGCACGAGCAGATCAGGCGGCAGCAGCTCGCCCGGGATGGGCGTCTCATCGGTGGTCCGACCGACCGAGCTGGCGTTGATGAGCACCTTGGTGCGCGACAGCTCCGCCTCCAGCACCGACTCGTGCCAAGGCTTCGCCTTCAGCTCCATGTGCGCGGCGCTCTTGGCGAAGTGGCGCACGAGCGCCTCTCCGCGATGAAGGTGCCGGTTGAACACGATGACGTGCTGGAAGCCCGCCGTGATCAGGCAGTAGACCGCGGCGCGTGCACCGCCACCGGCGCCCAGCACGACAGCCAGCTTGGGCATGCGCTGCTTGCCGACGAGGGCGTCGAGGGCGGGCCGGAAGCCGAGCACGTCCGTGTTGTGACCGACCAGGCGGGTGGCCTCGCGGGTGATCGTATCCACGGCCCCGGTCGCGTGCGCCTCCTCCGTCGAGCGGTCCACCATGGGCACCACGCGCTCCTTGAAGGGCACCGTGATGTTCGCGCCCAGGTACTCGTCGCCGCGGAGCGCCGCGATGGCCTCCGGCAGCTCGATCAGCGGCCGGTCCATCGGCTCGTACCTCGCATCGATACCGAGGGCGTCGAACGCCGCCTGCTGCAGCACGCCGGACAGCGAGTGGGCCACCGGATGGCCGATGAGGACGACGCGTTTGGCCATGCCAGCACTCCCAAGGGGTACGGCCGCGAGCGGCCGTGGACGGGTCCGAAGGTGGTCGATGCCCCGGTCGGATCCATCAGGCCGATCATCGACCGGATGTCGACGACGGCTGGGGGACGCTTCCGGGGCCTGTGGCCTCCGATGATACCCGGACCTTCCGCGAACGCGTGCTATCATCGGCGCTCGCCGGACGGAGAGGTCGCATAGAGGCCTAGTGCGGCGGTTTGCTAAACCGCTGAGTGGGGTAACCTGCTCCGAGGGTTCGAATCCCTCCCTCTCCGCCAGTCTCCGGGCGCCCGTAGCTCAGTGGATAGAGCATCTGGTTGCGGACCAGAAGGTCGTGAGTTCGAGTCTCGCCGGGCGCGCCAACCTCCGTCCAGTCCTCCCAGCCCCGTGGATCTCACGGGGCTGTGTCGTCTCCGGCGTCAGAGCCGGCGGATGGCATCCCCAACGCGCACCTCACCGGGTGTGACGACCCGCGTATTGACGCCCCGTAGCCGTAGCGCCCGGCCGGCGGGCGAGGCGACCATGCGCAGCGCGTCCGATCCGTACCGGCCACTGAACTTGACACAGCCGGTATGGGGGATCGCGGACACCTCCACCACCGCGGACCCCACGGCCAGGCGCGTGCCCGCCGGCAGGTTGGCCTCTGACAGGTCCAGGTCCGCGTAGAGCTGATCGCCAGCGGCATCCCACGCGGCCGGCTCGCCCGCGACGAGGCGGGCGAAGCGGCTGTTCATGATCGTCAGCTGTGCCTCGCGGTCGGCGGACCCATCCTCCATTCGCTTCGAGCCGCGGGCCAGCCAGCCGTCCCCGGCCAGGCCCGCCTCCGTGCCGATGGCCGCGCCGTCCACGACCTCCCGGACCCCCACGGCCGGCCGCCGCACGATGCGCTCGATCAGACCCTCGGCCGCGGGCGATCGCCGCACCTCGTCCAGGCCTGCCTCCAGTTCCGCGAGTGGCCGCTGGACCCGATCCATCTGTCCGGATCCCATCAGCCGTCGCTGCCGGGCGCAGGCGCCATCAGCGCCACCGGCGCGTTGCGACCCGCGCTCTCATACGAGGCGAGCGCGAGCCGGACCGCCTCCAGCCCGTCCTCGCCGGTGCAGATGACCGGTCCCGTGCCCCGGACGGCCGACACGAACGCCGCGACCGCCTTGGACCGATCCGATCCGCCCCCGCCTTCCCAGGCCGTGACGTCGGCGTCCGCCCAGCTCGCGTTCCCTTCGTCACGGCGGATCCACCGCAGCACCGGCCGGCCGCTCCGGTCGCTGTATTCGAGCGCACCACGCGTGCCATAGACCGCGAAGGACATCTCCCAGCCGGTCGCCGTCCACTGCGTCTCGATCTGACCCAGTGCGCCGCTCGCGAACCGCAGACTGGCGACCGCGGTGTCCTCGACCTCCACCACGAACTTCAGCCTGGCGGTCCGCGCGTACGTCTCCACGACCGGCCCACCGAGGTGCCGGGCGAGATCGAACAGATGGCAGCCGTTGTCGAGCAGGGTCCCACCGCCCGCCAGCGTCGCCGTCCGGAACGAGACCGGGACCTCCGGCAGGCCGCCCCAGTCGTGCGCCTGACGGAGGCGGATGAACGTCACCTGTCCCAGCGCGCCGGACCCCAGGAGCTCGACCACACGGCGCACCGACGGACTGGCCCGCAGGTGGTGGTTGACCTGGAGGATCACCCCGGCCGTGGCGCATGCGTCGATCATGGCGCGTCCCTCGACCAGGGACAGGGAGACCGGCTTCTCGCACAGCACATGCTTGCCCGCAGCGGCAGCCGCGATCGTCACCGGACCATGGACGGCGTTCGGCGCGGAGACGGACACGGCCTCCACATCCGGCAGCGCCAGCAGATCGCGGTAGTCGGAGAAGACCCGGGTGACGGCCCACTCCGCGGCGCGTCGCGTCAGCGCGGCCTCGGACGGATCGGCCAGCGCCACGACCTCGGCGCCCGCCTCGACATAGCCCCGGTGGTGATCGGCCGCGATCTTGCCGGTACCGATGATGCCCACCCTCAGCGGCGGCCGGGCGGCCACGGGGAGGGTCATCGGGCGGCGGGCCGGGGCTCGCGCGGGGCCGTGTTGGGCGCCGCGTACACATCCTCGAGCCGGGTCCGCCGGGCGGCCCAGCCGCAGGCGTTCGCGATGATGGCCTGGATCTCCGGATGGTGGTACGTGGGATGCGTCTCGTGGCCGGGCTGGAAGTAGACCACCCGACCCAGCCCGCGGGCCCACGTGCACAAGCTTCGGAACACCTCGCCGCCCGGGAACCAGCCCACCATCAGCAGCTCGTCGGGCTCGGGGATGTCGAAGCGCTCGCCGTACATCTCCTCCTCATCGAGCTCCACGGTCTCACCGATGCCTGCCAGCACGGGGTGACCCGGCCGCAGGTTCCAGAGCCGTTCGTGGGCTCCGTCCTCGCGCCACTTGAGCGAGCAGGTCGTGCCCATCAGGCGCTGGAACGGGCGGGAGAAGTGGCCGGAATGGAGCACCACGAGCCCCATGCCCCCGAGGACCTCGCGCTGGACGCGTTCGACCACGGCCTCGCTGACCTGGTCATGGGCGACATGGCCCCACCAGACCAGCACGTCCGTTGTGGCCAGGACGTCAGCGGGCAGTCCGTGGTCGGGTTCCGCCAGCGTCGCGGTCCGGACCGCGTATGGGCCCAGGGTCGCGATCGCGTCGCCGATGGTGCGATGCATGCCCTCGGGGTAGATGGCCCGGACCCGCTCGTCCGTGCGCTCGTGGATGAACTCGTTCCAGATGGTGACCCTGACCGGATCCATGCCGCTCCTCGTGTTCGTGGGTGTGTCCGGACAGCCTACCCGGGCCACTCCACGGCCGCCCCGGATCGCCCGTGCGCGACGCCCGCAACGCCCCCCTGACGGGTCGCTATCGTGCGTACGGAGATCGTCAGCAACGCAGGAGAGGTCGTCATGACGGTGCGGATCGGGGTCATCGGGACGGGACTGATGGGTGCCATCCATGCGCGCGCGGCGCAGGACGCGGATGGTGCGGAGCTCGTGGCCGTGGGCGGCGGGTCCCGGGCCGAGGCGCTCGGGGTGCGCCTGGGCGTGGCGGTCGAGCCGGACGCGGCGGCCCTGCTGTCGCGCACCGACCTGGATGCCGTGGTCATCGCCACGCCCCACACGAGCCACCTCGCGCTCGTCGACGCCGCCGCCGCGGCCGGACGCCACGTCCTGCTGGAGAAGCCGATGGGCCTCTCCCTCGCCGATTGCGACGCGATGATCGCGTCGTGCGCGGCGGCCAGCGTCTCGCTCATGGTGGCCCACATCAGCCGGTTCCTGCCGGCTGTCAGCGAGGCGCACGCGCGCATCGCGGCGGGCCAGATCGGCGAGCCGCGGATGGTGCTTGCAGAACGCCTCGTGGACGGCTACCCCAACAGCGGCTGGCCGCTCGACCCCGCCGAAGGGTCCGCGTTCCTGGATTGGGGCTCGCACGGCTGCGACCTCATGCGCTGGCTGGTCGGGGCGGACCCGGAGCTCGTGTTCGGGCGTGCCGCGACCTACCGCGGTGGCGCACCCGCGGCGCTCTCCACGATGGCCACATTCGGGTTCGAGGGCGGGCGCATGGGCCAGGTGTGGCAGAGCTACGAGATGGCCGGACCCGGGGTTCTTGCCCGCGCGCGGTACGTCGTGGTCGGCTCCGAGGGCACGCTTGACTGCCACGCGTACGGCCAGCTGGGCCTGGACCGGGACGGCGCGCACACCATCGTGTATCGGGCAGACGACTTTCCGGGTCCGGGCGGCGCGGCGGACATGGATGGCGAGACGTTCCGGACGGCGTTCCGCGAACAGCTCAAGGGGTTCACGGACGCGGTCACGGCCGGAGCACCACCGCCGGTCACGGCGCATGACGGGCGGACGGCCGTGGCGATGGTGCTCGCCGCCGAGGCGTCCGCCGCCTCCGGCCAGTCGGTCACGGTCGGCCGCTAGGGTCGTCCGCGCGGTCCCTCGGCCAGTCTCGTCCGGCGAGGGCTCGACGCGGCCGCTCCAGCCAACCCACGAGGATCCGTTCCGCGTCAGCGCGGCGGAGTGCCACGCTGCCGGCCAGCAGGGCGAAGCTCCCCCACCAGATGACGGGCATCGCAAGCAGCACGCCCACGGGGAGCAGCCAGCGTCGGTCGCGGAGCGCCGCCCAGGCGATGACCACGGCCGCGACGGGCAAGCGCACCAGAAGCGGGATGGGCACCGAGCCGGGCACCGTGGATGATCCCGTGCTGGAGCGCAGCAGCTCGATCCACTCACTCCAGAGGCCCGGTGCCAGCACCGCCGACACGCCCCCGATGGCCGCGGTCGTCAGGCCCGCGACGGCCAGCGCGCGCCACTCGCGCCGGACCACGAACCACAGGAGGCCCAGGCCGGGCGTGACCTTGGTCAGCACCGGCATGGCCCAGGCCCCTGCGTGCCGGAACCCCGCCACGACGGCCGCCGCGAGCAGGATGTTGATGTTGCCGCCCCACAGCTCCGGGAAACAGAGCACGATGAGCGGTCCGAACAGCAGCGGGCCGGACAACCGGTACAGGACCCCGAGCAGCAGCGTGGTCCAGACAACGACGAACGCAGGCCAGGGCAGCACCCGCAGCGGGGTCAACGCCTGGAGGAACGCCGGCGAGTACAGGTAGGCGCTCTCCTGGCCCGGACCCGATCCCGGCACGTACGGCGACTCGAGGGGCACCGCCCAGTAGGCCCTGGCGTCCTGGCCAGGCCCGTATCCGTCGGGCTCGAACGGCTCCGCCGTGAGGCCCATGGCCAGTACCAGGACCGCCGCCAGCACGAACCCGAGCACGGTCAGAGGGCGGCGCCAACGCCGGACCGCGTCGGACGCCGCCCCCGTCGGGGTAGCGAGGGGAGGAGCCTGGATCAGCCCTGGGCCTCCAGCGAGTTGCCCAGGAGCATCGGATGGCCAAGCAGGCCGCTGTACACCGGCCGCAGTCGGTCGCGGTTGTACATCCGGTCGACGTCCACGCTCCGGGCGCCGAGGGTCGGGTCGGGCAGGGGCGAGTGGGCGTACTTGCCGTCCCGGATGGCCATCATCCGACCGTGCACGCCGTCGGCGATGAGGTCCATCGCCACGTTCGCGAACGTGATGGCGACCATCTGGTCGAGCGAGTCGGGCTCACCCGAGCGCAGGTCGTAGGTCAGTTCGGAGAAGACCGTCTCGATCCCCGTGCGGGCCTTGATCTCCGCGGCCAGCACCTCCGCGATGTTCGCCTTGTGCCGGTGACCGAACGCGTCCGGTTCGCCGACCTCCTGGATGCTGCCGCCCTCCCACATGGCCCCTTCCGCGGCGATCACGAACGCGTAGTGGCTGGGGTTGGTGCGGTGGTCGTCCGCCATCAGCTGGCACAGGCGGTCCAGGTCGAACGGGACCTCGGGGATCAGGCACCGGGCGGACGTGACGTAGGCCGTGTACAGCGCCGTGAAGCCGCAGTCGCGACCGAAGATCCGGAACACGCCCACCCGTTCGTGCGAGCCGAGCGTGGTGCGCTGGCGGTTGATGAGTTCCTTCGCGCGCGTGACCGCGCTCGAGAAGCCGATGCAGTACTCGGTCCCCTGGACGTCGTTGTCCATCGTCTTGGGGATCGCGATCAGTGGGATGCCATGGTCGGACAGCGTCTGGGCGAAGCTGAGCGTGTCATCGCCGCCGATGGGCACGAGGTAGTCAAGGCCCAGTCGCTCGATGTTCTCCAGCACGACCGGCGTCAGGTCGTAGACCCCCTCGCCGGTGGCCATCGCCGCCGCGCGCTCCCCGGACAGATGCGCCGGCAGGCGCTCCGCCTTCATCTTGCGCGGGTTGGTGCGGGAGGAGTGCAGCACCGTGCCGCCCGTACGGTCGATCGCCCGGGTGTTGATGCGGTCGAGAGGGATGACGTACTGCGGGTCGAGCTCCGCACCGGGCCGCTGGTGGGTCAACCCCTCCCAGCCGCGCCGGATGCCCAGGACCTCGTAGCCCAGGTCGGTCGCGCGGTACGTGACGCTCTTGATGACGCTGTTCAGGCCGGGAACGTCGCCGCCCCCGGTCAGGATGCCGATACGGCGTGGCTTGGACATGCCTGCTCCAGGACGTGGGTCGGGCGATCCGGCGCGCCAGGGACGCACTCTCGGGGGTCGCGCTCCGATGGTAGCGCGGGCGAGCGCCCGGTGTAGGATGGCGCCCGTGAACTACGAGCTGTACATGCGCGCGGCGCTCTCGGAGGCGGCCGGTGCCGCCGCGACCGGCGAGATCGCGGACGGCGCCGTGGCGGTGGTGGATGAGGCGATGGTCGCGCATGCGCGACCGGGCGTGGCGGCGACCGGCGATCCGACGGCCCACGCGGTGATGGGTGCCATCCGGGGTGCCGCGCGCCGCTTGGGCCGTCCGACGCTGGCGGGGGTCACCGTCTTCTCCATGGTGGAGCCCTGCGCGATGTGTGTCGGCGCCCTGCTCCAGAGCGATGCGGACGGCCTCGTGTACGCGCTGCGTGATCCGGTCGGCGGCGCCTGCGGATCCAGCCTCCAGCTGGCGGAGACGCCCGGCCGACCGCGCCGCCTGCGCGTGGTGAGCGGCATCCTCCGGGATGACGCCGCAGACCTCCGCCCGGACCTGGATGTCGATCGCGCGGACGCCCGCCCGGCCATCGCCCGCTGACGGCGCGTTCGCCGCTGTGCTGCGCGGCCGTCACGACCGCCAGGAATCCCCCGTCGCCCCGCGCTTTGCTATCCTCTGCCGCGGAGAGGTGTCCGAGTGGTTGATGGTGCCGCTCTCGAAAAGCGGTGTGCGAAAGCACCGTGGGTTCGAATCCCACCCTCTCCGCCATCCCGCTCACTCGGACGACGAATGGCAGCCCGCGCGCTGCCCACCCTGTGCCCCGGAGAGGTCGCCTAGTGGCCGAGGGCGCCGCACTGGAAATGCGGTATGGGGCAACCCATCGAGGGTTCGAATCCCTCCCTCTCCGCCACTTCGACCCGACCGCCCTTCCTCCGCCCATCCGGGCTATCATCGTCTCGCCGTGCTAGGCGGGGAACTAGCGGTGCCCTGTACCTGCAATCCGCTCCAGCAGGGCTGAATCCCCTCCCGAGGCCCGCGTACGCGGAAGCCGGCGGGGCGAGCGATGTTGAGGATCGGGTCCCGCGCAGCGGTGGCGCGTGAACCACGTCAGGTCCGGAAGGAAGCAGCGTTAAGCGCTGTCCGCCGGGTGCCGCGGATCGGCCTGGTCCGAGTCGTTCGCTTCGATGGGCCCACGTGCGTCGTCGTCGACGGAGGGTGCACGGCATGACCTTCTCCTCGCGTGCTCGCCGACCGACCGCCGTTCCATGAGGCCCGCTGCACCGCATGGCATCCGACCCCATCGCTCCTGACGCGCCGGTCCGACACCTGGCGCTCTACCGTCGGTTCCGTGCCCAGACGTTCGGGCAGATCGTGGGCCAGACGGCGGTCGTGGAGACGCTCCGCAACGCGGTCCGCCTGGACCGGCTCGGTCACGGGTTCCTGTTCGTGGGACCCCGGGGGACCGGCAAGACCTCCATGGCGCGCATCCTGGCCAAGGCCGTGAACTGCACGGACCTGCGCGACGGCGAGCCGTGCGACCGGTGCCTGTCCTGCGCGGCCATCCGGGAAGGCCGCGCCCTCGATGTCGTGGAGCTCGATGCCGCGTCCAACAACCGCGTGGATGACATGCGCGAGCTGCTGCCGCGGGTCTACACCGCCGCCTCGGACCTGCGTCGCAAGGTGTTCATCATCGATGAGGTCCAGCGCATCAAGGAAGGCTGGGACGTCCTCCTCAAGACGCTCGAGGAGCCACCGGACGGGGTCGTGTTCGTGTTCTGCACCACGGACCCCAGCCAGATCCGGCCGGCCGTCGTGTCGCGGCTCCAGCGGTTCACGTTCCGGCCGCTCTCGCTGGAGGACATCACGGGCAAGCTGACGCGTATCCTCGAGGCGGAGGAGCGGGCCGTGGAGCCGCAGGCGATCGCGCTCATCGCACGCCTCGCCGCGGGCGGCATGCGCGACGCCGAGTCGATGCTCGACCAGGTGCTGGCCGGCGCATCGGACCCCATCACCGAGGAAGTGATCGGGGAGCTGCTCGGGCTGGCCCAATCCGAGTCGGTCGATCGGTTCGTTGACGCCCTCGCCACGGGCGATCCGCTGGCGGGCATCGGTGTCCTCGACGCGCTCGAAGGGGAAGGCCGCGACCTGGTGGCCTTCAGCGAGCAGGTGGTGACCCGCATCCGGGAGCGCTTGGTGGCTGCGCTCCAGGAGCGGAGTGGCTCGGGGTCCGTCTCCCTCGCTGCGGCCGCGCGCCGGCTGACGGGCATCGACGCCAGCCGGAGCGGGCTGGGTGGCTATCGGTGGCAGCTGGAACTCGCGCTGCTCTCGGCCGGAGCGGAGACGCCCACCGTAGCGAGCCGGTCGACGACCGCCGCACCTGTCCGTCCCACGCCGACCGCGGGCCGCACGCCGCCAGCCCAGCCGCTCGCGGGGCATCCGTCCGATGCCGGCCAGCCGCAACCCGTGGACGAGCCGCCGATCCCGGACGTGCCCGACCCCACGGCACCAGCGGCCGCGCCGCAGGCGCCACCCCCGGGCGCCGCGCCACCCCGTCGCGCGCCACCTCATCCGGCCGCCGCTTCCACCCCCCCGCCGTCGGTGGCGCCCCTCCCGGCTGCCCCGGACCCGGCGTCCGGCTCCTTGCCCAGGTCGCTGTTCGACCTCGTCGTCGCCAGCTGGCCAAGCATCGTGGCCCAGGTCGGCCGCAATCCGGCCAACCGCCCCATCGTCACCGCCTGCCGACCGGTGGAGGTGCGCGACGGCATCGTCGTGCTGGGGTTCCCGGAGAATCAGGCGTTCCTCCGGGACCACGCCGAGCGCAAGAAGGCGTCCCTCGAGGAGGGCATCGCGGCCGTCCTCGGCCGCCCCGTCGGGGTACGCTGCGTCGTGGCGAACCTGGAGATCGCGGAGCCGGACCTGGAGCCGGCCGATGACCTGGTGGCTGCCGCACGCCGGATCTTCCAGGGAGATCTCGCCGAGATCGACGAGGTCGGCTGACACCGCCGAGAAGGAGCACACCATGGGCATGGGTAACCTCGCCAAGATGGCGCAGCAGATGCAGGCCGAGATG
>Ga0105047_10011231_pt1 | contig 14551 bp, 5 predicted proteins | sample MAT04_FD_78384 | JGI IMG/M metagenome (GOLD analysis project Ga0105047, IMG submission 78384) | Freshwater microbial communities from Lake Fryxell liftoff mats and glacier meltwater in Antarctica - MAT-04 (megahit assembly) | ecosystem: Environmental > Aquatic > Freshwater > Ice > Liftoff... | reverse complement strand
GGTGGCCTACAGCATCGTCAACTGGCTCAAGTTCAGGAGCCTCTTCGGCGTGCCGTTCGACCAGCAGGCATTCACACTGCTCAGCGAGCAACGTCGTGCGATGCTCGCCGCGAACGGCGGCTCACTCTTCAACTGGAAATTCGTGCCGAACAACCTCTTTGCGTACGTCCGGCCCGATTCGATCGGTCTCGATGGGACGTTCCCGTTCCTGCAGCCGAGTCGGCCGGCCATCACCATCGGCTCGCCGGTCTACGACCTCATCGACCTCACCGCTGGAATCCCCACGACGATGCCGCTGCTCGTCGGCCTGGCCATGGTGGGAACCTGGTTCGTGATCCGGGGCAGGCCGCCCGAGTTGCGCCCGCTGCGTGCCGTGCTGATCGGTGGGGCCCTCGGCACCGTTGCCGTCTTGGCGATTGGGTACCTCGCGAACCGCTATCAGAGCGACTTCCTGCCACCGCTGATCGTCGGAGCATTCGTTGGTGTGCCGGTTGCGGCCCGGTGGTTCGAGTCGCTGCCGCAGACGGCGCACGTGAGGCGTCGCCTCGTCGCCGGGGGATCGGCGGCGCTGTTGGCCGTGGGCCTGTCGACCAACCTCGCGCTCGGCTACAGCTACCAGCGGGCGTACGGACCGTCGACCCATCCCGATGTCGTTGCCGAATACATCGACCTCCAGCGACGCGTCGACGGTCTGCTCGGTGACGGCCGGTTGTCCGCGGTGCGCGTCGCCGATGCGTTGTCACCGAGTAGCAGCCTCGGTGATGTCGCGATCATCGGGCAGTGTGACGCACTGTTCCTGAGCGACGGGGGAGCGCCGTCCGACGGGCGACTGTCGCAGTGGCGCCTGGCCGAGTTGGCAGGCACGCTCGACGGTGACGTCACACTCGATGAGGATGCCGACGAGCCGGTGGCGCTGGTCGATCTGGTTTTCGTCGACCGCACGATCGCCGTGCGGATCGATGTGGATCCGGTTCGGGACGTGATGACCACCGTGCTCGTCACCACGCTGAACGACGGGCGTGTCGACGAGCAACTCGGCCCCGACCTCGCGCTGCGTTCGATCCGTCCCATCGGCTGGCAGGTGTTCCCCGACACCGAACTCGGCAGGCTCGAAGTGTTCCTCGATGGCAGGTTCGCGGCGTTCGGTGATCTCCCGATCGGTGGCGCGGTGGAGCGGACGATCATCCACGACGAGACGGGAGCCGTGCGTGCCGGCACGACCGCAACCCCTGTCTGCGACCAGCTGATCGTTGCGATGGCGGAGCCGGGCACACGTCATGACGGTGGCTAGGATCGCCGGTCATGAAGATCGGTATCCTGGTGGTCGCGTACAACGCGGAGAACCATCTCGCCGAAACCCTCGACCGGATCCCGCACGATTTCATCGGCCACATCGATGCCGTCCTCGTCTGCGACGACGCCAGCCAGGACAAGACGTACGAGGTCGGGCTCGCCTACCGCGAGAGTGGGAGCGCCAACGCAGCGTCGTTGCCGATGGAGATCACTCGTCGACCGGTCAATCTGGGCTACGGCGGCAACCAGAAGGCGGGGTACCGGTGGGCGATCGAGACCGGGCTCGACATCGTCGTGATGCTCCACGCCGACGGGCAGTATGCGCCCGAGTTCCTCCCCGAGATCGTCGAACCGCTGCTGCGTGGCGAGGCCGACGCCGTGTTCGGCTCGAGGATGATGGAGCCCGGCCAGGCGCTCGAGGGCGGTATGCCCCGATACAAGTACTACGGGAACCGCCTCCTGACCACCTATCAGAACGCCCTTGCCGGCACGGACTTCACGGAGTGGCACAGCGGATACCGCGCCTATTCGGTGGCAGCGCTCGGCGGGATCCCGTTCGCCGACAATTCCGACGGGTTCGATTTCGACACCGAGATCATCGTGCAACTCGTCGAGTCACGCGCACGCATCGTCGAACTCCCGATTCCGACCTACTACGGCGACGAGATCTGCCACGTCAACGGGCTGTCGTACGCCTGGGACGTGACCAAGTTGGTCAGTCGCTACCGGATGCACAAGTTGGGTTTCGGCACTGGTGAACTCACGTTCGCCTCCCAGCCCTACGAGATCAAGGCCAGCGTCGACTCTTCGCACGGTCGACTGCTCGGTTGGATGGCCAACCGTCCACCGCGTCGCGTCCTCGACCTCGGCTGCAGCGACGGCTCGCTCGGCGAACGACTCCGAACGCTCGGCCATCACGTCACCGGCGTCGACGTCGAACGCGCCGAAGGTGTCGAGGATCGCCTGGATGTGTTCATCCAGCACGATCTCGACACCGGGCTACCAACGGCCTTGGACGACAGCTACGACATCGTGTTGTGCGCTGACGTCATCGAACACGTCCGTGATCCGGGTGCTCTGCTCGCGGCGGCTCGTGGCCGCATCGGGCCGAACGGCTCGATGCTCGCATCCGTCCCGAACTTCGGGCACTGGTACCCGCGCGTGCGCGTCGGTCTGGGACTGTTCGATTACGACCGTCGCGGCATCCTCGATTCGACGCACGTACGGTTCTTCACGCGGCGCAGCTTCGAGCGCCTGATCCAACGAGCCGGCTTCGCCGTGGCGCGGCGGGACGCCACGGGGCTGCCGCTCGAAGTTGCCGATCGTGGAGGCGATGGGCCGGCAGTGTCGCGCCGGCTCGGCGCGGTGCGCACGATCGACAGATTGCTCGTCCGGCTGCGCCCGCAGTTCTTCGGCTACCAGTTCTTGTACGAACTGGTGCCAGCCGAACGCGACCGTCGAGGCTGAGCGCGCAGGCTACTGCCGGTCCTTCCCGAGGTCGTCGCAGACGGTCGGAACCGGGGTGGCTGTCGAGACGAGTTCGAGTCCGGCAGCCGTTGCCCGTTCAGCATTGACGGGCAACGACCGCAGCACCGTTGGTCGGCTCGGCGAGTTCGGAGCGAACGGGCTCATGAGCACCGTGTGGGACCACGAGCCGGGACCTTCGATCGTGTAGACCCCCACCTCGGTGTCGGCGAGAACTGCGATTTCGATCAGCGACCCGACGGCCGCATCGAACACGGCGCTGATGAGGCGGTCATCGGCACCGTCGAGCACGAGCTGATACGACTCGTCGTCCCGACGTTCGATCGACAGGGTCGAGGAGGCGCCGCCGGCGAACTCGAAGAGCGGGACGCTGCTCGTCGATGCTCGGTCCGCACCAGGGACTCGATCCGTCACGATCATGCTGGCGAGGCCCTCGCGTGCCTCGACGACCGTCCACATGTCGTTTCGCTCGCCCGTGGCCAGATAGAGCGCGTCGCAATCACCAACGACGAAGAGCGAGTCTGCCGGTGCGGATTCGGGGAGCGACTCGACCAGATCGATTCGTTCGTCCAGCGGATCGCCGGTGAGATTGCTCGACCGCTGCTGAACGATGACGTACTCGCGTAGCGACTCTCCCCGTGCCGAGAGCCTGGCGGTGTACAAACCGGTCGCGACGTTCGCGTAGGCACCGAAGAGCACGGCAACGAGGAGTGCGACGAGCGCAGTTCGCCGCCGTGGCGCCGCTGCCCCGTCGAGCCGCCGTGCCAGGTCGACGAGGCCGACGGAGCCTGCGACCACGAGCACCGGGAAGAACTCGGCGTTGTAGCGGTGCCCGACGTAGCCGAAGAACATCACCCCGGCCGTGACGCCGAGGGTGCCCAGCACCGGAAGGCGCAACGTCACGTACGCGGCGTGGGAGCGCCGCCGAAATGTCGTGAACAGCCCCCAGAGGGACAGGCCGAACAACGCGGGCATGAACGCCGGGACGCTGCCCGTTCGATACGACTGGTCGAGAAATGCGCCGTTGTACCCGCGTGCAGGAAGTGCGGGAAGTGACACATACGGAAAGATCGACATGAACCGGATCCCGTCGGGCCGCAGATAGTTCACGAGACTCGTGGTGAAGAACTGGGGGCCGATGAGTGTCCCATCATTCACCTCGAGCGCCCGTTGACGCTGCTCGCTGAGCTCGGTCCACACCTGACGGTCCAGTGGGAACATCCAGGGGTGGCGGAACTTCGCCCAGTTGACGGCCGCGCCGAGCAGGATCGGCACGACGCCGGCGAGGACGACCGTCCGGGACCAGCGTCGCGCCTCGGTCCCGCGTCGGCCGGAGATGAACCAGGCAGCGGTGAGCAGCACCGCAACGGCACATGCCCAACCTCCGGTCGTACGTGTGAGGACTGCCGCAGCGGTCCACAGGCCCGTCGCCAGCGCCGCCCGCCACGTGGGCTTGTCGATCAGTCCGGCCAGTGCGAACACCGAGCCGAGGACGGTCGCCACGCTCCATGCGTATGCCTCGTGGTACACCCAGGGAAGCGACGCGACATAGACCAGAATCGACCCGCCCGCTGCGCTGAAGATGAAGATCCCGTACGCGCACGCTTCCAACCGGCCGAGTGGAATCGCGCCCCACACGATCGTCCGCACTCTCCACACGAACAACGAGATCAAGGACGTCGTGACGAGCCACGCAACGAGCATCGAGATCGCGGTCAGGCGGCCGTCGAATGCGTCCGTGACGGCAAAGACGGGAATGCGCAACAACGCCGGCAGCGGCGGAAAGTACATGTAGTGGCTGCCGTCGACGATGAAGGCCTCGAACCTCAGCGACCCTGGTGGGACGGCGAGGCGGCCGTTCATCAAGGCTCTGGCCTGGACATCGTAGAAATCGGAGAAGATTCCCTGTGGCCGAGCGGTCCGCAACGGTTGCACCCCGAAGTTCCAGAGCACCGCCACGAATGGAATCAACGCGAGAAGGCTCGCGAACACGCTGACCCGGATGTACCGCGCCCGGGCGTCCGGTTCCCCGGGCTGCGTAGCGCAGTCCGGCTCCGGATCGCTTCGCTCGAGGGTCGTTCCGGGAGCCTCGGTCACCCTCGGGGCCCTGGATCGAGTCGCGTGGACAGCGATGTCCCGCCTGTCTCGGGGAACTGCTCGTCGAGTTGGCCCATGAGCCAGTCGACCACGAGGTCGGCGCCCACCGGTGTCACGTGGACGCCGTCACTGCGTAGCACTTCGCCGTCGATCTGTTCGAGGAAGACCCCACCCGGACACAACAGCCCGGGCAGGTCGAGCACACGGACGTTCGGCTTGGTGGCTGCCACCTCGGCCCACAGTGTGTTGAACGCGTCGACGCGCTGCTGGTCGTTGCGTGCTGACGCGCTGAACACGCTGTCTTCGTTCTGTTGCATACACGGCAGCGCCATGACAGCGACTGGCCGCCCTCCTTCGCCGGCGATGTCGAGCGCTTCGTCCATGGCTGTTCTGACCGTTGCCGTCCAGGCCTCGCTCGGGAATCGGCGCGGACCGTCGGGGAAGAGGTGATCGAGCACCTCCCACGCACCGTTCATCACGACGACCACGTCCGGATCGAGGGCGGTGCGCCAGAACGCCCAGTCGTCGCGCCAGGAGACACACTGGTCTGCCTGGACGATCCCGAAGTCGAGGCCGACATCCATTGGTTGCCCCTCGGTCGTGGTGCATCCAATCGTCGCGAATCTGTCGATCATCCAGCCGAGCGGGGGTGTCTGGTCGTAGCCGACCAGTGCCGAGAACGCCGTCGAATCGCCGACGACCAGTGCGGTTCGCTCAGGCGGTGGCGGCTGGGTGGTGGTGGTCGTCGGATCGGGCGTTCTCGCGTCGGGCGGTCGTGGTCTGGCCGACACGTCCGCAGCGAGTGGCGGCAGCGTCGAAGTCGTGGCGGTCGTCGCTGTCGTGGCGGCCGACGTGGTCGTGGGGAGACTGGGCGTGATGACCTCGCCGGCCACCAGGCTGCGGCCGTCGGGCGGCACCAGGGCAACGGTGGCGATCGCGATCGTCGCCACCGAAATGGCTGTCCAGCCACCGATCACGACACCCGGGTGCCAGGTGGTGGTCCGCAGTGGGCGCTCGACCACTCGGAAGCTCACCTCGGCGAGCGCCAGGGTGAGCGCCACCTGGAGGACGGCGAGCGGCATCCGCGCAATGTCGATCCCCATGGGCGGCCCCACGAACACGATCACTGGCCAGTGCCAGAGGTACACGCCGTACGACCGGGTGCCGAGCCACACGAACGGGGCGTTGCCGAGCCAATCCAACGGCCCTCCCCGATCTGGCGACGACACCGCCCACACGATCACGGCCGCGAGCAGGGACACGATGAAAAAGCCGCCGTGGTAGAGCCATGGCGCCTGGTCGGACACCGTCATTGCAATGAAGAGAAACGCTCCGAATGCCAGCAACACCACTGGGCGGGCCCACGCGCTGGTCGCCGTCGATGCCGTCGAGCGTTGCCGGGACAGCATCCAGGCGAGCCCAGCCCCGATGAGGAGTTGTTGGGCGCGTGTATCGGTGCCGAAATAGACCCGTGTCGGGTCGGACGGCTCGAAGAGGACCGCCATCAGAACCGCTGACGCGATCGCCGCGACACCGATCAGCACGAGCGGCAGCCGAGCCAGGCGCGGCCAGCGGGCGACCACGACGAGGAATCCTGCGACGACGAGCGGCCAGAAGACGTACCACTGTTCCTCGACCGCCAGCGACCAGGTGTGGCGCAGCGGGCTCGGCCCGAGGAGTGCCTCGAAATAGCTCTGTCCGCCGGTGATGAATCGCCAGTTGGCGACATAGCCGAGTGCCGCAGCCGCATCCCAACGAATTGCGTTCCACTGCTCGGGCAATCCATAGAGCCGCGTCGCGACGAGCGTCAGAGCGGTCATCACCGCAAGCGGAGGGACCAGCCGTCGGAACCGGCGGTTCCAGAACGAGCGCAGCGAGATGCGTCCATCGAGGCTGCGCTCGCGCAGGAGCAACGTGGTGATCAAGAAGCCCGAGATCACGAAGAAGAGGTCGACCCCGAGGAAACCGCCGGTGGCCCAGCCGAACTCGAGGTGATAGGCAACCACGAGCGCAACGGCGACCGCCCGCAATCCGTCGAGCGCCGGAAGGTATCCGAGGCGTACCGGTTGCATGTCAGCCATCTCCCGGCGGCCTCGAACCGGCGCCGAGACGCTCGAGCGTCCAGCCGGCCGCCACCAGTCCGCCAGGGCCGGCGAAGTGCAGACCATCGGGGCGAAGCGACTCGCCGTCCTGGCTGGTTCGACACTCGTCGACGTCGGGGCAGGTCCACGCGGCGAGGTCGACGATCGTGGCGCCAGAGGCTCGTGCGGATTCGGTCATGACGTCGTTCAGGCAGTCGACACGCTCGGGGAACAACGGGAGATTCCCGGTTGCGACATAGTAGGGCGCCGTAGCGACGACCACCTCAGCGCCGGTCGATCCGGCGACGTCGATCGCCGTCGCCAGCCGGTCGGCGTACAGTTCGTCGAACCCTGATTGACATGGGTGCAGGCGCGCTCCTTCGATGTCACGGCCGCCGAGGCCGGGCCAGCTGAGCACGATCAGTACGTGATCGGGTTGGAACGCCTCGGCATCGTCGGCCCAAGCCTCTGGCCACTGCTCGCACCCTTCGGGGTCCGGCAGGAAGGTGATGTCGTCGGACCAACTGCCACCACCGACGTTGGCGATGCCGCACCCGATCACGCCCCGGGGGAGTACGACCACTTCAGGCGGTGCCGCTGCGAGCAGTTCTTCACCGAGGAAGTAGGCACCGGAGTCGCCCACCACCATCAATCGCCGGAGTTCGCGAGCCGGCACCGGCACCGGCGCGTTCACGAGCGGTGGGGTGGCGCTGACATCGGGATCGGTCAGCGGTCCCGTCGTGCTGGGAGGAGGTGGAATGGGAAGCGTGGAGCGCGCTCCTGCGTCCGGTTGGTCGATCGGCGAAGTGGCTCCTGCGAACACCACCACGGTGAGTACGGCCAGACCACTGATCGCCAGCATTCCGAAACGGAGGGTGTGGCCAGCGCCGAGATTCGACTTCCGTACAGGCTGCTCGACGAGGAGATACGAGGCGACGGTGAGGCCGACGGTGAGCACGGCGCGCAGCGCGAGCAACTCGCGGCCGTCGAGTCCTGTCCGTTCGGGCGACAGCCAGACGATGATCGGCCAGTGCCAGAGGTACAGCCCGTAGCTGACGAGCCCGCACCACCGAAGTGGCGGCGCGGACATCGCCGTGGCAAGCCATGAACCGGGGGCGACCACCACCGCACAGATGACGAACGTGGTTCCGACGCCGGTCACCACGAGACCGCCCCGGTAGAGAAATTCCGAGGTACCTGCCAGCGAGATCCACGCCCATGCCAATGGGGCGAGTGTGACGAGCCCGACCGCGCCGATCGCCTGCTGCACACCCGGTGTCAAGGCTGGGAGACGACGGATGACGACTGCGGCGGCAGCGCCGAAGAGGATCGCGGCGATCCGTGTGTCGGTGCCGTAGTAGACGCGCAAGACGTTTGCGGGGTCGTGGACGGCCTGGGCAACGACCACGGACACGATTGCGAGCGCGGCGGCGATCATGCCGATGGCGGTGACGGCACCATGACGCCACGGGTGGCCTTGCCCGGTCGACCTGCGTCGCCGGGCGATCCAGATGACGCCGACCACGACCAACGGCCACAGGATGTAGAACTGCTCCTCGATGGCGAGCGACCACATGTGGCGCAGCGGCGACGGAGCGGCGAAGGTACTCCAGTAATCGACGCCTTCGGCGAGCGAGTTCCAGTTGTAGACGTAGAAGATCGCCGAGAGCGTCTCGCGTCGCAGCGACGGTGCCGGGTCGCCGATCACGAACGATTCGACGAGCACGACAGCCAACAACAGCACGGCAAGGGCGGGAAAGAGGCGCTTGACGCGGCGAGTCCAGAACCTGGTCAGGTCGAGCCGCTCCGGCGACTCGAAACGGAGTTCGTCGACGAGGAGCCCCGTGATGAGGAACCCCGAGAGCACGAAGAAGGCATCGACGCCGAGGTAGCCACCCGGGAGGTAATCGAGATGGTGGGCGATCACCGCCAGCACGGCGATGCCACGGATGCCGTCGAGCGCAGGAACATGGGTCATTCGTCGCTCACCGAAAGCGCCGGACGTGACGCGGCCTGAGGGACCGTTCATGATCGCCGCCCCGCATCGGGTGCGAACAGCGTGCCGGCCGCGACGGCCAGCAAGGCGAATACGGCAGCTCCGTTGAGATGGTCGAAGTACAGGGTCCAACCAGCATCGGGGAACGGGCGGTCGCGCCGCTCGATGTACAACGTCGCCAGCGCCACGGAGATGGCGACCGAGCAGCCGACCAGTTCGAAGGGCCGCTGGATCCACATCGGTCGCGCTGGCGCGCTGACGACCGAGACGAACAGGCCTGGCACCAACGCTGCGAGTGCCCACTCGGGACCGATCAGGATCGCACTGGCCACGACGAGCACCGCGCCGGCGAGGCGTTCTCTCCCCGGCAGGACGTGTCGGTCGCCGACCCATGATGGCGCTCTGGCGATGGACGGTTGTCGACGACGAGCCGTGATCACGAGCGCCACGAGACCCGTTACCGTGACCAGACTGACGATCAGCCCCACGGTCACCGGTCGCTGGGCGGTCCATGCCATGTCGACGACCGTGGGTTGTGTGCTCGGCTCGAGCCGCCATCCGTTGAACCCACCGTCGACGAGTGTCGGCTCGCCGAGGTCGGCGCCGCCAGCGTGGGCGTTCCACGCATCGTTGAAGCCTTCACCCAGCACGAGCCAGCACCCGTTCGGGCACGGAGCGACAGTGACGGTGCGATGGCGGGCCGTGTTCCGGTCGACGGTGACCACGACACTGGGCGGAACCGGAGCGGCCGGAACCGACGCGGACACGTCGGTGAGAACGATCCGGTCGACGGCCAAGGGGTGCTCGGGTCGGATGGTCGACTCGATCCGGTGCGCCCCTGCGGCGAGTTCGAGCGCCCCGCCGCACGCCGTTGCCACCACTGGTTCACCAGCGATCAGGTCGGCAATGGTCGTCTCGTAGCTCACGGCGACGGGCTCCCCGTCGAGGGTCACCAGGTCGCCGACGCACTCGCCGGCGACCGTGCGGTCACCGTCGACCGGAGATGTCAGGATGCCGGGACCCGAGATCTCTGCGATCCCGGCCGGGAGCGTCAGCACATCGCCGTACCGTCGATCGATCGTGGTCCGAGGTTCGATGCCGGAGACGGTGAGCGTCAGTTGCCCGATCGTCAGACCCTCGGGGACGGTCAGCATGCTTCGTCCCGACGAATCGGATGCTGGAACGGCGATGTCGAATGTGCTGATGCCGTCGGAGATCGTGGCCGAGGTGATCGGGGAGTAGTCGCCGACCGGCTGATGCAGTTCGATGTCAGCGAGGGCCGACACCGCACGAAACGAGAGACGAGCGTCGACGGCGCCGTCGAACGGCGTCACCCAAGCCGTGGCGCGGTCGCCGTCGAACGCAGACGCCCCGCGCGCCTGCGCCGCCCCGGTCAGTCGACGGTCGGCCACGACGCTGTCACCATCGGGCTCTGCAGATCCGAGAAACGCCGCGAGATCGGCGTCGTCGGCCCCCAGATCGAGCCGTAACGTGAAAACGGCGTCGAAGCGACGTGGGTCGACCAAGCTGAACTGCCTGCGAAGCACGGGCTCGGGATCGGACCTCCATGGGTTCGTCGGGTCGCTCCGAAGGCGTGTGAACACCAACGCCATCGGCGTCTCGAACTCTCGATCCACTGCATCGGTCGGGACTCGGATGTACTCCGTCGTCGGTCCGAGTCCGGTGACGATTTCGACGAAACCGACGCCAGCGCGAGAAGCAGCAACAGTCGGGTCGCCCTCGGAGAGAGCGTCGACGGTGATCTCGATGGTCGTCGCACCGTCGAGCACCGGGTCGGTGATGGGGGCGCCTGGTGCTTCGTACGAGTCGGGCCCCAGCGCTCGGGTGATGGTGCGGTCGTCGTCGATCGTCACCAGGATCGACGTGATGAAGCGTCCGCCGGGTAGCGGTGCGATCTGTTGCACCATCAGCGGACGTGACCCGTCGAAGGGTTCGTCGAGGTCGATCCGGATGCGTTCTCCGAGCGGGTCACCGTGGTCTCCCACGCTCCACGCCGTACTCGAGTCGCCGTCCACGGCCATCACGGCGCGGTCCTCGGGGCGGTATGCGAACGGCTCGCCGTAACTGGACGCGCTCGCCGTGACCGGACCCTCCTGCACGGCAACCGTCTGGACCGCTGGATCGTCGATGCCGAAGAGATCGAGGCGTTGGTCGGAGGGCGTCGAGACGAGCACGTCATCGTCGGGGCCGCCGGGTTCGGTGTGGCCGTGCACGTCCTGGGAGCCACGCCAGTGGTGGGCGCGGTCCCGGTTCGAATCGGTCACGATGAGGAGTTCGGCGTCAGCGAGCGCCTCGCCGAGTTCGTCACGGTCGAAGGAGGCGCTGTAGCGAACGAGTTCGTGGCCGCTCAGCAGCCCGGCAGCGGCGGCGTCGACGATGCCGTCGCCGGAACCCGAGACCACGACGGTGGACTGCTTCACGCGGATGGTGGGTACCGGGTCGTCGACGCTCACGAGGGAGAGCGGCTCGATCGGTTCTCCGATTCGGTCGTCGAGCAGCGAGGCGGGATCGATCATCGCCACGTCGGGAGTGTTCGGTGTCGGCGAACCGAACCGTTCGACGGCGCCGAGACCGGCACCCTCCGATCCGGTCAGCAGCGCATCCACCACCTCGGGCCGAGCAGTGCGGTACCGCTCGAACGCGATGTCGTTGGTGAGCAGCAGCGTGACCGCGCCGAGCAGCCGCGCCACCGGCGCCACACTCGAGACCTCGATGGTTCCTTCCTGGAAGCGATCGTCGAGCGCATAGAGCAGATCCATCGCTCCCGCCGACCCGAGCGGAAGCAGGTCACGTGTCAGCAGTGGTGTGGTCCCCAAGCCGACGAGGGGCTGGTCGACGGTGTGACCCCAGCGAAACGAACCGAACTCGGCGCCGGGAAGCTGCAGCACCCGAGCGCCGTAGGCGACCTCCGCGATCCGGTTCGCCGCGTCCGACCACGCCTGCGGAGGGGCCTCGTCGCGGTCGATCGCCGGGTCGACCAGATCGGCATCGCGCACCGCAGCAAGGTTGACCACGGCGAGCAGTCCGACCCCGATCGCCGCCAGTGTGCGCAGCTCGGGCCGGCGACGGCTCGACCCCTTCGGCCAATGACGCGTCCATGCCGGAATCGAGCTGACGAGCGCGCCGCTGCCCAGTGCGATCCCGAGGAGCAACACCGGAATGGCTCGCGTGCTGCTGCGCAGAGCAAGCGCGAGCCCCGACCCGGTGTCGCCGGTGAGCAGCGACATGAGCGGCGAGGAGGAACCGAACGGGTGCACGCCGACCGCGATGATTCCGCCGACCACGACGAGGAGCGCGGCGTACCGGCGCTGTGACCACGAGACTACGGTGAGCCCGAACAGCCCGACGAGCGTGACCGCGAAGCTGACACCGATCGCCGTCGAACTGATCAGATAGGGAAGCGATGCCGACGTCGTCGGGCCGATCGGATCACGCTGGTACAACAGCCAGTAGCCGAGCGCTCGCAAGACCTCGGATCCGGTCGAGTTGCGGCTGACGTCCTCCAATGTCTCCGAGAACGAGAGTACCGGTGCACCGTGGCGGGCTTGCACCACGAGCATGCCGATCCACCACGACGACACCGCGCAGCAGAGCACACCGACGCGGAGCGCAACGGCGAGAGCCTGGCGCCGTCCGACCGATCGCTGCCAGGCTGCATGCACCAGCCAGAGGGCCGGCGCCGGGATGATCAGTGCGAGGGCGGTTGCGTTGACGGCCCCGATCGTGGCCACGATCAGGGCGATGATCGCTGGGTCGCGCCACGCAGCGACTCGATGCCGCCAGCCAGGAGAACCGTTGCCACCGCCGAGGGAGGTCGCCGCCGCTGCGCGAATGGTCAGCGCGACGATCCACCCGAGACCGGCCCATGGAAGCAACAGCAGCGACGTGCGCGAGATGTAGGCGAGCAGGAACGGCGAGAGCTGGTAGACGAGCGCCGCCACCGTCGACCCACTCGGGCCGAGGCCGAGCGACCTCGCGGCCCAGCGGACGCCGGCTCCGGCTGCGAACATGATCGTGCCGATCCACAGGCGATGCGCCACCCAATCCGTGACACCGAGCGTGTCGAAGACCCAGAACCAGGGTCCAGACGGCCACAGATAGGCAATCTGCTGGTGCGGAACCCATCCGGCGAACTGAGCCGATTCGAATGTCGAAGCGGCTCGACCGATGAGGCCACCGGGGTCGAGGTACAGATAGAGCTTGGTATCTGCGGGCATGCGACCCGGGGAGCTCGCCAGCGCCGGGACGTACGCGAGGAGCGCCAGCACCAGCACCCCGAGATGTCGACCGAGCCATCCACTCCGCCAACCACTGCGCCATCCACTACGCCATCCACTGCGCCATCCACCGGGGCGGCCGATCCCCGTTGCGGTGGTGAGCGGAGGGGCTGGCTCGCTGCGATGGTGGCCGTGGGTCACGGAATGGCTCCGAAGGCTGCGTACAGGCCGGTGACGGCGACGAGCCCGGCCCCGCACAGCACCAAGGTCAGGTCCCATCCTGCGCGGTCCCAGCTGGCGCGATGGTGATCCGGATCGTCGTCGGGGTCCGGCCACCAGGCAGCGACGGCGATGATGAGAGGGAACGCCGTGAACAAGAACCGTGGGCGAGCGGTGACGGTTTCAGGGATGAGCATGAGCACGAGCACGGCGGCGCTGTAGGCGGACAGGACCCACGGGAGCCGAACACGCCACGCGCAAAAGAGCATCGCGATCAGGGCGACCACCGAGAGCGCAGTGAGTGCGTCGGTCGGCGACGCCAGCGGGCTCGTGATGAACTGGGCGGTGTTCGTCAGCGCCGTCAGACCGAAACTGGTTCCCTCCGACCAGGCCTCCGACTGGACACGGAACCAGGCGCCGCGTTCTCCGGTGGTGCGGTCGACGTACCACTGGAAACCAATGAACCCGATCGGGGCGAGAACCGGGGCCACGAGCGACCACCAGTCGCGCGACTTGCGGATCGCGAGAAAGCTGGCCACGACGCACGCCGCCACGAGGGCGATGCCGTTCGGTCGCGCACCCGTTGCGACCGCCGCTGTCACACCGGCGAGGATCCATCGTTCGTCGACGAGGAACAGCAGGCACGCCGCAGCGAGCACGATCAGCATCGCTTCGGAGTAGGCGAACGACAGCACGAAACTGCCGGGGAAGATGGCGAACAGCGTCATCGCCCGGGCGGCCACCGAGATCGAATAGAGCCGTCGGGCGAGGAACCCGACGAGCACGACGGCGATCGCGCCGAGCACGAAGTTCAGCGCCAGCGCAGCGAACGTGTCGCCACCGGGCAGGATCACATCCAGCGCCCGCACCGTCCACGGGTACAAGGGGAAGAACGCAGCGCGTGCTTCGAGCTGCTCGTAGGTGATGTTCGGCGGGATCGAGTCGGGGTAACCGCGACGTACCAACTCCAGGTACCAGCGGCCGTCCCACGAGGTCAGGACGTTGGTGATCGTGTCGAAGGCCGACGGTTCGGGCGTGCCGTCGGCACGTGCATCCACCGCGAGTTGCGACGCCCGGACTCCCGCTGCGGCCACGACGCACAACCTCGACACGACGTATGCAGCCAGACCGACCAACAGCGC
>Ga0105047_10011230_pt1 | contig 14552 bp, 11 predicted proteins | sample MAT04_FD_78384 | JGI IMG/M metagenome (GOLD analysis project Ga0105047, IMG submission 78384) | Freshwater microbial communities from Lake Fryxell liftoff mats and glacier meltwater in Antarctica - MAT-04 (megahit assembly) | ecosystem: Environmental > Aquatic > Freshwater > Ice > Liftoff... | reverse complement strand
GTTCCAATAATTTTGGGATAATTATTCCACCACTAGAATTTACACCATCAACAACGACTTTGAATTTTCGTTTGGCAACGGCTTCCGCATCTACCAAAGGCAAATCTAAAACCTCATCAATATGAATATCCATATAGGCATCATTCACAATAATTTCACCCAAATAATCCACATCCGAAAAATCAAACGCTTCGGCTTCGGCAATTTCTAGAATTTTTTCACCTTCTGCACCACTCAAGAATTCGCCTTTGGCATTCAATAATTTCAAGGCATTCCATTGTTTCGGATTATGCGAAGCTGTCAAAATAATTCCTCCGTCCGCTTGTTCCATGGGAACGGCAATCTCAACAGTTGGTGTAGTCGATAATCCTAAATCAATTATATCAATTCCTAATCCGATTAATGTATTCATCACTAAATTGTGAATCATTGGACCCGAAATCCTTGCATCGCGACCAATAACTACTTTTAGTTTTCTTCCCTCTTCCAGCTTCCCACTTCCTTCTTTTAAAAAAGTTCCATAAGCCGAAGCAAATTTCACGGCATCAACCGGAGTTAAATTATCGCCTACTTTTCCGCCAATAGTGCCCCGAATGCCTGATATAGATTTGATTAAAGTCATCTTTTATTTTTCTGAGTTTTGAATGTTATAATTTAAAAGTTGCACAAATATAAAGAATGCCATTTTTCAATTCTAATTTAAATTCAAAATTTCTAATTTAAAATTGCTAAATTAGGCACATGAACTTCCTTGCCCACATTTATGTTTCTGGCGATAACGATTTGGTGAAAATCGGAAACTTTATGGCGGACAGTATTAGAGGACACAGCTATGATGCTTATCCAATGGAAATCCAAAAAGGAATTTTATTGCATCGATCCATTGACAGCTTCACTGATATGCATCCCATCTACCGACAAAGTAAACATCGGCTACACGAAAAATACGGGCATTATTCGGGTGTAATTATGGATATTTTCTACGACCATTTTTTGGCTAAAAACTGGAAAACCTATTCCGATGAAAACCTAGACGAATTTGCCGAAAACTTCTATCTTTTGTTAAAAGAAAATTATGAAGTTCTTACCGAAAGAGTAAAAGGGATGATGCCGTATATGATTGCTCGAAACTGGTTCGTGAGTTACGCTTCGTTATCCGGCTTAGAAATGATACTCTTCCAGATGGATCACAGAACTAAGAACCGAGTTGCTATGCATGAATCTGTAGTTGAACTTCAGCAGTTTTACGCCGAATTCGAAAATGAATTCACTTTGTTTTTTGAAGAATTAAAAGAGCATTGTTCCGCTAAATTAAAAGAACTAAACAGTTAACGCCACAAATGCAGCAATAATTTTATACCTTAATGAAAAACCCTTTTTATTTACTTTTAGCAGTGGCTTCCACTATTTTCTCTCAACAGAAAGGACTTGTTGCTGATAAAGCCATGGTGGTTTCTGCACGCGAAGAAGCTTCTAAAATTGGTGTTGAAATTATAAAAAAAGGTGGCAATGCTTTCGATGCCATGATTGCAACGCAACTCGCTTTGGCTGTGGCCTATCCCTATGCAGGGAATATTTCCGGCGGCGGATTTATGGTCTACCGAAAAGCAAATGGTGAGGTTGGTTCCTTAGATTTTCGCGAAAAAGCTCCACAAAAAGCCTCCAAAAATATGTATCTTGACAAAGCCGGAAACATTATGCCCAATTTAAGTATAAATGGCGCTCTTGCTGTTGGAATTCCGGGTAGCGTTGCGGCTATCTTTGAAGTGCATAAAAAGTTGGGTAAACTTCCGATAAAAGCATTATTTCAGCCAGCAATTGATTTGGCCGAAAAAGGAATCATCGTAACTGAAAGAGAGAAAGCAAAACTAGCTGAATTTCGTACCATTATCGTCAAAATTAGTGGCGATGAAACCTTGTACAACAGATCGTTTGACATTGGTGACACCATCAAATATTTGGCATTAGCTAACACCTTAAAACAAATTCTTAAAAACGGTAGAAACGAATTCTACAAAGGCAAAACTGCTAAGAAATTAGTAGCATTCTTAAAGCAAAAAGGAGGCATCATATCGATGAAAGATTTATCAGATTATAAAGTCATCTGGCGCAAGCCTATAAATTTTAAATACAAAGAACTGAATGTGATTTCGATGGCACCGCCGTCAAGCGGAGGCATTACGCTGGCACAAATCATGAAGATGATTGAACCGTATGATGTTTCAATAATAGGACATAATTCTACAAAATACATGCAGCTTTTAGCCGAAGCCGAACGAAGAGCTTACGCCGATAGGAATTATTTTCTGGGCGATCCTGATTTTGTAAAAATTCCGCAAAAGCAATTATTAAATGATGATTATTTGAAAAACCGCATGAAAAGTTTTTCGTTTGATAAAGCTACTTCTTCGGCTGATGTTAGTCACGGCAATGTTTCGGTTTACGAAAGCGATGAAACCACACACTACTCTATTATTGATACCGAGGGCAATGCCGTTTCGGTAACCACAACGCTAAACGGCGCTTATTGTTCTAAATTGTATTGTGATGATCTGGGTTTTTTTTTAAACAATGAAATGGATGATTTTTCGGCAAAACCTGGAACACCAAATTCGTATGGTTTAGTTGGCGCGGAAGCCAATAGTATAGCTCCGAATAAACGAATGCTAAGCTCGATGACACCAACAATTGTTGAGAAAAACGGCAAACTTTTTATGCTCTTAGGTTCACCTGGTGGCTCAACAATTATAACATCAGTTTTACAAACGATTTTAAATGTATACGAATTCAAAATGACGATGCAGCAAGCCGTTGATTCACCAAGATTTCACAACCAATGGCTTCCTGATACTATTATGGTAGAACCTAATAAATTTGACAAAATTACTTTAGAAAGCCTAACTTCAAAAGGCTATAATATCAATGAAAAATTTGCGCCCGTTTTAGGGAAAGTTGACGCTATCTTAGTTCAGCCTGATCGAAAACTAGAAGGCGGTGCGGATTTTCGTGGCGATGACAAAGCGGCTGGATATTAAGTTAGTCCATTTTCCCTAAAAAAGTAATCGTCACTTCCTTATTTGTTTTGCCAAAAACTTTGTTTTGCTCAAATAAATAAACAAGTTGATTCACTTTAATATTTTGGCTTACGCCCGATTTCAGTCTTGTCACGATGTAATTCGTTTTCCAGCTCAGCGCAGTTTCGGAACTATTTTGCCAAGCATCCGACACTTTAAAAATTATCGGTTCAGAGAACAGTAGTTTATCAATTAGCGCGTTCAACACAATCTTTTCATTGCGTTCCGAAGTAAAATCTACCACTTCCGGATTTTGGTTATGAAAACAGTTTTTGATATTTTTCACAACTTCTTTTTTCAAGTCGTCAGTAAGGGTTGCATCGGTTAGCATTTGAAAATAGACAAATAAGTCCTCGACTTTTGTTCTGGCGTTTTCCTGATAATCTTCCAGCAGTTTTGCTGCATACTTTTTAGATAATACAGCTTGTGAAATAGCTGTTTCAGCCGTTTGTTTTTGATTTACAGATTGTGCTTTGGCGCAATATCCAAAGAGCAATGCTGCGATATATAAAAAAATAGTCTTCATTTTATTCTTGTTTGATTCTGATAAACTGGATCTTGTTTTCGGCATCATTTTTAACTTCAATGATTTTCATTCTTTTTACTGTTGCCGTTGGTACAATAAGCTTTTGTGAAAATTCGTATTTATCATAATATTCGGCACCAAGATTATTCTTCAACATCACGATTACTTCCAAATCATTGGATAAAATTTTATTCAATTGTTCCTTTCTAGTCTGCCAGTTTTTAATATCCGATCCCATAAACGCTCTCAACATCATTGCATAATCATCTGGTGTCAGCGTAACTTGTTTTGGTGTTTCTGTTGTCGAATTATTTATCATTACGGTCTTCGGATGATAAAACGGACTCTTGATAACCAATTTGGTTTCTTTATTTTTTGAATGTTTTATTTCAACTTTTCCATCTTTAACATCCAAAATTTTTTCTACAGAATCTTCAACTTGAATTACTTTAATTTCGTCTGATTTTACTTTTTCGTTGGTGAATTCATTATGCAGTTCAATAGTTTTCGTTTCCGGAAGTTCCAGTTTATTGAAATTGAAATACCAAATCGCCATTCCAGCAAGGAACAATAAAACCAACAGCCAACTTTTTGAAATCGATTTTATAGTTTTTGGTGAAGAAATTTCGTTTGCCGTACTCGCGTCAAAAACAAATTCATCCCAACCTGAAAATCCAACAAACTGAGCTAAAATATTCAGCATATCCTTTCTTGGAACTTTAGTATTGGTTTCGGGTTTCAGATGCGTGTAAATCCATTTTTCACTTATAGTTTGCTTGCAGTTTTCTTCAATTAACCCAATAAGATTCTGGATATCCTGCGTGCTAAAACTTTTCCAATTTCCCTGAAAAAAAGGATACTGCTCCTGATATTTCAAAAGCACGAGTTTTTTTAATCGCTCAAATTGTTCCAATTCTGTCATTCGTAAAATCTGTTCAAAAGTATAAGAATGCTTAGTATCAATCGCTGAAAAGCAACTGTAAAAGCACTGTAAATGTAAATAAAAAACTTTACAGCCAGTTGAAAGTGGTTTTGCTAGCGTTGCATTATTATATCGGCTTACTATTGCCTCAATAATTTTAAAACATAAAAAAATGAACACAAAATTTATCATCGCTTTTTGCTGCACAATGTCAGTAATCAATTTTACCGCTGCACAGATTTTAGGAAACGCTGCTTCGGAAAAATCAGGGAACGCCAATTATGGGGGAAATCAATATGCGATTAATCGTGTAAACACAATCCAGACCACAACGAGCAGTCAGGATGAAATGGTGATTACTATTAAAGGGATTTACAACGAAAGAGCCACCGCACAAATTGCGACTTTCAGCATTCTGCAACTCGGAAAAACCGCTGAAGAAGCGACTAGCTTAATTGACGAACGAATCACAAATGTCATGAAAGAACTGAGCGTTTTTAATAAAGAAATTGAAATCGCTTCGGATATGATTTCGTTTGTACCAACTTATGATTACGCTGTTGAGAAGAAAATTTTTAATCCAAAAACATATAACGAACAACCTTCGGGTTTTGAATTGAAAAAGAACATCTTGATAAAATTCAGAAACAACAATGATTTTGACAGAATTGTTGCCATCTGTGGTAAATTTGAAATTTATGATTTGGCTAAAGTTGATTATGTAACGACAAATTTAGACGGAATTCGTTTTCAGATGCAGAAGAAAGCACTGGAACAATTTAAAGATTATATGGCCAACTATTCACTAATCATGAACACTGATTTAAACAAAAAAGAAAAAATACTTCAGGAAGGTTTTAACGTAACTTATCCGATGGAAAGCTACAGAAGTTATCAAGCCTACGCGCAAGCTGATGCTAATTTTGATCCAAAAGGTGTGGTGCACAATATCAAGAAAAACACAACTGAATATTACAATGCCGCGATGGTAAAAGATCATAATTTTATTTTTAACGCCGATATAACGGAGCCAACAATTCAGGCGTTTTATGAAATCACCATTCGCATTAAATTGAAAGAAGATCAATTGCCGAAAAACACAATCATCCGTAACAACAGGTACTACATCATAACGGCTGCCGGCGATATTAAATTGCTAAATCTTTAATTAAATTTAGATGAAACACTTAAATATTTTATTGATTGTCTTTTTTATTGTTACTCACTTTACAGCCTGTAAAAGAGAAACTTTACACACTGATGAGATTATTAGAAAACATAATTTCACCTTTTATCCTTACTGGGATTCGGAACAAACACCTTTTAGACGAAACGCTTTTATATACGCAAATCAAAAAACCGATAGTTGTATGTTAGTCCTGAAAAATAAAAAAGGCGATACCATTTTGTGTCATTTGGATAAAAGCATTGTTAATATAACTTCACTACACTATCAAAAAATGCACAATGATTGGATAATCATAAAAAGGGATTACGGAAAAACAACGTATGATTCCACTCGCAATTGGGGAGGTGCAATTGGAGGAAGTGCCTCCGATAGATTTCCTTTAGATGCATATTATACAATAGATCGAGAAAAAAAGGAATTAAAAAAAATAAACCTCATCGGCAAAAAAGAGTTTCTGAACAAAATAGCATCTAAATTCACTTATTTAAAAAATTGCACTATCGCCGCATTGGACGATGCAACAACCTATGTTTTTAAAGATACCTTAAATGACAGACAAGTACTTTATCAAATAGAGACGAAGTATGTTGTAAAATACATTGATCGAAAGTATGTTGTTGAACCAAAATTTGCGCAAAGCTCCAGAAATGGAATATTCAAAAAAAAGGTTTTTATCGAAAAAGGTGGAAATACAATGCACTTTGGTGAAAAAATATTTTATGGAAAAAATAGTTGGGATTTCAATTTTAGATATGAAATTGATAATAGGAAATATTATAAATTTAAAAGTCAAATAAAAAAATATAATAATTTACCAGGAATCGAAGTTTTTAAAACCGAGATTATAGTTTATGATTGGAAAAATAAAACCACTACAATAGTCAAGAATTTTCCAAAAGACAGTTTGTTTGAGGATTACGGTTTTGACTTTCAAAAGCAACCTAATGGCAAAATATATGCTGGAATCAATACAGGCGATGACAGTTATGACTTTTATTATGAACTTGATACAATCCGCTGGATGCTTACTGGTTTCAAAGAGCCTGCAGCGGGACGAATACCAAGATATTAAAAGCACGAATATTAAATGAGGAGTGCTACTAAATATGCCTCATTTTCATATATAATAAATAATGCAACCCATATATTTTTGAATGTTAATTTCTGTCAATTAGAATTTTATTGTCTGCCTGAGCTTATCGAAGATCTTTTTTTAGCACTTCGACAAGCTCGGTGTGACAATTTCTATACAACAAGCTTTAAAATTATAATTGCAGCCAATGGGTTAATGTAGTATTTTAGCAGATTCAAAGATTTGAATAAATGCCTACGAATAAAGCGTCCAATTTTAAAATTGTTATCAGAACGATTCTCAGAAGAGCCGAAAATTTAATTTTTCTTCTAAAAGACAAACTCAGCGAACGCAATTTTATCTATTTTGCAAGTATTGTTGTAGCCATCACGTGTTCAATTGCCGTAATAATTCTTAAAAGTTTTGCTCACAATATTTTTCTTTGGGCAAATGAAATCAATGGTTTTCTGAAATTACCTTACATTAACAGTTTACTGCCAATAATCGGTATCTTGCTAACCGTTTTTGTGGTTCGAAATTTCTTAGGCAACAGTTTAGAGAAAGGTAGTTCTAAGGTTTTGTATGCGGTTGCTAAGAAAGGTGGAATTATTCCCAAAAAACAAATGTATTCGCAATTGATTACGAGCTCTTTAACTGTAGGGCTTGGAGGTTCTGCGGGTTTGGAAAGTCCTATTGTGATTACAGGCGCAGCTTTTGGTTCTAATTTTGCACAAAAATATCACCTTTCTCAAAAAGACAGAATTTTACTTTTGGCTTGTGGAGTCGCTGCTGGAATTGGCGCAGCCTTCAACGCTCCAATTGCTGGAGTGTTGTTCGCAATAGAAATCGTTTTAACAGATGTCTCTATCTCGGCCTTTATTCCTATAATTATTTCTGCAGCAACAGGCGCATTAATTTCAAAAGTTGCGTTAAGTGCGGATACGCTTCTTAATTTTGAACAGTCATTACAATTTGATTATCGCAATACCCCATTTTACATTCTTTTGGGAATTTTAGCAGGATTGGCCTCTATCTACCATGCTCGTAATTTTCAAAAAGTAGAAAAATTTTTCGCAAGTTTTAAAAATAAAGGCTATCGCAGAGCCTTATTTGGCGCTTCAATTTTAGCAGTTTTAATATTCTTTTCGCCGACACTTTTTGGTGAAGGTTATGAAAGCATTAAAATTTTAGCTTCTGACAATCCAAGTGTTTTATTAGATAATACCGTGCTCGAAAAATTCAAAAGCAGCGAATGGATTTTACTAGCATTTGTTGGTGTAACTATGCTATTAAAGGCTTTTGCAACTGGGCTAACGCTAGGAAGCGGCGGAAATGGTGGGAATTTTGCTCCTTCTCTTTTTGTGGGTTCTTATCTTGGTTTTTTTGTAGCCAAAACAGTAAATCTGCTCAACTTTACAACACCATTGCCTATTGCCAACTTTACTATTGTTGGAATGGCGGGAATCTTAAGTGGCTTATTCCATGCACCTTTAACTGCCATTTTCCTTATTGGCGAAATAACAGGTGGTTATGATTTGATGGTGCCTTTAATGATTGTTTCCTCGGTGAGTTACGCCGTTTCCAAACAGTTTGAAAAACATTCTATGGATGTTAAGCCATTAGCCGCGAAAGGCGATGTTTTTACTAGTGATAAGGATAAAAACATCTTACAAAGCATTGATTTATATAAGCTTGCTCACAAAAAATACAAAACTTTAACTCTTGATAATACTCTAGAAAGTGCGGTCAAAATTTTTTCTACCACTGAACAAAAAATAATTCCCATTGTTGACGAAGAAAAGAAACTAATCGGCATCATCGATTTCGAAACCGCAAAATCAGTAATCTTCAATCAGTACAATGTCAAATTTATGTCGATTAGCGAAATAATCATTCAGCCTGAAGCTCTCGTTTTATTAGAAGACAAAGTGGAGAAAGTGATGATGCAGTTCGAAACTACAAATGCTACAATATTACCCGTAATCCAAAAAGGAAAATACTTTGGTTTTATTTCCAAAATGGACATACTCGAAAATTACCGCCAACGATTGAAAGAAATGATTATTGATTAACAGGTTGGTATAATTATCTACTAACTGCAATTATTTGCGATTGGTCACACTAAGTTTGTAGAAATACTTTAAAATAAGTTCTCGACAAGCTCAGACTAACACTTTTGGGTTTAATTATTCTCAAAATAAGCTAAAAATCTATTTTTCATTAAACAAATGATAAGTACACCCAACGGTTCAGATTAATTTCTTTTAACAATATCTTCTGAAGGGCCTACCCCAAAACTGTCTGCAAAACACTACCTTTGCATCCTAAATTTCGGAATTGAAAATTGCTATGTTAGATACTGAAAATACTATTGAAGTCCTTGGTGCCCGAGTGCACAATTTGAAGAATATCGACATCTCCATACCCAGAGAAAAACTGGTCGTTATCACCGGACTTTCGGGCTCCGGAAAATCGTCTTTGGCGTTTGATACCATTTATGCAGAAGGTCAACGTCGGTATATCGAAACATTCTCGGCTTATGCACGACAATTCCTTGGCGGATTAGAACGTCCTGATGTAGATAAAATTGACGGACTATCTCCAGTAATTGCCATCGAACAAAAAACTACAAGCAAAAGTCCGCGCTCAACAGTTGGAACTATCACTGAAATTTACGATTTTCTGCGTTTGCTTTTTGCTCGCGCTGGCGAAGCTTTCAGCTATGTTACTAGCGAAAAAATGATTTCGTATTCCGATGAACAAATCAAGGAGCTAATCAGTAAAGATTTTACCGGAAAACGCATCACTATTTTGGCACCAGTCATTCGGGCTCGTAAAGGACATTACGCCGAATTATTCCAACAAATCACCAAGCAGGGTTTTCTCAAAGTGCGCGTAAATGGCGACGTTCAGGATTTACTTCCAGGTATGAAACTCGACCGTTACAAAACACACGATATCGAGACTGTTATTGATAGAATGGTAATTGAGCACAACGAAGAAAACGAAAAACGTTTGTCGGAAAGTATCAAAACTGCAATGTATCATGGGGAAAATGTGTTAATGATTTTAGATCAAGATACAAATGAAGTTCGTTATTTTAGTCGGAACCTAATGTGCCCTACTTCTGGAATCTCCTACCAAAATCCCGAACCGAATTTGTTTTCGTTCAATTCTCCAAAAGGCGCGTGCGAACATTGTAAAGGTCTGGGAACTGTAAATGAAATTAATTTAAAAAAGATCATTCCAAATGCTAAACTGTCAATAAAAAATGGCGGATTGGCACCAATTGGCGAATATAAAACTTCCTGGATTTTCAAGCAACTGGAGATTATCGGAGAAAAATTTGGCTTCAATTTAATGGATCCTATCGAGAAAATTTCGGACGAAGCCATGCAAATTATTATGTACGGTGGAAAAGATAAATTCTCAGTCGCATCAAAAACTTTAGGAATTACTAAAGAATACAAAATTGAATTTGAAGGCATTTCGCATTTCATTAAAAACCAATTCGACGAAAGCAATTCAACATCCATAAAACGTTGGGCAAAGGAATTTATGGACGAAGTGGAATGTCCGGAATGTCATGGTTCGCGTTTGAAAAAAGAAGCCATGTATTTCCGAATTCACGAGAAAAATATTTTCGAATTATCGACAATGGATATTTCAGAATTGTCCAAGTGGTTTGAAGATTTAGACCAACATTTGTCGGACAAACAAAAAAAAATAGCCACCGAAGTAGTAAAAGAAATTAAAGACCGACTGCGCTTTCTAGTAAATGTTGGTTTGAATTATTTATCCATTTCTCGCAGTTCTAAATCGCTTTCTGGCGGTGAAGCCCAGCGTATTCGTTTGGCAACACAAATTGGCTCACAGTTGGTTGGTGTTTTATATATTTTGGATGAACCGAGCATTGGTTTGCACCAAAGAGACAACGAAAAGTTGATTCATTCCCTAGAGCAATTGCGTGATATTGGGAATTCTGTTTTGGTTGTAGAACACGACAAAGACATGATTGAGCGCGCAGATTATGTGATTGATATTGGTCCAAAAGCTGGAAAATTTGGTGGCGAAATCATCAGCAAAGGAACGCCGAAAGAACTGTTGAACGAGCATACCATTACAGCAATGTACCTAAATGGTGAAATGAAAATTGAAGTTCCAAAAACACGTCGCGAAGGCAACGGAAAATTCATGAAACTAACTGGCGCAACGGGAAACAATTTGAAGAATGTTGCTATTGAATTGCCGTTGGGAAAATTGATCTGCGTAACCGGAGTTTCGGGAAGCGGAAAATCGACTTTGATTAACGAAACGCTTTATCCGATTCTGAATGCTTATTACTTCAATGGTGTAAAAAAACCGCAGCCTTACAAGAAAATTGAAGGTTTGGAACATATAGATAAAGTAATTGATATTGATCAAAGTCCAATAGGAAGAACTCCGCGCAGTAATCCGGCGACTTATACTGATGTTTTTACAGAAATTAGGACGTTGTATGCCATGATGCCTGAGGCGATGATTCGTGGGTATAAAGCAGGAAGATTTAGTTTTAACGTTTCTGGCGGCAGATGCGAAACTTGCCAAGGCTCCGGAGTACGAACGATTGAAATGAGTTTTTTGCCTGACGTTTACGTAGAATGTGAAACTTGTCAGGGCAAGCGTTTCAACAGAGAAACACTGGAAATTAGATACAAAGGCAAATCCATTTCAGATGTGCTAAACATGACGGTTGACGAAGCCGTTCCGTTTTTTGAAAACATTCCGAAAATTTATCGAAAAGTCAAAACGATTCAAGATGTTGGTCTAGGATACATCACTTTGGGACAGCAAAGTACCACACTTTCGGGAGGAGAAGCGCAACGAATCAAATTGGCAACCGAATTGTCTAAAAAAGATACCGGAAATACGTTTTATATTATGGATGAACCCACAACGGGACTGCATTTTGAAGACATTCGGGTGTTGATGGATGTAATTAATAAGCTGGTTGACAAAGGCAATACCATTTTGATTATTGAACACAATATGGACGTAATCAAATTGGCCGATTATATTATTGATATTGGTCCCGAAGGCGGACAAGGCGGAGGACAGGTGGTTGCTGTTGGAACTCCGGAACAAGTTGCAAAAAATAAGAAAAGCTACACTGCACCGTTTTTGAAAAAAGAATTACTTTAGCACGTTTGATTAAACATTAAAAATAGAATTAAACCATCATAATGAGAGAAGAATTTTTAGATGACGATGATAAAATCCAAGATAAATTAAAACAAAAACCTTGGAATGAAATAAGAACCAACGATTCTTGGGCAATTTTTAAAATCATGTCAGAGTTTGTAAACGGATACGAAAGCATGGCTAAAATTGGACCATGTGTTTCAATATTTGGTTCCGCAAGAACTAAACCGGATACTAAATATTATTTGTTAGCCGAAAAAATTGCTTTTAAAATCAGTAAGGCAGGATACGGCGTAATTACTGGTGGCGGACCAGGAATAATGGAAGCTGGGAACAAGGGCGCGCACAATGGCGGCGGAACTTCAGTGGGGTTGAATATCGAACTGCCTTTTGAACAACATTATAATCCGTACATCGACAAAGATAAAAACTTGAACTTTGACTATTTCTTTGTCCGCAAAGTGATGTTCGTCAAATATTCGCAAGGTTTTGTTGTTATGCCAGGCGGATTTGGAACTTTAGACGAATTATTTGAAGCCGTTACTCTTATTCAAACTAAGAAAATTGGAAAATTCCCAATCATTTTAGTCGGAACAGAATTCTGGTCAGGATTATTGGATTGGATAAAAACTGTACTCATTGCCAAAGAAGCAAATGCAAATCCAGACGATTTGAATCTGATCAAAATCGTAGATACCGAAGATGAAGTTGTTGAGGCTTTAGATAATTTCTACAAAAAATACAATCTAAGTCCGAATTTCTAGAACAGCGTAACCACAAAGAGCACTAAGAAAGCACCAAGAATGCTAGTTAAATTCTTTGTATGCCTTTAGGAAAACCTTTGTGTATTTCGTGGTCAGATTATTTTTTAATTATTAAATGTATGTTTTTTAACTCGGTTGATTTTGCTATTTTCCTTCCGATAGTTTTTCTATTGTATTGGTTTATGCCTAATAAATCAAAGACTTCTCAAAATTATATCCTAATTCTGGCGAGTTACTATTTTTATTCGTGTTGGGATTATCGCTTTCTATATTTATTGATTTTTTCAACATTACTCGACTATTTTTCGGCCATACAAATTGAAAATAGCAAAACCCAAATTCAACGGAAAGTTTGGTTGTGGATTTGCGTCTCGATCAACATAGGTTTTCTTGGACTGTTCAAGTATTATAACTTTTTCATTTCTTCCTTTACGGATTTACTGAACTCTGTTGGATTTCAAGCCAATCCGTTGTTGCTGAAAGTCATTCTTCCGGTTGGGATTTCATTTTACACATTCCATGGTTTATCGTATATCATCGATATTTACTACGGACGAATTAAATCAGAGAAAAATTTTGTTGATTATTCCTTGTTCGTGAGCTATTTTCCGTTGTTAGTCGCTGGTCCAATTGAACGAGCAACGCATCTTTTACCACAATTAAAAGTCAAACGTGAATTTGATTTTGAAAAAGCCAAAGAAGGAATTTACCAGATTGTTTGGGGTTTGGTCAAGAAAGTAATTATTGCCGATACGTGCGCTAATTATGCCAACGAAATCTTTAACCATTCCAATTCGATGAACTCGCTTTCGCTGATCTTGGGCGCTGTTTATTTTGCATTCCAGATTTATGGCGACTTTTCAGGGTATTCTGATATCGCGTTGGGAACTTCAAAATTATTTGGAATCGACTTGCTAAAAAACTTTAATTATCCTTACTTTTCAAGAGATATTGCTGAGTTTTGGCGGCGTTGGCACATTTCATTAACAACTTGGTTTCGAGATTATTTATATATTCCGCTTGGCGGAAGCAAAGGTTCAAAATGGTTGAAAGTCAGAAACACGTTTATCATTTTTCTGGTCAGCGGATTTTGGCACGGCGCGAACTGGACTTTTATAGTATGGGGATTTATCAATGCTTTGTATTTTCTTCCTTTGCTATTACTACATCGAAACAGAAACAATATTGATGAATTTACCTTGGGTTTCAATTTTGCATCGATGAGAATACTGTTTAACATACTTATTACATTTGCACTTACATGTTTTGCTTGGATATTTTTCAGAGCAAAAACAATTCACGATGCTATTTGCTATACCAAAAGAATGTTTACGGATTTACATTTTTCCGAACAGTATTTAACGATAGAACGATATAGCTCAGAACTTATCTTGATGCTTGTACTATTTGTTGTTGTCGAATGGAATAACCGTACCAAAATCGAACCCATATCGGGAAGATACAGTTGGTTAAAGTTAGCTTTGTGCATGGCGGCAATAGCAGCATTAGGTGTTTTTTCAGATTATAAAGAATTTATTTATTTCCAATTCTAATGAAGAATTTTATTTTATTTATTCTAAAATCACTTTTAATTCTCATTCTAACGATGATAGTGCTTGATGCATTATACACTTTAGTTTATAAACAAAATGACGACCGAAACAAAATCAGTTTCCTATACAACTCAAAAGATAAAGAGTACGATGTTGTTTTCTTAGGTTCGTCGCGAGTGAACAATCATTTTGTGCCGCAAATATTCACTGAAAATGGGTATAAAACGTTCAACTTTGGAATAACGCGTTCCCGATTAGAAGAATCAGCACT
>Ga0105047_10011229_pt1 | contig 14553 bp, 11 predicted proteins | sample MAT04_FD_78384 | JGI IMG/M metagenome (GOLD analysis project Ga0105047, IMG submission 78384) | Freshwater microbial communities from Lake Fryxell liftoff mats and glacier meltwater in Antarctica - MAT-04 (megahit assembly) | ecosystem: Environmental > Aquatic > Freshwater > Ice > Liftoff... | reverse complement strand
TACCATGCCAATCCTCACGTACATGCACCACTAGAATACACAGGAGATTTGTGGCTTCGGTTCATGCGTTGGGTTCATACTCCCTCTGCCTACGGTCCAGTTTTTACAGTTATTGAATCACCCGCCTATTTACTTGGTATAGGCAAATTTGTTCCAGTGCTTTTTTTAATGAAATTTACCATGACGGCATTTTTTGTCTGGTGCATTTACTTAGTGGGGAAAATAGGGGAGATGCTCAAATACAATAAATCCAGAATCACCCAAATCATGCTTCTTCTCGCTCTTAATCCATTCCTCATTTTTGAACTGGTAATTAATTCCCACAATGATGCCGTAATGATTGCATTTCTTTTGCTTGGGGTATTTTACTCACTGCACGATCTCCATTTAAAGAGTTTATTTTCTCTCATGCTTTCGGTTGGAGTGAAATATATGAGCATTATTTGTGCTCCTTTATATTTCCTCAGACACACAAAATATTACATTTTCTTGATTGCATTTGCTATGTTAATCCCCGTGCTTGTATCACCTGGTCGTTTCCAGCCGTGGTATCTCACCTGGTCCATTATCCCTGCAGTTTTAATCGATCAACCCTGGTCTAGGGTATGGGTCTATTTATCCTCACTCGGGGGAATTATTTATTATATCCCTTACATTGCTACTGGGTTCTGGAATAATTCTTTTCCTTTTGTCGCAGTAGTTCTCTATATCCCAGTAGTGACTTCTGGTAGTATTTGGTTTATAAACAAATTATGGATGAGAACAATGCTTAGGGAGCGCGTGATTACTAAGATTTCAAAACAAGAAAAACCACTAAATTTCATCGACAACAAACAAGTAGCTGTACGGGGTAGTGCAGTAGCAGGAAATGCGAGGAAAAATGCTGAAAGAGAGATTGGCAAATCAGTCATATCAAAATCAAATTATTTAAGTGTTCCAAAAAAACTAAAAAATCCGCTATAATGGTTTTATGAATTGGTTTCCCAAGCTAAAACTACGCGATATTTTAATTATCTTAAGTATTACAATTCTCTACTTTGTCAGTCGCATGTACCATCTCAGCTCTCTCCCGATCTTTGTCGACGAAGCCATCTACTCTCGCTGGTCCCAGATCGCACTCCACGATGCCTCATGGAGATTTATTAGTTTAACCGACGGCAAACAACCGCTTTTTGTTTGGTTAGCTATGCCTTTTCTGTATTTTATCAAAGATCCTCTGATTGCTACCCGCCTAGTTTCAGTATTTTGTGGCTACCTCACGATTGTCGGTCTTTGGTATGCTGGATTTCTCTTGAAAGATAAGCGAACAGGCTATCTAGTCGCTTCCCTAGGCTTGATTACACCTTTTCTTTTTTTCTATGATCGCTTTGCCGTGATGGAGAGTATGTTAACGGCTAGTGGCATTTGGCTATTTAATATTGCCTATCTTCTAGCCAAATCCAAACGGTTGGACGTGGCAATGATTTTAGGGATCACTGCTGGGCTAGCATTTCTGGTCAAATCACCGGCTCAAGTATTTATCATTCTTATCCCATCGGCTTATTTGTTTATGCAAGAGGATAAAACTCGCTTTTCTAAACACAATATCCTAAAATATCTGGGTCTTTTGGTTGTGGTCTACCTCCTGGCAGAATTAATCAACAATATTCAAAGACTTTCTCCCTGGATGTATATGATCACCCGGAAAAATGGCGACTTTGTCATCTCACCCATGCAAATGTTGAGCGAACATCCATATCGTATTTGGCAAAATTTTGTCGACAGTCAGAGATGGCTAATCGCATATTTAACTTTTCCAATTTACTTACTCTCGCTGTATGGTGGGGTCAAATTAATCAGAAACATGCCCCAATTCTTACTCATTTCTGTCTGGTTCTGGGGGCCACTGATGGCACTATGTTCAACAGCTTTACTATATCGTCCACGATATCTCGTTTTTATCGTTCCTTTTTTTCTTTTTTATACCGCTTCTGCATTCCCCAAGCGGACGGCTAGTCGCCTCATCATCCTGCTAGTGCTAAGTATCTGGCCACTGCGTTTTATGTATCAGGCATATTTTACCCCGCTCACGATGCCATTGATTAAAGCCGACCAGGACTATGTCTCTGGGTGGGCCTCCGGCAACGGAGTTAAAGAAATTTCTGCATATCTGGTCAAGCGATCACACGAAGTTAAAAAAGATTTGGATGTTTTTACCGAGGGGACTTTTGGTCTGTTACCCCACGGTGTCGAGCTCTATACCTCAGAGTTAACCAAACAAGTCAAAATAACTGGGCTGTATCCGATCATGTCAGTACCACCCCTTCTTGTGCGACAAAATGCCGAAGTTAACAAAGAGACTTATTTTATCCTGAATAATACTCAGGTTACGTCACTGCCCCCTAACTCAGAGGAGGTCCTTTCATTCAAAAAAGCTGACGATAGCTATATTCGGCTTTATAGAATATTTCCATGAAAAAACTAGTTATCTTGATAGTCGTAGCCTTGACAATTTTGCCATTTTTTAGGACAGGGTTATTTGATGTCCACGATCCAACTAGCGCATATAGGCTCTATACTATGGTGGAAACACTAAAATCTGGGCAATTCCCCGCGGCATGGAGCAATCTACTCAATTTTGGATACGGTTATCCACTCCATCTCTACTATGCTCCTTTATTTAGCTACCTAGGAGCTCTCATCTACTATTTTGTCGGCTCATACGAGGTTGCCGTCAAGCTAGGACTCATTATCTCGAGTTTAGTTGGTACATATGGGATCTACAAACTCCTAGAAAGTCGTGGTTTCTATGCGTCGCTTCTTGGAGCAGTCGCCTATACTTATTTGCCCTATCGTGCGAGTGCCTTGTATGTCAGGGGGAGTTATGCAGAATTTCTTGCTATGTCAATTCTCCCGTGGGTAATCTATTTTTGGCTTAAGCCCCAGAACTTAAAAAAGGTAATTCTTCCGACTGCAATTTCTACTGCTTTATTTATCCTCTCCCACAATACTCTTTTTTTGTTAGTCGCACCCATCATTCTACTGATCATCACCCTATTCCAGCGACAAAACCTGAAAGGGGTTGTAATCACCTTTTTGACGACGATTGGGTTAATTAGTTGGTTTATCCTCCCAGTCCTATTCGAGCGCAGTTTTGTACAAGTCGAGTTTGTTGCTAGGATCACTAATTACCAAGATCACTTTGTAACTCTTTCCCAGCTCTGGACATCGACCTGGGGATATGGGGGCTCTGCACGAGGCATTAGTGAAGATGGAATGTCATTTATGATCGGCAAAGGTCAAATTATTCTCTCCATTCTAGGCTTATGTGGACTATATAAGGCGAAAAAGTGGTCACTACTTTTACTCTATAGCTTTATCGTCTTATTTTCAGTCTTTCTTTCGCTTTCAAAATCAGAATTTTTGTGGAGCACCCTACACTTTTTAAGTGTTGTGCAATTCCCCTGGCGTTCACTTGCTGTAGTAGGGTTGGGGGTTGCGGTACTCTCTGGTTATTCCCTAGAATTTTTACCTAAAAAATTCCAAATAGTCGCGACTTTAATTTTTTCAATTCTTCTAATTTATACTAATTACAAATATTTTTACCCACAATCATATCTTAACTACAATCAAGATAGTTTATCTAGTCAGAGTAATCTCGATCCACTTGTCCGCGACAAGATTCCTGAATATTTGCCAGTTTGGATGCCCATGGCACTACCAAGATCCGCAGATGGTTTAACCCGTACTGCCGTCTCGGTCTCTGGGACGATCAACGTGCCTGCTACAACCCCACTGGTCATTAACACTGCCTATATGCCTCAGTGGCATCTTCGTTTAAGTGGAGTCGAGCAACCAATTAAACCAAGTCAAAGGGGACTAGTCGAGACCGTAAACGACGTTCACGCAGGGGATCAGCTCGTCCAATTGCGTTGGCAACGGACACCCGTAGAGATGCTAGGACTCGTCATCTCCGGGATGTCCATCATTGTCGTGATAGGATTGCTACTGCTATGAGTGAGGTTTTAGATACGCTTAAACAAAAAGCTATTCGCGGTGTATTTACGCTCACTTTTCGACGGCTGGTCCTCAAAATCATTGATACGGTCGGGATTATTACCCTCGCGCGCTTGCTCTCGCAAGAATCATTTGGCGTCTTTGGCATTGTTAGCTTTGTCGTGTTTACGTTTCTTTCTTTTTTCTCCGATGTGGGATTTGGGGCTGCCCTGATCCAAAAAGAGCATGTCACCGATGACGATCTCCAAACCACTTTTACCATTCAACAGGCGTTGGTTACATTGTTGTTGGTGGTCGCATGGGTCGTTGCTCCCTGGATTGGCCATTTTTACAACCTCGGGGATAGCGGTGCTTGGCTGGTTCGCATTCTTTCCCTTTCGCTCTTTATTACCTCGTTCAAAACCATTCCATCTATCATGCTGGAGCGCGGGTTGCGATTTGAAATGCTCATTATCCCCGAGATCATCGAGACCATATCCTACAACGCCATTGCAGTCTTTATGGCAATGCGCGGGTACGGGGTTTGGAGCCTAGTCATTGCGGTACTCGTACGTACTATCTTAGGAGCAATCGCCCTCAATAGTATTGCGCCGTGGAAAATAGGGTGGAAAATAGTCAAAAAGTCCGCCCAAGAACTCTTACACTTTGGGGTTCCTTTCCAGCTCAACTCAGTTCTGGCACTCATCAAAGACAATATCACACCTACCATCATCGCGGTATGGTATGGCCCTGCCGCCGTGGGGTTTGTCAATGTGGCCCAAAATATATCAAGTCGTCCAATGGAAATCTCCACTATTGTCTCGCGCATCACATTCCCTACTTATTCGCGAATCCAGGGAGATACCGAGCGTCTCAAGCGCTGGATCGAAAAATCTATCCATCTTATGAGCGTGGTTTATTTCCCCGCCATTATTGGCCTTATCGTCACAGCTGGTCCTATCCTGACATTTCTCTATGCAGACAAGAGTGACAAGTGGCTCCCCGCCCTCCCGACGCTACTGTGGTTTTTGGTCGCTGCGATCCCCGTGGTGATCACAACCACCTACACCAATGCCATCTATGCCACTGGCCACCCCAAAATCGTCTTGGCGCTTATGTGTTTGTACACCGCTATGACCTGGGGGATAGGTTTACCTATGATCCACTATTTTGGCTATGTCGGTATCGCCATGACTGTTTGTTTGATTACTTACACGACCTTTCCGCTCGTGCTTTTGGCACTAAAAAAAGTAGTCATCGTCGAGACCTTTGCGATGGTGTGGCGTCCTTTTATCGCCAGTCTCATCATGGGGGGACTTGTCTATCTGAGCAGGGGATACATCCACGGACTCTATACCCTAATTGCCTCAATTAGTTTTGGACTTATCACATATGCAGTAGTACTGTACATAATCGACGGCAAATATTTAAAAGCCGAACTGAGTGGCCTCTTTAGATCACTCCTTTCGAGAGGGTAGTTTCTCTGCTAGAATAATCATATGAAACCTGGTATCAGCGCGATAGTCATTGCCTATAACCAAAGAGAACTCCTCCAAAAGTGTTTGGCGTCCCTCACAGGCTGGGTCAACGAAATCGTTGTGGTCGACCTCCAAAGTACAGAGGATATCGCCAGTGTCGCCAAAAAGTATCACGCTGTCTACAAAAAAATTCCTCGCGTGGAAGTAGTAGAGCAGATCCGCCAAAAAACAACCTCCTTCGCCAAGCACGAATTTATCTTGTTCTTGGATCCCGACGAAGAAATACCCAAAAGTCTCAGTATCGAATTTGCCAAAATTGCCCAGTCGGGCATCGCTGATTATGTCAGCACTCCCCGGAAAAACGTGGTTTTTGGCAAATGGCTCGAAGCGAGTCGTTGGTGGCCTGACTATCAAGTACGTTTCTTTCGCCACGACGCCGTGACATGGCCCACCATCCTGCACGCACAACCTCAGCTTAGCGGTCGCGAATTACGCTTACCACCCCAAGTCAAAACAGCCATCATGCACCAAAATTATATTAGTCTCGATGAATGGTTCGAAAAAAATCGCCGCTACGCCAAAACAGATGCACTAGCCAGGATTATTTCAAAGCTACCCTTTACACTCACCGATGCTATGGGGCTATCGATCAGTGAGCTTGTGAGTCGATTTTTTGCCGGAAAGGGATATAAGGACGGGCTCCATGGCCTCATGCTAGGGATCTTGCAATCCTTTTATTACTTCCTTGTCTACGCCTACTACTGGGAATCCAAAAAATTTGCAAGTTTAGAATCGGCTCAAACCGTGCGCGCTTTCCCGCGCAGTTGGTTCTCCCACGGCCTCTCCGAAATTATGCATTGGGACACAGGCAAAACTACTTTTGTTAAAAAGATCAAAACCAAATTAGTGAGGAGAATGCTTTCGTGATAAAAAAGAAATCCAACAAAATTAAACATGCCGCTATCCTTGTCAACTACAAAGTGAGCGCCGACACCATCGTGTGTGTCAAATCAATCCAAAAATCCAAAGACGCACCTCATATCATCGTGGTCGACAATGGCTCTACCCCCGAAGTCATAGAGGAGTTGCGGGTCGCTTGTCCAGGACTTGATATTGTGGTGATGGGAGCCAATGTTGGGTTCTCAATTGGCAACAATATCGGTATTAAAAAAGCGCTCAAAATGGGTGCCGAAGTGGTGTATATTTTGAACAATGATACGCAAGTAGACGAAAATCTCTTTTTCCGTGCTTATCGCTACGTTGCAGGCAAAAATCGCATCGCTGGCGCCAAGATTTATTATGCCAAGGGTTATGAGTTTCACGACATCCAAAAAGGCAAAGGTAATATTATTTGGTATGCTGGGGGCTATATGGATTGGAGCATCGCTATCGCCAGGCATTATGGAGTAGACGAAGAAGATCATGGCCAATACGACAAGGTTCGTCCAATCGATTTTATTACTGGTTGTTTTATCGCCGTACCAAAGCAGGTATTTAAAAAAATTGGTCTACTTGACGAGCCATTTTTCCTTTATTTAGAAGACTCAGATTTTTCGCTCCACGCCCGCAAAATGGGCATCGAGGTTATGTACAATCCCAATTTAGTGGTGCACCACCGCAATTCCAGTTCGACGGTTGCAGGATCACCACTGGTTGATTATTACATCACGCGCAATCGGTTCTTCATAGGTAAACGCTACGGGACTTTTCGCCTTCGTTTTGCGCTTTTGCGCGAAGCGATTTTCCGCAACTGGACATCTCCCATTAGACGAGCAGCTTTCTTGGATTATTTCTTTGGTCGAATGGGTAATCGCAATGATCAAATATTTAGTATCGTCAAAAAGATGAGTCAATGATGAAGGCCATTCCTTGGCTTTCCAAGCTCACTCTAATTTCAATTATCGTTTTAATGAGTATCATGTGGAGCAATCTTGGTCGTGATTATCTCTTTGACTGGGACGAAGGTATCTACGCCACAATTGGAAGGGAAATGAGCCTCTCTCGTAATTTTTTAACACCTACCTGGAATAGCGATCTTTGGCTAGAAAAACCTCCGATTATCGGTTGGGTAACTATGCTTGGTATTACACTAGCTGGCGATAATGAGCTCGGAGCAAGGTTACTGATGCCTCTTTTTGCTGGATTGACTCTTTTTGCCATATTCAAAATTGGCGAAAAAATTGGGGGTACCTACATGGGTACGATGAGCACTGCCATGCTTGGATATTTTAATCTTTTTCTTTCGCGAGCTCGGACACTCAATTCAGATCTCATGTTGCTTACCGCCATCACCTGGTCTGTATGGTTGATTTTAGCTGGTTCCTCGCCTTGGCTAGTTGGTTTGATGATGGGGATTGCGATTATGGTTAAAGGTCCTGCCGGCATCTTAGCGATTATGATCGCTATCCCGCTCTTGATCAAAAAAGACAAGAAATTTTTACTCTATACTTTATACTCGATACTGATCGTTATTTTGCCTTGGCATTTGTATCAATACTTTGTTCACGGATCATCTTTCTTTACCCCTTATTTACTTGAGCAGGTCATTCGTCGGGCGACAGTCCCGATCGAATTTCATACCGAAAGTCGCTGGTTCTACTTCAACTTTTTATTCAAAGATTTGGGGATAGGGGTAATACTCGTTTCTTTGCTTGGACTTGGATTAGTTCTCCAAAACTTCAAGCACATTTTTATCGCTTGGTGGATCGCGATTCCACTCGTCTTGTTTACACTCGCCAAAACTCGATTATCTTGGTATATCTTGCCCGTATATCCTGCCGTAGCACTCGGGATTGGTTATGCTCTCTCATTTTTCTCAAAAGATCGTAGAGGCAAAGTTGTGTTATCGATTCTGGCAGTAGGCATGATTTTCCAGATGTTGTGGCATGGCTTTGCGTACATTGATTTCAAAATGAAAACTACTTCTTATTCAAATACCATCCAAGTAGCGCGAGAATTGAGCAAATATGAGGGAGCCAATTTGGCGATGCTCGTCTCACCAAGCGAGCGTGTCGCCCAAGCTATCTTGCCTGCCGATCAAACAATTAGTTCCAGCTTCCGCTACGGTGGGGCACCCAGCGTGGTTTGGTATAGTCACAAGCATGTCACTTATTACTATAACTACGATAATTTTATCGCAGATACAAAGAGTAGTGATAATTTCTCCGCAATTATTGTCTCAGTTTTAGACGCAGACAAAGTATCAGAAGATTACAAATTAGTCAGCACCACCAAAGAATATCTTGGCTTTATCAAAGGAGATAATTATGCTCTCCGTTAGTACGCAAATTACTACACAAGACTCACTTTCTATATTTGAAGCGATGCTTCGTAGTGTGAGTTTCTCTCACGAGCTAATTATTTTTAATATGGAAAGAAAGGATCAAGAAGCTCTGTCATTGTTTCACAAGTACAAAGCAAAAATAATTAATGTTAAAATTCCAAAAATAGTCGAGGAAATTCGAGATCGCCAAATCAAAGAAGCGAGTGGTGATTGGGTTTTGGTCATGGATTACGATGAAATTATTCCAGAAGTTTTGCAAGGAGAAATTCTCTCAATTATAGACAATAAAGCTTCCTGTCCTGCTTATTCGATCGGTCGGGATAATTATTCACTCGGTTATCCTCTCAAGCATGGTGGGTGGGAAAGGGATTATGTTGTGAGGCTAATTCAAAAATCTCGTTTTATCTCCTGGCCTACCAATATTCACAGTGCTCCACAAGTTAAAGGGTTGATTATCAAAACAATTAATTCCATGGAGCATCACAAGGATGAGAGTTTAAAGCAGATGGTAGCCAAAACTGATCGCTATTCCACTATTGAAGCCGAGCAATTTTTTGCGGGCAATATGAAGCCTGTTACTCCTCTGATCTTAATCAGAAAATGGTGCATGGAGGTAATTCGCCGTGGTCTATTAAAGGGTGGTTTCTTCGATTCCAAAATTGGCCTGATACAATCTCTTTACCAGGGCTATTCCGTCTTTATTTCCTATGCCAAGCTTTACGAATTACAACGAAACTCAAAGTCTTAACTATTTTTAATGATTCGATGATTCGAATCATCGATACAAATTATGTCACAAGTATCAAAATATAAACTAAGTAATAAAGTCTACGAAAGAATATTTTCTTTGTTTCCTCAGTTTTTGTATAAGATGACGAGCAAAGGGAAGCAACGTGATCTAGTTGACGCATTTTTCACCCGAACTGAAAAAATTGTCTTCGCCAAACGAATTACCATCGCATTCATGTTAGTCAAGGGATATAGTTACCGCCAAATATCGCAAAAAATTAAGGTAAGTACAAGTACTATTTTGAAAATTGCTGATTCTCTGAAAAGTCATAGCGACTCAATTACAAAAGAATTACAAGTTATTTCTGCAGATGATTCATTTAAAGAATTTTTGGGATCAATAGGTTATAGTATTAATAAGATTCTTCCACCCAGAGGTGGTAATTGGTCAGCCTGGAGGCGTAGAATAGAGAAAGAAAAGAAGTTGAGTGAGTCGGCTATTTAGTATTTAATTGTATCGATGATTCGAATCATCGATACACTAACGACAGAAAGATTAACAGAAATATGACTAAAAAAGCCTTGATTGTTAGTCCTTATCTTGACCATCTAGGTGGAGGGGAGCGTTACATGCTTTCCGTCTCTCAGGTTTTAGAGTCTCTTGGTTACGATATTTATTTCGCCTGGGACAATCTAGTGGAGATCAATCAACTTTCCCAGATGCTTGGGATTGTGCTCAAAAATACCCATCTTGATCCCAAAGTTAAAGATCTATATTTCTCGGGGAGTGCCATTGCCATGTATCTCGCGACTAAGCCGTACGATGTATGTGTCTATCTCTCCGACGGTTCTATTCCCTTACTTGGTGGTAGACGCAACATTATCCATATGCAGGTTCCATTCCATGGTGTAGCTGGGGGGTCTGTACAAAACAAAATTAAGTTACAATTCATTTATTCAGTCATCGTGAACTCACAGTTTACAAAAAAAGTCATCGATAGTGAGTATCGACTAAACTCAGTCGTACTCTATCCTCCCGTTGCTCCAATTAAAGGCTCGTCACAAAAAGAAAAAATTATTCTTTCTGTAGGTAGATTTGAACCTTCCTTAAATGCCAAAAAACAAGATATTTTAATTGAAGCCATGAGATTACTAACTAAGGATTTGCCAGATTGGAAATTAGTTTTAGCCGGAGGATCTAGTAGTGACGATTGGTTAAATACTCTCAGGCAAAAAGCCACAGGATTACCTGTCATATTTTATCCCAACGCAACACACGATGAGCTCTCAGATCTCTACTCCCGTAGTCAAATTTACTGGCACGCTGCCGGGTACAAAATTGACGAAGTAAAAAATCCCGAGCTTACCGAACATTTTGGTATCAGCACAGTCGAAGCCGTTTCAGCCGGTTGTATCCCATTGGTTGTGCCATACGGTGGTCAGCGTGAGATCGTAAAATCAGAAGTCCTACATTGGCAAGCGATCCAGGAATTAGTAACCAAAACCAAAGCTGTCATAGCCGATCCCAACAGATCGAAATATTTGGATGATATTAGTGTTTCACTATATACAGTTGATAATTTTGCCCGTAATTTTGGTATGATTATTGTATGAAAAAATGGCTTTATTGCATCATTTCAATCCTGATAATCAGCTTGTCGTTATTTCTCAGACTATATAAAATTGAAAATCGCGCCCCGTTCGACTGGGATCAAAATCGCGATTATCTTGCAGTTCAGCAGATTATCAGGGGTAATTTTACGCTTGTTGGACCTGTTGCCAAGGGAGAGGGTGGATTTTTACTTGGTCCTCTCTATTACTATCTCTTAGTTCCCGGATATTTACTTAGTCAGGGAGATCCTATCTCACTCCCCATAACAAGTGCTATCCTCGACGCCATGGCGATTGCGATGATAATTTTTCTCTTCTCTAAAATCTGGGGTAAATGGAAAGCTTTGGCTTTGGCGTCAGCTTGGTCGCTCTCATTTTTTGCGATAGAAATGTCGAGAATTTCATGGAACGTGGCTTTGGTTCAATTATGGGTTGTGTTGTTAATTTATCTCTTATCTACTCAATTTACGAACTCAAAATTATTGTATCTGGGTATACTGACCGGGCTCTCCTGGCACATCCACGCGGTATTAATACCTCTAAGTATTTTTATTGTTCTGGTCTATATTCGCGCGTTCTCCCTAACTTGGCGAAAAATTGGTATTTTTGTATTAGGATATCTTATTTCACTCTCTTCCTTAATCATTTTCGATATTCGCCACGTTGGACTTGAGCGAAATTTAATTAGCAGTTTTCTTTCATCAAATAGTACGGTAGTTTCATCTTTTTCTGATATGTTTATTTCCACCTTCTCTCGCCTTGGCAAAAATATTATAGCCACCTTAACGGGTTCGGGCAATCTCAATCTAGGGATAGGTATTTTTGTCTCGATTCTTTCGCTCTTGGCGATTATGCGAGGTACTCAACTCGCCAAAATATCTGGATATATTGTTTTGATTAATTTAGGCTTAGTTATATATCTAGGTGAGTTTAGATTCCCTGAGTACTATTTAGCCTCTGCCTACCTCCCAGTTTTAATTATTCTGATAGAAGTCATAACTCACTTTAAAACACTAGTAAAACCACTCTCTGTTTTAACTATTTTGTCATTTTTGTATTTTGTCATAATAAGCTATTCAACCAGCAAAACTAGTTTTTCATTAGTTCAAAAGCAGAATTTAGTTACAGAAATAAGTCAATTGGGTGATATTTTTGATATACACTATGATCTGCCACTTGGTCGCCACGCAGGGTTGCCAATGATGATTGAACGTGCTGGTATATCAGTTTCCAAGCAAGCCAATCACGAAATAATTATTACCGAAAGTACTGACGACAGTGTATTTATTGACGGTGAGATGGCAACTGACCTAGGTTGGTTTGGCGGGTTTAGGCTAGCGCATCATGTTGTACAATAAGTAAGTCATACAATAGGAGATTCATTATGAAATATACAAAATCAGTGAGTGTCGTTATTCCGTCCTGGAACTCTGAGTCGCAAATGAAACAAAATTTGCCCTATGTATTTAAGGCCGCCCAAGCGGTAGGCGCCGAAATAGTCATTGTCGATGACAATTCTCAGTACGACGACTCAGCAGGATATCTCAAGTCACTCGGCAAAAAAATTCGCTTTTTTGAGAACACGACCAACGGTGGTTTCTCCGAAACAGTCAATCGTGGGGTCAAAGAAGCCAAGGGGGATATTATCATGCTCCTCAATACCGACGTGCGTCCGAGCCCCGATTGTTTCAGCAATGCCCTCAAATATTTTGAGGACAATACCATCTACGCCGTGGGTTTCAATAGTGGCGAAGCTTGGATGGGCGGGGAGTGGAAGGACGGGTTGTTTCATCATTTCAAAGTCGAGCCTACCACCAAAAACAAAAACAAAGTCAATCCGAGTCTCTGGGCATCGGGTGGCCAAGCAGCCTTTGACAGGCGCAAATGGCTCACCTTAGGTGGGATGGATCTCCTCTACAAGCCATTCTACTGGGAAGATACGGACATGGGCTATAATGCCTGGAAAAGAGGCTGGCAAGTCCTTTGGGGACCAGATTGCAACTGTGTCCACGACCACCAAAAGAGCGTGATCGCCAGCAATTTTACCAAAGAATTTGTCATGGCTACTGCCCAGCGCAATCAGTTTCTCTTCATCTGGAAAAACATCACCGATCGTGGGTTTATGCAGTCACACTTGCTCAAGATGCCCTACTACTTACTCAAATTCCCACTCCCTGTTTTACGAGCGCTGACTTACCTGCCAAGCGTCTTGCGCAACAGAGCCAATGCTAAAAAATATTGGGTCAAACAGGACGCCGAAATCTTGAAGTTATGGACAAGATAAAGAAATATTGGATATTACTCATTGTTTCACTTGCGATCGTACTTCGCTTATTTAACCTATCGACTAACCCTCCAGAGCTCAACTGGGACGAAGTTTCCATGGGATACAGCGCCTATTCTATTCTAGAAACAGGCAAGGACGAATGGGGGGTCAGCTTTCCGCTACTTTTCCGCTCGTATGGCGAATGGAAGTCTCCAGTTTATATCTATCTGATTGTGCCATTTATCAAAATATTCGGCTTAAACGCATGGGGAGTCCGCTTACCAGCTGCGATCGCTGGAATATTTACTGTTTATTTGACCTATCTACTCGGGAAAAAATTGTATAGTGAGAAAGTGGGATTGTGGGCGTCTTTTTTACTCGCTATCTCGCCATGGCACTTGATGCTGAGTAGGCCAGGTTTTGAGGCTGGTGTAGCCTTAAGTCTTATTTTAATTGGTATTTACCTCCTTCTGCAAAAGCGACCAATTTTGGCCTCGCTCTCGCTGGGCTTGTCACTTCATACCTACCACAGCGCCAAAATTGTCGTTCCTTTTATTCTGCTTTATTTTAGCTATCATTTATTTAAGAAGCTTGAGCTAAAAAAAATAATTATCTCAATTTTAATTCTTGGTTTTTTTGTCTACCCTATTGCGAGCGATCTGCTGACTGGTAGGTCACAAAAACGTTTTGCTCAGGTGGGTATTACCACAGACGCAGAACTAGTAGAGCGATTCTTTAACTATCGCAAGACCTTCCCCTTTGGTGATCTTGGCAACAAGTTAGTCTTTAACAAATATACCTTTATTCTGTCAAAAGGATTCTCCAATTGGACTTCCTACATCTCACCTCATTTCTTGCTCGGATCAGAAAGTATCAGAGCTCAGCACAGCATTCCTTTTAGGGGTGTTTTATACTTTTCTGAATTTGTTCTCGTTTGTATCGGATTAGTCACTTTAATTAAAAAGTACCATGGACCTGCTCTAGTCCTCCCACTCCTTATGATTGCTGTTGGTTTTATCCCTCCCGCTCTAACCAAAGATATTTATCATGTTTTACGCAGTATTTTGACCCTACCATGGTGGCAATTAATTGGGGCGATTGGATTGGTAGAGCTACTCTCACAGCCTAAAACTAGACAGATTAGTCGACTCATAATTATAGTTTTATTCATTGAAATCCTCATTTTTCTTTTTCAATACTTTGCCTGGTAT
>Ga0105047_10011228_pt1 | contig 14554 bp, 11 predicted proteins | sample MAT04_FD_78384 | JGI IMG/M metagenome (GOLD analysis project Ga0105047, IMG submission 78384) | Freshwater microbial communities from Lake Fryxell liftoff mats and glacier meltwater in Antarctica - MAT-04 (megahit assembly) | ecosystem: Environmental > Aquatic > Freshwater > Ice > Liftoff... | reverse complement strand
TCGCGCAGGCGGCGACCGGCCGCGACGCGGCCGAATTACCGGGTGCCGGAGCCGCCGGCGGCCTCGGCGCCGGACTGATGTTCTTCACCCCGGCCAAGCTTAAGCCCGGCGTCGAAATCGTCCTCGGCGCGGTCGGCTTTGCCGCGATCGTCAAGGGCGCCGCCTTCGTCATCACTGGCGAGGGACGCACCGATTTACAGACCGCTTTCGGCAAGGCGCCGGTCGGCGTCGCGCGCGCCGCCAAGCGCTACGGCGTTCCCGTTTTTTGCCTCTCCGGCGGCCTCGGCGAAGGCGCCGACGAAGTCCTCGCGCAAGGCATCGACGCGGTGATGAGCATCTGCGACAAGCCGATGACGCTTGACGAGTCCATGAACGCCGGCAGCGAACTCATCGAAGCGGCGGCGGCGCGCCTATGCCGGATAGTCCGGGCCGGGCGGCCGGGGCGCTGACGCCAGCGCCAGCCCAGTGAGCGGCGTCAGTACGGCCGTTGGCTGCCGTCCGGCCAGTTCCACGGCGGCGTCGGGTTCTTGCTGTTCCACAGCCCGGCGCGGTGGATCCGGGCGAAAAATTCGGCGCCTTCGTAAGCGGCGCGCTCGCTTGCTGTCTGCGCCGCCGTGCCGTCGCGGTACCACCAGGCCATGCCGGAACGGATCTGCTCGAGACCTAAGTCGCGGCCGCTGACGACAACGACGCAGACCGCGCGCCGCTGGCGATCGATGCGCCGGCAGTCGGCGCTTGCTTGCTGATTGAGCGCCAGCGCCGAGAGGCTGAGTCTCGCCTGCGACCCGAAGTCCTGCGTCTTCCCCGGGCTGTCGATCGCCGCCAGCCGAATTTCATGCGTGCGCCGCGCGCCGTCGACGAGCGTCAGCAGGTCGCCTTCGGCGATCGCCACAACCTCGCCGGAAATCGTTTCGGCGTGCGCCGCGGCAAGCGTCGAGGCAAGCGCCAGCGCGAGCAGGCGAAGCGAGAAGATCATCGTGAAAACCCACCTTTCCGGGTCTGACGGGTATGCTGTTACCCTTTGTCGGCGTCGATTTCCGATTCAAAACGGCAACTGCGACCCCCTATCATGCAACAGAACAATCCCATTTTCGCTCCAGCTCGACTGCTGCGCCGCACGACCACCGTCATAGGACTCGCCATGTCGCTCGCTTGTCGTTCCGTCCTTCGTGCCGCCTGCGGCGTTCTCGTCGCGCTCGCCTGTGCTGGCGTTCACGCACAGTCGCTCAAGCCGGTAACGCTGGTGCGCGGCCTGGCGCATCCGTGGGGGCTCGCCTTCCTGCCCGACTTCGCCAGCGAAGGGCGGATGCTGGTGAGCGAGCGCGAAGGTCGGCTGCGCATCGTTAATGTGCGCGGTGAGATCGGCCCGCCGATCGCCGGCTTGCCGGCGGTCGATGCGCGCGGGCAGGGCGGCTTGCTCGACGTGGCGATCGACCCGAAGTTTTCCGAAAACCGCTGGGTCTATTGGAGCTACGCCGAGCCGGGAGCGGGCCGCACCAACAGCACGGCGGTGGCGCGGGGCCGGCTGGAGAGCAGCGGTCTGCGTGCCGAATTGAGCGGCGTCGAGGTCATCTTTCGCCAGGCGCCGAAGTGGGCGAGCAGCGCGCATTTTGGCTCGCGCCTCGTCTTCGCGCGCGACGGCCGACTGTTCATTACCCTCGGCGACCGCTTTACGCGACGCGACGACGCGCAGTTGCTCGGCAACCACCACGGCAAGATCGTGCGCGTCGAGTCCGACGGGCGTGTGCCGGCCGACAATCCCTTCGTCGCGCACGCCGGGGCCTTGCCCGAGATCTGGAGCTATGGCCACCGGAATATCCAGGGTGCCGCCCTGCACCCGCAAAGCGGCGAGCTGTGGACGCACGAGCACGGACCGCAGGGCGGTGACGAAGTCAACGTGAGCGAGGCCGGGCGCAATTACGGCTGGCCGGTGATCACCTACGGCGCCGAGTACGGCAGCGGTCAGCCAATCGGCGAGGGCAGCGCCAAGGCCGGAATGGAGCAGCCGCTCGCCCACTGGGAACCCTCGGTCGCGCCGAGCGGCATGGCCTTTCTGAGCAGCGATCGCTACCCCGGATGGAAGGGCAACCTGTTCATCGGCACGCTGCGCGCGGGCCTGTTGCTGCGCCTGCAGCTCGACGGGCGGCGCGTGCTCAGGCAGGAGCGCATGCTCGAAGCCTTCGGCGAACGCATCCGCGACGTGCGCCAGGGACCCGACGGCTGGCTCTACCTGCTTACCGATAGCACAGACGGTCGGCTTGTCCGCCTCGAGCGCTAAAGCTCGTGTCCGCCTCTTTCGAACGCCGCCCGCTCGAGGCCCGCTATACTTTTGTCGGCACTCTGATTGCCCGTGTAGTCCTGTCTTCAACTGAGAGGCTCGAACCATGAAACGACTTAGCAAGGATCGCAGGCTGCAGTGTCTTTGTCTCGCTGCGGCAATTTCTGCGCTCGCGGCGTGCCAGACGGTGGAGACAACGCGCGGCGGGGAAATCGGCGTCGACCGCAAGCAGACGATGACCTCCTTCGTCAGCAGCAAGGAAATCGAGCAGCAGGCGAGCCAGGAATACGCGCAGCTGATCGAGAGCGCCCGGCAGAAGGGGCTGCTCAACAAGAATCCGCAGCAGCTGCAGCGCGTGCGCGCGATCGCCTCGCGGCTCGTCCCGCAGGTCGGCGTCTTTCGCGACGACGCGCTGAAATGGAAGTGGGAAGTCAACGTGCTGACGTCTAAGGACGTCAACGCCTGGTGCATGCCCGGCGGCAAAATCGCGATCTACACCGGAATCATCGAGAAACTCCGTCTTACCGACGACGAACTGGCGGCAGTGATGGGTCACGAGATCGCCCACGCGCTGCGCGAGCATGCGCGCGAGCGGATGGGGCGGCAGATGGCGACGCAGGTCGGAACCGGGCTGGGCTCGCTGGCGCTCGAGATATTCACCGGCATCCATATCGACCCGAAACTGACCGGACCGTTTTCGCAGGCGATGTTCGTCTTGCCCAACAGCCGCGAGAACGAACGCGAGGCCGACCTCATCGGCATTGAACTCGCCGCGCGCGCCGGATACGATCCGCGCGCAGCGATCGCGCTGTGGCAGAAAATGGCGCAGGACGGCGGTGGCGGGACGCCGGAATGGCTGTCGACGCACCCGAGCAACGAGAGCCGATTGCGCGAACTGCAAACCGATGTACAGAAGGTGATGCCGCTCTACGAAAGGGCCAGCCGCCGCTGATCTGCGGGAGCACGGTGCGCGCTATGGCTTCTGCGCACGCAGCGCGCTCGAGCGTTAAATGCGTCACACGGCTCGGCGCAGGAAGCGAAGACGCGCTGGTCGATCCGTTTGCGTGTTGCCGATTGTCGAAAATCGTTTTTCGATTTATCCCTGATCAAGCTGCCGAGTTCTGGTCGGCGGCGTATTCAGCGCTGTGTCGAGGCGGATGCATGGCGGCAGATCAGGCGCGCGACACTGGGCCCGACGAGGATGACGACAAAAAGCCGCAGCGTCTGCACGGCGACGACAAAGGCGACGTCGGCCCCGCCGCCCATGGCGATCAGCACCATCGAATCGAGCCCGCCGGGGCTGGTCGCCAGGTAAGCGGTGAGCGGATCGGTGTGCATCACGACGACGAGCAGCGCGGCTGAAACGCTGCACAGCCCGATCAGAAAACCGATCGATAGCAGGATGCGCGGAAGCACGTGAAGCGCCGAGCGCAGGATGCCGCGATCAAACCCCAGCCCAACGTACCAGCCGAGCAGCGCCGAGGCCCCGGCCTGCATCCAGAACGGCTGGTAGAAAGTGAGCATTTCGCTCGCGCGCAGCGCACCACCCAGTACGATCGGGACCAGGATGGCGCCGGCCGGAATACGCAGCAACTGTCCGATAAACGCGCCACCAGCGGCCAGCGCAAGGGTGATGACGACCGGTCGCCAGGGACCGAAATCGAGCAGCGACGGGGCAGCGACGACGCTCGCCGGTGGCACGACGATGACCAACAGATGGGCGACCATCGACGCCGTCAATACGACGATCAACACGCGCAGATACTGCATCAGCGCGACCAGCCGCGCGTCGGCACCGCCGGCTTCGGCCATGGCCACCATCGCCGCTGCACCGCCGGGTATCGAGCCCCAGGCCGCCGTCGTTCCCGGTAGCGTGCGCCACCTGACGAGCGTCCAGCCGACGAGTGCGCCGGCCAGCACCGTGCTGGCGACGATAAGCAACATGACCGCCCAGTCCTTGATGACGGCGACGACGATCGCGGCGGTAATGCTTTCGGCGACGGCGCAGCCGATCAGCGCCTGCGCGCCGAAAAAGAAACGACGCGGCAGCGCAAGGCGCACGCCCGACATGCTGAGCGCGATGGCACAGGCCATCGAGCCGACGAGGAAGGCGGCGGGGACGCCCTGGTGGCGCAAAAGCCAGCTCACCGGAAGCGAAACGCCGACGAGCAACAGCCAGAACGCTGCCCTTTTCGCCGATACGCGGCTCATTGGGCGCCGGCGTCTGGTCGGAGGGCGGGCGGTGTGGCGATGTACAGGGGAGACATGTGGGTTCTTTCCCGGCGCCTGTCGGCGCAGCAGTCATTACGGCCGGCGGGGAATGGGGTTCATCGCGCGCTGACGCAATGGGTTTCAGGATAAGTGTCCACGGCGCGCAGTTCAACTGCTCTTTTCGGCTCGCCCGCTCTGCTCATGCCGATGTTCCGCTAAAATTCGAGTCAGCGGGCATTCGCAAGCAAGTTTTTGCCGCCGCGTCTTTGCGTTTACGGACCTGCCCGGGCAATCAGGTATGTTCCCTGCCCATAACCCGAGCCGCGCTTTTCCCCGTTCAGCCTGGCCCCCATTTCTTGACCGGAGACACCATGATGGAAATGTTCACGAACATAGTCGCCGCCGAAGAAGACGAGTATGACGCTATCGGCGACTCGCTCGCCCCGCTCGATGAGTGGAGTGGTATCGAAGCGCTCGGATTTGATACCAACAAGGTCGCGACGCTGCACTGCCTGCTCACCGGCGACCCGCTGCAAATGGCGCTCGACCTCTACGAGCCGGTCTATGTCTCGGAAGACGAGACGACCGTCCTGCGTATCCCGCCCGAACTGCTCGAGAAGCTCGCGGCGCTCGACGATGATGCGCTCGAGAACGTCGCCAGCGAACTCGCTGCGAGCGAAGAATTCGAAGCCGATGAGACTGACCCTGAAGATCTGCTGGGGCAACTGAGCGAACTCTGCCAACTTGCGCAACTCGCCGAATCGCAAGGCCAGTGCCTGTTCGTGTGGCTCTATCCGATACGCGGCCGATAAGCCGCGGGTGGCGCGCACGCCAGCGAGAATCGGTCATCCGCTCGCTGGCTTCGGCTAAAATGCATCCTTTTCGCCGGATGCCTTCGTTTGAGCCGCTCGCAAGCCAATTTACTGCTGCTCTTCGTCGCGCTGATCTGGGGCTCTGCCTTCGTTGCCCAGGCACACGGCATGGACGGCGTCGAGCCCTTAACCTTCACCGGAATCCGTTTTCTGCTCGGCGTGGCGGTTGTTGCGCCGCTCGCCTGGCGTGATTGGCGGCGGCTTGCACGCGGCAGCGCGCGCCCGGGACGGCAAAGCGTCCGCGGCATCATCGGCCTTGGGCTGCTGCTCACCTTTGGCGCCGTTTTTCAACAGATCGGCATCAAGACGACGACGGTGACCAACGCCGGCTTCCTGACCGCGCTCTACGTGCCGCTCGTGCCGCTGTTGTCCTGGCTGATCGTGCGTGTGCGGCCGCACTGGTCGATCTGGCCCCCGGCGATCGGTTGTCTGGCCGGCACCTGGATGCTCTCGGGCGCCGGCGCACTGGCCATCGGTAGTGGCGATGCCTGGGTCATCGCCAGCAGCCTGTTCTGGGCGCTGCACGTGATCTTCGTCGGGCGCGTCGGCGACCGGCTGGCAGCACCGTTTCTGATCGCCTGCGGCCAGTTTTTCGTCTGTGCGGTGGCCTGCCTGCTGGGCGCCGCATTGAGCGAAACAATCACCGTAGACGGCATCCGCAACGCCGCCATTCCGATCGTCTATACCGGCGTTATTTCGGTCGGTATCGCCTACACCGGACAGGTCGTCGCCCAGCGTTACGCCGCCGCCGCCGACGCGGCGATCATCCTCTCGGCCGAAACGCTGTTCGCCGCGCTCTTCGGTTTCATTCTGATGGGCGAACGACTTAATTCGACTGGCATCGCTGGTTGCGTACTGATTTTCGTCTGCATTGTCGCCGTTCAGATGGCGCCGATCGTTTTTTCCGGCCGGCGCAAACCGGCCTGAGCGCAGCGGTCGCCGCCTTGCCGGCGACCCGGTTCAGCGCACGTGGAAGGCGATAGTGATGCCCGAGATCAACATCTGCACGGCTATCGTTGTCAGGATCAATCCCATCAGCCGTTCGAGGGCCTGCATGCCGGCTTTGCCGAACAGCCGGGCGAACCAGCCGGAGGCGAGCAGGAAGGCGGCGTTCACTGCGCTGGCAAGGATAATCGCGCTGACCCAGACCAGCGCTTGCCCGGGTTGGCGCGAGGCGAGCAGCACGGTGGCCAGTGCCGACGGGCCGGCGATCATCGGAATGGCGAGCGGTACGATGAAGGGCTCGCCGTCGATTTCGTCGTCAGCAAACTCGTGGGCGTGGCTGGCGGGCGGGAAGACCATGCGCAGGGCGATCAGGAAGAGAATCAGTCCGCCGGCAATTTCAAGCGCCGGATTGGACAGACGCATGGCAACGAGCAGCCAGTCGCCGACGAACAGGAAGACGATCAGCACGACAACGGCGACCGCGCACTCGCGCAGGATGATCGGCGGGCGCCTTTTGTCCGGCACGTTGCGCAGGAGCGAAAGCACAAACGGCATATTGCCGAGCGGGTCGAGCACGAGCAGCAGCAGGAACACCGCGGAGAACAATTCGCCGTTCATTGCTTATCCTTGGTTGAACACTTCGGCTGTGTTGGCCTTGAGGTAGCTTATCGGTTTGACTTGAGATGAGTAGCGCATGACGGTGGTCCCGGAAATTTAAAGACGACTGAATTTAGTCTTTTTATGGTTCTATGGCCAGGGGCTCTGCTTGGCGTGGTTGGCATCGCCAATGAGCTCTTGCAGGCGCTGACCCACCCAGCCGAATCCAATATGCTCCTGCTCAAGGCGCAGCCCCTTGCCGATGCGGTTGTCGCGCAGATCGTCGTAGAGCGCACGCTCGTCAGCCGTCAGCCTTGGCAGGTCCACCAGCGAAGGCTTGTCCTCCACACCCCAAATCGCCATGTGCGCATGGAGCGTATCCCGATCCATCAGGAGCGAAGCGACGTGGGCGAATTGTCCGCGCAGTTGATTCAGGATGGCAAAGCCATGGGTGTCGATATCGCCCCAGTAATACACCGTGCAATCGTTCAACCAACGACCCTGCGCCAGGGCCTCCCAGCCGTAGCCGGCACCGAAGATGACAATGGACTTCTGGACGCGCGGGAAGGCGAGGAAGTTGGTCTCGTTTTCAGTGATGAACACCCGCCGGATGGGAAGCCGAAGGCGGCTGAAGCTAGCGGCGTCCAGGGTGATGTCGGGACAGTCCGCCCCGCACACCGACGGAACCTCCGGGTCAAGCACGCGAAAGCGGATGCGTATCGGTTTTTCCAGGAATCCGTAGCGGCCAGCAAAGTGGCTGATGCCCGATTTCGACGGGGTAACGACAGCGGCCGGCAACGCCAGGTCGAGCAGTTCGGCGAGCACGCTGCGATGCGCTTCGATGAATTTGGTATGCACCCCGGGCAGATCGACCTGGCGCAGGTAAATGCCCGGGCGCGGCTGGTCCGTGAGCCAACCGACCACAGCCAGCAGCCGCGTCCATTCTTCAGCCAGCGCCAAGGCTTGTAGCGGGCGTCTTTCCAGCCACGGCAGCAAGGCGGGGTGGGCCTGTCGTGTTGCAGAAACTAGTCCCGCAAAGCGTTCCCATTCACGGCGCTTGCCGAGCCAGCTCAGCGCATCTTCGATGGCGTTAACCCATGCGCTTAACGGCAAATTTTGCGTGCCTTGAACCCGGTGGCGAATTTCCTGCCACTCAAGGCGCACTGCGTCGGTGGCCGCCAATTCAGCGGCCCACGCGCGCACCGCATCAAAACGGTCGGTGATGTCGGCGGACCCCGGCCCCTTGAGCGTCAGGCGCAATGGAAAGCGGGACTGGCCTGATACTGCATCGCGCAGCAGATCTCCGCGCTTCCACAGTCGCACCAGTTGCGCCTTCAATTCTTGCGCGCTGGTCCACGTCACTGCGCCAACTCCGGCGTGGCCAGTGGAGCCATCGTAGCCTTCTGCGCCCGGTATTCCTCGATGGACAGATTGCGCAGCTTGGACGCCCGACCACCCTCGTTGTGCACGAAGCCAACACTCGATACGTAGGGTTCGATGATGTGGATCTTTTGCAGCGGCGTCACGATCAGCAGTTGCAGGTTGAGCTGCCGGAACAGTTTCAGTCCGTACTGTGCCGATTCATCTGAGCCGCGACCAAAAGCTTCGTCGATCACCACGAAGCGGAAGGAGCGCGAGCGCACAGCCCCCCATTCCAGCCCGAACTGATACGCCAGGCTGGCAGCCAGGATGGTGTAGGCCAGCTTCTCTTTCTGGCCGCCCGACTTGCCGCCGGAGTCTGAGTAGTGCTCGTGCTCGGAGTTGTCCTCACGCCAACGCTCGCTGGCGGCGAACAGGAACCAGTTGCGCACATCGGTGACCTTGACGGTCCAGCGACGATCCTGCTCCGATAATCCTTCGCGCTCACGGAAGCGGTCGATGATGACTTTGACCTGTATAAACTTCGCCTCGGAGTATTGGGCGTCGTCCGAGCCGCCCACCCCCGTCAGCGCACCCTCGGTGCACGCACGCAATTCCTGCTGAAAGCCCCTGATCTCCGCGTCGGGGCTGATCTGCGACTCGAGCACGATGTAGCGCCCCGGGTTGTAGTCGATTTCGCCTAAGGACTTGTTGATGTGGGTGATGCGTTCCTTGATGGTCTCGCGATGCTGGTTCAAATGGGCGTTGAAGCTGGCGACCTCATTGATGGTGTTGACGTTGAGCAACTCCTTGAAGCGCGCGACGAAACGCGGCAGATCGTCCCGATTCAACTGCGTGAGCAGGTTTTCGTATTCGAAGGCCGCATCGAGGCTGGCGTCGATCTCAGCCGTTTCCAGCTTGAACGCCTCCTTGAACGACGCCATGGCCTTGATGATTTTCTCGGCCAGGCGCTCAAGGCGCTTCTGTTCCGCATCGATTTTGTCTTGTAGCCATTGGCGAACCTCGCTCTCGCGGTTGTCGCAGGACTCCACGCTCAGCTGATGCTCGCCCAGCGCCTCGGCGCGCATCGCTGCAAGCCGATCCGCAAGCGCCTGATCGACAACCGCGCCGACCAGCAAGGCCTCTGTTTGCAGGCGCTGATCTTGCGCATCAGAGCGACGCTGTTCCGCCTTGGCCCGTTTCTCGCGCGCAGCTTGCAGCGTTTCCCCCGTTTGCTTTTGCGCCTTTTGCAAGGCGCGTTGGCTTTCATTCAACTGCTTGAGCACGTCCGACGCCGACTCCAGCCGGCTGCGTTCATCCGTCAGCTGCGCGATTTCGCTGGCGACACTGGCCCAATCCAGCTCATCGAAGGCGGTGACTTCCTCAAGACGCGTCAATGCATCGAGACGGCTGGCGAGTCCCGCGCGTTCCTTCTGAATGTCCGCGATCTGGCTGCCGACCTCACCCAACTGCTTTTCAAGCTGGCGGCGCCGGGCCTCCAGTGCAGCAATCTTGGCGCTGTTGCTCCAGCCCAGTACGTAGCGGCTGCGGTCGTCGATGCGCTGACGGTCATCCTTCTCATGGCGGCCGCTTGGGTCCTTGATCTGGCCGGCGCGGGTGATAGCGCGCGTTTCACGGCGGAACTGCTCTTGCGTGACGCAGCAGGCCACGTCGAAACGAGCGCTCAGCTCGCGCTCCAACCAGTCATAGTGCCGAGAATCAGGCTTGATGGCCAGCTTGCGAACCAGTGAATCGCGATGCAGGTCGGGCAGATCGCTGGTTCGGCGCGCGCGTACATGGAAGTACACCAGGCGGCCACGCAAATGCGCGCTATCCACCCATTCGGCCACGGCTTTGTAGTGTGCATCGGGCACCAGCAGCGCCAGGCCGAATCCGCGCAACAGGCGTTCGGCCGCGCCTTCCCAATCGCGCTCATCGTCGCGCACCTGGATCAACTCACCGGCGAAGGGCATGTCCTCCACGGCCAAACCCAATGCTGTGGACAGGGCGGCACGGATCTGGATCTGCTGATCGTCGATGTTGCTGCGACGGCGCTTGAGACTGTCGATTTCGGCGCTTTGCTGCTCGTGTTCCAGTTTGCCCTGCCGCAGGGTGACGCCGTGTTCGGTGAAGGCGTTTTGGAGATCGGCATCGCGATTGCGTGCCTCTTCGCGCCACGTTTGATACTTGCCCTGCTGCGCGGCGAAGCTAGCGGCATTGGCTGCCGCTGGCTCGCCCAACACCGTTGCCAGCACGGTGTAGCGTCCGGCCTTGATCTTGCGTGCATCGCGAAGCTGTTCTTTCTTGCGAATATCAGCGGCCAGTCGTTCCAGGCGGTCGCCGCCGTTGTCATTGATCGCCTGCTTCAACTCATCAATTTGCTGACCTTGTTCCTCATTGACGGTGTCGAGCCGTTGTACCTGAGCATCCACGCGCTCCCATTCTTCGGCCAGCAAGTTCAACCGCTTGTCGATCAGGCTCAGCTTCAGGCTGGCGAAATGGGATCGAAGGCTTTCCCGGCACCCCCGCAGACCTTCGACTTCGGTCACCAACGCGCTGTGTCGGCCACAGTCGGCCACCAAGGGCGTGAGCAGTTGGACCTGCTGCTGGGTTTTCAGCACCGCCTGATGGGCACGGTTGAGATCGTCAAAATGGCCGATCAGTGCCTGAATGCGAGGGCCCACCTCGAACGGCTCGAGCATATGGCTGCGCACGAAGTCGGTCAGGTTGCCCACCGATTTCATCGAAACCGTTTGGTGAAACAGTTCCAGCGCCTGATCGTTCTCGATACCAAAGCGACGACGGAACCAGGCTGCATAGGGCGGAAAGCTGTCATGCAGTTCGGCGCCCAGTCCGCGCAGTTTTTTGCGCAACTGGGCAATGTCCGAACCGAAATGCGCAAAGTCCGAGGCAATCGACAAGCCGCGTTCGGCACCTAAAAAGAACCGCGCCGGTTGTCCTTGCGCTTCCTTCATCCAGAACACCTGGGCCAGCGTCACGGTCTGGTCATAACCTGCGTTATGGAACACGCCCAAGATGACCGAGTAGCTGTTCTGGTCGCGCAAGCTCACCGGCTTGGCCGCTCCCGTGACTTCGTTGCGTTCGGATTTGTAGTGCCCGAACACGTAGGAGCGTAGCGTCCGTTCCTTGCTATCTGCGCCCGCCGCTTTGTTGTAGGCGATGCGGTTGGCGGGTACCAGCAAGGTGGTGATGGCATCGACCAAGGTAGATTTTCCCGAGCCGATATCGCCTGTGAGCAGACCGTTCCTGCCATCCAGTTGCAGCGTCCACACCCGGCTGTCGAAAGTGCCCCAGTTGAATACCTCCAGCCGCGTCAGGCGAAAGCCCGACAGCGTGTCGTCGGCACAGAAGTCCAGGCCCAAGGATTGCGGATCATTCATTGCGTGCGCCCTCCTTAGAAATGGTTACGCCAGACAGTTGTGACTGATACGTGGCCAGGCGCGCATCGAATTCGGCCAGCCACTGGGCATCGACAAAGGCCTTGAGAATGCGCCGCACCTCGTAACTGGCCGAGCTTGCCGTCGCGCCGCTGGCGGATTTCAGCTTGTGTAAAAACCCAAGCTCCGCCACCTTGTTGATGGTGGATTCGATCTGGTCGATCAGTTTGGCTTCATTGGGGCCATCGGGAAGAAACACGCGCACCAGTTCCACGATGTCATCACGGCTGAGAACCAGCCGCGTGTCACCGCCCCCGGCATCAAATTCGGCCAGCTTTTTTCGCAGCAGCGCCAGCAACAAACTCACCGGGAAGGACAAGGGCCGCCGTGCTACCAAGCGCGGCAAGCGGGGTGATGGATCATCGTCGGCAGGCTCCGGGCGGCTTTTCAAGAAGGCATAGCCTTCTGCCTCATCCAGCATAAGTTCCAGATTCAGCACCGTCACGTAATCACGTACCCGGGCTTGCAGATTCAGCAGCGCCGCCCATTGCCGTTCGTCGCCGTCACGGTACAGCACGTTCTTGAGCAGGTTGATCAGCAACACCGACAAATCAGCAACGGGCGCTGGTGCGGTGCTTCGTGATTCGTCGGCACTTGAAATCTGTTCTTCCATCCCTTGCTCCAGCTTGTTGTTCTTCAGCGCATGAAGATCACGCGCGGCAGTCGCGCACGGCGGATGATTGACTGTCCATCCGTGGCCAGCGCCTGCCAGCGGATGGATTCGGGCGTATCGTCATCCACCACGCTACTGAAGGCCTCGCTGCCCAGTTGCAGGTAGGCCACCAACTCGGCCAGCCCCTGCTGCAAGGGCTGGGTCGCCACCAGCTCGCTCAAGGTGATCTGCGCCTTGTCTTGCAAGGCTTGGCGGATGTGGCGGGTGAGTTGTGCCTTGTCCACCACCACCTGATCAAACAGCACTTGCGCGTCGATGTCTTCATTGCCCGCCTGCAAAGCCAGGTCGGCAATCAACGGCTTGATGGCCGGGGTGAACAATGGGCGCTCCATGGCTAGCTCGACGTTGGCTTGCGCCTCGGCCATCTCCATCACATTCCCGGTCGGTGGCGACCCGCGCAGGCACAGGGCCTTGCTCTCGATGCCGCGCAGGATGTCCATGATCCGGCGGTTTTCCAGCCACGCCTGGTCGTCGAGAAAGCGCCGCAACTGCTGCGACAAGGCGGCGACCGTGCGCTGCGTGTGCTCGCCGGCTTCCATCCAGTCGTAATGCACGCGCCGCGTGCGGCCATCGGGCTTGAGATCGGTCACGGCGGGAAGCGCCAGCACGCGATCCAGCAACTCGGTCAGTTGTTCTTGCCGACGGCTGGACAGCAGAAAATCCCAGAATGCGCGAAAGCTCTTGCCCTGATCGGAGTCGGCAATCGCATCGCGCTCGCCCATGATGTCTTCGAGCAGCTCGCCCTTGCTGCCTTCCCACAAGGCAATGCGCTCACGCACACGTCGATCCAGTTGGCGGAAATTGTGCTCGACCTCGCGAAAGTCGGTGAGCAACTCGCGCGCCCCGTGCATGAACTGCTGGAAGCGGTCCTTCACCGCCGTGTCATCCAGCAGCGGCACATCGCCCGCCAGCACCCGCGCAATCTCGGCGTCGATCTCATCACGTTTCTTGTGCAGTTCCGCCATGCGCTTGGCCGGATCGGACTCGCTGCCTTCGCTCATCTGCTTGAGCAAATCAAACAGCGTCAGCAAGCGCGATTCGGTGCCGACGAACTGCCGCTCTGACAACTGCACCAGCCAGGCGATGGCCTTTTCGGTTGACGGCGTCAAGTCAAATTGCGGCTCATCCGTGCCCGGCTTGTAGAACTTGCGTAACCAGCCCTTGTCGGGCGCGGCCCAGTCGTTCAGGTAATCCAGCGCCGGCTTGGGGAAGGCGGTTTCACCTTTTTCACCCAACTGCAGGCGCAGCGCATACAACTCATCTTCCAGCGCTTCGGCCAGATCCGCCGCCGCCATCACGCGCGCATTGGGCACCACGAACACCCGGTGCAGGAAACTTGCCACCAGCACCGCATGGTCCGAACGCAACAATCGCCACGCCGGGTGGTGAGTGCGCAGGGTGTCGAGGGTGGCGAAGTCGAGGGTCATTTCAGGAGTGGCTCAATCGATTCCCACCAGCTGTCCTCCACCATCACAAACCGGCAGCGTGCTTCCTGTGCATTCGCGGAACGTGGCCAGTGCTTTTCGCCAAGCGTGACCGATGAAGAGATGTTGCATGGGTGCGAGATGTTACACCAAGTGGTCACGCTTTTCGCCAAGTAGTGAAGTCGCGGTCACGCTGTGGGGAAACGGCGAGGCGGCTGGAAAGCAATTGGTCATTGGTATGGGTGGTGGGGCGGCACCCCGCACAAACGACCATTGAAAGTGCCGGAATCGAAGCGCTGCGGGGCTGCTGCGAACCATTGCGAACAGAAATTTGCGCAGGCAATTGCCCGCTCCGTGCGGCGAATGGCACCACTTTCACCGCATTTTGTGCGGCGAATAACTTGTCCATGCTGAGAATACGGTGCAAAATCTCCGCATGAATAGCGGCGATAACGAATACATCTGGCAGGCCAGTGACTGGCCGAATTGGAGCTTCGATCTGGTATCCTTGGCTGGCCGCATGGCCGAAGTCAGTCGTGCCCAGGGGCTCTTGATGGGACGCTTGGCCGACGTGGGCAGGGCGCTGCGCGATCACGCAAGCCTTGCGGCGCTCACCGAGGACGTGGTCAAGACCAGCGAGATCGAGGGTCAGCAGCTCAACCTCGAAGCAGTGCGTTCGAGCATCGCGCGCCGCTTGGGCGTGGACATCGGCGCCCTTGCCCCGGTCGATCGACACG
>Ga0105047_10011227_pt1 | contig 14554 bp, 16 predicted proteins | sample MAT04_FD_78384 | JGI IMG/M metagenome (GOLD analysis project Ga0105047, IMG submission 78384) | Freshwater microbial communities from Lake Fryxell liftoff mats and glacier meltwater in Antarctica - MAT-04 (megahit assembly) | ecosystem: Environmental > Aquatic > Freshwater > Ice > Liftoff... | reverse complement strand
CTACAACACGCTGCAAAGGCTTAAAAGCAACTAACCACACTATCCGGCACTAAAGCATTATTAGAGCCGTCTACCCAATAAAAAACCCCGCTAAAGGCTTTGTAAGGGCTATGGCGGGGTCAATTTTGGGAATGTTGGGGAAGGCAGGGAGAGTTTATTTTGTCAAGCCTTGACCATCTAGAAACTGCTTATTTATCATTTCTAAAACTTCGCCAACCTTTTCGGCTCCTACTTTCCTGTTCGCTCTTGTTTCTAGCTGCCCAGGAGCGGAAAGCATCTCGCTAGCGGCATTGTGGTCAATAATTTCGCTCTCATGCTCTTTCATCCACCCACCCACTAACTGCCCGTTACAGCGAGATAAGTCCCTTAAAATTTGGTTAGTGATGGCAATTTTAGGCAGATTATAAGAGCTATGATTGCCGTTATAGCTGCATACCGCGATAAATGACCTTCTGATTTTTTCATCAGCCGCACCTTGCTTTTTAGTTTGCCATAGCTGCTCATTGCTCATACCTTCCCAATCGGTAGCATCTGCTTTGCGTGTTTTGAATTCTCTAGCTACTTCCTTTACTTCTTTTATCATGGGCTGTAATTTGAATGCCTCACTTACTCGTAAAGCAATTTCGTTTTTAATTAATTCTTGCAATTCAGAATCAAGTATTGTTGGCATAATTTCAACTTCCTTAATAATTTCTACTTCCTTAATAATTTCTACTTCCTTAATAATTTCAACTTCCTTAATAATTTCTACTTCCTTAATAACTTCAACTTCCTTAATAATTTCAACTTCCTTAATAATTTCAACTTCTTTAATAGCCTCTACTTCCTTGATTTTCGCTTCTAATTCTTCAATCTTTACTTGTAATTTATCTGATTTTTCAAAACCATTTAGAATATACTTAATTACTTGAGCCTGATTAGAAAAGCCTAAGCTATCACCCAATTCTTTTAGCCTATCAAAATCACTTTCATAGCAGCGCTGTGATTTGTATATTTCTAAATTCCGAATTTCCAACTTAACTTTCGGTACTACTACGCTTTTTTCAATGTAGTAATAGCGATAATTAAGAGTAGTAATTAAATCACTTAATCTGTTCTTATCTGGGCTATCGGTATCGATAAAATGCCCAATAGAGCGGGAAGCCCAAAGCAAATCATCAATAGTTTCAGGGCAATCTCTATCAGTGATCAACTTTACATAGCAAGCCCGTAATGATTTATTAGAAACATATTTCTCATCTTCTTTAGCAGGAATAAAATTAAATTCCCTTCTTGCAACACGCCTGAGTGACTGACCCCGGCGATTTTCGATAATCTCATCAATTTTTTCTTGTGTGTTTCCTTTGGCTAATTCCTTGGTTACAAGCGCGGTAATTTCTAAACATTCTTGCAAAGAACGCAATCTATTAAATGCAGTTAGAAAAGCCTCAGCAGGAACCAATAAACCGATAGGATACTTTAATTTTTCATCAGCATCTAATTCATGATCACCGCGTTTAGCTTGCCCTGAAAAATTAACATAATAATCAAGATCCAAGTCATTCGCTTTATCTAAAACACCTGCGGGTAAATCTTTGAATGACTTCTTTCTATGAAATTCTGCAAGCGCTAAAATCTCGATAGGGCGTCTACCTGATACAGCAATTAATCCCACTGCTAATTCATGGGGATGATTACTTTGTAGCAGCTTGCAAGCTGTTTCTAAATAGCGTTCAACTAATATTTCTTTTTTATCAGTCAAGCCTTCTAATTTTTTCTCACCTGCTTTAGTATTGATTCCGCCTTCGTCATTCCAGTTAATATCGGCTATGCCGACGGCTTTAAAATAATAATGTCGGACTTCCTTGGTTTTATCCGCTTTCTCAAAAATAAAAGCATTCTCGCCTACTTTTAACTTCTCAAGCGGGAAATCCTTAATTAGCTTATTCAGTGGCGCTAGCATATTGACCCACGTTTTGTCTGCCTTTGAATCGCGACCTTCTAGTACCTTGATCTCTTCGCAAATCGCATCAATCGCGGGATATTCGTTAGCTGCAAATAACCTAGCAGCAAAGCTTTCAGCCGCTTTAATCTCAATTGTCCTGCTCATTTTCTGTCCTAATTACTTAACTGTTACTAACATAATCTAACAGTTATAGCTTTGTCAATAGCTGTTAGAAAATAATCTAACAGAAAAACTTATAGCTAGAGAGGTTATCTGTTAGTTTACTAATCTAACAGATATTGACTATAATCTAACTGTTAGATTATACTTATAACAGAAAAGGGGACGTTAGCGCGTCCCCCACACAAAAAAAAGGATGCTCTCATGTTACTCACAACTGCTAAATCTCAACAATTCCAAGCTACTAGCGACTACTTTGATGGTGAATTCGACGCGGCGATCGGACTTTTAGCTAAAACAACCGAGGGCGAATACTGGCGAGGGTATCTAGCCAAGGTAAGCGAGACAGGCAACACACCATTCTGAAAACCAAAGGGAGGACAATAACCTCCCTTGACTTTTAACTACCCACCAACACCCGCCAAAAAACCCCAGGTAGTTTGGGGTTTTTTGGCTGCTATGTAGCCGTATTAGGCGTTTCAGGCATTTTTGATAACGGTTCTCATAGATTTTATTGAGAATAGCACTATTTTATTGAGAATTTTAGGCGTTTTTGAGTAGATGCCTAATCGCCTATATCGTCTGCTTGCGGTTGAAAGTCATCGAAACCTTCAATCTGTGGGGGTAATTCTTTTCCTGATAATAGAAGCTGAAAGCATTCGTCCTCCGAAATGCCGTGTTTTTTGGCTTTATAAGCTAGCAATTCTTTAAAAGCACTAATATTACGCCGAATATAAAAAGAAGTTACAGACGCTAAATTAGCTCTGAGCGACCTTTCCATCAGTTTAGAGGCTACTAAAAACCAGTCTTTATCAAAATCCGACAAGTCGACCGATCCAACGTTTATTTTAGCCATTTACTTTATTCTCTATTTATTTTCTATAATACACGGGTTTAACACTGGTAGTATAGAATACTTGTTATAGTAGTATATTACTGTTGATATATCCATATAATATTGGTATCTTAACAGAGTCTAGCAATAGCCAAAGTCAAGTCCGATTTAAACTTGAATTAAGTCGCAGTAAAGCCAAAGTCAAGTAATAGCTAAGTCCGACTGTTTACAGTCTCGATCTTATACATTTTTAAAAGACATGAACACGACACAAACCACACAGATGATTGATAACAATCAGACAGATTTTTTAATAACTCAAGAGATGCTATCCCTTTACGAAAAGCAATACTCGCGCCAGGAGGTAGCAGAAGAAATAGGAATTTCGACTCGAACCTTAAGCCGTTACTTGGTTTTTGCCGCGCAATATATTGCCGATTTGCAAGTTTATGTAGATGATTCTGGCTTTCTCAATCGCCGTCGTTTTGAGTCGTGCCACCTTGAGTATTTGAGGGAAGTTCATGATTTATTAAGGCAATTCTCTAAAGAGCGCGTAATTACAATTCTTACTCGGAAATATTCAACACTAGCAAACGATTAATAGGAGAGAAAAAACGATGCAAGTACGTAGCTATTCCAGAAAAATATCAATTCCTGCTACTGAAATTATTGAAATATTGCAGAATTCTTTTCCTAAAACTAATTGGACTTTAACAAGTGAACTTAAAGATTCCCACATTGATTTACTAAACCAAACATTTAGTACTTCGGAAAACCTGCCAACATTATCGGCTTCTAAAGCAACCTTCCAGCTAACGGAATCAAAAGAAAATCCAGTAACTTCAAATTCTACAAAATTAACCGCAACCGAGAAAATAGAACTTGCTCAAAAATTCCAAGAAAGCCAAGAACTACTAGCCACCGAGGACGTACAAAATTTAAGAACTGACATCAAAGCTACATCCATAAAAGAGTCGGCACAAATTTCCGCTATCACCGACTATCAGACGTATCAAGACACCTATGAATCGACTACCAGGGAAATAGTAGTAAATGAAATTTTCAGCCATTTAGAGACTCAAAATAAAGTGCGTGAGCAGTTTAAATCCGAACAGCTACTTAGACAGCACGCGCGATCCAAACCCCAATCCAAAGACTTAACCTCAGAGTTGTTAGAACTTTGGGCGAATGACTCAAATGATTTTGTAAACGACTTACTCAAAAATATTAAATGACTACCCGAAAAGGCAATTTAACAGGCTCCAAACGAGTATCTGAAAATTCCGTAGGCTCGCGAATTAAAGAAGCTACAGACAATGCTTTAAAGTCATTGGGCGAGGTTGCGAACGGCACTTCTAAAGTTGTGGATGTTGCTAACGGCACTTCTAAAACCATTGGGGATATTGCCCAAATCGTTAGCCCAGGCGGATATAGCAAAGGTTTTAAATCATCAACATTGACTCACAAAGCCGATGTTTACGGCGGCTTGAACTTCCCCAAACAAGACTTTTCGGGGATGATTCCAAGTGATTTATTGAACCCCAGTATAGAGCTACAAGCGAGTGAAGAATTACTCACCACGGGCTTACAAACTTATGCCGGAGGCGTTAGGGCGCAGCAGCTATTGCAAGCTGGATTCAAGTACATTGAAGAAATTGGGAAAACTACTCAACAATACAGCAAGGCTGAAATATCTGTAATCAAATCAGCGACTTTGGGAGTTAGAGCGCAATCAGAAATTGTCGGATTTGACATTGCGAATATTGAGCTTGATATTAACCGTGAGAAGCTTTTACAGAGTGATGAAAAGCTAATCCAATCACGAATTACAACGACTCATTACAGAAATGAAACGGAACAATTAAGGCTATTTTATGAGGCTACCGAGCGCAAAAAAGATGCCCAAATAAAGGTGATCGATTCCCAAACGCAAGACGTAATTCAAAAGTATTTATCAAAATCAATGGCAGGCGGTGTATGAATAAATTGTTAGCTCTGGGATTGCCAGGGCTAGCTAGCTTAATCTTGCTAGCTAACCCGAACGATATTTTTAAAGACTTTGGCAAGATTGGGATCGGCTGTACTGGAATGTCGCTGATTAGCCTTTCAGTAGGTGGCAGCAAACAAGAGCGAGAGATTGAAAAGCTAAAATCTGAACTTGGCACTTCAAATAATACTTTTCTGAAGTGCCAAGACACTGTAAGAGTCTTCGACAAAAAACGAGTAGAAGCGGAACAAAAGCAAGAAATAGCCAGGCAACTTGCTGAGGATTTACGCCAAGAAAGCGCTAAAAAATTAAACGATTTAACTCTTTCACACACAAAAATCACACATCAATTACAGTCAGAAATTCTGGAATTAAAAGCGCGATTACGAGAAGTTTCAAGCGTTGCCACCTCGTCAGTTCACCAAACGGTAGCGGAAACATACAAGGAAAGTTTTCAAAAAACTCTCGGCTTACTTGATGGCTGCAAGCGCAACTATCCAGACCTTAACGGATTCTTTGAAAATCTTGAGACTGAAGTTGATAAAATAAAATCCTGGGCTAGTAAGGAAATAGAATCTTATGGGCAAATGACCGGAGTAGACGAATTACTCAACACTGGATTATGGATACAAGAAAGAATAATAAATAAAACTGCTGATATTCGTATCAAAGGGCTTACCAAAATAATTAAATATTTTTCTGAGCTAGCAAGTGACTCTGTATGCTTTGGGGAATATCAAAATTCATTGCAAGAGATAATCGCGAAAGCTAAAAGCCAAATAGAAGGCAAGCAATTAGAAGTAAGAGAAGTCGCGACGGAATGGGTAAAATCAAACGAATTTCACAAGCAAAATTACGAGGGTGAATTTTCAGAATTAATCAACACTGGCAAGCAGGCTGTACAAATTATCCAAGAATTGCAGCAGAGAATAATCGACCTAGAATCGAAAATCTCCGATTATTCCAGACCACGGAAATTTTACCCCGCAACAAGGGAAGACTTACGCGCTGCTAATCTAATAATCGAATATATGGAGCGCCAAGGATTTATACTAGATGCAGGAATGAGTATCTATCACAAGCATTCCGCCACTACATATTTTCAAGTAGATCGCAATAATGCTATATCAATTTCGGAATTAAATAGCCATTCGGAACAATTAATGAGGCATTGCAAATCCATTGCTCCTATCCAATTCTCGAATGATGAAAGCGGGTTAATTAAGGCTGAATTAAAATTATCAATAAAAGAAAGTATTGAAAAATCGGCTCAATTTAAACCCCCTACTTGTCGATCTGTCGTTGAGAGGTCGTCACGTGGATTTTTAATTACGGGGCATCCTGGGGCGGGCAAATCTTCCGCTATCCGTGCTATTGGGCAGTGGCTCGGTGGTGAAAATGCTATAAGATTAGCTTTAATTCCCCATGCCCAAGATAATCAAAGCTTTGACGACGCGGGGTATTTGGTAATTAATGCTAAAGAATTAATTTATCAAGCGATCGCGGAACTCAAGGAAGAAATTAATTTAAGGTCAGCATCGACCAAAAGCGATCATCGGTATTTAATTGTAGCGATCGACGAACTTGGCTCGATTATTGCAGATTCACCAAAAGGTATGGATGTGATGGAAATTATTAGGCAGGCAGCTGTGGAAGGACGAAAACTTAACATTATTGTGATTTTAGGCAATCATTCCCAAACTACTACCGCGATTGAAATGGATAGCCAGTACCGTGAATCATTTGTACAATTATGGCTTTGCGGCGCTGCTACTCATAAATTAAATATGCCTAATGCTCCACAGCTTAAGCAAAATGAAATCGATTGGATCAAAGATAATGCTTATCCGGCATTGGTAAGCATTAATGGGAAATATACCACTGCCCAGCACCCCACGCACTCCAATTACAACGAATATCAAGATAAAGGATTACCGCCTATAGGCATTGAAAATTGGGAGCAAAACTCGGCTGTAATAGGCGGTATGAATATTCCAGCAAAGCGGCGAAAGATGACAAAATAATCTACAAACTACTTATAAGTATGACGTATTACAAGGTTGGGCGATCGCAGAACAAAGGAAAGTAGAACAAGATAAATCAGCATGACTAATTTAACAATTGCAACACTTAGGCGTAAATTCTCTAGATATGGGCTAAGAATTCTTAGATCAAAACATTTTTTAGATAAGTTTTATATAGAAACTTGCTACGGAAGAGAAGTTATTTCTATCAATACCACGCATTCAAGACTCTCGCAGCTCATACAAGATAAGGAATGGTGTGAATACTGGCGTAAAAAAAACGCGGATAATTTTGTAGAGATTTACAAAATTAAGCCAGAGATATTTTGGGAGAATAGCTCAGATGTATTAAAAGATGTACAAAGAATGAATCTTACTGATTTTCCTGAAGTAGTAGAAATTATCTCTAGATTTTAGATGTTTTGCTAGAGAGGCGAAAGATGACAAAATAATCTATTTTTTTGACCTTTGCATAGCCCGGTATACGTCCTACGTATAAGTATTATATATTACCAAGATAAAAGTGCTATAAATGTAGTAGGCACTGATATCTAAAAATTAAAAAAATGGTTAACAAACAAAAAATTTCGGTACAGAAAAATTTTAGATTTTACTTTCAAGAAGACAAAAAGCTTGTGCGATTATCTAGGCAATTAGAAATCACGCAAGTGGCGGTCGTATCGAGGGCTTTGGAGCTTCTGGAAATGGAATTAGCGAAGGAGCTAGAACGAGTCAATCAATAATAGAAAAAAAGTGACTTTTTACGATTGCCTAATACATTTAGACAATAAAAAACCAGTCGTTATCAGCGCTGGTTTAACTTAATTCAAATTTAAATACTAAAGGAATGATATCAAATGCCGGACAAATCCGCAAGTACAAGATTTTCATCCGATAGCCTTACTCTAGCAAAGAATCGACTAAAACCGCAAGCAAGGCTGGAACAGGCTAGGGATTTCATAAAGCGGCTTACAGGGCATCAAGATACTAAATGTACATTCGCGTGCTTCCCGGACAGGAAAGAGCTTAAATTACCCCCTAGAATCTTTTTTGGTTCCGTTACGGAATTTTTCAGCATTTTAGATGAGCTAAATTCCCAAGGATACGGAATTTTTATAACGATTCAGGAGACGCTATCAATCGCGAGAGAAGCTAAAGAAATTGGAAGAATTCGAGCCTTTTTTGCTGACTTAGATTATCAAGGATTGCCAGAAAATTTTCATTTAGAGCCAAGCGTAATAGTAGAAAGTAGCCCAGGCAAGCATCATATTTACTGGCTTTTAGCTAAATCTTGTAAGCTGATTACAGATGAATTTAAGCGTAGAATTCTACCTCTAATATCGCATTACAAAGCAGATAGCCATTGCCAGGATTTAGGAAGAGTATTGAGGCTGCCCGGATTTTATCATTTAAAATCCCAACCATTTTTAACCCGTATGATATCAGCAACAGATAAAAAATACCAACTTGACCAATTCCCTGCAATTGCGCCAAGTAGTCCAAGCATAACTCCCAAAATTGCCGACAATCTTGACCCTGCTTACTGCCTTAGATTGCATGATGAATGTGCCAAAGTTTTTGAATATATTAAAAAACTTAAGCGCGGGAAAAGACACACTACATTAAATAAAAAAGCTTATTATCTTGGTGGTATACTAGCGGCTTATCCCGCCTTGCATGAAGAGTACAGGGTAAAATTACATGATTTAGTAGCTTCTTTAGAAAATAGCGGTATCTGGGATTTCCAGCAGGCTACACATCCCGCTATTGATTCAGGAATGGAAGCGGGGAAGAGCAAGCCTATAATCTTAGAGGCTGAAGAAAAGCTTTCAAAGTCTAATATGTTCAAAAAAAGATTTTTTGCTTGGATGAGTGAGCAAGGCGATTTAGAGTGGAATTCGATGAAGCTAAGAATAGAGCTTGATCGTGAAGAGATTGAAATAAATTTCTTACGGCAAAGATTTCAAGAGGATTACAATTTTGATGTTGGAAAGGAAGCGTTTACAGACGTCATCACTGACCTTGCAAAGCAAACCAGCTATCACCCTGTAAAAGAATATTTGGAAGGCTTACCAGCTTGCATTAACCCTGATGCAATTATGCTAAAGCTTTTTGAAGTCATGGGTGTGGAAGGAAATCCGGAAATTCAGCTTATTCAAATCAAAAAATGGCTTATAGCGGGAGTAGCAAGAGTTTTCGACCCTGGTTGTAAAGTCGACAATGTTTTAATTTTGAAATCACCCAAGCAGGGCATAGGTAAAACAAGTTTTTACGAAGCATTATTCGGCGATTTTTTCCAGACCGCGGGGTCACACAAATCTGAGGCTGATGAAATTCTGGCCTTAAAGCAAGCTTGGGCAAGTGAGTACGGTGAAATAGATTGTGTGTTCGATAAAAAATCAATTGAAGACTTAAAAGCCTTTCTGACAAAGAGAACTGATACTTTCCGCGCTCCCTATGCAGCAGCGCCGCTAACCTATAAGCGTGATTTTATATTCTGCGGCACAACAAACCAGGAACAGTTTTTGGCGGATAAAACAGGCAATAGGCGATATTGGGTTGTGGATATCCATAAAAAAATCAATATTAAGGCTATAGAAGGCTTACGGGATGAGCTATGGAGCGCGATTAAAAACCTCTACTTTCAAGGGATTACTGGAACTAAAATTAACGGCACACCTGATTATGTCGACAATCTTTGGTGGCTCGACGAGCAGCAGGATGAGCTAGCACGGTTAAACATCCAAGGCTCTGAGCAATACGATACCTGGGAAGATGACGTAATGGGTTACATGAAATCAGTAAGATTATCATCTATTACAGAGATCAAAAAAGCCTTGGGGTATGCAGATAACAGAGCCACGGACATGAGAATTGCCGGAATACTCAAACAAAATGGTATGAAAAGCCCAGGTGCGAACAAAACTTCATACAATGGCGTCAGAGGCAGATATTGGAATTATGAAGATTGTGAAAATATTGAAAAAGAGCTACAAGCTTTAAAAATTAATGAGCCTGTAGCCCTTGTAACTATTGAAAATGAGCCGCAACAATCTCATTTTAGCGATATCGAAAATCTGCAATGTGATTTATCACAAGCTCATGGGGATACTGAGAAGCAAGGTGAAATTTTACACAAAGCAGGGAAAGAAACAAGAGAAGAATTTTATATCAATATTGATATAAAAAGAAAAGAGTGCTACGAAAATGCGCTGCAAGCTTTTCTAAGCAATCAGCAAAAAGCAATAATTTTAGATCCATATTCAGATGTCGAAATTCTCGATTTAAAAAATAGGAGGACATGAAAACACCTAAAATACATCCTGAGATGGAGCCAAGCTTTAATTACCAATTTGACTGTGACCGTGATTGGTTTCGGTTGCATCCATTTGCTAAAAAATACTATCGAAAAGCATTTGATAATGAAATCGCACAGAGCTTGCAACTATACGGAAAGCTACCAAAAAAAATGATGGTTGCTAAAATTAGAGGTGATTTAAGGATTAAAAAATTTATCTTGTAAATGAACACAGAATTAACGGCAAATCAATATAGTGCAATTGCGCTTCTGATGTCTGGAAAAAATAGAGTCGAAGTTTCAGAGATTTTAAAAATTAATGTATCAGCATTAAATCAATGGATTGCTACGCCTAAATTCAAGCAAAAGCAGAGGGAAGCGGCAATCAGCGTGTATGAAGAATCCCTCGCGAACGTAGCAAACCTGACCAGTAAGGCAGTATTAGGGCTTGAGAAAATTTTAGACGATGATGAGGAACCAACCAGAACAAAAATTACAGCGATCACACTAATTTTAAATCATGCTGAGAAATTGAAAAGCTATGAATTAGAGAGGCGCTTGGAGCGTGTTGAAAACATTTTAAGCCCAAGCTACTTGGAGATTACAGCAAGTGTTGAGTCTTAAAGGGATAAAAAATTTAGAAAAAAAAGTAAATCTGCAACTGCTTTCAAGCCAAGGTCAAAAATTGCAAATTCCTACTGATTGGGAGGAATTTGTAATTCTTTGTACCATCAGAAGCGGCGGTGCAATGAAAACATTTACACCCTACCCGTATCAAAAAAAATTAATTGAGCTACGGCGGGAATTTAAAAATATCGTAATAATTAAATCTAGGCAAGTAGGGGTTACGCAGGCTTTGAGCGCCGATGACCTGCACCAAGCCGCGCTTAATCCTGCCAGTAGCTCTGTGTATTTTTTGAGGAATCAATCAGATGTAGCAAGTTTAAGCAGGCGAATCAAAACCATGATAAAAGCGCTTTCGTCATACATTCAACTTGACAACGACAGCGTAGGCTACATCAAAATTAAAGATTTTGGCGATATCTATATTAAAAATTCAAGCCGTGAGGGTACGCGATCCCTCGACAGTGTGACAAGCCAAACTTACGATGAAAGCGCTTTTATCCCAGGCATCGAAGAAATTTATGCCGCCAGTAATGCTAGCAGCGCTTTGGTAGAAAATAGCAGCAAAATACTTTTAAGCACTCCATCAATGAAAGCTGGTTTTTACTGGCATAAATTATCTGAAAATAATTCAGAAGATATCGAAAAAATTTGCGAAAGCGTGGCGACCGGGGAGCTTTACAGCGAGTTCCCAGGTTTTCATTATTTTCAAGATACTAAAGGTATTTTGAAAATAATAATTCATTGGCTATGTCATCCAATTTTTGCAAAAATTAACACTACTTACCAAGGCGGGTATCTTCAGTATCGAATCGATACAGATAATATTAGCGAGGAGGTAGCCCAAAGGGAATATAATCTCAAATTTATTGATAGCTCTGTAAGCGTATTTAATGGGGATTTAATCCGTTTTGGTGCTATCGGTTGCTATGAAGATTTTTATTGCTCTGATGCTGAATATTACATCGGAATTGATATATCTTGGCAAGGCAGCGACTATACCTGCGTAAGCGTTTTAAAGCATTTTAAAGATATATATTCGTTGGTACATTTGTACCGAAAACGAAAACAAACAAGCGATTATCATCTTTATAAAATCGGTGAAATTATTGATAAATATAAGCCAAAAAGAATAGCCGTGGAGTCAAACAACGGTGGCGAGGTTTACTTGGAGCAGCTTGAAAAAAGTTACCCCAATTCTAATATTTTAAATATTAGAACTACTGCCGATAGCAAGCCAGTGATGATAAATAGAATAATTTTGGCACTGGAAAGAAAAATTTTGAAATATCCTGCTGAAAGCTTGCTGATACCTGAATTGTTAAATTTTAGACGCGTCGGTAAAGCTTTAGAAGCCAGTAGCGGCTGCAATGATGATACTGTAATGAGTCTTGCTTTCGCCCTTGCTGGATGCCCGCTAGCCAAGGATGCCGATAATCCGTTGAAAGATTTAAATTTCAGTAATCTCATTATTGATTAAAAATTTATGACGGCAACCAAACAAATAATTAATAGCTTGTATTGCCATTATTCTGGTTTTTCAGCATTGCTAATGGAGAAAACAATCGCTGATACAGATTACGAAGAATGGGAGCGCTGTGAGAAGCGCTGGACGGTTTCTAAGCTAATAAAAGGAATAGCCAGCTATGATTTGATTAGTAAGGCTTTGAAGGAAATAAAATCTATCGGGCAGGGTACTTACCCAATTATTATTAATAAAGAAATTGAGCTAAATAGAATAATATCTGGGGTACGCTTCAAAGGCTCTACAAGTACTGACATGGCTAGCAATATTGATATAAATGCAAATATTTTTAACTTGGTTGCGAGGGTCAATGATGAACAAATTGTTTTTAAAAAAGAGGCTAGTAGTTTAATAGAGTCAGTCAAATTTTTTAACCCTGCTAATCACGATAACGACTTGAATGCCTTGATTCTAGCGGTTAATGCGATTCCTTACAGCAGTTTCAATTATTTACTTATTTCATGAGGCAAAAACAATGGAAGAATTAACTACTTTAGACAATAATTTAGCTACTCACATATCCGCAACGATTGAAAATATTAGCGACAAAACCGAAGAGTTGGCGAAATTTAAGTCCGATTTAAAATCGTTTTTAGAAGCGAATGACGGACTAAATATGGCTATTTGCCAGGATGTTAACGACGCTTTAAACCCTACGGAACTATTAGCTGAAATTGAGATATTGCAAGCTTTAGAAAATACCAGATTACAAAAATTAGCCAATGTTAATAAAGCTAGCGCATTGCTTGAAAATCAAATTGATAAAGCCGCTAATGAGCTAGAGCAATTACAAAGGCATCTGGCAAGATTAAATGAGGAGAAAGAATGGGAAATTAATTATTTACCATCAGCTTACAAATATTCTGGCAGTTTCACTAAGGATTTTAAAAATCAGAGCGATCGTAAAATTATAGGGTACAAAAATAAAATTTCAAGCTACAGTCAGCAGCTTGAGAAAATTCGATACTTTTTGGGCGATCCAAATCCAAAGAATAAATTAAAATTTTGCAAGGTTGACGATTTAACGTCTCTGGGGTATGAGGAATCGGAAAGAGCACTTACAAGCATTCCTGGGCATATATCGGGCTTAGAAAATGCGATAAGGCGTGAACTTGATGATTCCGAAAGATGGTTAAATGGCTTAGAAAATAATCCAGATTTTAGAGCTTTTATCCGCGCTAGAGTAGATATTGATTTCGCCGCTAGAGAATTAAAACGTGTTACGGACGAATATTTGGAAAAATTACAACGCTTTAAAGAACTCAAGGAAAAATGCAATAGAGCCATTAAGTACTCTGAAAATTCGGGGTATTCTAGCAATAGGGTAATCAGCGTGACAGTTGATGATTTTATCAAGATTACAGACATAGAGATAAATGTTTAAAAATTTAGGAGTAAATAAATGAGAATTCAAATAGTAAAAACGGGGCAAATACTAGAATTGGATAATACTTTGAGCATTCCCAATTTACAGCCATTTAGGGTGCTAAATAATGATACTAATATTGCTATAAGCTCCAAGATATTTAGAGTGGATGGCAAGTACAATGTTACCGAAGTTGCCGATCTCGACGACCTCGACAAAGCATTGGAGCAAGCAAAGGCGTCACAACGGCTGAGAATCCAAAACGGGGGGCACATCACTAGCACTTCAGGAACGGGCAAATTCAGTACTGATGCCCTCGACATTAGCGATGATGCCCGTGATGGAATGATTTTGGGAGCTAAGGATCTACAGAGGCAAAGGATTGAGAATAATTGGAGAGGTAGAAATTGAATGTCTGAGTATATAGGATGTATTGTTTGCGGGCTGAGATTTGTCGGGGATGGTCTGGCGTGTGGCTGCCAGAATTGTGGCTCATCGCTGATTATTTTGGAGAAGGATTTATCGCCCGAAGTTGAAAAAATTTTGCTGTCGCATGGACAGAAAAAGGGGGAGACAGGAAATGAGTTTGAAGCTAGAAAAAAAATAAAATCCCGCTAAACTTCCCCAACATTAACCACTTCCCCAACATTTCCCCAACATTCCCAACCTTGACCCCGCCATAGCCCTTACAAAGCCTTTAGCGGGGTTTTTTATTGGGTAGACGGCTCTAATAATGCTTTAGTGCCGGATAGTGTGGTTAGTTGCTTTTAAGCCTTTGCAGCGTGTTGTAG
>Ga0105047_10011221_pt1 | contig 14556 bp, 11 predicted proteins | sample MAT04_FD_78384 | JGI IMG/M metagenome (GOLD analysis project Ga0105047, IMG submission 78384) | Freshwater microbial communities from Lake Fryxell liftoff mats and glacier meltwater in Antarctica - MAT-04 (megahit assembly) | ecosystem: Environmental > Aquatic > Freshwater > Ice > Liftoff... | reverse complement strand
GGATTGGGCGTAGTGGGCACATACACCGCGGCCAGTTCGCGTCCGCTGCCTTCTTCGCGGATCACCCGCGTCACCAGGCCGATCGATTTCATTTCCTTGTGCGGGAAATCGATCAGTACCACGCGCTGGGTGCTGCCGGGCTGGGTCTGCAGGATATCCAGCAGCTTGCGCGCGCTGGTGTATATGGTGCTGGCCAACGGAATGCGCAGCATCAGTTTTTCGAACCAGCCCAGCAGCCGTTGCCCGATCACGCGTCGCGTCAGCAGGCCCACCAGCAGGATCACCAGCAAGGTGGCAATCAACGCGATGGTGTTCTGCACCCACAGCGCCTTGAACCAGCCAAGGGATTGCGGAAACGACGATGCGATCTGCTGCGACACCGGCCCCACCCACGGCTTGCTGATGTCCGACAGCAGCACGAAAACGAACTTCACCACCACCCAGGTCAGCCAGATCGGCAGCAGCGTAAGCAGGCCGGTGACGAAGAGTTTCTTCAGGGAAGGGCGGGGCGCAGGAGACAGCGGGGTGTTGGGCATGGCGGCATTGTAGGGCGCGATGGATCGTCTTGACCTAGCCGGTGGCAGGGCGCTCGCGCTTGCGTCGCACGTAGAGTTGCTTGCGTACCTTGGCCACCACTTCTCCTTGCGCGTCACGCACGTCCACCTCGAACCAGCGCAAGTATTTTCTGCCGCCAGCGGTGGCGCTGCGTATTTCCTGCAGCGCCGCTTCTTCGACGTCGAACACGGTATGCACGGTGCCGCGACCGGGTTTGACGAACTCGATCTCGGCCGCCTTGTCCCACACGATGTAACCGCTGCCCAGGCAGCGCATGACCAGGATCATCCAGAACGGATCGGTCATGGAGAACAGGCTGCCGCCGAAGTGGGTGCCGACGTAGTTGCGGTTCCATGGGCGCATGCGCAACTCGACGCGCGACTGCCGCCAATCGCTGGAAATGCGGCTGACGTGCACGCCGGAAAACGCGAAGGGCGGCCACAGGTTGAAGATGTGGCGCAGGGTGGAGGGTTTCATCGGCCAGGGAGGGAAATTCGGGGAGGCGGAACCCTACCATGCGATGGGGTATGGACGGGGGAACCGGATGACGGCTCGACATTTACGTGTACACAAGGTCATGCCTGCGTTCTTCGTGCGGGTAAATGTCAGCCGGCTTGGAGCTCGCGGGCATGGCCCGCTCCTACAAAAGCACGGAGCAACCCAATCAAAACAGCAGCGAAGCCATCTTCCGCCGGTACTGCCCCACCAGTTCTCCATCCTCGACCACGCGGAACGCATCGATCAGGAGTTTCTTCGGCAGCCCGTCCTGGTAAGTGCGATCACGCCGCAGCATCTCCAGGAACTGTTCCAGGCCGGCCTGCGGCTGACCGTCCATCAGCCGGTGCACACCCAGCAGATGCCGCGCGCGCAGGTCGTCAGGGTTGCCGGCGATGGCGGCGTCCAGCGCTTCCGCCGGTGGCGCGTCCTTGAGCAGGGTCAGGAACTCCAGCCGAGAACGCGCACGCACGCTGCGCTCGTCGGTGGCGAGATTGGCCGGCAGGGCATCGAGCAGCATTTGCGCTTCAGCCGCGGCGCCGATGTCGAGCAGCGCCAGGGCCAGGTCCAGTTTCAGTTCGGGCTTGTCTGGTTCGGCATCGGCTGCATGGCGCCGGGCCAAGACTTCGGCATGCGGATCCAGCGGCGCGGTTTCGGCGGCCACCGGCTCTTCATCAGTGGCGGGGCCGGGTTCGACTCCGTGCTGGGTCAGGAAGGCGCGCAGCTGGGACTCCGGTACCGCGCCCGGAAAGCCGTCCACGATCTGACCGCCCTTGACCAGGAACACGGTAGGCACCGACCGGATCTGGAACGCGGCGGCAATCTCCTGTTCCTTGTCCACATCGACCTTGGCCAGCTCGAAGGCGCCGTTGTACTCCCCGGCGAGTTTTTCCAGGATTGGCCCGAGCGTTTTGCACGGCCCGCACCAGGGCGCCCAGAAATCCACAAGCACCGGCGTCTGCATGGATTTCTTCAGGACTTCGGTCTCGAAGGTGTCGGTGACGGCGTCGAAAACGTGGGGTTTGTCGGACATGGGCGGGCTCATTCGGCTTCAGGAAGGTGTTGCGGGGGAAATGGTGCCTGCCCCCTGAGATACAAGCCAATGTAAAGAAGTCTTGACATTTTATCGTCGTGAAGTAAGTTACGTTTTACATTTGGTCAAGCGGGGTTTACATCATGATGACGCGTCGCTGGGAGTTTGCCGGGCTGCTGATTGCGGCTGGATTGGCGTTGTGGCTGCTGCTGCTGGCCGGCCCGGACAAAGTGCTGGGTTTCGATCCAGGCAAGGCTGGCATGGTGCTGCTGGTCACCGTCACCTGGATCTCGCTGTACCGAATTTCGCGCATCCCGCGCAGCGATCTGGACGCGGTGGTTTCGCCGGGCGAATGGAAGGCGTGGCTGGGGCTGGGCGTCTCCCTGGTGGGGGTGGTCTATTTCGTGGCCAACGTGCGCGTGTTTGGTGCGGGCCCCGCATGGACCAACCCGGAAGCCAGCGCGGTTGCGCGCAACCTGGTGCTGCTGTTGATCGCCTGGACGGTGCTGTCCAACGTGATGGGTTCGCGATGGAAAGGAGTGGTGCAGCGGGACGAGCGCGATCGCGAGATCGAAGTGAAGGCCAGCGGCTGGGGTCGCGGTGCATTGATCTCCGGAGTGATTGGTTTCGCGTTGATGCTGGGCTTTTCGCCGGCGGACAGGTTGCAGTGGGCCACGCATTTCATGATCGCCAACCTGCTGGTACTGGCGCTGATGTGGGGCTGGTTGTGCGAATACGCCGCCACGGTGGCGATGTACTGGCACGATCGTCGGTGAGCGGCACGCCACTTTCGAACGACATCCGCCGCTGGCGTTTCGAGCGCGGCGAGATGACCCAGCAAGCGCTGGCGCAGTCCTGCGGCGTGACCCGGCAGACGATCATCGCGCTGGAAGCGGGCAGGTATTCTCCTTCGCTGGAACTTGCGTTTCGCATTGCCCGCGCGTTTGGCGTGGGCGTCGAGGAGGTGTTTCGATGGAAGAGCGAATGAAGCGTGCAACGGGCCTCGCGGGCATCGCCGCCGCAGTGTTGTTCTCGGTGGCGGTCGCCGGATTCGGCGTCGCGCTCGAGGGTTACAGCCAGGTGCAGTACCCGGTGGCTTTGCTCGGCGCCAAAGCAATTCCGAACGCGCTGGCATTCAATCTGCTGGCCTACGTGTTGCCCGGAGCGCTCGCTGCGATTGTGGCGCTGAAGCTGCGGCTGCGCCTGCCTGCCAATGCGGGTTGGGGGCTGCGCATGGGGTCCCAGTTCGTGTTGCTGTCCGCACTCGCGTTCATTGCCATGGGTCTGCTGCCGCTGGATCCAGCCGATCTGGAAAGCAACGCAAGCCGTTGGCATGGAACCGCCTGGATGGCGTGGTGCGTGGCGTTCGTATCGGGCGCGGCGCTGATCGGGATCTCCTTGCTACGCCAGCACCCACGGATTTCCTTCGCATGGATCAGCCTGCTGGCGGCCGCAGGCGTGCTGGTGGCAGCGTTCGTGTTGCCGGACACCGTGCCCTCGGGTATTGCGCAGCGCATTGCCTTTGCCGCGTGGTTCGTCTGGTTCGCGATTGCGGGCCGACGCGCGCGCCATTGATGGGCAATTGATGGGTTCCAGCTTTCGCGCGCACAAATCGCGGTCGATCCGCAGCTCTACGGCTGCTTCTTGAGGCTGGGGACCGGAGGTGCCTGCCGCGTGCTTTGGGCAGCCATTTGCCTTGCCTGTTCCACGAAGCGTTGGCGTTCAGGGGTGTCCAGGCGCGCCCGTGGGTCGGGTTCCACTGATGCACGGCCAGCGGACCCATGCTGCATCCATTCCGCGCCCTGCAACTGCTCGATCAACGGCATCGGCGGCGCCATGGCTGCCAGCGCGCCCGCCATGGGATGGAGGCGCTCGCGGCCGACGACGTAAATGATCAGCGGCGCCGTCGCCGCGCGTTCCGACTGCCTGTACTTCACGGCGAGATGCTGCAATTCCATTGCCGGTGCCTGCAGCGTGTCCTCGCCGACCTTCAGCTCACCGTTGGGTTCGAACACCAGACGCTCACCGGCGGCCAGCACCTGCCCGGGTTGGACCTGCTGGTTGTCCTTGCCGAGCCGGACAACACCTTTGGCGCCTTCCACTTTCTCTCCCGCCAGTCCCACCACCAGGATGCGGCCGTTGCGTATTTCCAGCGGAAAGTCGGTGGGCAGGGAATCGGCGGCGTCGTCCGGCACCAGCTGGGGTGCGACCTGGCGTTCGATTTCGCGCGGTTCGTGCAGATGGATGCGGTCGATCAGCTGGCAGCCGCGCCAGCACGCTTTTTCCATGCCCCACAGCCATTTCCTGGGGAACAACTCGGTCAGGATCGGTTCCCGGAACCGGGGAACGTAGGCCACTGAATCGGTGCCGCAAATGATGGTGTGTCCGGTCTGCGAACCCAGGCTGGGCCGCAACGCGTTGCACATGGCCTGGTAGTTGCAATCGTCACCGGGATTGCACACCTTCAGGCGAGGTTTGGCTCCCAGCCCGGTAGGCGCGATCCCTGCAAGCATGAACTGCGGTGATTTCAACAACACGCCGCAATACCTGCGTGTCTTGGTGGCCAGGTCAGGCACGCTGGAGACCGAGGTATTGAGCGTGGTGACGCCGAACAGGTTGGCGATCAACTGGCTTTCGCTATTGGTGGTCGCGGTCGCGGCGGTGCCCCGAAGTTCGCCATCGGCAACTAGCCAGTCGCGCATGGTCTGGGCGAAATCGCGCACGCTGATCGGGTCGGCGGGATTGGCCAGGTCGAACGCAGTACGTGCAGCCAGCAGGCGATCGATCCAGTCGGTATCGCCCGGATTTGGCTTTGCGCACACGCCCAACTGGTCTTCCCAGGCGAGCAGACCCTGCATGTCGGTGCCGCGGAAACCGGGTTCGGCGTCCTTGATGAACTGGCCCATGCTGCCCGCCAGCGCGGCGCTCGGGTAGGTCGTGCCAGGGAAGCGTTTCGGCTTGGGCCAGCCCATCGCGCGGGCGACCGAGTTGAACAGGTTGCGTGCCGAATACCGGTGCACCGCTTCGGTCATGGCGTTGTGGTGGCGCTGCGGGTGATCGGCAGCGGTATAGCTGGCGTCGACGACCGGTGCAGGACCACCGGGCACCCAGCCGTCCACGGCCTGGGGCGGAATCCGCGGGTCGCCTTCGACCCATGGATCGAACAGCATGCTGAGCTCGTAGCCGCTGCCCCCCGTGTTCGCGCTGGGCGGCAGGCGGTTGTAGAAACGGAACTTGAATATGCTCACCAGTACTTCGCGCGGCGACCAGTGGCGATTGAGGAAATTGAATTCGGTCAGGTTCCACAGCACGTTGCGCTGCTGGTCGTTGCGCGGGAACCCATTGTCGATGGGCAGCGGATAACCCATCACTTCGGTCCACATCGCGTTGACCGCATTGGCGCCCACCAGCAAGGCCATGGCCTGGTCCGGATCGAGCTCACGACGCACGCCGTCGCACATGCCCTGGCTGCCGCCGCAACTGCCGCAGCCCGAATCCACCGGCATGCCGTTGATCCAGTTTTCCACCGTGGCGATCTGCACCATGCCCAGGTAAGGCCCCCCATAGGGCATGCGCTGCGTGCCATTGGCGATCTGCGCGGGATCGGCAGGGCAGCCCGCGCCGGTGCAGGTGCGCAGCTTGGCCATCAGGTAGCTGTTGGCCGCATCGCCCGGCTTGACCCGCGGCAGCGGCGAGCTGCCGGAAGCTGTACGCACAAGGTTGCCTTTCCAGTTGGCGGTGGTCATCACCAGCCCGCCTGCGTTGCTGGCGTGGCAGCCGGTGCAGGAGGGCGAACCAAGGATGGCCGCGGCCGCTTGTTCCTGCAGGATCTGGGTGGTGCTGGGTACCGGCTCGGTGGTGCTGGTGCAGGTATTGCAGACCGAACACGAGGCCGTGGTCTGCGCCGAGGTGCTGCGCTGCAGGCCCGTGCTGCTGATTTCGTTGATGCCGTCGCGAAGTTGACGATCAATATCGAACACGCTGCCCTGCTTGCCATGCGCACCGGCCAGGAACGCGACCTCGCCGGGTCCGAGCAACGTGTCGTTGCCCACGCTGGTGGAAAAAGAACCACAACCGCCGGACATGCCCCACGGCCGATGCGTGCCGCTGGCCGCGTCGGTGCGCATCATCGATTCCAGTTCGCGGGACAGGCGGCCCACGTTGGATCCGTACACCGCCAGTTCTGGCAACACCGGGATCGGGTGGGTGCGGTTCCAGTGCGATTGCGCGCCGGACATCGACCAAGCGCTGTTGTGGCAGCCCAGGCAGGTGTTGCCGCGGCCCAGGTACACGGTCTCGAAGCTCTTGAACAAATCGCTGCGTTTGTTGTGTTCCTGTATTTCATTCCCGGTAGGCGGCTTGTTGATCAGCGGGAACAGGTAGCCGCGATAGGCAGGCGACAGATCATCCAGACGGATCGATGAACGCAACACATCGCTCATGGTGAAGTTGCCGCAACTGCCACCACTGCAGGCTGCGCTACCGCCGGCAGAGGCGTAGTGGTCGCGGATCCAGCGCGCCAGGTCTGGACCATTGGCGGCGGCAGTCAGGGTTTCGGGGAAACAAGACGACTGGCTTTTGATACCGGTACGGTTGATGCGCATGTTGTCGACCAGCACTTCGCTCCAGTGTTCGCCGAAATCGGGCTGGTCCATCAGCGCGCGCAAGGTGATCTCGCGGCCGAACACGGTGCTCATGTCGCCCACCAGCTTGACCTCGTCGTAGCCCTTGGCCTTGCGACCATAAAGCTTGGGAATGACTTGGCGTGCGAATGCGTAGTCGCCGGCGTCATCGGGTCGCGGCTGGCGCACGCACGCGGGGACCAGCAGCGTTGCAGCAAGCAGGGCGATGAGGCAGAAACGTGTCGAATGATGCATGCGAGTGTCCTTCCGCAGTCCGTGTTTCAGGCGATACCCAGCAACGTGACGCGGATGTTGCGCGCGGTCTGTTCCTCGCTGGCCGGCGCGCGCAGGCTGGCCGAGATGTCGCCAAGCCGGAACAGCCCTTCGGCGAAGGGATAGACGCCTGCCGCCATCAGTGCGGCGGCGCGAACATCGGAAGCGTTGTAGGCCAGGCTGGCCCTGCCATCGGCGTCGGCAATGCGGCCCACCACTGCCGAGGTGGTGATTGGACCGCCGATCAACACGTTCACGTAGCCTTCGGGCCAGTGGTCGCGGCCGTTGCCGTTGCGGTTGGGCGTGCGACCGAACTCGGTGGTCAGCACTACCAGCGTGGTGTTCAGATCGATGCCGCCCGCAGTGATCAGTTCGGCCAGCGTGCCGAGCGTATTACGCAGGTTCACCGCCACATCCAGCACGTGGTTCGCGTTGTGCGTGTCGTAGCCGCCGCCTCCATTCGCGGTTCGCAGGCCGGCATCGGTCACGCAGACATAGCGGGCTGGCGACGTCGGGTGCGAGAGCAGGCTGGCGGCCACGCGCAATGATGTTCCGGGTACGTTGTCCTGCCCCAGAACACTGCTGCCGGCAACGCTGGCGCACACGATGTCGTTGCGCAAGGCGAGCGGCGCGGTGCCCAGAACGCTGCGCAGATCGGTCGCGCGCAGCACCGATTGCAGGCTCGACGCATAGTCGGCGAAACCTTTCGAGCGCAGCGCAGGACCGCTGCCGTGGTAGCGCATCCAGTCGCGATACTGTTCGCGATACTGCTCGGCCAGACGATCCGCTTGCGGGGTCATGGCGGTGCGGCCCAACAATGCGTTGAGGTCGCCGGACGCACCAATCTTCAGCAGCACCGGCCGCGATGCACCGTCGTGCATGCCAGTGGCGGTCATCGCCTGCAGGTTGTCGCCCGGAAAACTCAGTGCGGCCGGTTGGCACACATAGGAAAAAGGCACCGCGCGCGCCGGCTCCAGTTCCATCGCGCGGCGCTGGATCGGTGCGCCCAGGCCAGCCAGTTTGGGATTGCCCAGGCGAAAGCCTGACAGTGCATACGGAATCGCGGCCTCGTGTGGCAGCAGGTCGTGGGCCTGCACGATGACCCGCATGCGGTTGCGAATCGCCGGTGCCCACAGCGGCTGCGTGGCCGGCCCCAACAAAAGCCGATGGGAGGGATCGCTGCTGTCGAAGGTCTGGGTCTGGCCCGCAGGGGAAGGCGCGGTACCGCACGCGCTGACCGGATTCCACACCACATCGCCGAAATCTTCGCTTGCGCCACCAGGAGCGAATCCGCGCCAACCCGCGCCCCCGCCGAGGTCACGCAGGTAGAAGGTTTCCCAGGCGGAAAGTCCACCGTAAAGGTGTATTTCCAGCACTTTTTTCGGCGTGATCGGGCTGCCTGCAGGCCATACCCCGGCCGGTATACCGCCCCAGGCGGCGTACGCTTTCCTGGAGTAGGTGCCCAGTGTCAGGCAAGCCGCACCCATGCCCACGCCCTGCAGAAAACGCCGTCGAGAATTCCCTTGCTTCGCCATGCCCACATTCCCTCGCAGCATGCTGCGTGCGGTACTGCCCTGTAGTGCAGTCAACGCGACGGCATCAGCGAAGCGGACAGCGCAGTCTGCCGCTGCGTCGGGCGGTGGTGGTCTGGTGGGGATCCCTGCGTGAATCGCAATAGCGGCATGGCCACTATCGAGCGGTTTTTTTTACGCGTACCAGTTAAAGAAAACGGATACACGAATGTATTGCTGCACTCGCGTCTTGGTTCTGTTCTCCGCTTCTTTCTTGATCCGTGGCCAGCCTGCTGCGCGCGACACGTTTACTTCGACGCAGCAGCATCCGCCGGCTGCCGATAGACCACGCCATCCTTCATCACGAAATCCACCTTCAACACATTTTTGATGTCGGCTACCGGATCACCCGGCAGGGCGATGATGTCGGCGCGCTTGCCGGCTTCGATCACGCCCTGGTCGTCTACGCCCAGCACCTCGGCGGCGCGGATGGTGGCGGCCTGCAGTGCATAACCGGCGGGCATGCCGGCTTCGACCATGTAGAGGAACTCCTGCGCGTTGTCGCCGTGCGGGCCGACGCCCATGTCGGTGCCGAAGCCGATCTTGACGCCGGCCTTGTAGGCGCGCGCGGCGGTTTTCTGGATCTCCGAGCCGATGCGTGCGGCCTTGGGGCGCACGACTTCGGGAAAATAGCCGTCGATCTTGGCCTTGTCAGCGACGAAACGGCCGGCGTAGATGGTCGGTACGTACCAGGTGCCTTTCTGTTTCATCAGGCCCATCACTTCGTCGGTCATGTAGGTGCCGTGCTCAATGGAGGTGACGCCGCCCAGCACTGCGCGCTTCATGCCTTCGGTACCGTGCGCATGCGCGGCGACCTTGTAGCCGTAGTCGTTGGCGGTGTCGACGATGGCCTGGACCTCTTCCACGGTGAACTGAGGTGCGTCGCCTGACTTGGCGTAGCTGAGCACCCCGCCGGTGGCAGTGATCTTGATCACGTCGCTGCCTTCCTTGTAGCGCTGGCGTACGGCCTGGCGCGCGTCTTCGACCGAATTGATCACGCCTTCGGTGGGGCCTGGGGGTCCGATCAGGTGGGTGAGGGTGGAATTGAACCCGTTGGTGGGGTCGGCGTGGCCTCCCGTGGTGGCGATGGACGTGCCTGCGGCGAATATCCGTGGCCCCGTCACCCGCCCTTGGGCAATGGCATCGCGCAGGTGCAGGCTGACGTTGCCACCGAGGTCGCGCACGCTGGTGAAGCCAGCCATCAGGGTCTTGTCCGCGTAGCCCACGGCGCGGAAAGCGTAGTCCACTTTATCCAGGCGGAAGCCTTCCGAATAGCTTTGCGGGCTGGATTCGTCGCCCAGATGTACATGCAGGTCGGTCCAGCCGGGCAGGCAGGTACGCCCAGCCAGATCGACCACTTCGGCGTCGGCCACCGCGACCGTGCCGGGCAGCACTTCGGCCACTCGACCTTCGCGCACCACGATGGTGTGCGCGCCCAGTACCTTGCCGCTGCGCGCATCGAACAGGCGATCACATTGCAGTGCCTGCGGCACCGCGGCAAGGGCGTAGGGACAGGCTGCGAGGGTCAGTACGGCGGAAAGTAGACGCATGGCGGGCTCCAATGGGTTGCGGCCATGGTACCCGGCGCCATGGCGGCGCTTGGTGCGCTGCGGTAGGCTTCCCGGCTTTGACGCCGCGCCCAAAGCCAGCCCCACATGTCCGTTTCTGTCGAACCCGCCCTGTACGATCCCAAAGCCGTCGAATCCGCCGCCCAGGCCTTCTGGGACGGCAGGCGTGCGTTCGAGGTCGACGAAACCTCCGACAAGCCAAAGTTCTACTGCCTGTCGATGCTGCCGTATCCCTCCGGTGCGCTGCACATGGGCCACGTGCGCAACTACACCATCGGCGATGTGATCAGTCGCTACCAGCGCATGACCGGCAAGAACGTGCTGCAGCCGATGGGCTGGGATGCGTTCGGCCTGCCCGCCGAGAACGCCGCGATCAAGAACAGGACCGCGCCGGCCAAATGGACCTACGCCAACATCGAGCACATGCGCACGCAGCTCAAATCGCTGGGCTATGCGATCGACTGGACCCGCGAGTTCGCCACCTGCAAGCCCGAGTACTACGTGCACGAGCAGCGCATGTTCACGCGCTTGCTTCGCAAGGGCCTGGCCTACCGGAAGAATTCGGTCGTGAACTGGGATCCGGTCGACCAGACCGTGCTGGCCAACGAGCAGGTGATCGATGGCCGCGGCTGGCGCTCGGGCGCAATCGTGGAAAAACGCGAGATCCCGCAGTGGTTCCTGCGCATCACCGACTACGCCCAGGAACTGCTGGACGGGCTGGACGACCTGAGCGGCTGGCCAGAGTCGGTCAAGACCATGCAGCGCAACTGGATCGGGCGTTCGGAAGGCCTGGAAATCAGCTTCGCGGTCGAAGGCCACGAACCGCTGAACGTGTTCACCACGCGCCCGGACACATTGATGGGCGTGACCTTCCTCTCGATCGCCGGCGAGCATCCGCTGGCGTTGAAGACTGCCGCCAATAGTCCGCAGTTCGCCACGTTCCTGGATGAGCTCAAGCACGGCAGCGTGTCGGAAGCGGAACTGGAAACCCAGGAAAAGCGCGGCATGGACACCGGTATGCGCGCAGTCCACCCGGTTACCGGCGAAAAGCTGCCGGTGTGGGTGGCCAACTTCGTGTTGATGGGCTATGGCACCGGCGCGGTCATGGCTGTACCCGGGCACGACGAGCGAGATTTCGAATTCGCGCACAAGTACGCACTGCCGATCCGCCAGGTGATCGCGCTGAAGTCGCCGAAGAACGAGGCCGAAAGCACCTACGATTCCAGCACCTGGCACGACTGGTATTCGGACAAGACCCGCAGTGACATCGAGCTGGTCAATTCCGGCGAATTCGATGGCCTGGGCTGTCGCGAGGCCTTCGAATCCCTGGCCGAGCGATTCGAGCGCCAGGGCCGTGGCCAGCGCCGGGTCAATTATCGCCTGCGCGACTGGGGCGTCTCGCGCCAGCGCTACTGGGGCTGCCCGATCCCGGTCATCTATTGCGCGGCATGCGGCGCTGTACCGGTGCCGGATTCGCAGTTGCCGGTGGTGCTGCCGGAGAACGTGACCCTGGACGGGGTGAAGTCGCCGATCAAGGCTGATCCGGAGTGGCGCAAGACCACGTGCCCCGAATGCGGCGGTGCCGCCGAGCGGGAAACCGACACGTTCGATACCTTCATGGAATCGAGCTGGTATTACGCGCGCTATACCTCGCCGGGCGCGAAGGACATGGTCGACAAGCGCGGCAACTACTGGTTGCCCGTGGACCAGTACATCGGTGGCATCGAGCACGCGATCCTGCACCTGATGTACTTCCGCTTCTTCCACAAGTTGCTGCGCGATGCGCGCATGGTCGACAGCGACGAGCCCGCCACCAACCTGCTATGCCAGGGCATGGTCATCGCCGATACCTACTATCGGGACGACGCGGACGGGTTGAAGGAATGGATCAATCCGGCCGATGTGGCGGTCGAGCGCGACGAGCGTGGTCGCGTGGTGGGCGCGCGGTTGCTGGCCGATGGCCAGCCGGTGATCGTGGGCGCAACCGAGAAGATGTCGAAGTCGAAGAACAACGGCGTCGATCCGCAGGACATGGTGGGCAAGTTCGGCGCCGACACCGTGCGCCTGTTCTCGATGTTCGCCGCGCCGCCGGAGCAGTCGCTGGAATGGAACGAAGCTGGCGTGGAAGGCATGGCGCGTTTTCTGCGCCGTCTGTGGGCACAGGTGCAGCGCCATGCGTCGGCCGGGCCTGCTGCCGCTGCGGACCTGGGCGCGCTGACGCCGGAGCAGAAAGCACTGCGGCGCAAGACCCACGAGACCATCGAGAAAGTCAGCGGCGACTACGGCAAGCGGCACAGCTTCAATACTGCGATTGCCGCGGTGATGGAGCTCTCCAACGCGCTGGGCAAGTTCGAGGATGCGAGCGCCAACGGTCGCGGCATTCGCCAGGAAGCACTGGAAGCGGCGGTACTGCTGCTCAATCCCATCACCCCGCACAGCAGTCATGCACTGTGGCAATTGCTGGGCCATGAGGAAACACTGCTGGAAGACGTTGCGTTCCCGCAGGCCGATGCCTCGGCCCTGGTTCGTGATCAGGTGACTCTGGCGGTGCAGGTCAACGGCAAGCTGCGCGGTACCATCGAGGTGCCGGCAGATATGCCGCGCGACCAGGTGGAACTGCTGGCGCGCGCCGAACCCAACACCGTCAAGTTCATGCACGGGCTGGAAGTGCGCAAGGTCATCATCGTGCCGGGCAAGATCGTCAACATCGTGGCGGCATGACCAAGCGGCAGGTGGGTGCGCCCCTCGCGCATTCACCCTCGATCCGGCTCGTTGCCAGACTGGCGCCTCACCTTCATTTGCTTGCCGACAGTTCCCGGCTCGTCCAGACTCCGCCCATGATCCGAAACCACATGATTCGAAACCCGCTGCTGCGCATTTTCTCGCTCGCCCTGTTGCTGCTGGCACTGACCTCTTGCGGCTTCCACCTGCGCAATCGGATTGCGTTGCCGGCCAACCTGGGCCCGGTCCTCGTCAGCTCCACCACGCCCTACAGCCCGCTGGCGCAGTCGGTTGCCGATGGCCTGCGTAATGCTGGTGCCGTGGCGGCTGCCGAGGACGCTACCGGCGTGGCCACGCTGCAGATCCTGTCCGAACGCTGGGGCGACTTGCCGATCAGCATCGACGAGTTTGGCCGGGCCCAGGAATTCAGCCTGCGCTACGCCGCGGTGTTCGTGTTCCGCCGCGCGGACGGCAGTGAGCTGGTGCCGCAGCAAGTGGTCGAACTTTCGCGCGACTACGTGTCGCCACCGGAGGACGCCACCGGAACCACCACCGAGCGCGAAATCCTTGCCGACGAACTGCGGCGGGAGATGGCCGCCGCGATCCTGCGTCGCGTCGATGGCGTGATCCAGGGTGGCGCGACCGGCCAGGCTCCCGCGCCCTGAGTGGACGCGAGCTGAGTGGAACGGAAACCCGAAAGCCTGGCGACGCTGCCTCTCGATACGCCGCTTCATCCGGCCTATCTGGTTGCCGGCCCGGAATTGTTGCTGGTGCAGGAAGCGGCCGACGCCATCCGTGCCCAGGCGCGGGCGCAGGGCATCGGTGAGCGGGAGATCTTCGACGCCGACGGTCGCGACTTCGACTGGGACACGCTGGAAGCTTCGTTCAATGCACCCAGCCTGTTCAGCGCGCGACGCCTGGTCGAAGTGCGGCTGCCCAGCGGCAAACCCGGCAAGCAGGGCGGCGAAGCCATCATTGCCTTCTGCGCCAATCCGCCTCCGGATGTGATCCTGCTGATCATCGCTGGCGACTGGAGCAAGGCGCATCAGGCGAAATGGTTCGACGCGGTGTCGCGCGTGGGTGTGGTGTCGATCGCGTGGGCGGTGAAGCCGCACGAACTCAGCGGCTGGATAGGCTCCCGCCTGCGCGCGCGCGGGGTGCGCGCCGATGCCGGCGCAGTGCGCGTGCTGGCGGAACGGGTCGAAGGCAACCTGCTGGCGGCGGCGCAGGAAATCGACAAGCTGGTGCTGCTGGCGGACGACGCGCCACTGGATGCGGAGCGGATGCAATCGCTGGTGGCCAATGCCGCGCGCTATGACGTGTTCCGCCTGGCCGATGCGATGTTGTCGGGGCAGGTCGTGCAGGTGTCACGAATGATTTCGGGACTTCGCGCCGAAGGCGACGTGGTCGCGGGCCTGATGCCGATGCTGGTCAAGGAACTTTTGCGCGCCGCTGCACTGGCGAGGGTCCAGTCGCGCGGGGGCAACGTCGGCGCAGAGATGAAGACCCAAGGCATCTGGGAGAGCAGGCAGGCGCCATTCAAGCGCGCGTTGCAGCGCCATGCAGACGCCGCCCGCTGGGACCGTTTCGTGGCCGAAGCCTCACATGTCGACCGCATGGCGAAGGGGCGCGAGGCCGGCGATGCCTGGGTGGCGATGGAACGGTTGTTGCTGGCGATCGCCGAACCGCGCGCCCTGCGCCTGCTCGATGCCTGACCG
>Ga0105047_10011219_pt1 | contig 14560 bp, 11 predicted proteins | sample MAT04_FD_78384 | JGI IMG/M metagenome (GOLD analysis project Ga0105047, IMG submission 78384) | Freshwater microbial communities from Lake Fryxell liftoff mats and glacier meltwater in Antarctica - MAT-04 (megahit assembly) | ecosystem: Environmental > Aquatic > Freshwater > Ice > Liftoff... | reverse complement strand
TGCCGGCGGACAAGGGGTACGCGTTTGCCCCGCTCGAAACCATCATCCGCCTGCACCTGAGCGAACTGTTTCCCGGAATGGACCTGGATCATGCCACGGTCTTCCGCGTGACGCGCGACTCGGAATACGAAATCGAAGACGACGAAATCGAGGACCTGCTCAAAGCGATCGAAGAGGAGGTCCGCAAGCGCAAGCGCGGGGCCGCGGTCCGCCTTGAGATCGAGGCCGATGCCCCGCACGAGATCGAGCAGTTTCTGATGACCGCGCTGAACCTCGAGCCGGCCGACGTCTACCGTGTGCCGAACATGCTCGACCCCACGGGCCTGTTCCAGATCTACAACCTGCCCGGGTTTACGCACCTGCGTGACCCGCAGTTCGTGCCGCAGCCGGTTCCCGATTTCGCCAGTGCCACCAGCATGTGGGCGGCCATCAAGGCGCGCGACATCCTCGTGCATCACCCGTACGAGAGCTTCAACCCGGTCGTCGAGTTTATCGACTCCGCCGCCGCGGATGACAAAGTCCTCGCCATCAAGCAGACACTGTACCGCACCAGTTCGGACTCGCCGATCGTGCGGGCTCTGCAGCGTGCAGCCGACGCCGGCAAGCAGGTAACTGCCGTCATCGAATTGAAGGCCCGGCTTGATGAAGAACGCAACATCCTGTGGGCGCGGGAACTTGAGAAAGTGGGCGTGCATGTTGTCTTCGGTTTCATCGGCCTGAAGACGCACTGCAAAGTTTCGCTTGTCGTTCGCAAAGACGACGACGGCATCCGCCGCTACGTGCATCTGGCGACTGGAAACTACAACCCGCAGACCGCACGTGTCTATACCGACCTGGGTCTGTTCACCAGCAACCCCGAGTACGCGGAAGATGCCTCCGCCCTGTTCAACTACCTGACAGGGTACAGCGAACTGCCGCAGTGGAAGAAGCTGGTCGTTGCTCCCTCGCGCATGCAGTCGTTCATGATCGAGCAGATCGAACGTGAAGCCGAGTTTCAGCGGGCCGGCAAGCAGGGCCGGGTGATCGTCAAGGTCAACGGCGTACTTGAACCGGCTGTCATCCAGGCGCTGTACCGCGCCAGTCAGGCGGGGGTGAAAATCGACCTGATCTGTCGCGGCATCTGCGCTCTGCGGCCGGGCATTCCGGGGATCAGCGAGAATATCCGCGTCGTCTCGATCATCGACCGGTTTCTGGAACACAGCCGGATCTTCTACTTCGGCAACAACGGCGACCCGACGGTGCTGATCGGCAGTGCCGACTGGATGGACCGCAACCTGAGCCGGCGCGTGGAAGTCGCCTTCCCGATCGAACAGGCCGACCTGAAACATCGGCTGATCTCGGAGATTCTGGCGATGAGCCTGTCGGACAACATGAAGTCGCGCGAATTGCAATCGGACGGCAGCTACCGCAGGGTGGTGCCGAAAGAAGGCGAAACGCCCGTCCGCAGCCAGGAACGCTTCCTGCAGATCGCCGCGGAGAACGCCGCCCGTCGGCAGAACGCGCTGGAAGTGCCGGTCACCCACGCGGAAGAACCTCGCCCGGTCCGCAAGCCGCGAAGCGGCGGCAGACGACGGCAGACGGGGTAAGCGCCGTCGTGTGCACGTCCAAGTGTGCATGTTTTGGCTCGGCGAATCGCTGAATGGTGCACACGTTGACATGCACACTACGAGGGTCAACCGATGAAACTCTCCCTTTCAATCCTGCTTCTCTTCGCATCATCTGTTGCGTACTCCGCAGATAAACTGAACGTCCTGTTCATCGTCGCGGATGATCTGCGTCCCGAACTCGGCTGTTACGGGTCGCCGGCTCTGTCGCCGAACATCGACTCGCTGGCAGCGCGCGGGGTGCAGTTCAACCGGGCCTATTGCCAGCAGGCGTTGTGCAATCCATCGCGGTCGTCGTTTCTCACAGGCAAACGGCCCGACACGTTGCGGCATTGGTCGAACAGCCCGCACTTTCGCGACAAGAACCCCGATGTTGTCACACTTCCGGAGCATTTCAAGAACAACGGCTACATCACCCGCGATGTTGGCAAGATCTTCCACAACTGGCACACCAAGGACAAAGGCGATCGCCGGTCGTGGAGTTCCGAGGAGTACCTGCACTACGCCAACCACGGCGACGACAAGCCGAAGATCGACACTCCGCTTCCCGCGAACCAGGCGAATGCCCCGCGCTGTGAACGTGTCGATGTCCCCGATGAGGCGTACTACGACGGCCGGGTGGCGAACGAAGCGGTGAAGGTGCTGGGCGAACTGAAGGACAAGCCGTTTTTTCTCGCTGTCGGGCTGTGGAAGCCGCATGCCCCGTTCAATGCGCCCTCAACATACTGGGGGCGCTATCACCGCGTGCCGCTGCCGAAACTCGATGCATCCCGCCCTAAGGTGCCCGGCGACTGGGCGTACCACGAAAGCACTGAGTTGCGGGGGTTGCCGCCGAAGCAGTTGAATTTCAGCGAAGCCGAGACGAACGAGATGCGTCTCGGCTACTTCGCCAACGTGGCATATATGGATGCCCAGATCGGCAAGGTGCTCAAGGCGCTCGACGATCTCAAGTTGCGAGACAAGACGCTGATCGTCTTCGTGAGCGACCACGGCTATCACATCGGCGAACATGGCCTGTGGGGCAAAACGTCCTGTTTCGAACTTGATGCACGCGTGCCATTGATCATCGTTTCGCCGGACAGCAAATTTGTCGGGAAGAAGACCGAGGCACTGGTGGAACTGGTCGATTTATTCCCGACACTCGTGGACATGTGCAGGTTGCCGGAACTGAAGGGACTCGAAGGCAAGAGCCTCACACCGATCCTCGCCGACCCGGCGACGTCGGTGAAGACCGCGGCCTACACGCAGCACCCGCGCCCGGCTTACTTCGACCGCACCGAGAAAGGTGTGCCTGACGCCATGGGCTACAGCGTCCGCACTAAGCGCGTGCGCTACACCGAATGGCGCGACTGGAAGACGGGTGAACTGCTGGTCGCCGAATTGTACGACGCGCAACACGACCCCGGCGAAACCGTGAACGCCATCGACAACCCGCGCCTGGCGAAGGAACTGACCAGGGCGCGGGAGTTATTGAAGAAAGCGACGCCGTAAACGGCGATCAATGCGCTTCGCTCGCCCGTTGTACCACGATCTCTTCCAGGAGCGGGTGGCGTCCCAGCGGCTGCGCCAGCAGGAAGCTTACTTCAGCAAACCGCTCCGCCAGCTCCGTTTGCGCCTTCCGCATGTCGTCGCGGGCATGCACGCCCGGCGACAGGAAGTACGGCAGCATCACCACCCGTTTGGCACCGGCGGCGACACAAAGTGCGCCCCCATCGGGTATCGATGGCTCGGCCAACTCCAGAAACGATACTTGCACGTGGCCATACTCGCCCCGTTCACGCAGCTTGGCCGCGAGATGGTGCAGGTCGTCGTTGGCCTCGGCCCGGCGGCTGCCGTGCGCGATCAGAAGGAGTGCGGTGGGGGAGTGTTGTGAGTTCATCTTAAAGAAATGATAGTCCGCAGCGACCTCGTAGCGTACACGTCTTCGTGTGCGATTCAAAACGTGCACGCGAGAACGTGTGCACTACGTGGTCGCGTCGCTTGACTTACGTCCGCTGAATCGCAGTGAACAGGTCGGACATTTTCATACCCAGCGCCAGGCAGATGCGGTACAGCGTCTCAATCGATGCCGAGTTCTTGCCCAACTCGATCTGAGAGAGATAGCCGAGTGAGACGCCGGTTTTCTCGGACATCTGCTGCAGCGTCAACTTGAGGCCCTTGCGCTTGTCGCGGATGACGTTGCCCAGCGATTCACGCAGGGCCTCTTCGGTCATGCGCAGGAGGCCCTTGTTCTCCAGACAGCGCACAACGAGATTGCGAAGCTGATCGACCTGGAACGGTTTGGTCAGGTAGTCGTAAGTGCGGGCTCGCAGGCAGTTCAGTGCGCTTTCAACCGTCGGGAAAGCGGTCACGACGATGACACTGGCTTCCGGCTGATGATCGCGGATCCAGCGAAGCACCTGCTCGGCTTCAAGGCCGGGGAGGACATAGTCCATGATGATCAGGTGATATTGCTGTCCGGTCAACCAGCCTTCAACCTGGCTGGGGTCGGAAAGCGTGTCGATCACGAAACCCTGATTGCTCAACAGCGCCTGGATGAGGTGGCAGGTCTGCGGATCATCATCAAGGACCAGTATGCGGATCTCGCCCGACGTCTTGAACTCCGGCAGGCCCATCTGATGTGCAGGCGCGATGCGGGAGACCGGCTTCTGGAACGAGTATGTCGGCTTGTCAACGAGGAGACTCATGATGCTTTACCTCCTGGGGTGCGTGAATTTTCGGTCGTGGAGCCCGCCTCCGGGGCTCGGGCGGAAGCCAATGGCAGAACCAGATGAAACGTGGACCCCCGGCCGGGGCCCGCTTCGTAGCGGATGCCTCCCCGGTGGGCGCTGAGGATCCGGTAGGCGACTGACAGGCCGAGGCCACGATGGCGAACCTTGGTTGTGAAAAACGGTTCGACGAACAGTTTGCGGCGGTGTTCGTCCTTCACACCCGCGCCTTCATCAGCAATACGGACGACGATGTACGTCCCCGCGGTGGCTCCACCGAAATACTCGGCCGCCTCTTCGGGGGATAACTCATTCAATGCGGCACTGACGCGCACGGCTCCACCGGCCGGCGATGCCTCCACCGCGTTGTCGAGCACGATTGACAGCAGTTGCTGCAATGCGGTCGCGTCGATGCCGACCGGGGGGAGATCACTCGGCGAGGCGAACTGCAGCCGGACATTGCCCGCGGCGGCCTTTTTCAGCCGAATCTCTTCCCGTGTCAGCACGCCGGCCAGCGCGGTCGGCATCGGCCGGGCGACGCCGCTGCGGCTCATCTGGTGCAGCTGCTGCGTGAAGGCGATGCCGCGGTTGCCGGCCGAGGCAATCTCGCCGACGTACTGCTGCGGCAGACTACCCGGTTCGAGCATCGACGTTACCATTTCCGCGAAGCCGACCACGCCGGTGAAGATGTTGTCGAAATCGTGGGCGATCTTTCCGGCCACGAGCGACGCATCCTGCAGGCGCTGATTGATACGGGCGGTGTCGGTTCCCGGGCCGATGCGATCGACAAAAGCCGGGTGCCGGATCAGGTTATGCACGATGACAATCAGCGTGTGGACTTCTTCATCGTTCAAAGGTTCGGTTCGCACTGCCCAAAGCATGCCGGTCCGTCGACCGGGCATCACGATTGGTACGAACAACCGGCCCGGATCGTTCGGGTCGATGAACGCCTCTTCGACTGTCGCGGACCCGGCCACGCGGGCCGTCACGTCGGCACCGAAACGCGGGCCTTCCTCGGCCGGCGGCTTGTTGGTCGCCAAGTTGATCTGCAGCGAACCGGGGATCGGCCAGCGCAGGCCGGCTTCGCTCAGCCCCAGTGTGCGCACAACGTCCCCAAGTACGGCATCCAGCGACGTGCCGTCGCCCGCTGCCAGCCGCGCCAGCAGCTGCAGCCGGGAAATGGCCGGGTGGCCGTGCATAGCGGGAGAGGAAGTTGTTTTCATGGCGTTGCGGCACCGGTCAAGCGCAGATGTACTGCGGGCTGAATCCGTTCACAGTCGGGCGGTAACTGAAAGTAGTACACCGTGGCCTGAAGTCAAATCAGGCCGGTGTCGAATTTGCGGATTGCGAGGATTACTGGGGCGCGTTCCGCGGGATATGTTCGGACGCTGTTAAACTGGGATGGCAAGCCGGAGATTTGGGCGCACTGCATTCAATTCAAGGAAGGCTCAAAGTCAATTTCACTGGGCCTGGCTGTGCGGGAAATGGCATCGAAGATATCGCGCAAGCCTGGTTCGCGTACGCTGTCGGCCGCGTCGTCCAACGGCAGCCAGACTCGCTGACGCGAGGGGCGCTCCGGCCAATCGTCCGCTTCTTCGGTGACCTGCATCAGGAACACGGTGACATGGCAAAGGCCGCCATTCTTGTCGAACAGATATGAGCCCACCGGTTCGGAGTGAAGCACGCCGGACAGGCCGGCTTCTTCCCAAGCTTCCTGCAGGGCAGTTTCGCCTGCAGACTGGCCCGGTTCAATCACACCTTTGGGGATGACCCAGCGACGACCGCTCGACGAGGTGACGAGGCAGACTTTGCCTTCGTAAACGGGAATGGCCGCGGCCTGTCGAACCCACTGGGGCATCACGATGCTCCTGACGTCCGGACGATTGACATAATGATGGAACGCAAGGCGTTTGAAATCAAGAGATTGGGGGTGATTTCATCTGATTTACGCGGAAAACTCATGCGGCGAACATGAGGCGTTGATCTAAGCGGGGTCATCAACTTTCCCTCTCAAACCGCGACTTCAGGCGCGTAACGGAGGCGAAGTTCATGAGCCATTGACGTTGCGATGGCGTTTCCGGCACGGTCCATCCACGTGCCCGCCCCACTTGCTCGATCGCGAACTCAACATCCTTTCCCGAAAGAATCAATATTCCGATGGCAGCGAGCGGAGCACGACCCACGCCCTGCCGACAGTGAACAGCAACTGAGTTACCGTTCGTGAGAAGTTCCAGCGGCAACTGCAATTGTTCGGCGAAGTCCTCCATTGAGGCAGGCACTCCACGATCCGCGACCGGGATGTTCAACCATTGGATCCCTTCAGCTTCACATGCCGACTGCTCATCCTTCAGGTCCAGCGAACCGGCTTCTGCGGGCATCAACAGCGAAACAATGACATCGATCCCGGCGTGGTGCCATCCGCGCACTTCGTCTTGCAGCCATTCGCCGCCTCGGGGTCGGGGTGTGATGAACAGCGTTCCGGGCCATGAGCCGGGAATGGGGTTGGCTGTTACCAATCCGAGGTTGCCTCAAAACTAGAGATGTACATTCACTCAAAAGGTCAGACTGGTTGACTATTTGAGCAGACCCAGCTTTCGCAGCCGAGAGCGAATGGCACCACTGTTTCGCGCAAACTCTTCAGTCAATTCTTCGATGCTGGCACCTTCACCGAAACGAGATCGAAGATACTCATCATCTTCGCTGTTCCATGGCATATACGCTTGGCCAAAGTCTTTCCTGACTTCTGCCACGCTGAAAGTCTTCGAAGGTGTCACTAAAGCCAGAGGTTGCGTCTCGAAACTGACTGGTTGTTTCGGCAGATCATTTCGGGCGGTTGATGACATGAACAGCTGAAGTTGTTCGAGAATCTGTCGTGAATACACTTCTATCTCGGCAAAGCTCGCCTGACTGTACTCGCAGTCACTCTCGGCGAAAACGCCAACGAACTTGCCTATAAGCCGCTCGTCGAGCGACGGCATTGCTTCAAGAGCGAGCGATCGAAGGGTGTTGTAGTCTCGTGCAAAGTGGCCCCTCGGCACAGTTGCACGAGCACTCCGAGGAAGCTTCGAAAGAACCCCGACGAAGGCATTCGCCTTTCCAAAAACCGAAGCAAGCGAGGGCGTCATTTTGGGCTCCTAACACTTTCGAGCTCGCCTCGTTTCTCAGAAGTTATCACTACTTCTTTATCTTCTTCTGCTCTTCCAACAGCTTCTCCAGTACCGACTTCGCTTCGTTGAACGTCTTCTCAGCGTTCAGCTTTGCTTCCTCGGCGGCCTTCACTGCGGATTGGGCTGACTTGACCTTTTCGGCCAGGTCGTTGAGCACCTTGCCGGGGTTCACCTTGGCGACCATCAGGTCCGCGAGCAGCGGCTTGATTGCTTCGGCGGGGATGGCGTACGTGTCGGTCCGGCCGCCGCGGGCGATGTTGATGCCGATCACCCGGCCTTCAATGTCGACCAGCGGACCGCCGCACTGCGAGGCCTTCAGGTCGGTGTCGTGCTGCAGCGTGACCGGGAAGCCCGTACGGCGTTCGCTGCGGTCGGTGCCCATGCTGTTCTGCAGGTCGCCGCGATCGACACCGAAGCTGGAGGGTCGTTTCTCCAGCGTGGCCTTCGCTTCGTCTTCCTTGCCGTCGCGACGGAACCGCAAAGTGACTGTTTCGCCCGGCTTATTCCGGCCGATGGTTGCTCCCAGCGTCTCGCGGTCGAGCGTTTCTTTTCCGTTCACGGCGATGATGATGTCATCGACCTTCAATCCGGCTTTCTCGGCGGGGCTCTTGGCGGAGACGACGACGATCTTCACGCCGTCGGCACCTTCGTTGTCTTCCATCTGGATGCCCAGATAGCCGCGATCGTTGTTGTTCTTCGGCAGCGCGACCTTCGGCCCTGGTGGCATGGTTCGCGAAGCCACGCTTACAACACCGATCGCCACCGGCTTTTCGGCCGGGGCGGTCGTGGCCACCCAGTTGCCGACCGGGGCGACCTTGCTTTCCGACCACGAGATCGGCTTCAGGTCGTTCGCATCTTCGACCTTCAGCATCGCGAGGTCCCACGTCTCGTTCGCGGAGATCTTCTTCGCTGCGTACTCTTTACCGTCCTTGGTACGAACCATGATCTTGTCGCTACGCAGTTCGCTGTCCTTGGTAAGGACGAAGCCTTCCGCACTGATCACGGTGCCAAGGGCGACATCCTTGCCGTTGTCGAGAACAAAGACCGTACTGTCGGCCGTCTTGGCGACAACCGATTTGAACAGGTCAAGGATCTTGTTGTTGTTCTTGGAGGCCCCGCCGGGGAACGGGTCGCTCTTGCGCTGGGCGAAAGCCGTATTGCCGCCGACGAGCAGCACCGCGGTGAGCAGAAGAGCATTCATGCGAAACATCGAGCGTGTCATCAGTATGAACCCCTGTGGGATGAATGAATGCCGGGAATAAATCAGCCGCGCTTGTCCAACTTCACCTTCAGTGTCTTCATGTCGCCGTTGCGGTTGACGACGACGTCCAATTCATCGCCGGCCTTCTTCTTCGACAGGATGCCGAGCATTTCGTCGTAGTTCTTCACGTCCTTGCCGTCGAACTTGACGATCACGTCGCCGGCCAGCAGGCCCGCTTTCTCGGCCGGAGAACCCTCGGTCACACGGGCCAACTTGCACTCCTTGGCTTCTTCATCGCGAGTCACACCGAAGTAGGCGTTCACGATCACCGTGTTGCCGCCGGGTCCGATCTCGTCGCCTTTGACCAGGCGGTCCCAGCTGTCGGTGTAGGTGTTGATCGGCACATGCACGTTGGACATGATCGTCGGCCCGATCCGGCTGTGAATGCCGATCACCTTGCCACTCATGTCGAACAACGGGCCGCCCGAATCGCCGCCGACCAGTGTGCAGTCGGTCGTCACGGCAGTCTTGCCGTTGCTCAGAATCCGGCCCAGACGCACGACCGGCGACCGGCCCTTCTGGTAGCCGTTCGGGTGCCCGATGGCAATGCACCATTGCCCGGCAATCAACTGGTCCGATGTCCCCATTTCGCAGAATTCGAAGTCGCCTTCGCTGATGATCTGGATCATGCCGCTGTCGATCCCCGAGTTACGGCCCAGCGACTTGCCTTCGAGTCGTTTGCCGTCCGGCAACAGCAGCGTGCATTTCTGTCCCGGCTTGCCCGAAACGTGTCCCGCGGTCAGCACCATGCCGTCCTTCGAGACGATGATGCCGCTGCCCGAAGCTCCGCCGATCTGAATGCCGACCGTGGAATTCGTCACTTTGGCGATGACTTTCTTCGTCTGCTCCTGAATCGCCTTCAGGTCTTCGAGTGTCTCGGGAAACGGCTTCAGGATGCCGCTGTGCAGGGCGGCCTCTTTTTTCGGGTCGTCCTTCTTGGGCGGCTCGTTCTTGGTTTCCTTCGACTCGACCTTGGGGGCATCCTTCTTCGGCGGGTCTTTCTTGGGGGATTGGGCCAGCGAGGGAGAAAGGAGTAGCACGGCCGACAGACAGGACGCGATGACGGTATGAATGGCCTTCATTCCACGAACTCCGAAAAAGGGACAGCAGGCACGGCGGAAGGGGAATCCCGTCGGATCAGTTCTCTTATCTCCGATCATGAAGCGTTTCTTCACGGAATTCAACTCTCCATTTGACGGAGAGTCACGATTTTTTCCGATAGAAGCGAAGAGACGCATCGCAGCAGGGTGGGAACGGGACATCCCGTCATTAGAGGGGACGACCGACTCAATCGGTTCCAACGTATATTCCCGTTGCGTGAATTATAGCTTGGAGAGAGGTGCGGAGCAAAAGATGAGCAACATCCATGTAAAGCCGCGACGCACAGCGGAGCGATCGCTCTGCTGTGCGTCGCGGCTTTACATGGACGGTTCTTTGGGGACCGTCAGGCTTTGATGATGTCCAGCACCGTTTTCCCCGACGGAATCATTGGCAGCACATGTTCCTGGTGCGGGACCATCACTTCCAGAAGGTACGGACCCTTCGAGTCGATCATCGCTTCCAGCGCTTCATCGAGGTCGGCCTTGTCCGAGATCTTTGCCGCTTCGACCTTGAATCCCTTGGCGATCTGGATGAAGTTCGGGTACTCCTCTTCCTCGTGCCCGGCACCCAGGTAGGTATGCCCGCGGTTGCCGCCGTGGAAGCGGTCTTCCCACTGCACCACCATGCCCAGATGCTGATTATTGAGCAGCAGCACCTTGACCGGGATGTTGTTGGTGAACGCACACGCCAGTTCCTGAATGTTCATCAGGAAGCTGCCATCGCCGTCGATGTCGATGACGAGTTTGTCCGGGTGGGCCACCTGCGCGCCGATGGCCGAGGGCAGGCCGAAGCCCATGGTGCCCAACCCGCCGCTGGTCACCCATTGTCGGGGCTTGTTCAGGTGGAAGTATTGGGCCGCCCACATCTGGTGCTGGCCGACGCCCGTCGTGATGATCGTGTCGTCGGCTTGGCCGCGATCCTTCAGAATCTGCCACATGCGGTGAATGGCATGCTGCGGCAGGATCGCGTCGTCGCGGTCCTGGTAGCGAATCGGGTCTTGATCGCGCCAGGCGTCGATCTTGCTCATCCACTCGGGATAGCGGCCGCCGCCGATCAGGTCGGCGTTCTTTTCTTCCTTTAACAGCTTGTTCAGCCCTTCGACGGCCGACTTCAAGTCGCCGTGCAGGCCGACGTGGGCGTGCTTGTTCTTGTTGAGTTCCGAAGGATCGACGTCAACATGCACGATTCGGCCATGCTTGGCGAACTCGGCCAGTTTGCCGGTCACGCGGTCGTCGAAGCGCACGCCGAAGGCGAGCAGCAGGTCGGCCTCGTTGACGGCATAGTTCGAGTAGACGGTCCCGTGCATGCCGAGCATCCGCAGGCAGAGATAATGCTCGCTGGGAAAACCGCCCAGACCATGCAGGGTCAACGCGACCGGGATGCCGGTGGATTCAGCGAACTGCTTGAGCGCCTCTGAGGCACCGGAGTGGACGATGCCACCGCCGCCGTAGATGATCGGCCGACGGCTGTTGCGGATCTCGTTGATGACTCGCTCGAGATCTTTCTTCGACGAAGGTTCCACGACCTTGTAGCCGGGCAGATTCATCGGCGGATCCCAATCGGGGATGATCTCGCGCTGCTGCACATCTTTGGGGAAATCGATGATGATCGGCCCCGGTCGGCCGGTGGTCGCAATGTGGAACGCTTCCTTCACGATGCGGACGATGTCCTCGGTCCGCTGGATCAGGTAGTGGTGCTTGGTGATCGGCCGGCAGATCTCGACGATCGGCGTTTCCTGGAACGCATCGGTGCCGATGACCTTGGTGCCGACCTGCCCGGTGATGGCGATCATCGGCACGGAGTCCATCTTGGCATCGGCGAGACAGGTGACGAAGTTGGTCGCCCCCGGCCCGCTCGTCGCCATGCAGACGCTGGCCTTGCCCGTGGTGCGGGAATAGCCATGGGCCATGAAGCCGCCGCCTTGTTCGTGGCGGGGAAGGATGGTGCGGATCTTATCCTCGACCCGGGTCAGCGACTGGTGCAGCGGCATCGATGCCCCGCCCGGGTAGGCGAAGACCGTGTCAACGCCCTGCCGGATCAGGCATTCGACCAGAATGTCGGCCCCGCTCATCGGAGTGCCGGTCGCGGGTGTTTTCGGTGTCGTCGCCATCGTCATCGCCTCGTTCGCGGACTGGGTGAAATCAAGAATAGACAGTATATGCGGTTTCGACGGGAAATTCAGCTGCGGCTGAACGAATCCGACATGATTTGAATGCAGATGTGCAAGTTGGTTCGCCGCGATTTTGATTCGAGCAGCGAGGCGCAGGAAGTGAACCACGAATCTGCCGAATCACACGAATGAAATCCCAGGCACTGGCACGGCTTATCCTATGAGTGTGACTGAAGTCCTCTGGCTTTACTCGTGTTGATTCGGCTTATTCGTGGTTCACTTCTTCTTTTCTCAACGCTGCGTGCGATTGCTGCAGATGCAATTTGGACATGTTCCTCTTCAACTTCAGTAGCAATCGCCTGCTCCGTCGCCCTACACTGGAGGCATGAACACGCGCGATCAGCTAGGCGGCATCATCCACACGTACCAGAAGTACGACCCGATCAACTTCCCGTCGCCGAGCGCGCCGCCGCCCGACCTGGCGACGCCGGCGATGGAGCATCTACTGACCTACGGCAACACCCGCCGGCTCACCGACGAGGAACTGGCCAAGGCAGTCCACATCGATCCATCGCAGATCAAAGGCCTGGGGCCCAGCCTTGACGCCCTTACGGCGATGCTCGAAGAACGCAAGCGAAAGATCCTGGCCACCTACGAGACGGAGAAGGTTCAGCAGACCGCGAAGGACAACTTCCACCAGATGGCCGAGAAATACCGCCCGCCCAAAAAGCTCGCCGAGCGTTTCCAGAAGGCGGTGAAGGAAGAACAGCTGCACGATCTGGAAAACCTGTTCTACGCGGCGGGGGACGATCGCGACCCGTTCGCCCGGTCGATCGTCGCGCTGGCCGAGCGCCTGGGAGAGAAGTACCAGATTGACGAACTGGCGGGCAAGTACGAGTTCACGGGTCGGCAGTCGATGACGGTGCTGAAGGCATTGGAAGTGAAGGAAGAGCTGGAACTGATCGACAAACTGCTCAAGCAGATGGAAGAAGCGAAAAAGACCGCGCAGATTGGCATCATCGACATGGAGGAACTCAGCGAATTCGCCGATGCCGCTGATCTCGAGGGCTTACGAGCGTTGCAGCAGCAGATCAACGAATACCTGCGCGATCAGGCGGAAAAGCAGGGCCTTGAACAGGACCGCAAGGGCTACCAGTTGACGCCGAAAGCCTATCGGCTGTTCCAGTCGCGGCTGCTGACAACGCTGTTTTCACAGATGCAGGAGTCTCGCAGCGGCAGGCACCCGGATGGCGTCGTCGGCGAGGGGTCGACCGAAATTCAGCAGACGAAGCCGTACGAGTTCGGCGATTCGGTCGCGAACATGGACATCCCCGGCTCGATGATCAACGCCATGCTGCGGCAGGGCCCGGGCGGGTCGTTGCCGGTGCGTATGAAGCCCGAAGACATCGAGATCCACCGCACGCGCAACTATCCCAAGGCGGCGACGACGGTACTGCTCGACATGTCCGGCTCGATGCGTTACGACGGCCTGTACGCCAACGTGAAGCGGATGGGCCTGGCCCTTGACGGGCTGATTCGCAGTGAGTACCCGGGCGACTTCCTGCAGTTCATCGAGATGTACACGTTCGCGAAAGCCCGGCATGTTTCGGAAGTCCCTGCCCTGATGCCCAAGCCGGTCACCATTCATGAGCCGTGGGTGCGCCTGAAGGCGGACATGAGCGACCCGGACATCAGCGAACTGCAGATTCCGCCGCACTTCACCAACATCCAGCATGCGATGCAGCTGGGCCGACGCTTCCTCGCGGCGCAGGATACGCCAAACCGGCAAATGGTGATCATCACCGATGGATTGCCGACGGCCCACTTCGAAGGCAGTACGCTCTTTCTGCTCTATCCGCCCGATCAGCGGACCGAAGAAGCAACGATGCGTGAAGCGATGCTGTGCGCCAAGGAAGGGATCACGATCAACATCTTCCTGCTGCAAAGCTGGAACCAGTCCGAGGAGGATGTTCGTTTCGCGTACCGCATGGCCGAGACGACCAAGGGCCGCGTGATCTTCACCGCGGGGCGGGATTTGGACCGGTTCGTGGTGTGGGATTACATCAAGATGCGGAAGTCGATCGTGGCGTAGACATCCGTGAAGCCGCGGAGCGGAGCGCTGGTTCCAGCGCTCCGCTCCGCGGCTTTACTTGGATAGCCGTTACTGATCATCAATCAAATCGCGCTTCACGCGGCATCGGCAGCTCTTCTTCAGGAACCAGCAGCTTCTGCTCCTCGACGATCTTTCCCATCAGCATCTCTTTCGGTGGGCAGATGCCGCCGGCCACGGGTACCAACAGGCCCGGGGGCGGGACCGCCTCGCCCATCACGCACGGCTTTTCCACCTTCTGCTGCGCCGGCGGAGTGGGCGATGTCCCGGTGCTGCTGTCGTCGAAGCGGGTGCAACCGCCACCGAGCGCCAGAATACCGGCCAGCGACGCGCTGAGCATCGTCAACCGCCGTTTGCTGCGGATGCGGTGATGCAGTCCGATCGGGCAGTCGGCCGTCAGCATGGTGCCGTCGGCTCGACGGAAGAAGCGGCCGCAGAGGTTGCCTTCCTTTTCCCGGATCAGGTCGATGGCTGCTTCTGTCGTCAAGGCGGAGAGGTT